>Ga0182736_1001083_pt1 | contig 30114 bp, 42 predicted proteins | sample eDN5th30CKraftBY_FD_128882 | JGI IMG/M metagenome (GOLD analysis project Ga0182736, IMG submission 128882) | Enriched backyard soil microbial communities from Emeryville, California, USA - eDNA 5th pass 30_C Kraft BY (version 2) (version 2) | ecosystem: Environmental > Terrestrial > Soil >...
CTCCACGCGCAGGTTGCTGATGCCGGTGCGCTCGCGCTCGCGCGCTTCGAGCTGGACAAGGAAGTCCCCGCCGTCCGCGGCCAATGCGCGCAGCTCGTCGAGTTCGGCGTCAAAGCCGGCTGCCAGCACGCCGCCATCGCGGATGGCCACGGCAGGCTCAGGCGCGATGGCGCGCACCAGCAGGGCGGCCAGGGCAGGATCCACGGACAGATGCGAGATCAGTTCGCCGATGCGCGGCGAGGCGGACATCGGTTCGACCAGGTCGGCAAGCGCGGGCAAGGCCTGCAGCGCGTCGCGCAGGCTGGCGAGTTCGCGCGGGCGCACCGACCGCAGCGCCAGGCGCGCGGCAATGCGCTCGATGTCGGGAAAGGCATTCAGGGCGGCGCGCAGCGCTTCCAGCAGGCCGGCCGAGCCAAAGGTCTGCTCCACGTCCATGCGCCCGGCCAGCAGCGCCGAAATGGCCTGCTGGCGCGCCAGCGCCTGGTCGTTTTCGCGCAAGGGGTGATGCAGCCAGCGGCGCAGCAGCCGGCTGCCCATCGGCGTGCGGCAGCCGTCCAGCAGCGAAAACAGCGTGGGCGAATCTTCGCCCGACAGCGTCTGCGTCAGTTCCAGATTGCGCCGCGTGACCGGGTCCAGCAGCACGAACTGCCCGGGCCGCTCGGCCGACAGGCTTTGCACGTGCGCCAGTGCCTGCGACTGCGTGCGCGCGGCATAGCGCAGCAAGGCGCCGGCCGCGCAGATGCCGGCGGGCATGTCTTCGATGTCAAAGCCCGCCAGCGTGTCCGTCTTGAAATGCGCCAGCAGGTGTGCGCGCGCACCGTCGCTTTCGAAGTGCCAGTCCGGCACGCGGGAGCGGGCGCCCTCGAACGGAAAGTCGAACTCCGCGGTGTCGGCGCAAACGATCTCCGCCGGCGCAATGCGGTGCAATTCGGATTCCAACTGCGCGGGCGCGCATTCGGTCACCCGGAATTCGCCGCTGGCCAGATTCAGCCACGCCAGCCCCGCGCGCGGCGCGCGAGCGCTGCCGCTGACGCAGATGGCCGCCAGCGCGCGATCCGCCTTGGCCGGCAGAAGGGCGTCGTCGGTCAAGGTGCCGGGCGTCACGATGCGCACGATGCGGCGCTCGACCGGCCCCTTCGAGGCGGCCGGATCGCCGATCTGCTCGCAGATGGCGACGGACTCGCCCATCGCCACGAGCCGGGCCAGGTATTGCTCCATGGCATGCACCGGCAGGCCAGCCATGGGGATGGGCACGCCGTTGGACGAGCCCCGCTTGGTCAGTGTCAGATTGAGCAGCCGCGCGCCACGCTCGGCGTCTTCGTAGAACATTTCATAGAAGTCGCCCATGCGATAGAACAACAGCAACGGCCCGGCCTCGGCTTTGAGGCGCAGGTACTGTTGCATCATGGGGGTATGGCTTGACAGGTCCTCGTCCGTTTTGGCCCGAGATTTCGGCGTTGTGCCTTGAGTTTCTTGCATTTATTGAGGGAGCGTCGGGAAAGTTGTCATCGTTTTATGGCCCAACTACGCCCATCGAAATCCGCCAACACTTGGCGGTTTGGCGTAGCTTTTGGCGGGGTCGAATTGAGAAGTTACGCCGCTTCGTTTAGGATTCTCGAAAAACCTACGCCAGAGGATCCTTCCCTTCATGCAATTCGACGCGCGCGCCGCTAAGCTGCTTGAGCCAGGCCGACACCTTACCATTGATGGCTATCCCGGGTTGCGGCTTGAAGCAACCGCCTCCGCACGAACATGGATCTACCGGTACAAGAGCCCGGTGAGCGGCAATATGCGTCAGAAGAAGTTGGGGCGCTGGCCAGCCATGTCGATCGCTGCTGCGGTCGTGGAATGGGAAGTCCTCCGGCAAAAACGCGACGCGGGGATAGACGTGGCAGTGGAGGCCAAGCGAGAGCGCCAGGCGGTGAAGGTTGCCGCTGCTGCAGCCAAAGAGAAGGCTAAAGGCGTTTTGACGGTAGCGGACGCCTGCGACATCTACGTCGCCGGCCACATCAAGCAACATCGGGCTGAGAAGGGCCAGATCGAAATCGAGCGCACGTTTCGAACCATGCTGGGGGACCTTGCGAGCAAGCCCGCAGAGACGGTAACTCGTGCGGATGCGTTTGCGCTCATCGAATCGTTCGCCCACATCCCCGTGCAAGCGCAGATCCTGCGCCGTGAACTGGGGGCGGCGTGGGACTATTGTCATGACGCAGGGAAGCTGGCGGAGAACGTGCCGAATTGGTGGCGCGCAATTCTGCGCGGGAAGCTGAAATCGAAAGGGAAGGCGATCAACGGCAAGAAGGGGGGCGTCAAGAAGCGGGTCCTGTCACCGAAGGAAGCGGGGGAGCTGATACCTTGGCTCGCCAACTTTTCCCGTGACGTGGATGACTTCTTGACGATGTATCTCTGGACTTGCGCCAGAGGTGCCGAGATCGGATCAATTGAGGCTGAGGAAGTCTCGGAAGAGGCTGATGGGTTGTGGTGGACCGTACCGAAGGAAAAGACGAAGAACGTGAAGCGAGCTGAGGCGACGGATTTTCGGGTGCCGTTGGTTGGCCGTGCCGAGCAAATAGTGCGGCGCCGTTTGGATGTCTATCCGGCCGGGTATTTGTTCCCCTCATATGGCAAGTCAGGCCACTGGGAGCAAAAGTCGGTCCAGACGCGCGTCTATTACCATCAGCCCTACAGTGAAACCACGCCCCAGCGAGTGAGAGCGCGTTTGAAGGTGACCCACTGGGCGCCTCATGACTTGCGACGCACCTCGCGCACGTTCTTGGCGTCGCTCGGTTGTCCGCGTGAGGTGGGTGAGGTCATTCTCGGGCACATGCTGCCCGGCGTGGAGGGAGTCTACAACCGGCACTCTTACGACAAGGAGCGCCGAATTTGGCTTCAGCGCCTGTCGGAATACTTGGAAGAGTTGGCCCGGACTCACGGTTAGACGCCTGCGCTGTCGGGCCGACCGGCTCGCGGCTTCCGAGCGCCGGTATTGGCAGGTGGCAGCATTGTGGAACGCGGCCGGCTCTTTGCCCATTCCAGGATTTCAGCGTAGAGATACCCGACGCGCCGCCCGGACAGTTCTCGCGGCGCGGGGAACTCTTCGCGAGTAACCATGGCCTGGATGGTCGATTCTGCCAGGGTGGTAATCATTGCCGCAGTAGCTAGGTCGACGTATACGGGTTCGATGTGCACCATCGGTGTCATAAATCAACCTCCATCAAGCGCCCTCTCCGGTCCGCTTGCATTGATCCAATTGCACGTTTTATGAGGCATAAAGATCGCTCCAGCATCTTTTATGAGTCATTTTCGGAATGCGTTCGATGCTTGGCGCACGGCCAGCGCAGGGAGCCGTCGCCGCTTGGGCAGGAACATTGCGCCTGACTGGCCTGCTCCGCTTGCCACCTCCGGAAGCGCTCCAAGCTGCCCTTGGCACTAGGCTTGGGGGCGGTCACGCCCTGATGCTCGTCCAGCCAGGCTTGCACCTCGCCGCCCGACCACATCTTGCGAAGATGTGTCGGAAATGGAATGCGCACAGGTCCGCCAGCATCTTGGGGGCGTGGTCTGTCCGCGCGGACCAGAGCAATCGGTTCTTCGCCCGGGTTGCAATAGGTCCGCGCTTCCTCCTTGCGGAAGAAAAGCATGCACGGGCTGTCCTCTTCGTCCAGGGTGAGCCACGCGTCCGCGTTACCCTCTGGCGCGGCTACAGGGGCGGTTGCCAGGGCGGCGCGGAACGCTTGTACCGAAATTTCGATGGCCAAGTTCGGATGAACCTTGACGGCCTTCCCGATGGCGTCGAACAGGTCTTGATAATCGTATTGCGACAGCGCCACCCGCTCATCGGCTACACGGGCGCGCAGTTTGGTCAGCGCCTTGTGGGCTTCGTACATGAGCAGCGTGACGGAGTTTTCGCCGCCATTCAGCCCAATCCATTGATGCAGCTGCGCGATGACCGATTCGGGGCTGTCGTAGCCGTGCCGTTGGATCACGGCGTTGACGTATTCATCGCTCAGCTGGTTCGTGTTTGCCGTCCGGGCGGCTGCGGTGTGGTCGGTCATGCTGCCTTCCTCAAAAGAAGTTCGTGCGGCGCGTTGGCCTGGATCAGCGCGACGGCGGGCGGGGGGCTGACGCTGTTGCCCACCATGTGAACCTGCTGGGATTTCGTGAACACGCGGCCGTCATGTCCGTGCGTGATGATGTATTCGGAGGGGAAACCCTGCAGGTCGTAGAGTTCTGCCGGCGTGAGCATGCGCAGGCGGATATCCACGATGACGTAAGGCGTATCCTGGATGTGGACGGTGACGAGCGCCAGGCGGTCGCGGGTTGTCAGCGTGCTGGCCGGCTCGCGCAGATCGCCCCATTGGCCGCCCTCGCCGTAGTAGCGCATCAGGAACGCCGCGACCTGGAGCGCGCCGGCCTCGTCTTCGGGAGCCAGGTCGTACTGCACCAGGCCAAAGCGCGCAGCGCCCGCCAGAACCGTCTGCGCCGGCTCGCGCATGTCCGAACCAACGACGTTCTGGCTCATCGCGGTCAGGTGCGCGGAAACCAAGCCATGGTGCTGGCCGCGTGCTGCGATGCCCGCCACCGGCTCGTCGGCATCGGTGCCAGTGCTATGCCGGCGCAGGGTCGTCACATGCGCGGTAATGAGTTGCTGCTGACTGCCGCTGTTCGTGATGGTCGACGCTGCGCGGCGCACGTCGTGGGCGGGTGTGGCGTTGAATCCGCCGTTCGCCTGGACCATGAACGCCGTCGCGGCAGAGAAGCCGCCATTGCTGGCGGTCAGCGTACCGACGGGGTCCGCCGGGTTCTTGCATCCGTAGGACCACCGGCGCGCGCCGGGCTTCCCTTCGCCGTGACCAGCCTGGACGAGGTAGCCCGACGCGAGGGCGTGCTTGATGCCTCCGGCTGTGACCGTGCCCAGCGGCTGATGCAAATCCAGCGAGCGCGGAGCTTGGCCTTCTCGCTCGCCGTAGCCGGCCTGAATCAGCACCGGTGTGGAAAGCATGAACTCGCCGCGGTGGGCTGCGGTAATCGTCTTGACCGGCTCGGTCGGATCATAAACACGGTCCGCGCCGTGATGAGTCGCCGGCACCAACGCGGGCGCCACGACAGCATGCGCGCCGCCGCGCGGCTTTGCCGTGATGGTGCTGATCGGCTGCCGGGCGGAATGCGACGCGTCGCGGCTCCAGTTCGCGATGGGCACAATGAACGGGTCTGCACTGTCCAAGACGTAGCGCTTCATGCCGCGCGCGATGCGGCGCATCGTGGCGTCAGCTAGCGGCTTCTTGCGGCCGAAGATCGTCTTGCCCTCGATGCTCCAGTCGATGCCGTCAGCGGCCGGACGCCAGCCGCGCTGACCCTTAGAGGGCTTCTTGTGGTGCGTGGCCTGCGGCCAGATGATTGGCAGGCCGTCCCGGCGCGCCATCATGAACAGGCGAGTCCGCGTCGTGCCGGCGCCGTAGTCGGCTGCGTTCAACTCACGCCATTCGACGATGTAGCCCATGCCGCGCAGGATCGCCACAAGGCGGTGCCAGTGCTTGCCCTGCTGCTTAGGGTCGGGGACCAGGTACTGCTGTTCGACGGGTACGCGCTCACCCGGCGCGGCAACGGTGCCGTCCAACTTCACAACGCGGCGGGTCGCCGGATCGCGCTTTGCGATCAGCCGGCCCCATTTCAAAATCTGGACCACGTTCTCCAGACTGATGATGTCGGGCGTGACGGTCCCGGCCCAGCGCACCGTCACCCATGCCAGCGCGCGGATGTTCTTGCGGCGCGGCTGCCCGCCTTTGGCCTGGCTGTGGTCGGTGCAGTCCGGAGACAGATGCAGCCAGCCGACCGGCATGCCGTCGGTGGCTTTGCGCGGGCAGACTTCCCACACGTCGGCGATGTAGTGCCGGGCCTGCGGGTGGTTCACCTCGTGCATGCTCAGTGCATCAGGGTTGTGGTTGATGGCGATGTGGACGTGCTGGCCGGTGGCCTGCTCGTAGGCGGTAGACCAGCCACCGCCGCCGGCGAAGATATCAACGACGATTTTGAGGTTCAGACCGAGTACAAACTGAGGCGTCAGCATTTCGTGATTCCTTCTTGCTGCTGAGTGGCGGACAGGGCGGCGTCGACGGCTACCGGATCGAACAGATCATGCGCGGCGTCAAACTCGATCCAATTGCCCGAACGGTTCTCGTACCGCTTCACGCCGCCGTGGGGGCCGATCAAAAAGCTGTACCTGGGCAGAGCGCAAAGCTTCTTCCTCACGGCCTCAAACGCTTCATTGCGGTCGGTGGATGCAACGCCAGCGCCAGAAGCCTGCGCACGGCGGACGGCTGTTCCGCTCCTGAGCTTTTCTTCCCAGCAGGAAGGGCAGAGCGTGTCCCAGGACATGCCGGAGAATGCGCCGCGGCAGGTTGCGCATTTCTGGCCGGGGGCGGAGGTCGCCTCGGGCATGGCAAGGGCAGCGCCCAGCAGACTGCGGACGGGCGCGTCGGCGGCGTCGAGTGCGTCGCGATAGCGCTGGCGATCTTCAGGCGTCATCTTGGCAACGATGTCGTGCAGCACACGGGTGGACAGCGCGGCCAGGTCAACGTCGTCCATGTCGTCGAGGTTTTGGGGGGCGTTCATGCGTGGGCGTCCTCTGCGGTGGGGATTTCGGCCTGGCTGGCTGTCGCCGCGGCCTCGGCTTGGCGACGCTGCTTTTCCGCCTGTTTGGCGCGGACCGTTTCAACGGCGCCGTGGGCCTGGAACAGATCGAGCAGGGCGGCGGCGGGGATGGTGATGGTTTCGGCAGCAACGCGGCCTTCTTGGATGTCCAGAAGGGTCGCGCGCTGGTTGGCGTCCAAACCCTGCATGAAGGTGTCCACACCGCTGATGAGCGGGGAGACCACTTTGCGGGGCAGGGCGCGGCCGTGGATGGTGCTGGGCGTCACGCGGGATTTGCCGGAGGCCTTGGCTTTCTCAAACTCGCCTTGTAGGAACGCGCCGGCACCCTCACCATGCTTGGCAACGGCCTCGATGGCGGTGGACGCCTTCACTGCGCCGGACCGCACCAGGGCATGCACATCGCTGTTGGCGTGGGCCAGGGCGATCATCTTGGCGACCCATTGGGGCGATACCTGTTCCAGGCGGCTGATGCGTTCGTTATCCCACTTGAAGCCGGCCAGCTTGGCGTAGCCGAAGGCGGTTTCCAGCGGGGTCAGGTGCCGGCCCTGGGCGCTGCTGATGACGCGGGCGGTGCGGTCCGCATCGTTGCCTTCGAATGCGGTCACGTCGATCCAGACAACGCCATCTTTGTCGTGCAGTGGCGCGCCGGCGGAAATCGCTCGACCGATCTGGGCGTGGCGACGGTGGCCGTCTACCAGCCACACGCCACCCGCGGGCCGGGGGCGGACTTCGAGCGGCGGGATCTTGCCACCCGACATGATGTGTTGAAACAGCGCCTCGTCGTCAGCCTCGGCCTGTTCGCGCTCTTCGCCGTCCAATAGTTCGATAGGGGTGCGCAGGTTGAAACCGGGCTCGATGTGCAGATCCTCATACCGGACCTGCATGGCGTGGGCGCGCTTGATTTCTTTCGAGAGGATCTTCTGCCGGAAGGAAACGGGGGCGGTGGATTCGGTCATGGGGTCTCCAGGAATCAGAATTTCTTCTCGCCGCCGAGCGCTTCCACCAGCTCGGCAAGCATTTTGGCGAGTTCGCCCGTCATGAGAACCATGTCCGAGTCGAACTTCTCGTCATCGTTCTGCGCGTAGTCCGCGCCTTCCTTCAGCACGTCCAGTGGCGAGACACGGCGGATATCGAGGCTTTCGGTCAGAACGAACGAAATGCGGTCGGCCCAGGTCATGGCGAGGCGGGTGCATTGCTTGCCGGACTGGATGTGCCGGCGCGCGTCCTCTGCGTCGATGGAATGCTTGAGGTAGCGGACCGCCGCGCCGCTCGTGCCAGACGAGCGCAGTTCGGTGTCTTGGTCGATGGTGAAGTTGGACGGGGCTTCGTCTTCAGCCAGCCAGCCGGTCATGGCGGCGGCGGGCGACTGCGCGACGTACAGGTTTTCCAGCGGCAGGGGGTCAACCGTCTTCGCTAGCAGGCCGATGACCTCGTCTGCCTTGGCCGATGAGGCGGTGTCGATCACCAGCCAGCGGCCCACCGGATCGATCCACACGCGGGTATCGCGGTAGATGCTGAAGGCGCGCGGCAGAAGTTCATCCGTGGCACGTTCCTTGATTTCCTTCATCTGCTTGCGGCCCGGCTTGTAGCCTTGCTGCTCTTCGATTTCCTGGGCGCGGGCTTTGGCGACCTGGTTGATCACGGTGGCGGGCAACAGCTTCCTTTCGGCGCGCAGGCAGAGCAGGAACCGACCGGCGACGGAGTGGGCGAGCTCGCCGCCTTCGCGGGGTGCGATCCAGCCGATGGACTGCATTTCGAGGTTGTTGCCGGACTGGAACGCGTGACGCTTCAGGCCCGCCTGCAGCTTTTCTGCATAGTCGGCGAGGGGAGCGGACAGGCGGTAAATCTTGAGGTTCTTGAACCACATGGTGGACATGCCTTTTTATAGGGAATGAGGAACCCAGCCGATGACGGGTTTCTTGGTTGACTTGCTGATGACGGGCGCGCCGTTGGCGTCGCGCTTCTCGCCGCGCGCCATGATTTGCAGTCGGGAAGTGCGGTGCATGCGTTGGGCAAGCGTGATGTAGTCGCGGGCAAACTGCGGGGCGTCAAAGCCGCCAGACACCTGCACCGGCTTGGCCTTCGCGAGGAAGTACTCCGTCTTGACGGCAATCCAGTCGGACTCGTACTCGGCCGTGAGGCTGTCGCGGACTTCCTTCGTCATCAAAGTGAGTTGCTTTTCCCAGGCCTTCGCTGCCGCCTTGCGGGCGATGGGCTCGGTCATTCCGAATACGCAGAATGCGCTCATGGCTGCTTCCTTTTGACTCGTATGCGCTCCGGGCGCGAAACGGGGCCGGCAGGACAGCGCCCGGCCCAAATGTTGCTGATGGTCTGCGGGGAGACGCCATAGCACTCCCCCAGGTCTTTTGCGGTGAGGCGACCCTTGGCGTTCTTGATGAACGCCAGTTCCTCGGGGCGCATGGCTTCCTGTTTGGGGTCTGCCCAGCGCAGGCGCCGACGCGGCAGCGGGACCGGGGGCGTCCAGCCGGTGCGATCCCTCAAAATGAAGTCGATCCCGTTCATACGACCGCCCGCAGCAGCCAGCCCAGGATCTGCGGGAAGAAGAAAAAGAACGCGGCCAGCGCCAGGCTGGCGGGCCATGCCCACAGCGGGATATCCGCGTCGTCGTTCCAGTTGCCCTTGCCGGCGTGGTCGCGGGGAGCGATCAGGGCGCCGAGCTTGCGGGCCGCCTGCTTGATCGTGATGGGGTGGCGATGGCGCACCGGGGGCGCGCTTGCGCTGATGATGTTCATGTCGGGCTCCAGGGATCGGCCGCGGCGTGGCGGCGGGAGAGGTAGTCGCCGAGCGGTGCCAGCACCAGCCGCGCGAACGCGAGCATGCCCAGGCCCCAGGCGAGGGTTTCAGTCAAGGTCATGGGAATCTGCGCAGAGTTGCGCGGTCGTCAGCTGTGTGAGCAGGACAGGAGGCGAAGGGATTCGAATCGCTATCCAAGTCCCCGTCCAGGTATGTGTCATTTTGAAACGGCCATATCTTTGTGGCCGTCAATGACCCATAGTGGGTGCAGGGATACTTTTCCCTGGAAAATCTAGGACTTACATTGAAGATTGAAACTGGTATTGTGAAGTGGTTCAACAACGACAAGGGCTTCGGCTTTATCATGCCGGAGCTGGGCGGAAAGGACCTCTTCGCTCACTACTCTGAGATTCAGGGCAGCGGGCACAAGTCTCTGGAAGAGAACCAGCGCGTGTCGTTCGTCGCCGGCCAAGGACAGAAAGGTCCTCAGGCGACAATGATCAAACCGATTTAAGAACTGGCTGGCTTGCCTGAAGGCGAGCTGGCTGGCACCTAGCAAGTGGGGCCGAATCCTTTGAAACAAGGGATTCGGCCCTTTGACTTTGGCCGACCCAGAACTACTTGTTGATCGAACTACCAAAATTGAACACGTCGATCAGTTCTTCGATGAAGCGTACGAGTGCTTCGAGCATGGCATTGCTCCGTGGATTGGGTTTGGCATGGCGTTCAGGCAACAGCGCCTGCCGATACCCCGCACGCGGGGCATGAGCAGGGGCTGTCAGGCGTCCGCCTTATCCGCTTTCGCGGGTGTGCCACAAAACGGGCAGTGCGAGACATGCACCCGTATCTGCTTCCCCTTCATGGTGCGGTAGCCCGGAGCATCCGCGCGGACGTTGAAGTTGAGGAAGATCGCGGTGTTCAGGCTTTCGCCCAGGGTGAAGCCAGCGTTCTCGCACTCCACACTATCGACGGGCGATTTGATCGTCTCCGCGACGTGATCTTTCAACCGGCTTCGCAGTTCCTCCAGGCAGTTGCATTGCATGGTCATTTCCTCAGCGCTGGGGATCAGTCGTCGTACTGCTCGGAGGCTGCCGACTCAACGTCGTCGGGGTCCATGTCCAGTTCCAGGCGGGTGCGGCCGACGTACATAGCCATCAGCATGGCGTCAAAGTTGCTGATCACGTCGGGGCGGCTTGCGGGGGTGACTTGCTTGTCGCGAAGTTTCAAGGCGTAGACGCTGCCGTCTTTCTGGAAAGCCAATTGATATTCCGCGCTGTACTTGCCGCCGCCGATCCCGTACCCCTTGCCGGGCTCTTCGCTCTTGTCCAGGTACAGCCAGCCGCCACCGCGTTCGGACTGGTCGAAGTGGGCATAAAAGGCGGCTCTTTCATCGGAGTAAAGAAACCCTTCGCGCGCCGCCGTCATCAGTTCGGACATCTTGACCACGGCAGGCACGTCGGGGAGAGCCACTTTCGCAGCCTCGGCCAGCGCTGCATGCACGGCGCTTGAGTTCTGCGCATGGACGGCCGATTGAAGTGCGGTGTTCAGTACGTGCTGAAACTTCGCCACGTCATCGAGACGCAGGCCGTGTGGCATGGCTTCCGTCAACTGCGCTTCAACGGCCTCTCGGAACTTGCTGCGGTAGCCCGTTGCATCCTTGATGGCGGCGGTGATTGCTTCGGTGATGTGCTTGTCCAGGATGGGCTGGAGCTTTTCGGGGGCGACTGCCTGGGCGACGGCTGCCTCCAGGTCGATATTGACTTTCAGTTCCATGGGATTCCTTTGCGCGGGCATGCGCTGGATGGGGGAGTGCTTCGGTAAGCGCTGACTCGCAGCGCTGGCCGAAGCCCAGCTTTTGCAAGCTGGAGCTGTCTGGGCTGAATTGCTAGGCAAGCGCTTCCGCTTCAAACCAGCCTTCGGCCTGGCGACCGTCAGCGGCGACATAGCGGACGAAGTACTGCGGGGGCATGGCCTGATATTCGGAACGACCGATCACGCTCCCCGTCTCCCCCGACAAAGCGAGTTTCACGGCTGCGCCGATTTCGAACTTGAATGCACTCATGGATTTCCTTGGTTTTGGTTCATCGGTCTGCGTCCTGTCACGGCGCAGACGGATGGCCGGGGTTATCGTCGCCACGCCCGGCTGGGCGTTGCCTGGCTGTGGAAGCCCAAGCACACAGGGACCGGGGGCGCGCTGGCACCTGGTTGGTTGTCCTGTTTCGCCCGTCCTCCCTCGCGGGGGCGGGCGGCCTCGGTTGTTAAAGAGCGATATGGAAGCATAATTACATTTGGCTCAGAGAGTGTCAAGTATTCTTTCATAACGGGACGCGCGTTTTCTGCTCCGGATATCTCCAGCGCTTTTGAACACCGACTTCTAATCTGTTACAAGGTCGTACCAGATATTTAGATGAGGGAGGATGAAGTGAAGGCTAAAGTGCTCGCCACCGTCGGCGCCCTGTGCATCGGGTTCGCAGTAAATGCGGCCGAGGTAAAAGAGAAGTACGGCGCGTGGGAAGTGACCGAAATGGTCAACAAGATGGATGACACGAAGAGGGGGATTGCTGCCGCGAAAAGCCTCGACGGCCGCCCCGTGTACGTGATTGTGAAGTGCGACGAAGCTGGCCACGGGGTCTATATCCAGTTTCACGGACCTTTCCAAGGGGAGACGCGCGGCCGTACACGCCCCTTCGTGTATAGGGTGGACAAGCACCCGAAGCAAGACGCCAAGTGGGAGTATGTAAAGAATGGAGCTGTGGAGTTTGACAAGGCCAAAGCGCAGGCTTTCGCGCGGAGCCTTGTCGGAGGGGAGCGTCTTCTGATCCAGCAGTACAGCTATGAGTTCGCCGTGACTGAATCCGAGATACCCATCACCGGAGCAGATAAAGCCATGAAAAGGGTCTTCCAGCTTTGCGGTTCAGAACTCTAATTCGCACGGCTCCTAGTTCACCGGCGATAGTACTTCCGGTGTTCGACCATGGTCCCGATGACAATGAGCGGCTGCCGATCGCTATAAAGGGTAGGGTAGTCGTCGTTCAAAGGGACTAGTTCGAACACATCACCCCCTGTTGGGCTTATGCCGCGGGGGCGATACTTTTTGAAGGTCGCCTCAAACCCGCCATTGCGCGCGACGACAAAATCCCCTGGCCGAGGGCAGATTTCGCGGTCTACGATGATTCGGTCACCGGGGCGGAATTCCGGCGACATTGAGTCGCCCTGGATCTCAAGAGCAAACGAATGGTCCGACAGGCGCAAGTCGGTCAAGAGGTACTCCATCGCTTCGCCAGAGAATGACGCTCCGATTTCTGTCAGCTCGCCAGCCTGCACGTAATTCAGCAATGGGATCCGTCGGCTTCCAATAGGGGCGGGCACGACGTTCGCGTCAAAGGGCTTTTGTTGCACGCTTCCCGGTGCTGGCACGTGGGGGGGCGTCGTAGCAGCGTCCGATGGGGTCGGCCCCTCTCCGTCAGTTAACCAACGAATAGGCACGCGCAAGAATTCCGCGGCAGCGGCCGCGTTCGAAGCGTTCATCGCGCCTGACTTTCCTGACTGCACCTGGTAGATCGCCTGCGGCGCCACGCCGAGGTGGCGAGCCAACGCCGCTGCGGTTACTCCACGCAGTTTCAAGGCGAATTTGAGCCGATCACCGAAAGAGATCATGTAAGGATTCTTCCATACTTCAGTGTAAGAATGCTTGCCTTGTTGGATGTAAGTATGGTTCCATACGGCTTATGGACCATCGACACCCAGACAACCGAATTATTGACGCCTTTGGTGGAACCGTCGCCTTAGCGAAGGTGTGTGAATGCGAGCCGCAGGCGGTATCTCAGTGGCGGAAAGTGGGCATCCCGAAAGCCCGCAGGCAATACCTTCGCGCGCTTCGGCCTGATCTCTTCTCGCCGCCGCCCCTCAGGGAGATCTCCCATGCCTAGCGTAAATCCAATGACTTTTGGAGCCCGCCTTGCGGCCCGCCGCCCTACGGCGGAGGAGGCGGCGTGGTTCTTCAACGTACCGGCGGAGCCAGCGCCCTCCGACACACCCGATCAAGCCGAGCTAGCCGAGACTGATGATCGGATCCAGGTTGGGCCGCTGGACGTGTAAGGCGCATTTTGTTTCTCCATGCAGCGCATCGTAAGGCCGCTGCTCAGCAATAGATACGTTCAGGAAATTCACATATGAACATCACCACTGCGGCCGATTTGACGGTGCACGAATACAGGGGCGGCAGCGAGTCGCTGGGGCCGCTGGTCGGCATCACCCCGGCGGTGCTGCGAAATAAGGTCAACCCCAATAACACGACCCACCACCTGACCCTTGCCGAGGCCGACCGGATTGTCCGGATGACGGGCGATATGCGCATCTTGGCCGCCTTTGCGCATGCCAACGGTTATTTGTTGGTCAAGGCACCTGAAGCGTGTGGCGAGAGCGACATGTCTGTGTTGGAGCAGGTTGCGGCGCTGATGATCGCCCATGGCAAGTTCGGGCATGAGGTGTACGACGCGCTGGCAGACGGCGGCGTGGACCAGGGGGAAGTCGCTCGGGTGAAGGCTGCGGGGCGGTCGGTCATGGAGGCCGTCATCGCTGTGGAGAGCCGCCTTGATGGAATGGCCGACAAATGATGCAGCGTGGAACATCAGGTGTACCCGTGCGGCCGCGTGTGCCGTCCACGGAGCGCAAGGGGGCTACGCTGTCGCGCGCGGCTGCGATGATGTGCAACAGCGCGAACTTCCAGCAGTGGGTCATTTCCTGCATCGGCGCCGCACCCGAAGGCGTGAGCGCCAGTCAGCACGCGGCGCAGTTCGTCCGGGGCGCATGCGGGATCACAAGCCGGGCGCAGCTGGACCACGACGCCCGGGCGGCGAGTCTGTTCCATGAGGCCGTGCGCAAGCCCTTCGTGAAGTGGAGCGGCATCTATGGCTGACTGCCTGCATATGTTCCGGGGCTACCGCGTGCCGCCTGAAACGGTGGAGCAGGTCAAGCAGGCCATCATCGACTCGCGCGGGCGGGTTGACCTTGCGGCCTTGCGCGGCATCGTGGCGCCCGCGATGAAGGCCGTCGATCCCTGGTCCAGCACGACGCGGGCACAGGCGGCGGCTTGCGCGGTCGACTCGTTTCTGTTCGATGCGGCGCGGGCCGGCTTGGTCGAGCGCCACGTTAACGGCTGGAAGTTCCCGGCCTGGTGGCGCGCCAAGAATCAGGCGGGGGCGGCATGTCGCTGACACGCAAGACGCCACTTAGGCAGAAAACGCCGTTAAAGCGCGGTGCGCCCATGCAGCAGCGTTCCGCCCTGAAATCCGGCGGCAAGCGATTGCCGAGCCGCCGCGGCAAGACCAGGGCCACCAAGACCATGTATCGCAATCGCGCGTTGCTGGACCTTGCAAAGGGCATGTCCTGCAAGCTCCGCGTTCCCGGCGTGTGCTGCGGCGATCCCCGTACGGTGGTGGCGTGCCACTCCAATCAATCACGCCACGGCAAGGCCGGCTGGCTGAAGGCGCACGACTGGGCCTCCGCGTGGGGCTGCCGGACGTGCCACGCCTATATCGACCAGAACACCACGGGCGCGACCTACGAAGAGAAGGTCGCGCTGTGGGAGGCTGGATTTCAAGAAACCCGCTTGTCCCTGATCGTCCTGGGCCGTTGGCCGCTGGAAGCAGAGATCGGGTACCAAAGTTTGTATGGAGGTGCGCAATGAGCGCAAAGATGACGGGCTTGGTCTTCGACCGATACCCGGCGGGGGGCAATGAATTCTCCCTCGCTCTGGCACTCGCGGACCACGCACATGACGACGGGACGCACATCTTTCCGTACGTCGAGACGCTGGCGAAGAAGGCCCGCCAGTCCGTGCGGTCGGTGCAAAACCACCTTGCCAGCATGAAAGAGGCTGGCTGGTTAATCACGGTCAACGCGGGCAACGGTGGCCGCAGCCGCGCCACCGAGTACCGAATTTCACCCGCTTGGATAAAGGGTGCAGATTTTGCATCCCTTAAATCCGAGTTGAATGCACAAGAAAAGGGCGCAGATTCTGCACCCAAAAGCAAGCATGCAGATCCTGCACCCTTTGAAGGCGATGAAAAGGGTGCAAGCGGTAACGCAAAGGGTGCAATTGGCGACGTAAAGGGTGCAGGCGGTGACGCGAAAGGGTGCAACAGGCTGCACCCGCATATAACCGTCAAGAACCAAAAGAATAACCGTCAAGAACCGTCACCCGCGCGCAAGCGCTCGTCGGGATTCGATCCGATGCGTGTGGAGTTGCCCGCCTGGTTGGATTCGGAACTGTGGGAGCGCTGGGTGCGCCACCGCGCGCAGTTGCGCAAACCACTGACCGAGGAAGCCGCACGGCAGCAGGTCAAGGACCTGGCGACCTTTCGCCAGCAGGGACACACGCCCGCCGCGGTCATCGAAAACGCCATCGGCAAAAGCTGGCAAGGCCTGTTCGCCCCGAGTGGCACCGCAGCTGGGGGCGCGCAGCGGCCCGGCAAGTTCAACCCGACCGACTACGTGAACCGCAATCGCACCCATGGAGGCAACGACTATGACGACGGTCGCACAATCGACGAGTGAGCGAACCGGCTGGGCCGTGCCGCTTGCGAAGCTGGAAGGCATTTCGCTGATCGACCACCTGTGGAACCGCCTCTCTGGCACGTACGGGGGGCGCTGGCTGAAGGACTTCCCCGACATGCAGAGCATCGAGAACTGGAAGACCGCGTGGGCCGAGGCGCTGGACGAAGACCGCGTGACGCCCCAGGAAGTGGCCGAAGGGCTGCGCACGTGCCGCCGCATGTTCCCCGACTGGCCGCCCGCCGTGGGCGAGTTCATCCGGGCATGTCGGCCGGGGCTGATCCCGGAGAACGCGTTCCACGACGCCGTCGCTGGGATGACCGCGCGCCGCCGTGGCGAAATGGGGCAATGGACTCATCCGGCCGTGTACTGGGCTGCTGTCCGCGTTGGTTCGCATGACCTGCTGAATTGCGGCTACTCGGTCATGCAGTCGCGCTGGGAGCGCGCGCTGTCGGAGGAACTGAGCCGCAGTGAATGGGCAGCCATCCCCACGCCGGCCGTTGCGCTGCCTGCTCCCGGGGCCACGCAGGCCACGCCCGAAGAGGCGGCGAAGGCACTGAAGGCGATGGGCGCGGGCGCGATCCTGAACGACTCTGGCCGCGATCCGCGCCGCTGGGCAAAGCGCATCCTGGCCGAGGCGCAGCGGAAGGGCGGGCAGGTGCCATCCTTGGCGGTGCTGAGCATGGCGCAGGCCGCATTGGGCGCGCCGATGGACGCCGGGGGCGGGGCATGAGTGCGATGCAACGGAACAAGGGCGCGGCCTTTGAGCGTAAGGTCGCCAACCTGCTGACCGACGCGACCGGCACGACCTGGCGCCGCCGCGTGCGCAACCAGGCTGGCGATAGTGATGTAGTGGCCGATGAGCCAGCCTTTGCCGGGCTCAGCATCGAATGCAAGCACGCGAATGTGCTGTGCCTGTCCGCTTGGTGGCGCCAGGCCGTGGAACAGGCGGGGCTGGCTGGCGTGCCGGTGCTGATCTACAGGCAGACGGGGGCGCGCGGCGAAACCGTGATGGTCGACGCTCACGACGTGAACCCCAAGATTTTTCCCGTCCGGGGGCGGCACACCGTGACGTTCGGATGGGAAGCAGCTATGCAATGGATGCGGGAAATGCTGCCCGCGAAAGTGACTTATTCCCCGGGGATTATCTGATGACTACGACGACACTCGAACGCCCGACCGTGGCGGGCCACACACCGATCAATAACGAGCCACTCTTCCGCAGCGCACACGCCGCGCTGGTCTTCGCATTCAACTTCACTATGCAGCAATACGACCGGCCGCTCATGAACAAGGTTGCCAGCCGGGATGCGCAGCATGAAGGCAAAGGACTGTCTGGCCAAGACGGAGCGGCGCAGGCGGGCATGATTCGCCGCCGCCTATCGACTCTTCCGCCGTTGCAGCAGGCAATCATGGTGTCTCGGACTGCGCCGCCGACGCTGGTCTGCAGCTGCGGGGCGCCATGCTGCCAGGGACGGCAAGCGAATCTTGAGTGGAGCGCAGCTGTCCGTCTAGTTGCGGATTACGCAGAACGGGACGCCTTGGCGGACTGCACGATCAAACGCGCGCTGACGCTACAACTGCTTGCCCGTCTGTTTGGGCATGCCAAGGGCAGGAAAATGAGTGAGATCGCAGACGACGCGACCGTTTCCGTCAACACTGCGACTAATCACCTTTCCAGGCTGAAGCTTTGGCTTCACGGGAGCCGGGAGCAGGGCGGCGCGCTGGAAGGCCAGGAGGTAATCGCAGCCAGCGCGGCGCACTGGGCATTAACGAATGCGGGCATTGTGGGCGTGTCTGACGATACTCATTGACCATTGGGAATTTCTCACGCAGAATACGCCCAATCCTGATACGGTCTGTCAGTGCGTCCAAAGAAAGCCCGTCTGCAAAAGCAGCGGGCTTTTTGCATTTCCGCGGGTATGCTCATGGTGAGCCGCCGGCCTTCCAAGCCGCGCAGCGAGGGTTCGATTCCCTCTGCCCGCCCCAATAGTTCTGGTGCTAGGGCGGGCAGATGTGCTTTGTGCAAGCCGCTTAGGTGGAGAGGATCGACGAGCATTCCGAGCCGCCGGAGGGGACGGCGTTGAGGCTGAAACGCTGGCACTCATCCCGAGCGTTTCGGGCAAAATTAGGCTTCGATTGTCTTTGGAGTCAAAGAAATGCCGAGAATTGTGCAAATCAGCGCGACGACGACGGAAGGCGATAAGGTGCCGACCGTGTTTGCGTTGGACGAGGAGGGCCGCATCTGGCGGGCGCGGATTACGTCGGTTGGCCGACCCACCCAACAATGGGTAGAGGTTGAGCCGCCTGGCAAGAACACGAACAACGACAACGACCAGTGAGGATCGCCACCCTTGTCCGGAACTCCGCGCCGGCCATCACATCCGTTCAAGCCCTGACCGGGAAGCTGGTCGGGGCTTTTTTCCTTTCCTACTGCCTGGAATGCCACGCAGCAATCACGTCGGCAGAACCCAGAATGTGCGCCGAGAAGTTGCCGCCCGGTCTTTGAGGTGCCTCCGGACCATTCTCTCGAAGGCGAAAAAGCCGGAAATTGGCAAAAAGGCGTTCTGTCCTTTGCGTCAACTTCGTTTGTTCCCCCGCGTGCAAAAAAGGGACGCCAGCAGTTCGTCTAGATGCGCGGGTTTCGTCAACCAGGCGTCTACACCGTCCGGCAGAAAACCGAGGGTGGATTTGCGCACGCTGCCGCTGAAAATGATGATTCTGGGGGAGCGGCCCTCGTTCATTGCCTTAAGTTGCGGTGCAAGGTCGAGACCCGACGCGTCGGGCAAATCGACATCGAGCAGAACCGCATCGGGCTGGAACTCAGCCATGGTGCGTAGTGCAGTTGCACCGTCGCCTGCAATCTGAACCGAAACGCCCGGTTCCATCATCAAACATTCGGCGGTCAGCTCCGCTGATACGGTGGCGTCGTCCACGATCAGGATACGCATTGCGGTGGTCTCCGTTCCTTAACTCACCTGATAAATGATCCTGCAGCATCGAATACTGGGGCTGCGGGGGCGTTGATCCGTTTTCGCGGGCCACTATCTTACTACTCCCTCTCTCGCTATCGAGGGTCCGCGCGCTGGGCATGTGGCGCGGGGGTTGGGGCATCGCGCCGGGCGGTGTGCAGTAGGTAGCACCCGGCACGAACCATTGAGGACGGCATGGCAAGACGAACATTACTTCCATGCCGTCATCGCGGCTGCGCTGCGTTGGTCCGGTCCCCTGGCTACTGTGACCAGCACGCGGGCGAGGCGGTAGGGTGGAAGCCCGACCGCCAGCGAGGCAACAGGCATCAGCGCGGATATGGTGCAGGCTGGGAAAGGCTGCGCGTGCTGATCCTGAAGAGGGATCGCTACCTGTGCCAATGCGACGAGTGCAAGCGCACCGGCCGCGTGTTGCCCGCCACTGAGGTGGATCACCGTATTCCGAAGGCGGAGGGTGGTAGCGACGACCCGGCCAATCTGTCCGCAATCAACGTGGATTGCCACAAACGCAAGACAGCCAAGGAGAGCGCCAAGGCGCGGGCACGAGCGAAGCGGTAGCCGACCCATTCCCGTGTTCCTGATCGTCCCCTGGCGGGTCGCTGCGCCAGCCCTAGACGCCGCGTCGCCGGCCTCGGTAGGGGGAGGGGGTGGGCCAATCTCTGGGGCGATGGCGCCCGGGACCGCCCGTTCCGTCTTTTTTTTACGCCCGCGAAAAATGAAATTTAGCGGACAGCGCGTTTTGCGCACTTTTTGACCAATGGAGTAGGCCATGCCAGGAGTTGCTGGGCGCTCCGGGCGCAAGCCGAAGCCGGCGGCAAAGAAGCTGGCGGCGGGCAACCCGGGAAAGCGTGCGATAAATAATGACGCGCCGTCATATGGCGAGATAACAAACATCTTCGCGCCTGAATGGTTGCAGGGACACGGGCGAGACCTGTGGGAACACCTGGCGCCGCTGTTGTGCCGGGAGAGAATTCTGCAGGCCACCGATATCCAGAACCTGGAAGCCTATTGTGCAGCCTATGGGCGGTTCCGCCGGGCTGAAGAGGACATCCAGAAGAATGGAATCGTGGTGGCCGGCTCGCAGGGCGGGCCGCTGAAGAACCCCGCGGCAACTGTTGCCAATGAAGCGTTGAAGCAGATGGCGACCTATGGCGCATTTCTCGGGCTCGACCCGTCCAGCCGGCAGCGCTTGCAGGGGCCGAAGAAGGCCGGCAAGGGGAATCCCTTCGCCGCGCTGCTGGGCGGAGGCTGATAGATGGCCGCGCCCCAGTACCCACGGGTGGCGCAGGCGCTGAAGTTCGCAAAGGACGTAGTGAAAGGCAAGGTTCCGGCCTGCCGCTACGTTGTCCTGGCCTGCCAGCGTCACCTAGATGACCTGGCCGCGAGTAAGTCGGCCAAGTATCCGTACCGATTCAATGCCGCAGAGGCAGAAAAAAAGCTCAATCTCATCGAACTGATGCCCCATACCAAGGGGGAATGGGCGTTCAAGCGTCAACTTGTGACGCTGGAGCCGTGGCAGAAGTTCGGCCTGGGCGTGACGTTCGGGTGGGTGAAGAAAAAAGGAGGTTTGCGCCGCTTTCGCGAGTCGTACTGGGAGGTGCCGCGCAAGAACGGTAAAAGCGTAATCGCCGCGGGTGTCGGAATCTCGATGTTCGTGGCCGATGACGAGTTCGGCGCCGAGGTGTACTCGGGCGCGACCACCGAAAAGCAGGCGTGGGAGGTTTTCCGGCCCGCGCGCTTGATGGTGCAGCGCTCGCCTATGCTCGTCGAGCATATGGGCATTGAGGTAAACGCCCAGGCGCTCGCAAGGCCGGAAGACGGTAGCCGATTTGAGCCAATCATCGGCAATCCGGGCGACGGCGCGTCGCCGTCCTGCTCAATCGTCGACGAATACCACGAACACGACAGCGCCGCCCTGTATGAAACCATGCTCACCGGCATGGGCGCCCGCCGCCACCCGCTGATGTTCATCATCACCACGGCCGGCGCCAACATCGAGGGCCCGTGCTACGACAAGCGCCGCGAAGTGATCGAGATGCTTGAGGGCCTGGTGCCCAACGATGAACTTTTCGGCTGGATCTGGACGTTGGATGAGGGGGACGACTGGACGGACCCCAAGGTCTTGGTGAAGGCGAACCCCAATATGGGGGTGTCGGTCTACGCTGATTACCTCATCAGCCAGCAGCAACGCGCGATCAAGCAGGCGCGCTTTACCAACACCTTCAAAACAAAGCACCTCAACCTCTGGGTGACCGCCAAGGCGGGCTATTTCAACCTCCAGCAATGGGAAGCATGCAAGGACGAAACCCTCACGCTGGAGCAATTCGAGGGACAAAGCTGCTTTCTGGCGTTCGACCTGGCCCGCAAGCTGGATATGAACAGCATGGCGCGTGTTTTCTACCGCGATATCGAAGGAAAGCGCCATTACTACTGTGTAGCACCAAGGTTTTGGGTGCCCGAAGACACGGTGAACGACACCGATAACAAGCGCATGGCGGAGCGCTTCCAGAAGTGGGTGAATACAGGGCATCTGCACACGTCTGAAGGGGCGGAAATCGACTATCGGGAGATTCTTGCCGAGGCCGAGGACGCCAACCGCCTAAACCCAGTTTTGGAATCTCCCATCGACCCGAGTGGGGCGACGAATCTGTCGCACCACTTGGATGACGAGGGCCTAACGCCCATTACGGTGGTGCAGAACTACACCAACATGAGCGATCCGATGAAGGAATTGGAGGCCGCGATTCAGTCGGGCCGATTCCATCACGACGGCAATCCGATCATGACCTGGTGTATCAGCAACGTCATCGGCAAGCACCTGCCGGGCAATGACGACGTGGTTCGACCCATCAAACAGGGCAACGACAACAAGATCGACGGCGCTGTGGCGCTGATTATGGCAATCGGCCGCGCAATGCTCGCCGAGCGTAACGGGTCCGTACTGGACCACTTGACCGACGACGACATTCTGGTGATGTGAAATGAAAAATCTGCTGATTGACGCAGCCGGCGTTGCTGGGCTGGGCTGTTTGGCGGCCGGGGTGTACGTCCAATATGGCACCGGGCCGTCGCTGATCGTGGGCGGCGCGTTACTGCTGGCATTTGCCTTGCGGGCAGCGGCTGGGAGGCGCGGATGATCCTCTCGTCCCTATTTGAAGGCCGCAGCATTGAGAGCCCTTCTGTACCCTTGACGGGCCAGAACCTGCAAGAGTACCTGCACGGCGAGGGCAAGCGTATCTCGGTCACGCCCGAGGCCGCTTTGAGCCTGTCGGCGGTGTATGCCTGTCACTATGTGCTGTCGAGCAATGTGGCGCAGTTGCCGGCGGCTGTGCTGCGCAAGCAGGGTGAAAACATCAGTCTGGCCACGGACCATCCCGCATTCGACCTTATCCACGCCAAACCCAACGACTTTCAGACCAGCTACAAGTGGCGCGAGACCAAGCAGCACCATGTGCTGGGCTGGGGCAACGGCTACACCCGCATCGTGCGTAGTCGTTCAGGGGAGTTGCGCAGCCTGGAGTTTTGTACGCCATGGACCACAACACTGATAAAGCCGGCCGGCCGCTGGATCTACAGCACGCAGGACGAAGACGGCACGCCCCTGGCCGTGCATCCAGACGATATGGTGCATGTCCGCGCCTTGGGCTCAACCGGGCGGCTGGGTAAGGGAATTATCCAGCAGCACGCGGAGATGCTGGGCCTTGGTCTGGCCGCACAGCGCTACGGCCGGGAGTTTTTCGAGGGAGGCGGCCGCCCAACTGGCATTTTGACGGTCAAGGGAGACCTGAAAACCGATTCCTGGAACCGGCTGCGGGACTTCTGGAACAAGGCGGTTGCGCGCCTCATCCAGTCCGAGAACAAAACACTCCTGCTGCCTGCGGATCTGGACTACCGGGCGCTGACCATCCCCCCCGAGGCGGCCCAGTTCCTGGAGACGCGCAAGATGAACCGCACGGAAATTGCGGCCATCTACAACGTCCCCGCGGACATGATTAACGACCTGGAGCGCGCCACCAATTCGAACATTACCGAGCAGAGCATCCGCTTTGTGCGGTACTCGATGATGCCCTGGGCAGTGAACTGGGAGCAGGAACTTAACTGCAAGCTGTTCACCGCGGCGGAGCGGCGCGCCGGCTACTACGTGAAGCTCAACTTGGCGGGCCTGCTGCGCGGCACCCCCAAGGAACGGGCCGAGTTCTATCACTACGCCATCACCGATGGCTGGATGGACCGCAACGAAGTGCGCACCTTGGAAGACTTCAGCCCGCGTGACGGGTTGTCTGAAATGCTGGTCAGCGTCAACGCAAAGCCGGCGGCCGAAGTCGGCAAGGCGCCGGCCAATAGCCAATAGGGAAAAGCCATGAAAGACCTTGAAATGCGCACGCTGGGCAACCAGCCGTGCGAGCTGCGCATGTCCGTCGAAGGCGAGGCGGAACGCCCGCAGATCACGGGCTACGCGGCCGTATTCAACACTCGCAGCGCGTTGCTGTTCGGTTCCTTCGTCGAGGAAATCGCGCCGGGCGCGTTCGACGACGTGCTGGGTGACGACGTGCGGGCACTGTTTAACCACGATCCCAATTTCGTCCTCGGGCGAACCCGCAGCAACACTCTGCGCCTTGAAATCGACTCGCGCGGCTTGGCCTACACGATCGACCCGCCTGATACGCAGACGGTCCGCGATCTGGTGTTGACGCCGCTGAAGCGTGGTGACGTGACGGGATCGAGTTTCGGGTTCCGCGTCGCGGCGGACGGTGACGAATGGCGCCGCGAGGGCGAAATCGTTGTGCGAACCATCCACAAGCTGGCCGAACTGCGCGACGTGTCGCCGGTGACGTATCCGGCTTATGGCGATAGCCATGCTGCCCAGCGCTCGCTGGATAGCTGGAAGAAGAAGGCCGAAGGCATCCAGGAACTGGCGGCCAAGGCTGTTAATGAGCGTCGCGCACGCGAACGCTTCCTCGAACTGATGTCAATCTGAACGGAGTCAATGATGACCCTTGCTGAACTGAAGAAAAAGCGTGCGCAAGTCGCCAGCGAAATGCGCACGTACCACGATGCCCAGGGTGAAAACGCCTGGGGCGACGAGCAGCGCACGAAGTGGGACGCCATGAAGGCCGACCTCAAGAAGCTGGACGAGCAGATCGGGCGCGAAGAGGAACTGCGCGCCGACGAGCAGCGCTTTGTCGATGACAATGCGACCGCGCTCGCCGCCGCTGCCGCCACTGCCGCCGACAAGAAGAACCCCGAGGAACAGCGTTCCCAGGCGTTCGTGAAGTTCCTGCGTCATGGCGCCGGCGACCTGACGCCCGAAGAACGCAAGCTGCTGGCCGAAGTTCGCGCACAAGGCGTGTCCCCGGCCGAGAAGGGCGGCTATACCGTGCCGACGACCTTCTGGGCGAAGGTCGTCGAGTCGATGAAGCAGTACGGCGGCATCGCCAGTGTCGCGCAGATCCTGACCACGGACGGCGGCGGCCCCATCGAGTGGCCCACCAGCAATGGCACCGAGGACGAAGGCGAACTGATCGGCGAGAACACCGACGCCGGCGAAAAGGACGTGGAATTCGGCATGGACGCGCTGGGCGCGCACAAGCTGACCTCCAAGGTCATTCGCATCTCCAATGAGCTGCTGGCCGACACCGGCATCGACATGGAAACTTTCCTCGCCGGGCGAGTCGCTTCGCGTATCGGTCGCGCCGAATCCCGTCTGATCGTCATGGGTACGGGCACCGGCTCGCCCGCGCAGCCCAAGGGCCTGGCTGCATCCGCCGCCGTGGGCAAGCAGACCGCCTCGGCCACCACCTTCACCTGGAAAGAAGTGAACGGCCTCATCCACTCCGTCGACCCCGCCTATCGCAACGCACCGAAGTTCCGCCTGGCCTTCAACGACGCCACGCTGCAAATCCTGGAAGAAATGGAAGACGGCAACGGCCGCCCGCTGTGGATCCCGGGCCTGGACGCCGGCGCCCCGGCGCGGCTGCTGAAGTACCAGTACGTCATCGACCAAGCCATCCCAGCGGTCGCGGCGGGCGCCAAGTTCATCTTCGCCGGCGACTTCGATCAGTTCATCCTGCGCCGTGTGCGCTACATGGTCCTCAAGCGCCTGGTGGAGCGCTACGCCGAGTACGACCAAACCGGCTTCCTGGCCTTCCATCGCTTCGGCTGCGTCTTGCAAGACACCGCCGCGATCAAGGCGCTGCAAGGCAAGCCGGCCTCGGGCGGCTAATCGAGGGGCGGGCCGGGTAACCGGCCCGCATAGCTAAATGCTGGAATTGTCCGATATCCGCAGCCACTTGAATATCGACCCGGAGGACGCGGACGACTCGGTGCTGCTGCGCTTCCTAGGGGCGGCGATTCGTCGCTTCGAACACAAGACGGGCCGCAAGCTTTTTCAGAAGGCAGAGGATCTTCCGGCCCCTGCTCCGTCAAATGCAGTTCTGCTGGATGCTGATATCGAGTTGGCCTTGCTGCTGTTGATTGGCCACTGGAACTCCAACCGAGAGGCCGCCTCCGATCTTTCTCTTGCGAACATTCCGCAGGGCTTTGACGAGCTTGCGGGCCCGTATCGCTGGTGGCCCGACTAAGGAATTGGTTATGTTCAAAGCAGGAAAGCGCAATCGGCGCGTCGAGATCCTGGAGCGCACGGGCGATAGGGACGCCGCCAATGACCTTGCGGATACTTGGCGAGTGGTCGGCGGGGCCTGGGCCTCGATCAAGTATGTGTCGGGCATTTCCGCGATCAAGGCGGGCGCCGAGCAGGAGATTGCCAAGGCAAGTATCCGCATTCCGTATCGCCGTTCGCTGCTCGCGGGGATGCGAGTTCGCCACGGGGATGACGTCTACGAAATTGATGCTGTATTGCCCGACGAAGAGCGGCGCGACCACACGGACCTGGTGTGTCGAAAACTGACCGAGCGCGAGGTGACGGCGTGAGGAAAGCCAAGCTCTTTCGCGCAAACTCGGTTTCTTTCTCCATGGAGGGAGACATAGAGGCCCAGGTGGGCGCCTTCTTTGATCGAATCAAGGAAGAGGCGTTGCGCCCGGCGGCGCATGCGATGGCCGTCGTCTTGTATGACGAAATGCGGCTGCGCGTGCCCCATCGTCTGGGCAAACTCCAATCCGCCATTTATCGCTGGTTCGACGACAAGCGGTCGACGCCGGATCGGAAGACCTACATGGTTGGCGTCAACGTCAAGAAGGCACCCCATTGGTGGCTGGTCGAATATGGGCACTGGCGGCGCCATGCCGTTGTCCAGTTGGACGATGGGGGTTGGATCACGCTGAAGAACAAGCCGCTCAAAGTGCCCGTCTTTGTCCCGGCCCAGTCCTACCTGCGGTCTTCTGTGGATGCCAAGCTCAAGGCTGCTGCGGAGGCCGGCCGCCGGCGGCTGGCCGAGAAGGTGCGGGAGATTCAGAATGGTTGAATCTTTGATGCTTCAGGCGTTGGCGCCGATCTTCGAAGGGCGCGTATATCCCGACGCTGCCGCCGGCGATACGCCGATGCCTTTCGCTACGTTCCAGCAGGTCGGGGGCGCATCCACGGTGTTCATGGACGGCGCCTTGCCGGACAAGCAGAACGCCCGCATGCAGATCACCGTATGGGCGAAGGGCAGGGCGCAGGCGTCGGAGCTTATCGCCAAGGTGCAGACGGCGTTGTGTGGCGCGCCGTACTTCGGCTTGCCTCAAGGGGCTCCTGTCTCGTTGCGGGACCAGGAAACCGGCTTTAAGGGCGCCATGCAGGATTTCAGTATCTGGTACACGCCATGACGACTCCCATTGTTATCGCCGGTGCCAGCGTTGCCCTATGTGCCGATGTGCCGCGAGTTGTGGGGTCAGGCGCATTTGATTCGCTGGCGTTCATTCCCATTCGTGGTGTCCGAGTCGCTGGCTCGCTTGCGCTTCAGTACCAGACTGCCGCCTTCCATGCCCTGGGAAGCGAGGCCCCGTTTCAGCGGCGGGTGGCGCGGGCGCCTCAGACGTTGCAATTGGAGCTTCTGCGACTGGTCGACCCAGGACAAGCCATGCTGCGGCAGGCTGCGGGGCTGGATAGGCCCTTCAGCTACCGCATCACGCTGCCGCGCGTGGGAGCGCATTTCTTCGTTGCCCGTGTCTCAAGCCGTTCCCTCTCGGTTGGCAGCGCCGCCGACCTGGCCGGCGTGACGGTCACTCTTGAGCTGGAAAGCCAGATCGTCGAGCCATAGCAGGCCGCCTTTTCCATTTTGGTCGTCCGCCCTCTTTGGGCAAAACCTACAGCCCGCGATTGCGGGCATTTTTTCGTTCATTGCAAGGAGCCTAAACATGGCCGTTTCTCTGCCGAACGGTGTCATCCTGTCGCTCGCGACGGGTTACGCCAATTCGAAAACCATCACGGCGATTACCAACGCCAATCCCGCCGTCGCCTCCAGCGCGGCCCACGGCCTGGCCAACGGCGCCTTGGTCGAACTGAAGTCGGGCTGGCAAAAGCTGAACGAGCGCATCGTGCGCGTCACCGACGCCGCCGCCGGCACGTTCGCGCTGGAAGGCATGAACACCCTCTCGCCGATCCAGTTCCCGGCCGGCACCGGCGGCGGCTCGGTCCGCGAAATCACCACCTTCACGCAGATTTCGCAGATCCTGGAAGTGTCCACGTCGGGTGGCGAAATGCAATTCGCCACCTACAGCTTCCTGGAAAACGACTTCGAAGCGCAGATCCCGACGCAGGCCAGCGCGCAGTCGCTGGCGATCACCATCGCCGACGATCCCACGCTGCCCGGCTACAAGGCGCTCCAGGCCGCCGCCGAACTGCGCGAAGTGCGCGCCCTGCGTGTCGCTTTCCCCAACGGCTCGGTGCTGCTCTACAACGGCTATGTGTCGTTCAACGAGACTCCGACCATGACCAAGGGCGAAGTGATGGGCGTGCAGGCCACGTTCTCGCTGCTGTCGCGGCCCGTTCGCTACGCCGCGTAATTTCCACGGCCGGCCAAGCGCCAGCCAACGGGCCGCCCAGGGATGGGCGGCCCATCTACCTTAATTCTCCATTTTTCGGAATCTCTCATGGCAAAGATCAAGTTCACCCTCACGCCCAACCCGACCTTCAAGCACAAGGTGCCGATGCCCATCCCGGGCGGCGCGTTCGCGGATGTGGAGTTCACCTTCAAGCACCGCGGCAAGGAGGAATTCACCGAGTTCCTGGAGCGCGCCAAGGACATGGACGACACCGACCTGGTGCTGGCTATCGCCAGCGGCTGGGAACTGGAAGAGCCGTTCGACAAGGACAACGTGGGCAAGCTGGTCGAGAACTACGTCGGCGCGGCCCGCGCCATCTTCACCGCCTACATGGACGAAATCGTCAAGGCTCGCCTGGGAAACTGATCGCGTTGGGGGCGGCGCTCTACCGCCGGCCGCCAAATGCGAAGGAACTGGAGGCATTCGGGCTCACGGCGGAAGACGTAGAGGCGCCGCCTGTCGAAATTTGGCCGGAGAACCAGCAGGCATTCGAAATATTCGCCTCGCTGCGGACTCAGTGGCGCGTCAGCTTTGCCGGCGTGACGGGCCTGGACTATGGCGTGCTCTATCGCAGGCTTGACCGGCTGGGCCTGTCAGCCGAGCGATGCGACGAGCTGGAAGACCAGATCCGCGTTCTTGAGGACGCGGCGATGCAGGAAATAAACCGCAAGTAGCCGCCCATGGGCGGCTTCCTTTTTTGGAACGTGTCATGACTGATGAATTGGCCAGAAGTGTTGTCCGGGTTGATGGTGACGCGTCCGGGCTGACTGCGGCCATGGCCGAGGTGACGCAGGAAACCGGCAAAGCCAAGAAGTCTCTCGCGGCGTTGGGGCGTGATGCGTCGCAAGGGATGACCAAGGCGGCCGAAGAGGGCACGCAGGCCGGCCGCAAGCTGGAACGCGCCACGCAGAGCCTGGTGAACCAGATTGAGCGCCAGATTGCCGTGACCGGTGCGGGCGCACGCGGGACTGCCTCCTATTATGTGGAATTGGCGAAGCAGCGCGGAATCGACGCTAACCAGCTGAAGCCCTATCTGGACCAGCTGGAGGCCGTGACGCGCAAGCAGGCCGAGGCCAAGGCCGCGATCCAGGCCACCGCGCCGGCCGTCGAGCAAATGGGCATGTCAGCCAAGGCCACCGCTGCGGCGATGCGCGGGCTGCCTGCCCAGTTCACCGACATTATCGTGTCGTTGCAGGGCGGCCAGCGTCCCATGACTGTCCTGATGCAGCAGGGCGGCCAGTTGAAGGACATGTTTGGCGGCCTTGGCCCTGCTGCGCGGGCGATGGGTACTTACATTGCCGGCCTGGTCAATCCGTTCACGTTGGCCGCCGGCGCAGTGACTTTCTTGGGAGCGGCCTACCTGAAAGGGGTAGACGAATCCCAGGCGTTCAACCGGACCGTCATTCAAACTGGCGGCGTTGCGGGCGTGACGGCTGGTCAACTGCAGGACATGTCCCGCAGGGTGGGTGATGTGGTCGGCACGCAGGGTAAGGCGGCCGACGCGCTCAATCTTTTTGCCAGTTCGGCAAAGGTCGGCGCTGAGAACATGGAGCAATTCACCGCGGCAGCGGTGCGTTGGGAGAAGGTCACGGGCGCCGCCGTTGCGGATACCGTGCAGAACTTCATCGAATTGGGGAAATCGCCGCTGGAAGCGGCCCTCAAGCTCAATGAGGGGATGAACTTCCTGACCGCGACGACGTACGAGCAGATCCGCGCGTTGGAGCGGCAGGGCAAGACCGCCGAGGCGGCGAGCGTGGCCCAGCGTGCCTATGCTGATGCTCTCAACGACCGCGCGCCGAAGCTGTCCCAGAATCTCGGGCTGCTGGAGCGCGCCTGGAAGGGCGTGAGCGACACCGCCCGGGGCGCCTGGGACGCGATGCTCGATATCGGCCGCGCCGGCACGCTGGAAGAACGCATCGCCAAGCAGGCGGCGACCGTGCAGGCGCTGGAGGGCAAGCTACAAGCCCGGCTGGCGCGCGGTGGTGCCACCGGCAACATGGCTGATCTGATCAAGGCTGCCGCGACCGAACAGGAGCGGCTGGAGCGCGAGTATTTTGAGGCCCAGGGCAAGGCGCAGGCCGAGCGGGACCGCCGCACGGCGCTGGATCGGACGCAGTTTCGCGCCGACTACCTGGAGGACGACAGCCGCAATACGAAGCCGCAACAGCGCCAGCGCGCCATCGAG
>Ga0182736_1001084_pt1 | contig 30113 bp, 20 predicted proteins | sample eDN5th30CKraftBY_FD_128882 | JGI IMG/M metagenome (GOLD analysis project Ga0182736, IMG submission 128882) | Enriched backyard soil microbial communities from Emeryville, California, USA - eDNA 5th pass 30_C Kraft BY (version 2) (version 2) | ecosystem: Environmental > Terrestrial > Soil >...
GAAGGCCTGAACCAGCTCGAAGAGGAAGCCCAGCGCGCCAACCAGGACCTGCAGGCCGCCGCGGCCCGGCTGACGCAAGCGCGCGCCCTGCAGCGCGAAGCGCGTTCCGGCTTCTTCCCCAGCCTGGACGCCGGCTTCGGCCCCAACCGCCAACGTCCGTCGGCCGTATCGCAAGGCCTGCCCGACGGCACGTCCACGTCGCCCGTCACCACGTGGCGCGCCCAAGGCACCGTGTCCTACGAGGCCGACCTCTTCGGCCGCGTCGCATCGACCGTGGACGCCGCCACCGCCGACGCGCAGCAAAGCGAAGCGCTGTACCGCTCGGTGCTGCTGGCCCTGCAAGCCGACGTCGCCACCACCTACTTCCTGGTGCGCGAACAGGACGCCGAATCGCGTCTGTACCACCAGACCGTCAAGCTGCGCACGGACACGCTGCAACTCATCCAGCGCCGGTATGACGCCGGCGACATCAGTGAACTGGATCTGGCGCGCGCCAAGGCTGAACTCGCGTCGGCGCAATCGGAGGCCCTGGGCATCGACCGCCGCCGCGCCACCGCCGAACACGCGCTGGCCGTGCTGCTGGGCCGCGCCCCGTCGGAATTCACGATGCCGCCGCAGCCCATCGAACAGATCGCGCTGACCATCCCCGCCGGCCTGCCGTCCACGCTGCTCGAACGCCGCCCTGACATCGCCGCCGCCGAACGCGCCATGGCCGCCGCCAACGCCCGCGTCGGCGCCGCCAAGTCCGCGTTCTTCCCGCGCCTGGACATCACCGGCGCCTTCGGCTACGAGTCCTCGGAACTGGGCAACCTCTTCCAATGGTCCAGCCGCACGTTCCTGCTAGGCCCCCTGGTCGGCGCCGCCCTGTCCATGCCCATCTTCGACGGCGGCCGCCGCCAGGCCGGCCTGGACCGCGCCCGCGCCGTCTACGAGGAAGACGTCGCCGTCTACCGCCAGACCGTCCTGAACGCGTTCCGCGAAGTCGAAGACAACCTGGCCAACTTGCGCATCCTCGCTGACCAGACCAAGGCCCAGAATGCAGCCGTCGAAGCCGCCGCCCGCGCCGCAAAGCTCTCGCACACGCAGTACCGCGAAGGCTCCATCAGCTACCTCGACGTGATCGAAGCCGACCGCAGCGTCCTCCTGCAACAGCGCGTCTCGGTCCAATTGACCGGGGAACAGGCCCGCTCGACAGTGGGACTGATCCGCGCCATCGGCGGCGGCTGGGAGAATCCGGTGCCGCCGGAGAAGGTCGCGGCGAAGTAAGGGCGACGCGGCAGCAGCACGTGCTCGCGTCAGGTGTCTGGCGCCCGCATGGTAAACCCGTTAACTGCGACGGGGGCTCCTGGGGTGTCGGACACCTGACCAGCTACGTCGCGCCATGAGATGACCGAGCCAGATTTGGCTCGGCCAGGCCAAATCTGGCCTGAATTTCTTTTTTTGTTTTCAACGACTTAAAGAAGCCGAGCCACATATGGCTCGAGATTGCGGCCAAGAAAAACACTTTCCGTTATTTTTGGCAATCCACGGCGAAGTGGCGACGCACGCAAATGCAGATAAGCACTTGAAAACAAAGCATAAACATGCGTGGAAGCCCTAACTGGCACGGACTTTGCGTTGAAGGTTGAGCCATCGCCGATGGCACAAGGGCCGATAAGGCCCTTTCGCAACCTTCACAGGAAACCAGCAAATGCCGACTCCCGCCTATATCAGCATCCAGGGCAAGACCCAAGGCAACATCACCCAAGGCGCGTTCACTGCCGACTCCGTGGGCAACGTCTACCAGGAAGGTCATGAAGATCAGATCCTGGTTCAGGAAATCGAACACCTGATCGCCACGCCGACCGACCCGCAAAGCGGCCAGCCGTCGGGTCAGCGCGTCCACAAGCCCTTCGTGTTCACGGCGCCCCTGAACAAGGCCACCCCGTTGATGTATCAGGCCCTGGCCTCAGGCGAAATGCTGCCGGAAGTCGAGGTGAAGTGGTATCGCACCTCGACCGAAGGCAAGCAGGAGCACTTCTTCACCACCAAGCTCGAAGACGCCACCATCGTCAACATCAACACGGCGCTACCGCACGCGCAAGACCCGAGCAAGGCCGAGTACACCCAGCTGGTCAAGGTCGCCATGGCCTATCGCAAGATCACCTGGACCCACGCCATCGCCGGCACTGAGGCCTCGGACGACTGGCGCAAGCCGCAAGAAGCCTGATCCCGGGCTTCTGAGCATGGCCGGCGCATCGCGCGCCGGTCGTGCGGTAAGCCCCGGGATGCCGCGTCCCTCTCCCGCACCTCAAGCCATCTCATTTCAGGAATCCCAGCGTGAGACCCATTGTTCTTGTTGGACACCGGCACAGCTGCCCGCTCCATGGCAACGGCACGGTCGTCTCCGGCGCAAGCGAAGCCATGGTCGATGGACGCGCCGTGGCGCGCATCGGCGACCGCATCAGTTGCGGCGCCATCATTCAAACGGGCTCGCCCGGCACGATCATCGAAGGACAACCAGCAGCACGCCAAGGCGACCGAACCAGCCATGGCGGCACACTCGTAGAGGGCGAATCCGGCTGGCTGGTGGAGTAACCCACATCCTTTCGGATGGCAGGAGCGCTCTATCAACGCCCTGCCTCCTCACCGCAGATTTCACCGTTGCGCGCTCCGCGCCAATGGCACCTGCCGCGCACGTTGCGCCGGCGTCGCCGCGCCCGAGGCGTGCCCCTGAACCCCATCCTCTAGAAGCGTCTGCGGCAAGGCAAAGCCCTTGAACAGCGGCTGAGTGAACGGATTATTGGCCTTCTCGGTACTGATGCGGTAACGCATGCCGCCGTCTGGGGCGGCGAAACTGATGTCCACGCTAGTGCTGGTGGCGCCGTTGAGCCGAGCTTGGCTGAGCAGGCGGTAAAGCGACCATGGACCGCGATAACTCAGCGCGCTGCTGCTCCCCCCCGCGTGCACCAACGTCATGCGGCTTTCATTGCTGGACGCCAGTGTGTTCGGCCAGATCAGTGCCGTGCTGGTGGTAGGACCGTGGTTGTAGCTGACCAACTGGCCTTCCACGCTCAGCGAGCTGCTGCGTTTGCTTGGCGCCATGCCCAACGGCTCGACGTGGAACTGCACGCCCAACGACCCGCGGCTGTTGAAGAAGGCGTCTCGGATCCTTTCCGCGGCTTCAAGCTGAGTCAACACGTCCGCTCGCACCAGATAACCGCCCAGGCTCTCGGAATACAGCGCCTCCAGATTTTCCTCGATGAACAGGTTCAGATACTTTTCGCGAAACTGCTGCAGGCGCCCCTGCGGACCGAAAAACGCCGTAAAGTCGTCCAGCGCCACTTCCTCACGGCTGGTCGGATTGAACGGATAACGGTTCGCCAGACGCTCGCGGTAGAACCGATACACATCGATATCCCAGCGGCGCTCCAGTTCTCGCAAGGCTTCTACCAGAATGACCCGCGAAGACTCATTGGCCAGCTTGCCCACCTGGCGGTTCAAGGGCTCCGGCAGGCCGGCCGCAATGCGTTGCAGATTGCTGATGGGATCGGGCCCCTTCAGCCCGAAACGCTCCAGCACCACACCAAGCGCCGACTTGCCGCGATCGGGGCTGTCGTGCACCGTGCGTACCTTGTCCTGCACGCTTGAAATTGCCACCAAGGTCTCGTCCAGATAGGACGCCCGATCCCCCTTGGCCTGCAGCAGTTGGCTCATGGGTGCAAACGCGCGAGAGATGCCGAGAATCGGCCCGGCTTCCTGCGCATCCTTGTCGGCGGCCGCCCTGTCCGTCACGCCCGCAACTTGCGCAGGCGTGGCGCCCTTGCTTGCGAGCGCGGAAACGCCCGCTGCCGGTGTATCGCCAAACTCACTGTTGTCGCGCACCGTTTCCACCAGCCGGCGCAACGGCGCCGCAGGGCTGGTCACCGTGCCCAGGACATTGACCGCCTCGGCCAGGTCGTGAAAGTCGCGCACCTCAAGCTGATTCAGGTTGCGTTGCCACGTGTCGATGTAGTCGCGGCCATAGATGGCCTGGATTCGTTCGGCCAGCGCGCGCTTGTCGGCCTGCGAATAATCGATGTTGCGCCGCTCCCCCAACGCCCATTGATCGATCATCGCCAGCTCGGTCAGATCCTGGCTTTGCGGCGCAAAGTAGCCGTGGAATCCCTTGGCCGTCAACAGCGCGTCGATGCGGCCGTCGGACACATGCTCCGGCGCCCCTTCCTTGTCCAAGCCCGTGGGCTGATAGACGACGTCAAAGGCCGGTCCGATCTCGTTGCGCAGGTCGAGCGGCGACCTCAGGGTGTCACCCGCTTGACGGCGCATGGTCATGTAAACGCGCTGCGGCAGCGGGATCTGCCGCAGGTCGCGCTGCACGACCGACACGCGCTCATGAAACTGAGGCAACTCGGTATCGGCATACTTCATCGCGTAATCCAGGTGTCGCATCAACGCGCGCTGCACCTTGTCTTCGCCGGGAAAAGCCTGGGCCCATTGAAGCCCCATCCAACGCTCCACGACCGGCGGCCGGCGGTTGGGGCGGTCTTCGATCATGCGGTACACCCGCAACGCTTCGAGCTGCGCATCGCTGTCCACCACCGTCCCGTCAAGATGCTCCATCACGCCTTCGGCAAGCGCCGGCAGAAATCGTTGAGACAGCAGCGTGAGATAGGCCTGATCCACTTTTGGCCCAATTTTCCATCCCTGATACAGGCCCATGTCTGCCACAAGCGGCCACGCCTCGCGGTGATCGCCATACACCGCCACCGCACTGCTGATCTGGTCCAGCGGTTGAAGCAGATTGCGGCCAGTCGTATCCAGCTTGCCGTCGATGGCGTGGGCGCTGAAGGCGCGGCTGCGCTCCAGCACGCTCATCGCCTTGTCCCGGTTCACGCCGTAGTAGTGATACCAGCCACCGATAAGGACTGCGCTTCCCAGCGACGCCGCACAGAAGCGCAATGCCAACGCCCGCCTTTTTTCCGCCCGCACGCGCGGGTTATCGCCGGCAAGACCGGCTTCGGGGTAGACGACACGCTGGAACAGTTGCTGGGCGAAGTACACCATGGCGCGGCCGCTGGGGTGCGCGGTCGGAACCGGCTCACGGATATCGTAGTTTTGCGACGAAGATGACAAAAAGGCGTTGGTCAGCACGCCTTGCTGGAAGACCGACGACAGAAACACGCCGCGCGGCAATGCCGGCGTGAGATATCGGTCGCTGCCCAACACATCGGTCAGAAACTCCATCAAGAGCGCCCGCATGCCGGTCAGCTGCCGGGCCAGCGAATAGAGGGCTTCGCGCCGGCTCAGTTCGCGCACATCCGCCAACGCATCGAAGACCTGCTCATTGAGGCGCTTGAGGAACTCATCGTATTGCGCGCCGAGTTCGTCGCGCCAGGCGTCGTAACGCTGAACGGAGTCGAGCGTAAACGTAAAGCCGAAGATGTCCTCGCGCACGGACTTGGTTAGCCGGGAAAACAGCGGTTCGAAGCCTTCGAGCAGGTCGAATTTGCTCAACACGACATACAAAGGAGGCCGGGTACCAAGTTGACGCGTGAGTTCGGCCAGCCGGGCCCGCAACAACGAAGCCAGCGCCTTGCGGTCGCTGGGCTGCTGATTGAGCAAGGTCACCAGGCTGACAATCAGCACGACGCCGTTGAGCGGCCGGCGGCTGCGACTTCGCCCCAACCAGCCTACGAAACTTTCCCACAGGCGGGGATGCAGGTCCTCGGGCAAGCGCGGGCGTTCGGCAACGGCTCCGGGTGGCGATTGTTCATTGTCCTCGGAAGCGGCAGCCTGTCCCAGGTGTCCCGGAATCTGAGGCTGGCTGATCAGTTCGCCAGGCGGATCGATCAGCACAGCATGATCGCCTATCCACCAGTCGATCCGATAGATCCTGTCGGCGTCTGCCTCCAGCCGTTGGCTGCCCGCCTTGACCTCGCCGGTCAGCGAGAAAGTCTGGCTGGACCGGTTGATGAAACTGGTCTTTCCGGCGTTCTCCTGCCCCAGCACGAGATACCAGGGCAATTGATAGAGCGCGTTGCGGCCTTTCAGGTTGGCCTGGAGCAGGCCGAGACTCTTATCCAGATCGCGTTCCTGGGCTTGCACGTGCCGCAAGCAGGGATCGTCTTCTTGCTGCTGCGCTTGGGCCCGTTCTGCTTCCAACGCCACGTTCCGCCTGCGCAGCCCAATAGCCCACACCAGCAACGGCAGCACCAGCACCACAAGCGTCGCCATTACGCGGGCGGCGACACTGGCCAGAGGTTGGTATTCGTCCACCGTCCACAGGGGGCCCAGCCACCAAATAGCTGCCAGGGCAATCACCAGCATCATCAGCAACGCCAAGGGCAAACCCTGCTTTGTCCACCTCAGTATGGGCTGGCCATAACGTTTCACCTTCGACCCAATCTTAAACATGAGGTTGCTCCATTTTCTTGCATTCGATTTCGGTGTGCAGATGCCGCTCCAGCAGGCTGAACAAACTCGGCTCCCACTGCGCTGCGGTCGCGCCTTGCATGATCTGATGTGCCCGCGCGTAAAGCCCATCTGCCAGCCACGCCAGACCGCGGGCGCCGAGCAATTCGGCGGCGATCGCGATGACATGGCAACCATGCCGCGGATCGGCAGATGCCTTCTGAAGAGTGTCCAGACGCCTGAGCATCGATTCCACGCCCGTCGCTTCCAGCGCCTCGCGCAACTCGTCACGCAGCACGGGATACTCATGTCCCGCGCCTAGCTTGGTGCTAGCGTCATCAGCGCCGCTGATCCAGGCCTGCGTCTCGCCATCGACGAAGGCCCGGCCATCGGCGAACTGCAATTTCACAAGCGCTGGCAGTTTTGCGACAAAGCGCTCAGTGGCCTGCCGTATGGCTTCGGCGACGTTCTGCATTTCCAGTCGCCGTGCGATGCCGGCCGCCAGATAGCTGCCGCGCAGCCAATACGGTGACGAGGTGATGCTTTTCTCGACCCGTTGAAGCAGGGCCGGATCGACCGCATTCGCTCTCAGCGCATCCCAATAGGCCTCAGCGGTCTCGGCGGGAACGGCCATCAGCTCGGTCCGAAGCGTATCCTTGCGGGTCGACGGCGCAATGCTCAGGTGCGCCCAAAGGGCAAAGCGGCGCAGCAGATAACCCGTGGGGTCATAGGCATCCTGGTGGTTGATGAGGTCGGCGATGGCCAGCAGCGAGCGCCGCGCTTCGCGCTCGTTGCCTGATCCCACCGCGACAGGCGTGAAGAACGCCTCGGTGATTCCAGACGTCTGCGATGAAAGTTCGTGGTGCGCCTCGGCGAGTTCAGGCGCGCGAGTCGCTTCGGACTTCAACCTTAGCTGCGCTTCCAGTCGCGTTAGCGCCGGCATGTCCAGCTTCGTTTCGCTCGCGCAGCCCTGCAGCTTGTCCAACGCCTGCTGAGCGGCTTTGTAGTATTCGTCAGCGTATCCGGCGCCGTCCAACCTGGTCAGCGCCTCGGCCAGACGCTCAAGCTGCTGGGACATCAGGCGCCGCTTGGCCAGCAAGCCAGCAGCGCCAGGTTTTGGGTGGCTTTCGGTCCAGTACTGACAGCTTATGCCGGCCAATACGCCGGCCGCCTCGGCCCAGCCGCGCCAACCGCCTGCGCGCATGCGGGCGGTTGACAATTGCGCAGCAACGCGCAAATGCTTGCACTGCGATTGCAGGTACTGACGCGAAGCGCAATCCACATAGCCCCAATCGATGGACGCCTCTTGCAATCCACCGAGCTTCATCATTTCGGTTTCGATGCCCTGGAAGGCGTTGTCTTCCTCGTCGAAATCTCCGGCCGGCCGATCGGGCGATATGGGCGAAAGAATGCTGTCGAGATCCAGCGGGGGAAATGTGCTCACCAATGACAAGCCTCGCGTTGTTGCGCCATCAATTCATGGAGCGCTGCCGCATCGAACGTGAGCCCGTCAAACATGGCGTGGTCGCTCTCTAATTGCACCAGCTGAGCCGGCCGCGTCAGATGGCGAAGCTGCTCTATGGCGACCAGCCCGCGGCCGGCGTCGGTCACCGTGCCATCGTCCACGACCAGCCAGGGCCGGCTCGCTGTTATTTGCCTGCCATCAAGCAGCAGGCGGATGTGCACGCGGCTTACCTCGAGGGGTTGCGCCGTGATGAGTTGCAGGCGCGAGATGTTTTGCAGGCAACTTATCGCCAGCAGTGGCGGCGGCGCGCTTGCCTCCCGGGCAGGCGCGGAGATCACGACCTTGTGCTGGCCGGGTATCGCGTCGTCCAAGCGCAACAGCAACATGCCGAACTGATCTGCCTTGCGGCGTGACTCGTTGCGCTGCACCAGCGCCACGATGTCCGGCACGCGTACCAACTCGGGCAGCGCGATCACGGGTGATTCGGTGCCCGCAGCGGCCGCAGGGGGGGTACCCGCTTGCGCGTCGAAACAGGCAAGCCGCTCGATCGCCGACACGATGGTCTTGCAGTCACGGCCCGACGCCATCGCGCCCGATGCCGCAGCGCAGCCCGCCAGCACCGTGGCAGCAAGCAGCAACGCCCGAAATCGCTTCATATTGCTTCCTCTCCAGTCAGATTCAGATCCAGGCACTTACGCGCCAAGGTGCGTTTGGGAATGCCCAAACTCTGCGCGGCCACACGGCGCGACCCCGCGGCCTGGCGTAGACGGTCTTCCAATAACAAGCGCTCGAACGCGGCCAGCGCTTCGGGAAGGTTGTCGGTGTGCCATAAACGCTGCAGGATGGCGTCTCCCGTCTCATCGTTCTCCGGCGCGTGCTCGCCGCGCGTCAGCTCAACCAGCCGGTTGGTCTGGATACGCTTGCCCGCAGGTGTGCGCTCTGCCGCTGCCAGCACCAAACTGCGCAGCTCCCTGACGTTGCCCGGGAAACGATGGCGCTGGAGCTGCGCCATCGCGTTGTCGGAAATTCCGGCAACCCGCCCGGGAAAGGACCGGTTGTGCTCAAGCAGAATGTTGGCCACCAGCGCCGGGATGTCTTCGAGGCGCTCGCGTAAGGGGGGAATGTGCAGCGTCAGCTGGCGGATGCGGAAGTACAGGTCTTCGCGGAACTGGCCATCCCGCACCAGATCCGGCAAGGCGCGATGGGTTGCGCAGACCAGCCGAAAGTCGGAAGGAAACTCTCGCGTCGCGCCCACCGGCCGGTACTTTTTTTCATTGAGCAGGCGAAGCAGGGTCCCCTGCAGAGTCAAGGGCATATCGCCGATTTCGTCCAGAAACAGCGTGCCTCCATCGGCTTCGGCGACCAGGCCTGTCCGAGCCTGAGTCGCGCCGGTGTAGGCGCCGCGGACAGCGCCGAATAGTTCGGCCTCGATGAGATCCCTGGGAATGGCCGCGCAATTGACCGGCACAAATTTGCCCTTGCGCGCGGAGGCTTGATGGATCAGCCATGCAGCGTGGTCCTTGCCGGCGCCCGTCTCACCTGTGACAAGCAGCGACAAGGAAGAGTCGGCGAAACGCAGCATGTCTTCGCGCAGTCGCCGTGCGGCGGGCCCGGCGCCGATGAAACCGGCAGACAGTAGGCGGCGGCGTCCTCGCGTCTCTGACTGCTGCGCCAGCATGCCCTGACGGGTCTGCACCCGCTCGTCCAAGCCCAAGCGATCGCGCAGGCCACTTAGCACTGCGTCAAACAAGCTGCACAACTCTTGCCACGCCGGGTCTGCCGTCCACGCGTGCAGCGCGGGCGCCGCGCCGGCCAGAAGCAGCACGGCATCGGCCTTGCGGCGCGCATCCAGAAGCGGCACGACCAGCCACGCATCAGCGGCCGCCAGCTTTTCGCGAAGCTCCTCGTACCCGCCTTCGACGCCACACAAGCTATCAACGCGCGCGACATGACGCGTCTGACCGGTCGTCAGACAGTAAACGATGGGATTGTCCAGGTCCTGCAAGGGATACGCCGGCAGCATATCGAGCGTCACGCCATGGCTGGCAATTGGCCGGATACTGTCTCCCGCCGTCTCCGGCCAATAGCAAACCCCGTAACGTATGCCTGGCGTGGAGCAAACGCCTGAGAAGAACCGGTCGGCCAGCGACGCAACGCCACTGGCCTGCACCAATGTCCGTGCGAGCGCGGCGGCGTCTTGGGCACTCAAGGACATTACGCTGACTCCAGGTCTGCGTGAAAAACAGCGCCGTCCCAGCTGACCGTGGCCTGCCGGAAACGCTGCCCGCCTGCAAGATGTTTCAATACAGCCAGCGACAGCGGCGGCAACATGTCGCCATCGATGCTGGCATCCAGCAACCGCGCGCCGTTCTGGTGACGAAGGCATCGCGCCCGCAATTCATCCCGCGCGGCGGCGTCTATCGTCAGTTGCGCCTGATAGCGGTCGTTGAACTGCCTTTCAAGACGCTCCAGGCGGCTCTCGACGATCTCGCCAAGGGTTTCCTCGTCCAGATACGAATACTTGACCACCTGCATGCGCGCCAGCAACGCGGGTTTGAAGAATTTCGTGAGGTGTGCCCGCAACGCATCGCTTCCGACATCGGAAAGCGAACCGCCGTCGTGATCGAACCCCAAGTTCGAGGTAAGGAAGAACAGCACGTTTTGACAGTCAATGCGCCGGCCCTCGCCATCGGCAAGCTCGCCTTTGTCGAAAGCCTGGTAGAAGATATTGAGCACCTCGGGGTGCGCCTTTTCAACTTCGTCCAGCAGGACCACGGAGTAAGGCCGCTTACGGATGGCCTCGGTCAATACGCCGCCTTCTCCATAACCGACGTACCCGGGCGGAGCGCCCAACAATCGGGATACGGTGTGCTTCTCCTGGTACTCAGACATATTGATGGTGGTCACCAACTGTTCGCCACCAAAGAGCGCGTCTGCGAGGGCCAACGCCGTCTCTGTTTTCCCCACCCCGCTCGGACCGACCAGCAGGAAGGCCCCCATCGGCGTTCCGGGCCGCCGCAGATCAGCCGTCGCCGTCATCAGACGCCGGTGCAAGACGTCCAGGGAGGCGTTCTGCCCCTTGACGCGCTCGCGCAGCGTGTCGGGCAACTTTTCCAGCCGCTGGAACTGATCGCTATTGATGGTGGCGGCTGGAATGCCTGTCCAGTCCGCGATGACCTGTGCAATCTGCTCGGGGCCGACATCCGCATGCAGCAGCGCTTTGTCGCGCTGCAGCGCGGCCAGTTGTTCGACCATCGCTTCCAGGCGCGATACGGTGTCTTCCTGCGAGTCACCCGCACGGAGCGCGACGATCTGGTCGATCAACACCTTTTGCTCGCGCCAGGCGGCCTGCAACTGCTCAATGGAATCGCGAATCTGTTGCCGCGTCACGTCCAGCGCCGCCAGCCTGCCGGTGTCGGGCTTTCGTCCGGCACGCGCATCGCGCCACAGCAGGTCGGCCTCGGCATCCACCTGCCTCAGCTCGTTTTCCAACCAGGCGAGACGTCGCGGCGGCTCGGCCAACGCGGTCGCGACTCGGGCGCAAGCCGTATCCAGGACATCGATGGCCTTGTCCGGCAATTCGCGGCCCGAGAGATACCGAGAAGACAGGCCAGCAGCAGCCTTCAGCGCATCGTCGGAAATGGTTACCTGGTGGGCGTCTTCATAGACGCCACGCAGGCCGCGCAAAATGTGTATGGCCTGCTCCACGCTGGGCGCAGCCAGCTGCACCAATTGAAACCGCCGCGTCAGCGCCGGATCCTTCTCAAAGTACTTCTTGTATTCGGACCAGGTCGTGGCGGCGATCGTGCGTAGTTCGCCGCGTGCCAGTGCGGGTTTCAACAAGTTCGACGCATCGCTGCCGCCAGCCGCATTGCCTGCCCCGATCAGCGTGTGGGCCTCGTCGATGAACAGGATGATCGGCCGCGCCGCGTTCTTGACCTCGTCGATGACCGCCTTCAGGCGTCTTTCGAACTCGCCTTTGACCGAGGCCCCCGCTTGCAGGGCGCCCAGATCCAGTCCCCACAACGTCACGTCGCGCAGCGGTGCGGGTACACGCTGCTCGACGATCCGTTGGGCCAGCCCTTCCACGACGGCGCTCTTTCCAACCCCCGCTTCGCCGACCACGATTGGATTGTTTTTGCGCCGGCGCGACAGGATGTCGATCATCAGGTCGATTTCGGCATCCCGGCACAGCACGGGATCGATGTTGCCCGCACGCGCCTGGGCGGTGAAATCGTGTCCGTACTTGCTCAACGCACTGTCAGCCCCAGCCGGTGCCGATTTATTAGACGTCGAATCCACTTGCAGGGGCGCTTCCGAAGAGTCGGCCAGCAATACGGTGAAACGCTTGCGCAGTGTCTCCCGATTAATACCCTCGAACAGCCGCATCGACGGATAAGGCAGGTAACGAGCGGGGCTGAGCAATGCCGCCAGAAGGAGCGCTCCGGTGCGGATTTCGGCTTGTGCCAGTTCCAGTGAGCTCAGCAGCCAGGCGTCGTGCATCAGCTCCAGCAGCAATGGCGAGAACGAAGGGTAGGCGTGGCCGTGCCCGCTATCGGGTTTGGGAAATGTGCTGGCAAGCGCCTCGCGCAGCGCATCCAGGTCGACGTCCGTGTTCGCCAGAACGCAGCGAACGTCGCACTTCGGTTGATCCAGAAACTTGTACAGCAAATGGGCAACCGTGACCTCTGCCCCGTGCTGTCGAATGCACAGACTGCCGGCTTCCTCAAGTGCGTGCCGCCCGACGGCGTGCAACCTGTCAAGCAAAGCAGCCAGATCAATGGAGATCATGCCGGAATTTCCTCGTGGCCATGGGAGTTTTCACCATTTGGTTTTGCGGGGCATGCAGACGCATGGAATATGGCTGCCATCCAGGGCATTCACTTTGAGTGCCGAACCCTGCATTTATTGTTCACGCGCCAAGTCTTTAAAAGACAAGCGCATTAAGAAAACACGGCCAGTCGGAACTATCAATCGGACTAATTCGAATATTCGGCGAACGTCCTTTATTTCTTATCACAAATCATATTTTTGATAAGAGTCGGATTAATCCCTCTTATTTTTCGAACTTTTTATATGTCCAACGTTTCCGATCGCACCGCAAAATGCACAGCTCATTTTTGACTTCATCCTGTGTGTCGCTGGCGGCACCGGGTTTTGCGACACCCAGCCAGAAGACCTGATATTCCGGCGTCTACCAACGCGGACTTCCATGCCTTCCGGAGCGGACGAATAAACGGCTCGAATATTTGAAAGGAGTTACCCATGGCGTCGAAAGTTGGTTCAGTTGCACCGAAAGAGCGGATCAACATCCGCTACATCCCCGCGACGGGCGATGAGCAGCAGGAAATAGAACTGCCATTGAAAGTGATGGTGCTCGGCGACTTCAGGGGCCACGGCGACGAAACGCCGCTGGAAGACCGCCCCGCCATTCAAATCAATAAAGACACATTCAACGAAGTCATGGCCGAAGCGGGTCTGAACTTGAAAGTGGACGTCCCGGCCACGCTCGAAGAAGGCAGCGAGAACGACACCCTCAGCGTCAACCTCCAATTCCAGAGCATCAAGGACTTCAGCCCCGACGCCATCGCCCGCCAGGTTCCCGAATTGAAGAGCCTGCTGGAACTGCGCGAAGCCCTCGTTGCGCTCAAGGGACCCATGGGCAACATCCCCGCGTTCCGCAAGCAGATCCAGACCCTGCTGGGTGACGACAGCGCGCGCGGAAAACTGGCGCAGGAACTCGACCAACTCCTGGCGACGCCTCAGGCGTGATGCCGGGCTCCGTCTCAAACCCACTCTGTTAGGTTCTCAAGGACGCACCGATGACCAAAGCCAAAACTGCCGAGTTCCAGGAACACGCCGACAGCCTGCCCCCTGGCGGATTGCTGGCCCAGATCATGGCCCAGACCCGCATCGAGCCCAGCCAGGAAGGTTATGCAGTCGCCGAGCGCGGAGTCGCAGCCTTCGTGTCCGAAATGCTCAAGTCCGAGTCTCGCGAGCAGCCGATCAACAAGCATCTGGTCGACCAGATGCTTGCCGCCATTGATCGCAAGCTCAGCAAGCAGATGGATGCCATTCTGCATCAGCCCGAATTCCAACAGCTCGAATCCATCTGGCGAGCCCTCTTCGATTTCGTGCAACGCACGGACTTCCGAGAAAATATCCAGATCGTGTTCGTGCCAGTCACGAAAGACGAACTGCTCGAAGACTTCGAGAGCGCTGCCGACATTACCCGCAGCGGTTTGTACAAGCACGTATACACAGCCGGCTACGGCCAGTTCGGCGGCCAGCCGGTCGGCTGCATGATCGGCAACTACAACTTCGGCCCTTCCGCGCCGGATATCAAGCTGTTGGGTTATCTCGCCTCCGTAGGCGCGATGGCGCATGCGCCTTTCCTGGGCGCTGCTGGGCCCGAAATGCTCAATCTGGAATCCTTCGAAGAGCTGCCCAACCTGAAAGAGGTCAAGGACATCTTTGAAGGTCCGCGCTTCGCCAAGTGGCGTAGCTTGCGTGAATCCGAAGACTCGCGCTATCTGGGCCTGACCATGCCCCGGTACCTGCTGCGCCAGCCTTACGATCCGCTCGAAAACCCGGTGCGCAGCTTTGCGTATGAGGAAGCCATCGACGGCGACCACCGCAACTACCTGTGGGGCAACACGGCGTTTCTGATGGGCAGCCGCGTGACGGACAGCTTCGCGAAGTTCCGCTGGTGCCCGAACATCATCGGTCCTCAATCCGGTGGCGCAGTGGAAGATCTGCCCGTGCACCTGTACGAATCGTTGGGACAATTGCAGGCCAAGATTCCCACCGAAGTCCTGGTCTCGGATCGCAAGGAGTTCGAACTTTCAAGCGAAGGTTTCATTCCGCTGACCATGCGCAAAGACAGCGACAACGCCGCATTCTTTTCGGCTAACTCCGTGCAAAAGCCCAAGGTGTTCCAGAAGACACCCGAAGGCCAGGCCGCGCAGACCAACTACATGCTGGGAACGCAACTTCCCTACATGTTCATCATCAACCGCCTGGCGCACTACATCAAAGTGCTGCAGCGCGAACAGATCGGCAGCTGGAAGGAACGCCAGGACCTGGAGCGCGAGCTCAACAACTGGCTGCGCCAGTACGTCGCGGACCAGGAAAGCCCCACCAGCGACGTCCGCAGCCGCCGTCCGCTGCGGGCGGCTCGGGTCGTCGTGCAGGACGTCGACGGCAATCCTGGCTGGTACCAGGTCGCGCTTTCGGTGCGTCCGCACTTCAAGTACATGGGCGCCAGCTTCGAGCTGTCGCTGGTTGGCCGCTTGGACAAGGATTGACAGGGAGCTGACCCATGCCTCGGTCCCCTGGGCGCGGCAGCCTGTTCGAACGGCTTGATCCCGAACTTCCGCCACGGCGCAACCGCACCCGCCAGGAGATGGCGGCCGAGCGCATCCGCGCCATCAAGCGCCAACTGGAATGGATCCTCAATTCCCGCCAGGGCAGCTCGCAGAGCAGCCCTGGCTTGGGATTGCGCGATCTGAACGACGCGGCGACGGGAGCCGTGGACCTGCGCCAACAGGTCTGCCTCGACATCCACGCCGCAGTGGCCGCCTACGAGCCGCGCGCTCACGTCGTCGACGTCAGGCCATTGGCGGGGTCCGATCCGTCATTGAGTCTGGGCTTTCGGCTGATCTGCCGGGTGCCGCTGAACAATGCGGAAGAGCAGGTCGAGATAAGCCTGCTCTTTCACCATCAAGGCCGACAGGTCAGGGTGACCTAGCAAGTAGCCAAGGGAGGCTGACCGGATGCCACTGAAGGGAAAATTCCGAGAGGAACTAGATTACTTGCGCCGCTTGCGGCGCGTCTTCGCACGCAATAACCCGCAGCTGGCCCCGTTTCTGAGCGAGGAAGCCACGGACCCCGATGTGGAGCGACTGCTCGAGGGCTTTGCCTTCCTCACGGCAAAACTGCGTCTGAAGATCGAAGACGACTTTCCCGAACTGACGCACTCGCTGCTGCAAATGCTGTGGCCCAACTATCTGCGGCCCCTACCCAGCGCCACGATCATGCAGTTCGAACCCACCGACCACTCCATCACCGGCCGCCAGACCGTGCCGCGTGGAACCAGCATCCAGTCGCGGGCCGTGGACGGCGTGCAATGCCAGTTCCGCACGAGTCAGGACGTGTCGATCTTCCCCTTCGAGGTCGCAGGGGTCGATGATGGCCATTCACTGGAAAAGTCGATTGTCCGCATTGACCTCGCCACCCTGAGCCAAAACCCGCCCAGTACGTTTGGCTGTGACCAACTAGAGTTCTACCTGAGCGGCAGCGATTACACCGCACAGACACTGTATCTATGGCTGGCCAAGTACCTGGGCGAGATCCGCATGGAGTCCACTGGCCGGGTTTGCCACATCCCGGTCGGCCAAATCGACTTTTCCGGATTCACCCCCGACTCTGCCCTGCTGCCGTACCCCAAGAACGCCATGGATGGATACCGCATCCTCCAGGAGTACTTTCTCTTTCCCAGGCGCTTCTACTTTTTTTCACTGACGCACATGCTTGGGCTGTGGCCCGACCTGCCCACGACAAACATACGCATTGAGTTTCACTTCACGCGCCCCATGCCGGCGGACGTGAGGGTACGCAAGGCAGACATCGCGCTTTACTGCACGCCGGCCGTCAACCTGTTCGAACACGACGCCGAGCCTGTCCGCCTGACCGGAAAGGCCGCCGAATACCGGCTCCAACCCGGCGGCCACCGGCCTGATGCGTTCGAGATCTTCAGTATCGACAAGGTCGATGGATGGAAGAACGGCGACAGCGCTCAGCCGGGAGAATGGCTACGTACCTACGAACCTTTTGAGTCGCTGCGTCATCAGATCGAACACGAACGCGGGCGGACCACACTGTACTACCGCACGCGATTGTCGCCGTCACTCTCCGACTCGGGCATCGACCACCGCATTGCGTTCGTGCGGGGCGATGACCGCCACTACATTGGCCGAGAGGAAACGGTGTCGCTCTCGCTGACCTGCACCAACCGCGATTACCCGCTTGCGTTGGGCGTCGGCGATATCCGCGAAGGGTCGCGCGACACCCCCGCATTCGTTCGCTTCAAAAACCTGACGACACCAACGCCGCCATACCGTCCTGTACTCGCTGGCGATCTGCATTGGAGTCTGATCTCCAACCTTTCACCCACTTACCTGTCGCTGCTGTCGGCCGAACCCCTCAAAGCCATTCTTGGCAACTACGACTTCTCGGCACATCACGACATCCAGCGTGCCCGAACGACGCAAAGGCGCCTGGACGGGCTGAAGGCAGTGGTCAGTGAGCCCATCGACCGCATGTACAAGGGTCTTCCCATCCGAGGCACGCGCACCCTCTTGAAGCTCGATCAGGAAGGATTTTCCTGCGAAGGCGACCTTTATCTTTTCGGGACAGTGCTCAGCCACTTCCTGTCGCTATACGCCAGCCTGTCGTCGTTCCACGTACTGGAAGCGATCAACATGACCAATCAGGAGCACTACGCATGGCCGATGCGCAGCGGAACCCAGCCCCTGATCTGAGCGATTCATTGTTGGCCGAGGCCAAGAGACATGACTTCTTTTGCCTGCTGGAGCGGCTGCATGGGCTGCACGATGACGACCTGGAATCATCCGACACCTTCGACGCGGATCACCAGCGCATTCTCCTGAGCAATCACGCGGGGCTGGGTTTTCCGGCGTCCGACGTCGCGCTGGCCGAACGCCTTGAAAGTCAGGTTCCGCATCAGTACCGGGTGCAAGCCACGTTCTTCGGGATGCACGGCACGGATTCTCCCCTGCCGAGCTACTACCTTGACCGCCTAGCCTACGAGGCCGGCCAAGGCGTGGGCATCCGCCCCGCGTTCCTGGACTTCTTTAACCATCGCCTGTTGACGTTGTTGCACCAGGCCTGGCGCAAGTATCGCTATTACATCCGCTTCCGGCGTGGCGCGGATGACCAGTTCTCTCGCCGAATCTTCGCGCTTATCGGTCTGCAGCATGACGCGACCCGGGGCGACACGCCAATCGCCTGGAGCCGGCTGCTGAGCTTTGCCGGCGCGGTGGTTCTGCGCAGCCGCTCGCCTGCGATGCTGGCCGGGCTGATCGCGCATTGCTTCGACCTGGAGGATGTGCAGATTCGCGACTTCGCGCTTCGGCACGCCGTCATCGACGATTCCGATCGCATCAGGCTTGGCGTGAACAACGGTCAGCTTAGCCACAGCTTCCAGATCGGCGACAGCGTACGCACGCGGCACAGCAGCTTCGTCATCGTGATATCGCACTTGAGCCAGGCGCGATTTCGCGAGTTTCTGCCCCACGGCGAAAACTTCGAGCGCCTGCGCCAGCTCGTCGTTTTTCTGCTGCGCGACCCGATTCCCTGCGACCTCGAACTTGGCCTACGGCAAGACGAAGTGCCTCCCTTCAATCTTCGGCTTGCCGGCGGCACGCAACTGGGTTGGACCAGTTTTCTTGAACAGCCGGCCTCGACCCTCCCGCCGCCCGTCAGAGTTTCCCTGCGCACATGATCCCGACATCCTCTCATCATCGCCTTGCACTCGTGGTCGACAACCCTCAGGCCCTGCAGAAAGGCAGCCAGCCCCGGTGCCTTTTCGATATCGCAGGCGGCACGATCGGCGCGCACGGGGCGGACTGGATCCTGCATGACAGGTCGGGCCGCGTCCAGTCCATCCACTGCGAGGTCCGCTACGAAGATGGCGGCTACTTCGTCATCGATCGCTGCGGACAGACGCGTGTGAACGACCAAATTGACCCGCTTGGCGCGCTTGTCAGCGTTCGACTGCGCGGGGGAGACATCCTGCACGTAGGGCCCTATCGCCTGACCGTCAACCTGGATGACGAGACATACGCCTTGCCCGACCCAGCCCGGCATCTCGCCGAGCATGAGGTCGCCGAGCTGCTTGGCACATCGAACGATCATATCGGGGCCCTGCCCCACGGCGACGGAGCGCCGGCGCCAAACCCGCCGTCAGAACGTGGCTGGCGCGATTTCAACGCCTTGTCGGAGCCCTCGACGCAAGGACAGCTGGACCCTTTGCTGGCGCTCGAAGAAGCCATCCGTCCGGACCCCGCGTCAGCCGACAACGCCGCTTCGCTGGATTCCAGGCATTACGGCCAGACGCAGTTGGCCGCACAAGCCGAGCTGTCCACGACCCGATTCGAAGCCGTTTCCGGCTCCCCTTTGCATGCCTTCGGAGATCCCCCCATGTCGGGACACCCCCCTTCTTCTGCAGTCCCCCGAGCATCCGATCAATGGATCCAGAATCAGTTCAACCACGGCGGCGATGCGGCGGGCCTTGTGGCGCCCTTGGTCGAAGGGCTGGGCGCGCCTGTGGGCGCAGTGGACCCGCACGATGCGTACACCCTGCTGTTCGAGGCGGGGACCACGCTCGCCGCGCTCATTCGCGGCCTCGCCGCATTGAATCGCGCACCTCAGGGCGCACGGCTGGCACTCGCCAAACGCACACTGCAGCCCATCGAAGACAATCCGCTTCGCCTCCCGCAGACCTATCCAGACACCGTGCGCGCTCTCTTTTCCCGGGACCGCAGCATGGTCCACCTGTCTCCCACCGCCGCCGTGGAGGAATCGCTCGAGCAGATAGCCGAACAACATCGCGCGATGCTGGACGCCGTCACCGCCGGTCTGAGTGCGCTGTTGCAAGCGTTCTCGCCGGACCAGCTTGAACGCCGGTTTGCCCGCTACCGGTCCGGCCAGCAGCACGAAGCGTTACCTGGTGACGGGGCCTGGCAGATGTACCGGCATTACTACGAAGAACTCAGATCCAGCCGCCAGCAAGGCTTCGACAAACTGTTTTGGGAGGTCTTCGACCAAGCCTACGACAAGTCGCTGCGCAAGGAAGAGCCATGAGGCCAGCCGTTGCACTTCTGTGCGCCGCATCCTTGCTGTCCGGATGCGGCACCGTGGGCAACGTCCTCACCAAGACGGGGCAGATCCTGATGGATCCGGACATCCAGGTGGGCCCGCCAGAGGATCAGCCAACGCAGGTGGCGTTGAGCCTGTACGCCGCCAAGGACGTGAATCCCAATCCGGTTGCCGAACCGGACTCGGATCCGACGACGGCGCCGGTGAATGAACGGTCGTTCTCGGTCAATGTGCAGGGTGAAACCCGCGAAGACCTCGTGCATCGTCTGCAAGCCTTGCTTGAACACCTGCATCAAGCGGAATCGCCGGCGCCATCAGAAGACGGCACGAGTACGGCCGTCAGGTCCGCGCTGACCAAAGTCTTCAAGTCTCGCTCCATCGTCATGAACCCCTCTTCTGAAAGCCTGTGGACGGACAGCGTGGCGACGAACCAGGCCCCCTTTCCGGTGCAGTGGCAACTGCGCCAAGGTGAAGACGAGCAAGATTCAGCCCCCGCGGCTGGCCATGCTGCCAGCCCCCATGGAGAGGACGTGGCGCTTGGCCAGTACCGCGATGGCGTTCCCCTGGCGCCCGCGCCGCTGGCGGCCCAGGATCATGCCAATGCAACGCCCGTCTCCTTTCGCGTGATCCAGCTCAAGGACGATTCGCTGCTGGAAAACGCCGATCCCGATCTGGTCAGCAGTGCCCCAAAAAAGGCGCTGGGAAGCACCTACATCACAGCCGACGACTACCTGCTCGCGCCCGGCCAATTCAAGTTCATCAACTATCGCGAGCTGGACGAGGACACCCATTACGTCGCGGTCGTGGCGGTCTTTCATGCGCCCGACGCCCAACGTTGGTACGACGTGTTCCGGGTGGAGCCGCGCAGCCGCAAGTATGCCTTGCTGGTGACCTTGCAAGACACCCGCGTCGCCATCACCGACGAGAGCTACCGGCCAGCCAAGACCGCTCAACGTGCCAGCAATCAAGCGAGAGAACAACAATGACCAGCCGCAATCCCGTCGTTTGGGGCGAAGGGCAATTCGTCAAACCCCAGCACTTCCAGCAGACCGACCGATACCTCGAGCACTACGTCAATGTGCGCATGGGCAGCGGGTACTGTTATGGCTTCTCGGAGCTGGAGCTGAATCAGGAGTTTCTGTCGTTCGGCAAGATCTCCATCGTGCGCGCGCGCGGCGTCATGCCTGACGGCACCGCCTTCAACATCCCCCACGACCAGCCGCCGCCCGAGCCCCTGTCGATTCCTGATGCGACCGCCGCCAATCAGACGGTATACCTGACGCTGCCGCTGCGCTCGGACGGGACTTCCGAGGTTCGTTGGCCGGACACCCTGGGCAACGCCCGCTACCTTCATCACACCGAAGACATCCGCGACACGCACAGCCATCAAGGCAATCACACGCCCATCGCCTTGGCCGTGCCCAATCTGCAACTGGCATTGGAACGAGACGATAGAAGCGCCTTCACGGGCTTGGCATTGAGCCGGATCCTGGACAGGCGGCCCGACGGAAGCCTGCAGCTGGACAGCGACTTTCACATCACGGGCATGTACCTGCAGGCCATCCGCCCGCTGGCGCACTTCATGGAAGAGATTGCCGCGCTGATGCACGAGCGCGCGAAAAGCATCGCGCAGCGGATCGGGTCGCCCGGCCAATCCGGCGTTGCAGACATTACCGACTTCAACCTGCTGCAAGCGCTCAACCGATGGCAGCATCTGTTCCGGCACCTGGCGCGCGACGCCGATGTGCGACCGGTCGATGCCTATCTGGCGTGCGGCCAAGCCTGCGGCGAACTAACCACCTTTACCGACGAGGGACGTTTACCGCAAGACTACCCCGCTTATCAGCACGACACGCCACAGACCACTTTCCGCATGCTGAAGGAGACCCTGCGCCGCGTGCTTAGCACAGTGCTGCAGCCGCGCGCCGTGTCGCTGCCGCTGGACAAGCAAGGCCATGGTGTATTCACGGCGCAAGTTCACGATCCTGACCTGCTGCAGAGCGCCGACTTCATCCTCGCCGTTCGCGCGCGAATGCCCTTGGAGCAAATGCGGCAACAGTTTGTGCGCCAGGCGAAGATGGCCTCGCACCAGTTGCTGCAGGAACTGATCCGACTGCAGTTGCCGGGAATTCCATTGATGACACTGCCGGTCGCGCCGCGCCATCTGCCTTTCCACGCCGGTTTCACCTACTTTCAGCTGGACCGGTCGCATCCCCATTGGCAGCGCCTGATGCCGCAGGGGACAACCGGATTCGGCTTCCACATTACCGGGGACTTCCCCGAGCTGGAGCTGCAGTTCTGGGCCATTCGGAGTCAATGAGATGAGCCATACCGTGATGGTCGGCAACGACCGCATTGAGACCAGTCCCTCTCCTTCCGTTCTGCCCAAGGTGCCGGACGACTTCATGCGTACCCCTCGGGAACCCAGTATCCGTGACGCGGATCGGGTTCTCTACGAAGGTGTGGACCGCATCAATGCGGACGAGGATCTGCAATTTCAGTTGCGCGGCCACAGCATCAACCCCTTGGTCGACATCGCCCAGCCGCTGTTCGGCCTGGTGATGCGGGTGCGCCGCATGAAGGACCTGCCGGAAGACGATGTGAATCGGCTATATGAGAACGTCCGGGACCATATCACCGCTCTCTCGGAAGAGGTTCGGCAGCTTGGATACGACGGGGCGACGCAGCTGTCATTCCGCTACGCCCTGTGCGCCTTCATCGATGAAGCGGTGATGGCGACGCCGTGGGGTGTGGGTTCGCGATGGAAAGGCCGGTCTCTCCTGAGCTATCACCACAACGAAACCTGGGGCGGCGAGAAGTTCTTCACGGTGCTGGCGCGAATGCAGATGGATGCCGCCAAATACCGCGATGCGCTCGAGTTCAAGTATCTCTGCCTGTGTCTGGGCTATCAGGGCAAGTATGGCCAACAGCACAACAACAAAGACACGCTGAACGCCCTCATTACCCGGCTGCATGAGCAACTTCGCCAGCTGCGGGGAGACGTGCCCGAACGTTTGGTCGACGCTCCCGCGAACATCTCCACGCTCCGTCACAGGCTGGACCGGCAGTGGCCGCTTTGGACGCCTTGGGCGCTAGCCGCGGTTGTGGTGGCCGCAGCGTTTCTGTACTTCTCCCTGAAACTGGGCGCCGCGACGCAGATGGTGCTGGATTCGCTCGAGAGCATTCTCAAACAGTGATGCGGCTAGTTTTGAACTGGAGATAAGACACCATGCCCACCCAATCCGATCTGCACTTCACCTTCACCGTCGGCGACGCGTCTTTCGACGTCGTCGAGTTCATCTTGCAGGAAGGCCTCTCCGAAACTTACGTGCTGCAAATCGAACTGGCCAGCGCCAATGCGGCCGTCGACTTTGGCAGTGTTCTGGACCGAGCCGCGCTGCTCACGATCTGGCAGGGACAGAATCCGGTTCGCCACGTGCACGGCGCGGTGTCTTCATTCGTCCAGGGCGAAACCGGCTTTCGCCGCACGCGGTATTCGGCGATCGTCGAGCCACGCTGGGCGCGCCTGAAGCTCAGTTCCGATTGGCGGATCTTCCAGGCGCTGACCGTTCCACAGATCGCCGAGGCGGTGTTCAAGGCGCATGGCCTCACCCAGGACTACGAGCAGCGCAGCACTGCCGAGCACCAGGCTCGCGAATACTGCGTGCAGGCCGGCGACACGGATTACCACTTTGTCGAACGCATCATGCGCGAGGAAGGCTTCTTCTATTCCTTCCGTCATGGCGCCGAAGGACATCAACTTGTCCACAGCGATCGCCTGTTCATCCACGGCCGCGTGGGCGACGAGCCCGTGCAGTACAACCCCACGCCGGGCGGCGATCAGCCGCAGCCTGCGCTGCGTCGCTTCGCCTACACCGAGAACGTGCGCACCGCGAGGCAAACGCAGCGCGACTACACCTTTCATCATCCGCGCTACACCCACCAGCACAGCCGCGATGGACGCGACCTGGACCATCAAGGCCGACGCTACGAGCGCTACGACTACCCGGCCCGCGCCAAGTTCGACGAGGCCGGTAAGCCCTTCGCCGAGAATCGGCTGCGCGGACACCGACGCGATGCGCGGGTCGCTTTTGTTGAAGGCGATGACCCGCGCCTGCAGCCGGGTATTTCGTTCACCCTGGCCGGGCATCCTCGCGAAGATCTCAACCGCGGCTGGCGCCCCGTCCGCATTGTCCACCGCGGCATCCAACACACAAGCCAAGCCGAGGAAAGCGCCGATGCCTCGCACGGCACGCATTACCGCTACGAGGCCGAGCTAGTCCCGGACGACGCCGAGTGGCGTGCAGAACCGCTACCCCGGCCCCGCATCGACGGACCGCAGAACGCCGTGGTGGTCGGCCCGCCCAATGAAGAAATCTACACCGACGAATACGCCCGCGTGAAGGTCCAGTTCCCCTGGGACCGTCTCGGCAAGGAAGACGAATACAGCTCCTGCTGGATTCGCGTTTCCCAGAACATCGCCGGGGCCACGTGGGGCCACATGGCCATTCCCCGCATCGGACAAGAGGTCATCGTCTCGTACTTCGACGGCGATCCTGACCAACCCGTGATCACCGGCCGAGTCTACAACCGACTGCAATTGCCTCCCTATGAACTGCCGCGCCACAAGACGCGGATGACCATCAAGACGAAGACCCACAAGGGCGAGGGATACAACGAACTGCGCTTTGAGGACGAGAAGGATCAGGAAGAAATCTACGTCCACGCGCAGAAGGACCAGAACATCCACGTCAACCACGACGAGTCGACGTTCGTGGGTCACGACCGCAGCGAGCAGGTCGAGAACGACGAAACCATCACCATTGGCCACGACCGCAGGGAGACCGTGGGCAATGACGAGCAGGTGAACATCGGCCAGGACCGGCGGCACGACATCGGGCGAGATGATTTTCTGGCGGTGGGGCGTAATCACACGATCTACACCACCAAGGACCGCACCGAGGAAGTGGGCAACAACCGCCGAGACAAGACTGTGGCGAATCATTGGGTGAGTATTGGCGGGCACCAGGAGCAAACCGTGGAGGGGCACGCGGAACTTCAGGCCGGGCAGGCGATCCGGCAGCGCACGAAGGTTTATGAGCTTCAGGCGGCGGAGAGCGTGATTTTGAAAGGGCTTGGGGGGACGATTCGTATTGATGGGTCGGGGATCACGCTTGAGGGGACCGCCATTTTGATCAAGGGGCCGATGAGCCAGAAGGGCGGTGGGGCTGGCAACCCATTTGCGATCCGGAGCGACCCGGCCACGGGCAAACCCATCGACCGCCTGTGCGGGCGCCGTCCGGACGGTACCTGCCCGTTATCCGACTGCCGCTGTCTTGGAGGGCTCGCGCGATGACACTTCCCAAAGCTCCGCCTTGGATCACATCCATGGGTAAGGACATTACACAGGATGCGCTTCCTCGCACGCCGTTCCGCTATCTGTTGCTGATGACCGTGCCACTACAAAACTGGGCCTACCGCCCTGTGCCGCAAGAGGGCGAATACCGCCCCGCCTATGCGCCTGGGGTGTTGGACATGGTGAAAGAATTCGATCCCTTACCCTGGCATGCTTGGGTCTGGCAAGGCACGCCACTGGATGAGCAATTTGACCGTGGCCCGCTGCTGGTTGACGCGACGAGCCAGCCTGGGCTGATGCAAGAGGCTCTCACGCACTGGGCGCCCGCAGGTGGCGCAATGTTCATCGGTGCGGCGGCCGATCTCGGTGATATGGCGGCACACCTCAGAGGTTTAGTGCAGCTTGATCTGTCTTGTGAGGGCGAAGCCACCTTGAACGTTCAACCGCATCACCTCGCCGCCTGGCTCGAGGCGTTGGACGAGGACCACCGCGATGCGTGGCTTGGTCCGATCAGCGCTTTGCTCTGGCGCGCTAGCTGGGGTCCAGTTCACGACTGGCGCCGCGTGGATCGCGACGTTTCCGGATATGTTGGCGGCAAGACGAGTGTACTGATGCTGCGCCCTCACGAGCTCGAACGCTTCGACGCAAACACCCGTGAGCACTTCATGCACAGTCGCATCTACGAGGTGCATTCGATTCCCGACCACACCGGTCGCAGCCTCGAAGAGATTCGCGACTGGATAGAGCAACTCCTTCAATTGGCCGACCGTCTGAATTTTCACGAAGAAACCGTCACGGCCCAATACATAGACCTGTTCGCCCATCATCCGTGGCTGCTCCAGAACGATGAGGCACGCGAAATTCTCAATGACTTGACCGAGCCGCCTCAGGCTCGTCTGCGTCAACTGGACGCGCTCGTTCGCGCACAGGAATCCGCTGATGACTAAGAGCACAGCAGGCGGCGCAACGTCCGCACCGGCGTGCTGCCCACGCATTCCCATTCTTCCCATCCGATATGCGATTGTTCCGAATTCGGACGGTTCCGCCCAGTACCGGTACGCCGAGTCCGGCTTCAGACTGGAAATGGGCTTTCCGTTTCTGCAGTTGTCTTCGTATACCTTGCGTGCCATTCGTCCGGGCTATGTCTATGTCTTCATGAAAGGCCCAAAGGGCGAGAAGCTCGTCATTCATGAGTACGACGGTGAAGGTCATTATCAGGAATTGACATACACCGGGCTGGAGAACTACGACAGGAAGGACAGGTACAAAGCGGGCGCACGCATGGGGTGGGTGTGGGCAGACACCAGTCCCGAGACTGCCAAGGAGGTGTGGGTCGGCTATAGCCCGCACCTCTGGACCAACGACATGACGGCCAGGATCTCCGCAGATGCCACGGTGCGGCGGCTTCATATGCGGCCCCTGGACATGGCCGAACTGACCTCGGGTGTCAAATCGCCTTCTGGCCAGCCCCACGTGCTGCCGGCGGTTGCGTTGACACAGTGGGTCGAGGACTTCAAGCCGCGCCAGGAGCGTCTGCCGCTGGATTGGAGCAGCCATGCAAGCAAGGATGATCTGCCCGTTGGCACGTTTCTAGCCCAACGAAATCACTATCGGTTTACGCAACCGCGAGTGCCGGCGGTCGTGGTTCTCAATGACGCGGAGGGACTGTGCCAGGATCTCGGCCTTTCCGTCGCCGCGTATCAGCATCAGACACGCGACCTGATGCCCTCCGAACAGATTCATTCGGCCTCCGGCACGGACAACGCCGAGCTCGGCGCGAAGGATTTCCCGAGGGCATTTCGGCAGGACGTGGAGGCCTTGAGCGCTAAGAGCCAAAGCTACCATCATCGCAATCTGGTGGCGTTACTCCTTGAAAAGACCTTGCGAAACCTGTACCCACGCGACAAGCATGCGCCGGAGCATTTGGCCAAGTTGCGCTATGAGTATCAGCAAAAGCAGGTTGGTCACCACCGTCGCTTCACGCCCTCCGAGATGGTCTTCGAGGTGCTAACGAACGAGCATGTTTCGCCCGCAGGCGGCCGTTTAGGAGAGCGTATCGACAAGGCCAAGTATCACCAATTCCTGGCCGAGCGCGACGAGGTTGAGAGCCGATTGCGACGTCTCCACGCCATCGTGGCCAAGGCAAGCGAAGATCACGATCAGTGGCTTGCCACTGCCGAAACCGCATGCGGGAACGATCCGAACAGCCTAGCGGCGCCCCTAACCGCTTACGATCGCAACAACCGAGTATCAGCGATAGGGCTGGAAGTTTCCCTGTCGATGCTGATTCATCCCATGAGCCAATCGTTGCCCGGCACCGAGGACGACGACCCTCGTTTTATGCGGTTGAATGCGTGGCTCGACAAGGATGACAGCCCGATCTACACGGCGTTGGCGCCATTCAATCCCTTCAAGGAAAAGGCCGATGCGGTGGGGTCCTTGTTAGGCGCCGCGGATTACATCATTGAGGATCTGGCGGGGCGCTTTCCCGCCACATCCGGCGTCACGGACCTGACAGCGCAAACTGTGACCACCGTGGTGCTCAAACGCATGCGAGGAAAGACTCGCTGGGACGCCAGTCGCACCCTGCGGCAGCAGGTACTTGCCGCCGCCGATGAGGCCAACGCAAGCAAGGCCATGGGCTTGATTGGCGCTCGCTACCGCATCACCGATGAGGTTGTACGCTCGGATGCTTTCAGCAGAGAAGTCGACAACCTCATTAATGCTGGTATGGCGAAGGTCGAAGAGATAAAGAAGGTACGCGTCCACGGCAGCCGCACAGTGACCATCGAGGAAACCCTGACGCGGCGTGTGAAGCCGAATATTGCATCGCTGCTCAACACGACGGGCGGAGGAGCGTTAAATGTAGGCATGCTCTGGTTCAACATCGTGAGCCTTAGGACCGCCTATGCCAACTTGCGGAGCGATCCGTCTTTCGAATACGCGGCTGGCTTCGCGTCCGCGCTTTTCGGACTGGCGGGCGCCGCAGCGGCTGTGCTGGTCAGCGCGCGGGCTTCTCACAAGATCATTATGTTGCGAGTCAGTGCGACGGTGCCCGGCTTCGCCTTTGGCAATGGATTTGTCCGATTCATTGGCAGCAATCTGTTCACCCGACTGGCGGGCTACCCCGCAATAGCCTTCGGATTTATCCCTGATTTATTCAAGGCACATCGCCAGCGCGCAAATGGCGACAGAGTCGCCGCAGCCTTGACGGCAACTGGCGGTCTTGCAGTCGTAGCCGGCTCGGCCGCGATTCTGGAAGGTGCGCTTGCCATTGCTGGTGCAACTGCTGTCATCCCGGTAGCGGGCTGGGCGGCAGCAGCAATCGCACTGCTTGGGGCAGGGGTTCTCGCTGGCGGCTTGGCGCTACATTCTCGAGCCAAAGCTCGTATCCATCGACCAATTGAGCTATGGGCGGCGCGAAGCATATTCGGAACGCTCGAAAACGACGGAGAGGATCGAAAAAAAATCACACTGGATCAGCGCAAAAGACTTCCACCGTACTCCAGCGCAAGCGAGGAAATCAAGAATTGGTATGCCACCTACTTCGCACCGGCCTTACTAGATGAAGAACAGGCTCAAGCCCTCGGCGTACCTGGAGTAGACAGCCGTTGGCACCACAACACCGCGTGGAGATTGCCCAACTGGGGAAAGATCACCACCGACTCATTGCCCGAAGAACCGAGCGTAGCGGAATTTACGATTCTGCTGCCCGACTACGTCTTGGGACAAAGTGATTGGGAATACGAGCTTAGCGTACCCCAGACCGATCACAATAAAGCCTCTATCGCAGGCGACCCGGAAATTTACATCGTCGAGAGAGGGCTGATCGCACATTTCAAGATTGACATCAAAACCTATTCGAAGTTGGTGTTGGATGTCATCTATAAACCTAACGAAGGCCTCGACGAGAACACCGAAGCCCCTGCGCAGTTTGTATTGGAACACTGAACGATGGCAATTACCTGGACCTATTCTCGAGAACGAAAAGCGGGGGTTGAATCGGCGATTCATGATCAGTTTGTCAGCGCTGACTGCAATCTATTGACGTTGCGAAATCCATGGGTTAGCGATTCGGTCTTCATGGCAAAGTTGTACACATCGCTGACTATGGTTCTCATCTGCGTCAACACGTATATCTGGACTGGCTCAGATATATTCGCGTTTGCGCACGGACTCGATTATTACTTGGCTTTCATCATCCTGATCAGTTCTTTTGTCTTCACCCCATTTCTCTGGTACCGCATTTTTCTGATCAAACGCTTGACCAATTTTTACTTCAGCCGAAAACTCAAGAAAGTCATTTATCTGCGCAAAAAGACTCTTATCCAGTTCGACTGGGCGCAGACCGAGGGAGGCGTATTCGTGCGCAATGAATTTGGCGGTGCTGGATTTACCACCAACTTTGCCCTCGCCTTCGGCCCCAAGCCTGCGGCCGGTCAAGAGAAGAACCGTATCGTCCTCTGGGTCGACAGCAACCACTCCAACGACCCAGACCCCCGATACGTCGCGCAGGTGTGGGAATACATCCGGCAGTTTATGGAAGAAGGTCCCGACAGGTTGCCAGCGCCAGGCGAACCCAATTGGTGGTACGCCCCGCTCCACCGGATTTGCCTGACGCCCGCCGAAGCTTGGCGCCACTACGCGCCCTGGCGCTCAGGCGAACCCGGCGAAATGCAAGGCAAAAAGAATTGGCTGCTGCCGATGTGGCTCGTGCTCTTCCCCTACAACATGTTTTCCGCGTTGTGCTGGTACGCGGTGTGCCGCGTCTTCAACGTTCGAGGTGCGCCGCCACCGCCGGAAGCTCTGGGGCGCTAGGACATGCCGCGAATTGCAAGGTGCCCTTCCAGTACCCGCGGACAGCACGTGATCGCTATGCCCGGCGCGCCAAACACCGCAACGCCACCCGATACCCCACAAACACATAAAACCCGCCAGAGTTCATCACCAGCCAAGCCCCCAACCCGCCAAGCACCGCCACAACCGGCCCCACGGCCCTGA
>Ga0182736_1001085_pt1 | contig 30086 bp, 39 predicted proteins | sample eDN5th30CKraftBY_FD_128882 | JGI IMG/M metagenome (GOLD analysis project Ga0182736, IMG submission 128882) | Enriched backyard soil microbial communities from Emeryville, California, USA - eDNA 5th pass 30_C Kraft BY (version 2) (version 2) | ecosystem: Environmental > Terrestrial > Soil >...
ACTTCTTTGCGCGCTTGTCCGCCGCTTCCGACCAGCGCTCCCATCTGTCGAAGTCCAGTACCTTGGACAGCAATTCCATACGATCGGCATTACCGAGGTCAAAGAACAGCGGACGAGACTGGCCTAGAATGATTGTCTGGCAAAACACCGCGTAAGGCATGCCGATGACTTTATCAATCTTCTCTTGAGAGACTTCCTCTCCGTCTAGGCGCAGTGCATTAGGGCCTGCGGTGCGGGCAATGACATGCTTCTTCCCGTCGCGGCGGATCACAAGCTTGACACTCGCGGACTTCTTCCCCCACGGCTTCACATCGGGGCCTTGCAAACCCTGCACAGTGCGCGCGTACAGACACCAGGTGATCGCATCCCATAGTGTGCTCTTGCCAGCCCCATTCGCGCCTAGGCGGGGTTCCGTGGAATTGACACCACTGACGCCATACAGGCCGGGTGTGAATTCCGAGAATGACAACTTCTGTCCGCTGGCGAAGCTCTTGAAGGGGCCTAGCCGCAGAGAGACGAATTCCAAGTTCATGACCGCCCCTTAATCTTCAATCCCATTTTCAGAGTGTTGGCGTCGATGCCCATGCGCTGCGCGTAATCACGCAGCACCTCGTCGTCATCGCGGATGGCGGCGCGGTCGTTGTCTGTGTTGCTGCTTTTCGCAGGGCTGCGGGCAGCGCACACAAGCTGGTAGAGCGCGTAGCCGCCTTCTTGCGCCCATTGATGAATTTCCTTGCGCCACTTCGGCCAGTCTGCGTAATCCTTTGGGTAGGCGCGTACCTTGAGGATGTCGCCAACCGATAGATGATCCTGCTTGTTCAAATCAGACAGGCGGCGGATTTCGACTAGCTGTTTCTGCGGGAAGCCGCGAAGGGGTAGGTCATGCCAGCCATGCTTTTCAAACTTCAGCAGTCGCGGCTGGTAATCATCCCCGAAATCGACATGGTAGGGTGCGCCGATATAGGTGAGCACACCTTTGGTCTGCGGGACGTGGACATCCCCGGCGATGATCGGCACACCTTTGGGCAGCAGACTGAGCGGCACACCATGAAGCTCCCGACCGAAGCCGCCGGTTGCCCCCTCAAATGTGTTGTGCGCGAAGATGAACTCCACATCCTGCAAGTCGAGCTTGGCCCAGTCTTTCTCCGGGTCTCTTGAATGCGGCAGCAAGATAGAAGGCGGCAAAGTTTTGCGCCAGAACTTGCTTTCCATGTGGTAGGAGTGTGTTGGCTGCGACACCCAGGTGATGCCGGGGATATCCCCTAGGAAGCGGAAGAAGGGGTCTGAGGGGCTGGTGTAGTCATGATTTCCCATGATCACCAGAACCGGACACACCGCAGCAAGTCCTTTCATCGCATCAACGACCCGATTGACAAGCCAAGCTGAGTGCCGGTCTTTCTCTTCGGTGATGTCGCCTAAGATGATAACTCCGCCCGCCTTGTGCGACTTCACAATCTGCGGCAACCTGTTTTCCATGAACGCGAGGCGGTACTCATCGCGCAGATTGTCGGATAGGTGAATGTCTGCGGTTGCAATCAGCATTCCCGCCCCCTCCAGTACTTATCATCGCAGGCGAAGCATGCAACACCCTCTTCCCGCCACATCTTCACCACCGACGGGCGATCCTCAAAGACAGCGATTGGTTCGCCATGCTGGCGGCGGATGATCTGCAACATTTCCCGCTTGACTTCCGCATCGGGGCGCGGGTCGCCGTGCCTTTTCATCATCAGATGATCCGGCAGCAAATCCTTATTGCAAAGCCAATCAACAGTCTTCCGGCGGTAGCGAATGCTGCGGCCAGTGCACTGGATTAGATAAGCCCCGCTGGTGCGAAGGAAGCGGAACAGCAAACAAGCGGCTGCGTGTTCTCGGTCGTTGTCGCAGCAGCTATGAAAGAGGTCCCAATCAGCCTCAGTCATTTCATCCGGGTTGGCATGGATAAGGTGCTGGCGGTGAGTTTGATCGCACAGCGTACCATCTAAATCGAAAATGAAGATAATCTTTTTGTCCTTCATAGGAGTTGATCCTTTGCGATTGGTTGGAAGCGGCAGGCCATCATGGCCTCAAAATCCAGTACTGAGACGTTGGGGTTCATCACACTGCATATTATTGGCGAGCGCGACCACGCATACTTGGCGAATATCAAATTGAAGGGCATGACCGCAATCGTCGGCATGTTGTTCTGCTTGGCGATAAGAAAAGGCACCCGGCCGTGCGCCTCAGCTTCTACTGTAGCCACCCGCCATATCGCAGCTAGGATGCCGATGCCCCTCAGCGCGAAGCTGTCGAATGCCAAGTCTTTGAGGAATTTACATTCCAAGTAGAAGGTGTCGGTCAGCGCCGCACCTTCCGGCGCTGTTGCGGTGATGTCCCCAGCCTGCCGTACCAGCTTCTTGTCTTTCTTGCGAGCGACTGTAGCCCGCCCGCCGCTCATAGCGCTGCGCCAGAATAGGTCGTCAGCCTTCCCGCGAGATACCCAGCGGGAAAGCTCTTGACACACTTTGCGCTCAAAGGCTGCGCCTTTAGCCTTACCACCGCCCGGTCTCATTTCACATATACCCATGTTTCATCAATGCCGCGCTGAGTGATGCGATGCATGATCTCATAGACGGAATAGACCTTACCGTCGGGGAATGCCACAAGCTCATTGACGCGCGGCAAGTGAAAATCGACGCCCATATCTTTGGCGTCGATTGTGTGCACGATCTCATGCCTACCCGGAACTGGTCGGAAGAAAATCACGCGCATGTTTCTAGCTCCCGTATTTTGTCCGAGTGGGCAGTACGCTCTTTTCGATCTCGTACCACACATCCTCAACCACCCGATGCAAACGCTTTTGCTCGCGTCGGAATTCCTTGGCAGGCCCGCGCATCAGGTCGCGGGAATAGTTCTTGAGTTCCGATGGGCTGAGGTCTGCGTCTTTGAGCCGCTTGACTTCTTGCAGCCAATTGACGCAGGCGGTGATGTCGTCCACACCCCAGCCAAACAAGATTGGGAATTCAGCTTCGCGGAAGGGCAGCGCCACCTTGTTCTTGTCGAGCTTGGCTTTGACCCGAATTCCGACCGGGCGCTTGCTGTTAGAAGCGACCTTGGTGATGACGCCGAGGTGGGCTAGATAAGCGACCTGCGATGCATAGAAGTCCAGCGCCTTGCCGCCGCTCCGTGTGGTCTTGCGTCCGAATGAAATGCCGATCTTATCGCGCACCTGCGAAACAATGATCATGGTGACGCGCTTGCGCTCCATCTTGCGCACAAGACGGCGGAACAGTTGCGACATCTTCTTAGCCTTCTCGGCCCCGTAGGAACCCTGATCCATGTCGCGTTCCATTTCAGCGCGGTCGGAAAGGGCGTCGAGGCTGTCCACAATGACTAGCTCTTCATTCTTCGCCTTCCCAACAATCGACGTCAGGTCTTCAAACAAATCTTCGACTGTCTCAAGCGGGTCGCCGAAATCCACGCGGTCAACTGGCATGCCCAGTTGCTGCGCGTACTGCACATCGAAAGCGCTTTCGCATTCCCGATATCGGACGCGCCCCTTAGGGTACTTCATGATGAAGTTGGCGGATGCCTCGATGCATTGGAGCGTCTTTCCCGTGCTCTTGTCACCGACAATGTTTCCAATGCGCCCCTCGACCCAGCCGCCGCCTAGAGCGAGATCGAACAGCTTGCAGCCAGTCGATATGAAATCTAGGTTGCCTTTTGGGCCAGCGAAGTACGAACCGCCGGACGCGCCTTGCTCTTCTTCTTCCGCCTGTATCCTGACTCGCTTCGCCATATTCGCCTCTTGTGTTTGCTGGAAAGAGCGGGCGGGCTGTTTAGGCCCGCCCACGTTGTTGGTCAGATGATGCCGAGACTAGCGCCGCTTCTTGCGCGGCTTCTCGTCTTCCTCTTCATCATCTTCGTCATCATCATCGTCATCGCGAGACCGGCGACGCTTGGGCTTTTCATCTTCCTCTTCGTCGTCGTCCTCATCCTCATCAGACGAGCGCTTTTTCTTCTTCTTCGCGGGCTTCTCGTCCTCTTCCTCGTCATCATCGTCGACGGGGCGCCTCTTCTTCGGCTTCTCTTCTTCCTCTTCTTCATCGTCGTCATCTTCGACGACGCGCCGCTTCTTCTTCTTCGCGGGCTTCTCTTCTTCTTCTTCCTCGTCATCGTCATCGTCGTCACGAGACCGGCGGCGGGAAGGCTTCTCGTCTTCCTCTTCCTCGTCGTCGTCATCGTCGTCAGACGAGCGCTTCTTCTTCTTTTTCGGCTTCTCGTCCTCTTCCTCGTCATCATCGTCGTCATCGCGGGAACGGCGACGGCGAGAAGGCTTGTCGTCGTCATCGTCATCATCGTCGTCAGACGAGCGCTTCTTCTTCTTGCGGGGACGATCATCCTCGTCCTCGTCGTCATCCTCGTCTTCATCCTTGCCCTTGCCGAGCAAGACATCTTCCAGGTACTGCGCGGGATAGTACTGGAGCATGTCCGGTACTTTCTTTTCGCTGATAAATTCCAGCACGCGTTCCTGCTCATCCTCGTCATCGAAGATGGGCGAGCTTTCGCGGTCGATGGCCATGCCATAGTACTTCGTCTTGAGGCCCTGACCCTCACGACGGAATGAGATATCGTAGCCAGTGTCCGGTTGATCCACGGATAGTGCCTTTCCTGTTTTCGTGTTGTAAGCAAGCTCTGCGATTGTCTTGTCGTTCGTGAACGACATCGGCCAGAGCTTCGGTTCATCAGGATCATTCCGGTCAATGATATACGTCAAGTTGACCTTCTGAACCTGAAGTTTCTTGGCGGCTTCCTCATCGCCATCCGCCTTGAATTCGCGTACTGCGTCGCAGATGGGGCAGTGCTTGCCCTTCATCTTATTGAGACACAGGTAGGTGGCGTTGTCGGGTCCCACATTGCGGTGAATGTAGGTGTCGTACCCGTAGTGCTCCGCGTCATCCCATGTCGGGGGCAGAATGCGAATAGCGTTGGAACCGATCTTCGGTTTGAAGAAAGAAACCCCGCTCTTCACAAAGCTGTCAAAATTCCCGCCGGATGCTTCGGCGCGCTTCTTCACGGTCTCGGATGACCGGGCTTTGTAGACGAAGGATGAGCGCTTGCCACCGCGCTTATCCCGCTTCTTCCTGTCTGGTCTGTTCACCATATCTTCACATAACTCCCTTTCTGTAGTCCTCAATAACCTGTTGCTGGTGTATCCGCTTTGCCTTGAAGTACGCAGAGCAAATAACCCGCACCGCCACATACAGCAGGACCATTACTGCAGTGACTACGTAGACACCCTCAAAAAATGTGTAGGTTCCCTCAGTCATCATTCCCCTTGTCACGATTTCGGATGCGCTTGCGCTCTTCGTCCATCGCCTTGCGAGCGCGGTTGTATCTCTGTTCGCGGTCTTGCTGCGCCTCCCCCGAGCCGTAGTAATTGGCGATGTAAAGCTCCCGCAAATCGCGAAGCACATGCGAGCGCTGCGCGAAGCTTTCCTTGAGCGCGGACAGCTTGCCGACTTGAAGGTTCAAGGCGGAAAGCCGGTTCTCCATTTTGATCACGCCGTCGTCTAGCTGCTTGCGAGCGGTGATTGCGCTTTCTGTTATCTTCTCACCCTTGTCGCGCGCCTTCCTGCGGATTTCCTCGTCGGCTTCCGCAAGTTCTTTTTCCAAGTCTTTTTTGGCGGCGTCTCTTTGTGAGATTGCCAGTACCAACTGCTCCGAGACTTTATAGAACAAATCCGGCTGACGGATCAGTTCTTCGTCAAGGTCGTGCTTGTCGATTTGCAGCGCGGACGCGTACTCCGCAATTGGGAATGTGTCCGCCGCTTTCTTGATCCGCTCTGCCATGTTCCTTACTTCCCTCCTATCTATTCATACTGCAAATTTTTGCCCCTCAATCTTCCCCGAAACAAATGCGCCCGATGGCCAGTACTAGCGGGGCCATGTTCTCACTCTCATTGAAAGGGGTCGAGAATTGCTCAAGCGCATAGAGCAATGGCATTGCCTTCTTGTCGCTGTTGGTGTTTTTCAGCACCGCGGCAAGATAGTTGCAGATGATGATGCGTACGCTTTCCGGGCGCTCGCCTTCCAGTCTTTTCAGGATGGCTGTTGCCTTCACCCAGTTGCCGCCGTTTGTGATGAACTGGCAAAGCTCACGCACCGCGTCATTGTCTTGCGCCGAGTGCAACATCTTCGCAGCCTCGGCGCGATCCTCGGCGTCTTGCGCTGTCTCAAGATTGACCAACAACTGGCGCGGCGATCCACCAGCCTCTTTCACGACGACATCCGCGACCCCGGATGCGAGCTTGATGCCTTCCGCCTTGCAGACTGCCTTGAGTAGCTCGTGCAGTTCCTCATTATCGACGGGCTTCAAATCAATGCGAGCAAAGCGCGTCTTGATTGTCGGGGGCACCTTGCCGGGTTCGGTGGTGCAGAGAAACCAGAACACATGCGCGGCAGGCTCTTCGGTCGTCTTTAGAATGGATTTCCAAGCCGCTGCGGACAGGCCGTGGCATTCGTCGATAAGAAGGGCGCGCGTACCGCCTCCGTGTAGCGGCATGTAGTTTGTCAGTTCCTGAATTTGCCGCATCGCGTCGATGCCGCTATTTGTGGCGGCGTCAACCTCTGTGAAATTGGACTTGCTGACACCCAGCATCTTTGCGGCGATGCGAGCGAGTGTAGTCTTGCCGCAGCCGGAAGGGCCGGTCAGCAGCCATGTTTGAATGCGCTTGCGCTCAATCATGCCTTGCATGGATCGAACTGCGGCATCCTGCCCGAACACTTCTTCGAGCTTGCGGGGGCGATACTTGGTGTGGAGTGAACTCATTGTTTCCTCTGTCTTGCCCGGTGATCAAATCCGAGTGTGTGCCATTCGACGGCGGTGAGAACTTCCTTGCAGTACTCAAAGGTCTCTGTGTCGGCGGCTAGTACTGCAATTCCATTAGAGATACGATAGACGGCGGCAATCATCATCAAGAGGTTTGAACTCTCTTCTTTGCTGGCGATTGACATAACGGCTGCCATCTTCCCTTTGATGGGTCGAGGATCAACCCTTTCCTTGGAGGGAAGCTGGTGGCCATCAATGCAATTCCAGAGAAGCACACGCACAAACTCCCCAGTCGAACATGGTATGTAGGTCTCGTAGTAGGGAAGCTCTATTTGCTTATTCTCTGTCACAGTTCGATGTATCCTTTTTCTGGATGGCTTTCGAACTCGCGGCCCTTCTTCAAATCGCACCAGTTGTCTCCCACTGACATTTCCACACCAAGCGGTACGTTAACCCAGTCAAAGCGCGGCTTGACCATTTCCCGGATCACCACTTCGGCCCGCTCATCGATCTCATTCTCTGGCCATAGGAAAGTCAGGTCGTCGTGAATTTCCATGATTGGCTGGTACTTGTCCGGGTCTAATTCCGACAGAGCACACATAGCGGTGAGCACAATCAAGCTCTCGTCTGCTTGGATTGGCGCATTGATAAGCTGGTTTTGGCTGATAGGCGCTCGCCTGCGGAAGCCTGACAATCCAGTGACGTACCCGGTCTCGTAGTATTCCTTTTTAATCCGCTTGTGCCATCGCGGGATGTCATGAAACTCATCTGCGAATTCTTCCCAAAGCGCCTCAGCTTTGTTCTCAGGGATGCCGAGGTATTTCGACAGTGACCTGGGTTGCGCGCCGAAGAAGGAAGGGAAAACAAACTCATTCTTTGCGCGATTGCGGTACGCCTTCCACAAGTCTTTGTCTTTCTCAACCTTTGACACCCCCTCTTCAACAAAGCTGGGGTACACCCGCAGCAAGCGGCGCAGCCAGTCTGAGTGGATGTCGTAGTGGTGCCAATAGGCATCGACCAGCTTTCGGTCTTTGCTTTCCATGGCCACATTGCGCGCCTGAATGCCTGCGTAGTCGAAGGCGACAATCTTTTGATTGCGCTTCCCCCGCACCTGCTTGCGGACAAAGACGCCCTCGCCGCGCTTAGGCCAATTCTGCGCGTTAGGATCGCTAGAAGAAGTGCGCCAAGTATCAACAGACGTGGTCGAGATAATCGGATGTATCTTCCCGTCTGAGTAGATGATGTCGCTATCCGGCTTGACAATGGCAATATAGGTGGAGTGCAGCTTGGTGTGCTTGCGCCACTTGATGATCGCTTTGCCGATGGGGTGCTTGATCTCAGCCAACACCTTTTCATCAGTACTGATGGCGTCATGCTTTCCGAAGCTCTTAGTGACCCGCCGCAGCATGAACTTGATATCATGAGTGCTGCCGGGATTGAACTTTTGCCCGCGAAGGCGCTCGTACTCTTTGACGCACTCCATGCTTTGGATTTTGTCGAATGCCTTTTCTATCTTCTCTGTCACCTCTTCATCAAACTGGGCGACAGTTTTCTGATCGATAGGCACTCCCTCCATCTGCGTCAGCACAAGAGTGGGGATGCGGCGCAGCGTGTGATCATAGACTGGCTGCAATTCCTCTTCTCGGATGCGGCGGCGCTGCTTATGGAAAAGCGCCAGATGGTACTTCGCATCGCTGCCGTTGTAGGTGAGCACACGGTCTAGAGGCTCTTCATCAAGGCGGTCGCGATCCACGCCGCTCATTTCCTTGATGTTGATACCGAAGTACTGCCGAACAAGAAACTCCAGCGAATGGGTCTGCTTGCGCTCGTCCAGTACATAAGCTTGGGCGACTGTATCTTCCCACTTGCCCGCGCGAATGACATCCTTGCCGAAAAACACACCGGACCACTCAAGCTCAAACTGCAAGTGGTGGGAAACCTTGGCGCATGGCGCGTCGTACAGGAATTCCTCAAGCATCCGCCATATAGTCTTGTGATGCTTGCTCGACCACTGGTGCTGGGAATGATCTAGAGCGAATGCTACCGCCCGCTTCTTTGTGGCGAATGCGGCGGTCAGTATCTTCGCGCCCTTTGCGTAGGCACGCAGGCCCTTTGTCTCGTAGTCGAAGCCCACCCACTTCTCATTCGCGCAGTCTTCAAGATGCCTGCGGATGGCCTTGAGGTCGTCGGTGCCGCCTGATCCGTCAAATATCTCAACACCAGCCCGCACATCCTCGGGTGTGTGCAGGACAGGTTCCGGCAAGTCTTGGTATTCCTCAAGCAGCTTGCGCAGGTGCAGGGCGAAAGCGAATTCGCTATCGCTGGGGTAGTCGTCCAAGCTCTTCGGAGTAAACCGCCGCTGATCAAAGACCGACTGCGGGTCTAGCATGGGATAAAACCAAGTCTTGTGCTTCCCGATCTGCACTGGGACAAAGCGGCCGGACCAGCGGGTAGCGCCGCCATTGCGGGGGCCGAACACCCAGTCACAAACAAGATTGCCAAACCCGACAACTACCAGCGGTTTGCATTCTTCAATGTCGCGCACCACGGAAGGTCGGCAGCATTCAATCTCAGTCTGTGTCGGGAAATGACCATTCTGCGGACGAGTACGAACAATGTAGCCAAACCGCGCGTTATCCTTCTCAAGCTCATGCGGGATGCGGTCAATGACAAGCTGCCCGGCCTCGCCGTAGAAGGGCGACCCCTTCTTGTCTGAGGCATGATCGGGCTGCGCCATAAGGAAGTAGATATCAGCGTCGCGCGCCCCCTTTGAAAGCATCTTAGGAGTACGAGCGCCGCTGTTGCGATTGAGCGGGCAAGCGCTGCATTCCGCTTTGTGGAGGAAATCCACCGACACCTTTTGCTTTTCGGTGGTGTCGGCGGGCCGATCATCAAATCCAAAAAATCCCATGTCCTATGCTCCGCGCACGGCAATGAGATAGGTGGTGCCCTTTTTGCTCATGATGATGCAGCGCTCAGTCATCGCAATCTTCTCGAAGCGGCCGTACCCTTGTTTCAGGTGCTTAGGCGAGACGCGCACCTTCGGCGTGTCTTTGTGCCGCTCGTCAATCTGCGTGCTGTCGCTGACATGCCCGCCAAGGCCATTCGATGTCAGACGCAGCCTCCCGTCCTGCACCCATGCGTGTGTGCTGTTATCCGGGTTGCCGCCTTCAATGATGATTGCGCGGTCTAGCATCAATTCCAGCTTCGTGGGGATTTGCACAAGGCTCTTGCCCACCGCTTCGTTGACGTGTTGCTGCATGATGCCAGCGAAGTTCATCGGGTTGTCGCTATGAACAAGCGACCCGTACAGCCACACCTCCCCCGAATGCATGAGCGCATATTCTTTGTTGACTGAAACCTCCCAAGCCTTCCCGCGTGCAGCGACGCGCAACATCTGACGGCAGAAATCGCCGGACAGGATTGCGCGCTTTCCGAATGCCGGGGCCTTCCCCTTCCAAGGCAAGCGTACCTCTGTCACTGTCACGTCGTTGGTCGCGTACAGGTGCAGTACTTCATCCTCAAAGAATAGGGTGATGCCCGTGTTATCGATACGAGCGCTATCGGTCGATACTGAGGCAAGGCAATCCTCAATCCCTTTGAGAAATGCCTTGTGCTCGACGCGCAGGTGTTCGCTTTCTTCCATGGCTGGCATTTTGAATAGCGTCTTAAAATCCTCGGGTGGGAGTACTGGCAGCTTGAACTTGGTGGAAGCCGCCTTGATGCGAAGGGCGTAGGTCTCATCCTCGCCTTCTTCCTTGCTGCGCTCTAGCTCGGCTTCAATCTTCGCCGCGCGGGAAGCTTTCAACAAAGACAACAGCGTCTCAGGGACCGCAGCTTTGATATCGCTATCAAACTTGAACTGTGTACGAATGGCGATGTGATCGTTGTACGCCATGACATTACCACCCATAAACCAGAAGTGACTGAGAATGGGTGTCAGCTTGTTCGACGATAGCGCCGGTTGAACAAGCTCCAGTGTATCAATCAATGCTTTCCGTTCCATCTTCCACAACTCCCTTGTTATTGATCACACGCTTGATGAGCGCCATCTTGCGCGCATTCCAGTACCCCTCACTTTGGAAGTTCGCGCCGCGCTGCTTTGTGCGCTTGCCGCTGATCCGCGATCCTTCCATGACAAACTCGCGCATCACCTCGTAAGGGAACTCGCGCAAGTCGTAGTAATTCAATAGGCGATTGTTCGCCCCCATTTCGGTCATCATCTGACCCCAGCCGCGATGCGTCATGCTCGTTGCCTGCATCACAGTGACAGTGCGCCAAGGCTTCACCTTAGACTTGTCCTGCAAGCGCTGCGCCCCGCCAAAGAAATTCCGTGTCGCGAAGAAGGGCTTGATGGTGTGATGCTTTTCAAACTGCAAGTAGTAGTGAAGCATCACACGCCGCCGATTGTCCGGCACATAGATGGTTTCGTGGACATTTAGACCACATTCCGCCAAGTACTGCTCGACAAGCAGTCGCTGGAATGCGCCTAAGTCATCATAGGATGTGCCGCCCGCTTGTGTGCGGACAACATCGGAAAATATGACGCGCATCGGCGGTTCGTCGTAGCAGAATGCCCCGCGCTTCCATACCGGCACAACGATGCTGCCATAGCCGGGGGTCAGCGTCCACGTTGTGCTATCCACAGTGAAGAATGGGTAGCGCATCATCAACACAGGCTTTGTGGTGCCAAAGCCATGCGTCTTGACTATCGGCCTGCCCTTCTCGTCGCAGAGCATGGTGAACACATCGTCAAGCCAAGCGATTTGCGAAATAGTACTCTCGTCCTTGGCGGTCGATATCCCAATGTAGGCGTCGCCATCATCGACGTACCGCTTGAGCCAGTCATAGCTTTCGCCTTGATGGAAAATCGGGATGGGCTTCAATCCCTCTTTCTTCATCAGCTTGTGGTTCTCGTAAGATTTAGCGGCGGATGCTTCCACCTCGGCCTGCGTACGCTTGCGCCCGAACATGCCCGGTATTTTGTCCATAGAAGCGTAGCAATACAGGTAGTCGATATTCTCTTGCACGTACTTGATATAACCATGGATCGAAAGCCGCTCACCACGGTTCCATGCAGAGAAAGCGCCGCAGTCTAGAAAGAGATTGACGACCGGCTTTTTCTTGCTCATTAGAGCACCTTGATGCCAGCTATCGTAGCATTGACTAGCGACATGAACTCCGCGCGCAATCTGGCATCGCTCTTGAATTCGCCACGCAGCGAAGAGCAAATCGTACTGGTGCCGATTTTTTGCACGCCCCGGCTTTCCATGCAAAGGTGTCGCGCTTGTGTCACAACGGCCGCGCCCCTGCATTTCAAGTGCTCTTCAAGGGCATTCGCGATCTGGTTTGTCAGGCGCTCTTGCACCGACAGGCGGCGCGCATACACCTCGACAAGCCGCGCCAGCTTGGACAGCCCCACAACACGCCCGCCCGGAAGGTAGGCGATGTGAACATAGCCGAAGAAAGGGACTAGGTGATGTTCGCAGTGTGAGAAGAAAGGGATACCTGTCTGGTATACCATTTCATCGTAGCCTTCGCCCCCGTCTCCGAATGTCTTGAGTACGGAAGCTGGATCGATGTTGTAGCCGCTGGTCCAGAACTGCCAAGCCTTGGCTACACGCATCGGAGTGTCCGCAAGCCCCTCGCGCTGGACCTCTTCCTTGCCTTCCACAATCTGCGCCAGAAAGTTGGCGGCTGCGTCTTTAAGCTTCAAACACATTTTCTAGTCCCTTCAATGCTGTTTTCACTTTTTTGAATGAGCTTTCCAACTCCAACGCGGTGGCGGTGTACGGCGGCGCGAAGATAAGGAAATCCCCGAAACCACCCATCGTACCACCCTTGCTGTAGCAGATGACACCTTGATCCATGATCGCTCGTCGCGCCACTTTGTGCACCTCATCAGACGGCGCAAAATGCCTGCCGGATGGGTGACGCAGTTCCAAGCCCCACAGAGCGCCAACACCCCTTGAGTGATAGGCGATCGATACCCCATTCCTGATCTCGGCTAGTTCAAAAGCGCATTGCGCAGATAAGCCCGCGCCCAAGCTCATGCGACCCATTAAGTCCCCGTACTCCAGCACCTCCAGAAAAGCATTTGCGCAGGCGCAAGCCATCGGGTGATTGAAGTAGGTGGTGCCAGTCATCACGGTGCCGCTTTCAAAAGCTTCCAGCACTTTCTGCGATACAAGGATAGCAGACAGCGGCAAGTGTCCGCTGGTCAGCCCCTTTCCTAGAATGAGGATGTCCGGCATAACATCGTACTTTGTTGCGGCTGACATGTGACCGCAGCGCCCCGCCCCCGATATGATCTCGTCGAAAATGAGCAAAGCGCCAAACTCATCAGCTAGAGCGCGCATCCCACGTAGGTACTCTCTTGTGGGTGTGTAAATACCAACCGGGGGACCGCCGATGGGTTCGAAGATTATGGCCGAAATCTTCTTGTCAGTCTTAGCTGCAAGGCGGCACCACTGCCGGGCGGATGCAAGTGCTTGTTCCTCGTTGCTGAACTGATATCCGAAAGCGGGCAGCTTCACCACGTAGTTTGATCGCATGGGGAAAGTGTAGTCGCGCATCATCGGGAAGCGCTCAAACTCCCCGCTGATAGCAGCGGTTAGCAATGTGAGGCCGTGGTAGCCGAATTCCCTTGCGGCAACAATCCGACGCGGGTCTCCGCGCTCCGCATGGTACTGAGCAGCAATACGCAGAGACAGGTCCACCGCCTCATTACCGGAACCCACAAAGCCCGCCCGTCCAAACCACTCATTTGGAAAGTAACCCGCCAGTCTATCGGCTAGGCGCTCGGCTGGTTCGTTTGCAAACAAGCCGCTGTAAATGTACGAGGCCCTTTCCGCTTGCTCGTACATTGCGTCGACCAGCCTAGGGTGGCTATGCCCGATAGAAGCCACACAAGGGCCACCGGACAAGTCGAATAGCCGCTTGCCTCCAGTGTAGATGTAATGCCCATGTGCTTTATCGACCAGTGGCATGTCGGCGCTTAAGTCGCGGTGCAGCACGCGGGATTTCGAGGTTAGCAAGCGCGCCATGGCTTTCAACCCTCCCAAAGCTCACCGGCCGCTGGGTCCGGTTTGCCAAAATCAGCAAAGGCTTTCTTGCGGCGTACGCAGGGCAGGCATTCCCCGCAGGGCCGCACACCGCTTTCAAAGCAACTCCAAGAGTTACTCAGCGCTTCCCAGCACCCCGGCAGCTTTTCCGCCAAGGCCAATGCGCCGACGCGCGTGCGATCGTCACCGAATGGATCGACAATCACGATTGACGCGCGGCTGCCAATCGAGAAGGCATTGGCTAGAGCGCTTTGGAATTCCTCGGACCCATCGGCAAAGCCGGTCGCGGCTTTGGCTGACGCGCCGCGCATGCCCGATACAATCCAACCGCCGCTATCGTCTAGAGCTAGAAGGTGGTTTGCAGCGATGGCGGCAAAGACGCCATTGCGTAATGGGATGTAGGATGCGTCGCGATGCCCCGGCTTTATTGTGTCCGCAACCGTTTCGTACTTATCGACATCCGCCCGATGCAGCAAGGATGAAGGCCCCGCCAAGCAAGCAGGCGGCAGCGTCACGGTCTTAAAGCTTTTGTGTTTGTCCGGGTACTGCGATCTGGCGCGCTCCGCTATGAAACGAGCGCGGTTCTTTTCCTGTACGTTCATACGCTGCCCATAGTCAATGAACAGCGTGTGAATTTCATGCGCCCACGGAGAATGGGTGGCCCAGTAAAGGGCCACCACACTGTCCATGCCGCCGCTCAAAAGAACGATGGCCTTTTCAGTCATTTCAGATTTCCACGTCCTTGAGTTTGCCCTCTTCCTTGAGGAACTTGAGGGTGTGGCGGAATTCCGCCCGGATGTTGGCGACCGTGACCTTGCTCACCGAAGCGCCATTTTTCGACAGCTTTTCGACGAGCTTGTCCGGGCTGATCTCCGGGTTCGCGAGGATGAGTTTCTTGATGCGGATTTTGACGCCGTCACCGCCGGGCTTCTTCTTCGGCTTCTCGTCGTCATCGTCGTCGGCCTTGGCCTTGGCCTTGGCCTTCTTCTTCGCAGGCTTGTCGTCTTCCTCGTCGTCGTCGGAAGCCTTGCCCTTGCCGGTCTTGGCCTTCTTCTTCGCGGGCTTGTCGTCTTCCTCTTCTTCCTCGTCTTCCTCGGACGGCTTGGACTTGGCCTTCTTCTTCGTGGGTTTCGCCTCTTCTTCTTCTTCCTCTTCCTCGTCGTCGTCAGCCTTGGCCTTGGCCTTGACCTTCTTCTTGGGCTGCTCTTCCTCTTCCTCTTCCTCTTCCTCATCGACTTCCGCAGCCTTGGTCTTCTTCTTCTTCGCGGGCTTGTCGTCTTCCTCTTCCTCGTCGTCGGCCTCTTCGTCATCCGACGACTTACCCTTGGCCTTCTTCTTCGCAGGCTTCTCGTCTTCCTCGTCGTCGCCTTCCGGCTCCGACCCGGCGAAATCCTTGATATCCTTGCCAGCCATCACCGCCTTGGCTGCGGCATTGACCCAGTCTTGCGCATCCTCGCCGATGCGGTCCCATTCCTTATCGTCGAGGTCCTGAATTTTGGAGACCAGCGAGGATAGGTACTGCTTCCGGTTTTTGAAGTCATCCGGCGTCACGTCCGCCGCTTTCTGCAGTTCCTTCTCGATTTTTGATACCTTAGCCATATCCTGTCTTTCCTTTTGTGGTTTGGGGTAGTCTAGGCTCGTCTCACGTAGGCGGAATTGCCTTCGTGTTCGCTTACTTCGAGCTTCATCAGTTGCACACGCGGTGACTGATTGTTCTCGAGTAACCACTGCTCCAGTCGCTCGAATGTGTGATACGCCACGTACTCGCACCCGACATGAGGCAAGACGCGGACATTCATCACGCCTTCCGCGTGGAGCAATTTGAAACGGGGTAGGTGTGGGTCATCCGCCGCGACAAGGGTGGTGTGGTCAAACATACTTTCCAACCACCTCTTGAAGGATTTGAGAGACCCGAAGTCGACAACCCAGTTTGTGCTGTTCAATTCGGCGGCTTCAAACTCCGCGCGAAAAGATAGCGCGTACCCGTGAAGCTGATTGCAATGACTGTCCGCTCGCCATTGCCGAAAGGCCGTCGATAAGCCCACACTCGCTGTATAGGTCTTTGTAGACCCGAAGCGAAGGTCTTGCCGATCTGGTTTGAACATTTGAAATCCCCCTGCAATGAGGGGCGGTCACTCCCCTCCTATCTATTCATACTGCGAATTTTTGGGGGCCGTCAATCGGAAGGCGCAGTACGCAGATGCCTATGAACAAGCTTGAGCAAGCCATGCTGCGGCGGCAGGCCCGCCAGCCGGGCTAGGCGCTCCCCGCCTGTCTCGCGATGCCCATGCCTGATCCTGTAGGGCTGGCGCAGCGCCTTGCCGCTGGCGCGATACAGCGCAATCAGGATTGAGCGGACAGGCTCAGGGCAGTCTAGGACATAGGCGACAAGCTCGGCGTAGGGGCAGAGTACCGGCTCTTCATCCGCCAATTCCAGCGGTACGAACTCGGGCTTGAAGCCGCGCTTGTCCTTGGCCCCGCGCCTCGGAATGTAGCAGTCTCTTTTGGAGAGGTCGTGTAGGTGATTGATAAAGGCGATTTGAAAAAGCCGCATCAGGTGCGGCGGGCGGGCATCCGGGTACCGCCTTTGAAGCCGGATGAAGAGGATGCGCCCGTCTTGCAACAAGTCGTCGATATCGCAAGATGCACACACCCGCCAGTAGTTTGCGCGAACAGTGTTTAGTAACCAGCCGCGCGCCGTGCGATCCATGTCCATTGATGAAATCCCGTCTCAGCTTCCTATAGCAGACTGGGGGTTGTAGCAGACCGGACCCCCGGCTCGGTATAGGAGCGCCGGAAAGACTGTGAAGGGCGCGTCGGGCTAATGACGCCCAGTCTTTCCGGCATGCCCTGCACTGGCATAGACAGGATGCTAGAGCCTTACCGCCGACGATCAAGCATCGATAAGGCGCAGTAGCTGCTTTCGATGCGACAAATCGCCGGGGTCCTTATGCCCCTTAGGAATTTCCTTGGGGATAACTCCTAAGCTCGACAACTCAGCGGCGAGCTTGAGGCTTGTGGACAGGGTGCCGCGATCCAGTACTAAGAAGCGGCGACCCTTGGGATAGCGCGGCAGTAGCTCATGCAGTAGTTCGATTTGCCGCGCGGAAGGCTTGGCGGTGAAGAAGCAAGTCGCGTCTATTTTGTCGCGCTCACCCAGTACGCACACCTTGAGCGCGTCGAAGGGGCCTTCACAAAGACAAATCGCATCACCGGGTCTTTCCTTGAGCATGTCGTAGAATAGCAGGTAGTCAGGAAGAGCGCCCATAGCGAAGCGCCCGTACTCACCCTCGTAATCCTCACTGGGTAGACCCAGTGTTTTGTATCGCGGTATCGCATCCCCGATTGTGCGGCCCGTCCATGAGACAAGCTGCCCCTCGAACCACACTGGAAACACAACACGATAGCGCTGCGGGCCAGTCATTGCGTACCGAAGCCCATAATCTTTCGACAACCGCAACACTTGACTTTCTGTGAAGCCTCGGTCTTCGGTCAGATAGCGGAAGATGGCCCGCCCGCTGCGCTTGCCATCTATGCGCTTGAACTCATCTGGAAGTGTGAGGCGCTTTGGCTTCACAATCTTCTTAGGGCTGACATGCCCCATGACTGTACTCATGAAATCGCCGGGCAGGCTAACAGAAGTCCCCGCGATCTCATGCGCCGTTTGATAGGACACACCGGCTAGATGCTGTATCAATCTCGCAGCGCCTTTTCCCCGATGTTCTGCATTGCGCCAGCACTTCCAGCCCCGACCCTTTAGCGAAATGCTCATGTGTTGAGACGGATCGGCGGGGCCACAGAAAGGGCAATGCACCGCTATATGTCCCGTTGCCACGTTCGGGCCGGATGTGGCGTAGAAGATACCCCGGCTATCTAGGAAGGCTGGCCAGTCAAACATCGCTCTTATTCTCCACTTTGCGCTGCTTACGGCGCGCATTGGCTCGTTGTATCTTCGCCCGGCCCTTGGGGGAAGCCATGAACCGGGCCAGTGTCGCCTTGCCTTTCTCTGAGGCGGCGTAGCGCTTTTGTTTCTTCCGGTGGTTTTCTTTCCACTTCTCCGTCTTGTAGTAGCGCCGCTTGCATCGACGCACAGTCTCGCGGTAGGCGGGGTCATTTTTGCGCTTGTTCCAGTTGGCGCGATCGTACAAGCGCTTTTGCTCTTTCGCCCGCTCCCGACTGCAATCCACACAGAATTTGCGAGTGCGCGGAATTGGGTCTCCGCACTCCCCGCAAGCGTTCCCGGATGCAGCAACCGCCGCGTCTCTTTTTGCCTCTTCACACTTGAAGCAAAGGCGGGGTCTCCCGCCTGTCAGGATATGGCTACAGCCAACGCCCAAGCAGCGGTGGCGCTTCTTTAGACGCACCTTTGAAGAGCTTGGCGCGCTTTCCAACTCAAATAAACTAAGGGTCATCACCCCTCCCCCGGCACCTTGTGTGTGATCTTATAGGAGTGTGTGACAAATCCCAAGCTCGCGTCCCCACGCTGGTGCTTCTCTATCCAAGTGCGGCGGAACGCACAATAGCGGCATTCCGAATGTCCGGTCGCGTCTGCTTCACTCCAAAGGTGCGCACCACCCTCACAAACAGGACCCCCTTTCTTCGGCGGATACACCCGCCAATGCCCGCGCACCTCATGCGCTCTTCTTCGAGACAGCGTGGCAAGGCGCTCTGCAAGCTTTCGATAGGATACAGACTGCGGGACATTGATATTGACCACAGTGTGTTCCAAGTACTTGCGGTAGTTGCCCTTGGCGAAATAGCCTTTTGATGGGAGCACTTCCTTGGAAGAAGTCGGGACATCGTTAAGCAGCGCCAGAAAGCAGATAGCGTACCGAACAATGCCCCCAAGCTCGACCAATACTTTAGGTATCTGAAAGACATTGCTACCACTCTTCATTCGGATGCTTTCTAAGGTTCTAATTCGATCATGCACCCCGGCAACCACAGCAATCTGCTTGCTGACGTACCCTGTCACACCATGAGCCACCATGCCCCAGTTGAAGTCTGCAATGATGTCTGGACTATCTGACATCATCGTCTCGTCTTGAATATTCCACATGAAGGTACAAGGGACAGCCATTACCCGCGCGCCTAGGCCAATGTCAGCCCGGCAGAAATAGTGCAGGCGAACAAGCGGGCTACCCTCATCCTGACTGAGTAACCAGCCGATACGATCCACCGCTTCATCCGGCTTGACGTCAATGGTCTTTCCATGAATGAAGTTTGCGCCGCGATCCTTTAGCGCCTTGATGAAAGTACGGCCGCTGTACTCCACCCACATTGAAGCATGCGGCAGCCGCGCACTGTGCCGCAAGCTGTCTAGAGTCTCAGGATTGCGTCCATTTTCGCTTTCAAACGGTGTGTAAGCCATTTCTGCCAGAAATCGGGTCATGTCCTCGTCGAGCTTGACGCGCTTTGTTTCGACCAGTTCTCGACGCAGCTTCAAAAGCTCATCGTCTGGCATCAGCAAATTATTCTTCCGACCGCGGAACGTCTCCCTTAAAACAAGGTCGACAAGCAAGGGTTCATCACTCATTTCAATCTCCCATGGACGCAGTGAAGGGGGCGGCTAACAGCCGCCCCCTGTCTTTTCTATTTGTGCGAAGAGCCATTGCGCTTTTTACGACGCTTCCGCTTCTCCCGCTCTTTCTCGGCAGCCATCAGAATTTTCTTGTACTCCGATGGGGCAAGATCGACCCATTCGCGTTTGAAGCCAAGCGCCCGGCCCGCCGCCTCCAGTGTGGCATTCTGCGGGCGCTTAGTCTTTCCGAAAAACCAAGCGCTCAAGCAGGAAGTGGTGGGGCCTCCATTCCGGGACACCAGCGCTAGGTCTTTCCGCTGCAAAGAGCCCTGCTCTTTCGTGATGATCGTACGAAGCTCGTCAATGCAGGGGTCTTTATCCTTGAAGAGATAGGATTGGTACAGCTTCATCTGTTAACCCCCTTTGCTGGCCGAACGCGGCGCGCTGAATTTTTGGACGACGATATCGTACCGCACTGGAGCGCCTTTGCCCTTCCCGGCCTTGCTCTTTTTTGCAACGCCGTACCCGAGCATCTTTTGGGCGAAGTAGGCGATGTAGGTACCCGGCTTGCCCCGCGCCTTGAGCCAATCCTTAAGCTCAGTGCGTGTGATGCTCTTGATGTTGTTCTTAGCGCAGTACTCGATGAAAACAGCGACCATATCGCCGTTCGTGAGTGACTTGACGCTGCCCCCTTTAGCCGATGCGTTTTGCACTGGCGTGGGCGGCTCCATGTTCATCACCTTACCCGCCACGCTGCGCATCACTTCCGGCAGGCGCTTGTCGTCGCAGAACATGACAAGTCGCCATAAGCCCTCGTTAGACATTACGCACACTCCTATAATGAGCTACCATCATCAGGCCCCGTTCGCTCAATTCGGGGCGACCCCCAGTGTGGGGGTTTCGGATTATCTTGAGGGAAGAAGATGCCCGGCCCTATCCTCGCCAATCTGATCATCTAGACTGATGCTGTTGCCCGCCTCAAATCCATCTTCCGCACCTTTGACACTGTTGATTTGCGCCCGGTGTGTCACGGTATAGCTATCCGCAAAGTCAGCCGCAAAGGCTTCCTTTAGCTTGGCTTCCGTCTCCAGATAGAGCGGGCGCAAGGCTGGCAAGTTCGTACCATCCTTGGCTTTCGCCGGAGTGCCTCGCATCAGCTTCTCTAGGCGGTCCTCAAGCCGAACAGCCAGTCGCTTTGCAGCCGCCGTGCGGAATGAAGTGACATAGCTAGAGCGCTGTTTCTGCGGCATCTGCTTGCTTCCTTCCTTGGCAAGCCGCTCAATAGTGTCCGTCAGGTACTCGAACATCATTTTTACAACAACGACATTGTGAGCCGCGCCAAAAAATGAATGCAAGTCGTAGCGCTGGTATGGATAGCGCAGGTCTTTCCCCGCCTTCCTGTGGTACTCGAAAGTGAATATGTAGTCGCAGAAATAGAGGTTCGCCAGTTGCGTGGCGAAGATGCGCCGCCACGGTCTCGACATTGTGCGCGTCTCATCATCCCGCACAAACTCATCCTCGGGCTTTTCAGAGACTTGCGATAGCTCGACGTTGTAGCGCGCCATCATGTCGTGCGCGCGTTCCATGGCCAACGTCGCCTCGTGCTCATTCGCTGATTTCCCCAGCGCTAAGAGCTTTCGGATTTTCTCAATAACCGATTGCTGTTCCTTGTTCATGCCTGAACCTCTTTCGCTTCCCACCAGGTGGGCAGCTTTTCCATTGCACCATGTTGATAACAGACTGGGTGCCCCGCCCGCATCTGATTTGCCCGCCTAGGGCAGCGATGATCGCGGCGCATCCAGTCGAAGTTGTAGCTCGGTTGCCCCTTAACGACAGCCGCGCATCTGATATCATCAGGCGCTTCATACTCAGGGCCTTTGTGATTTGTCATCAGCCCGTCACCTGTAGCGCAGCCAGTGGTTCGGGTAGGCTTGCTGCCGCCCGTCCGGCCATTTGATTTCAGTCTGTTCTGGACCTTCCTTGATGACAAGGCCCAGTTCCTTGTTTGCGTCGCCCTTGATGTAGGCGCGCACCTTGCCATCTTTCGGCGGGGCGGATGGCTTTGGGATGCGCACCCGCTCGCCTTTCTGCGGCTCTTTGGGGATGCGCACCCGATTGCTTGCTGGTGCGGCGTCTCCGTTAGCGCGCCGCTCTTTCATCCAGCCGCCTATCCATGATCGAACCGACCCCTCTTTGACGCCGACGCGCGCTCCAGCTTCATAGGCTGCTTGCTCGCCGTCTTTATCAAAGGCTTGGTAGACAGTCGCCTTTCGGCTACCCGGTCGCGGTGCTGGCATGTCATTCCCCCTTCCGCAGCGGATAGTGTTTGGCTTTCTGCAAGAGGTCGTCCATCTGGAAAGCCTGCCGCAACGTCTCTTCAATATTGATACCGTAGCGGCGCTTGGCCCCCTTCTTAGACTTCTTATCTGAAATCCAGAGAGTGAAGGTCAAGCCGCCGATGGCCACACCAATCTCGGCTTCTTTTTTGTCGGACTCGATCCTTCCGACTGCCTGCACAAGAGCCATGGTGTTGTCCATGCGCGTCACTCTGACGGGCAACATCAATTCCCAGTACGGGTTGTTGTGCTCGTCGTAGCGCGCTTGTGGCGTCGGATAGATTTCCTCGCGGACACGCTTGCTGTTCCGCAGCGCATCGGCTGCCGTCTTTTTCTTCTTCGCCATGTTCAAATCCCCTATAAAGCCCGATTAGGGCGGCGCACCATCGCGCCGCCCCCTATCTTCTCCCGATCACTTCGCCCGTTCAAGCGCGACATGCAAGGCCCGGCGCTTGATCGCCGCGGTGTGGCCTAGCCAAGCATTCCGCAGGGCGGTGTGGCGTTCCCTGCCGGTCTCATGATCGATGACGTAGGTGATCGCGTTGAGCGCGCCCCACATCGTACCCTTAGCTGTCCCCAGCGCAGCGCCGGGGGCATTGTTCAAAGCGCGGCGGAATTTCGGAAGCATCTGCGGCTCCCGCTCCGCTTCCTTCTCGACCTTGCCTTTGGTCTTTTTCTTCGGGTCGTAATGCAGTACCTCACAGAAGTACTCTTCCGCCTTCTCTTCGCTCACCTTCTTCTTTGAAAGGTGCTTTGCAGCATCGCGGAATTGCTCCATGTCCTGCGTCACAAGCCCCAGCGCCTTTGCTGCGACTTCCTTCATCACCCCGAAATCCTGCGAGTGTGGAATGCGGAAGCCGCTGCCATTGCCGCGAAGATTTGCACCAATGGCAAATGTCAGCGTGTTCCAGCACACCACCCGGATCGCCGTCGTTTGAATGAGCATGGCTTTGCCATGGACATGCGGCGAGCAAAGAAGCAGGTAGCTTTGCACCGGATCGCTCTTGCCGACGTCGAAGTCAGCTTTGATGCGAGCCAAGGCCCACATATAGCGCCCGTGCCAGAGCGAACCGGCGGTCTCCATCGTCATTTTGCCCGCGTCGGTGAAGCGCTTGAAGAAGTCCATCGCTTCCGCATTCTGCACCGGCTTATAGGTGCTGCCGACAATTGACAGATGCGAGCCGTCAGATTTGCGCGTCAGCGAGTATTTGCCGGGCACCTCGATTGTCTTTTCGCCGTTGAGGTACAGCAGCTTGCGCTTTTCGACCTCCCAGTCCAGCTTTGCAGCCTTCAACATCTGCGCCGGGGAAAGCTTGTCAGACACCTTGAAGCCAAGCCCATGCCAAGGGGTCTCGCCAGCGTAAGCCATCGTCTCGACCATATGCGACATTATGCTTCTTCCTATATTGACCTGCCATCATCAGGCGCGGGCCGGTCATCGCCCGCACGATGCGCGGACAATAGCCCGCGCATTTCGGCATTTCACATCCCAATAGTTTGCACCAAGATAACCTGCCAAGCTTCCCCCACATGCGGGGTTCCCGACCGCCTCCAGCGGAAGCATAAGGCGACAGTGTGCGAGCGGCCCCAACGCAAATCTTGCTGCACTTTGAAGTCATCCGCGTCGCGCTGATATTCAGCTTGTTTCATCTGCATCACTCCGCTTCCTGCACCGACTTGGAAAGCGCCGCTTTGCCTTCCACCTTGGAATTGTCGCGAAGCTTTAGGATGACGCTGAGGCTGCACTTGAAGCGATTGGCCAGCGCCGTCATGAAAGCTTCCATATCCACACTCTCGCGCGGCTTGCTCACCTTGGCGACAATCGAAAAATTATCGGTGTCGCCTAGAATGTGGGTGCCCGCGCCCTTCTTCCGCATCTTGTCATCAACCGGCACTAGCTTTTGCTCTTGCGCCGCTGCCCACTCTTCTTTCTCGCGGCGGGCGGCGTACTCCGCCATTTCCTGCCACAGATAAATCTCACCAAGAACCGCGTTCGCATTCTTGCGCCGGTTTGGCAGGGGGAAATTGTTAACCAGCCGGTCTAGCTCTTTCTGCAAAGCATCGCGCATCATTTTGTACTCTCCTATATGTGGTTGATAGCTTACTTGCTTGCCCGCGCATCCCAGTCCGCTTGATAGACTGGCCAGCGCTTCCTTGTGAGCATCACAGATCGCCCGCTGTCTGTGATAGCGTAGATCATCGCCTTGTCGCTTGCCTTCGCTTGCTCCAAGGCTTCCGGGAATGTCTTGCGCTCGACCCGCACCCGGCTTGCAGGATTGCGCCCGACGACGACTGAGAAGAATGCGGCGTTCTGAAACACTCGCATTTCCCAATCTTCGACCGTTCCTAAAAAATTGTGCTCAGTACCCATCAAGCAGCCCTTTCCTCTTTCTCTTGCTCAAGCTCGACGAAGATTTCGCCAAGCTGCTTAGACGCCATATTATCCGCGATGCGCTTTTCGATAGCGCGCATTTCGCGGGCCATTTCCAACACCCAGTCTTCCTCGTCGCGGATCATCATGGCTTTAAGCTCCTACCTTCTGTGTTTAAACTCTTTGACAAACGCCCTGCCGATCAAGACGGGCCGCAATGTGTCAATGTTCACTCTGACAGACTGCTTATCGCTGTACGGGCCGACGATAAACCATTTCTTGTTTTCGACTGCGAGGGAATAGCCGACTGGCAATTCCCAAAGCTCGACATTCGCGGCGGTGTCTTTGACGACACGACCCTGCCACACTTTGAAGCTGTCAGGCTTTGATAAGCTCTGCACTCGAACCAGAGCCACAAAGTCCTGCTTAAGCAATCTCATTTGAAGCGCTCCTATACGCTGGCCTATCTCGTCAGGCATGCGGGGCCAATCGCATGCGAGCGGGCGGCAGATCGCCGTCCGCTTTCGATTGTTCGGATTTCAATGGACACAGACCGCAGCTTACCGCGACACCCAGCGGGTGGCGCTTTGCGCTTGGTCATCGCCAGCTTACCGCGGCCTCTATGGGCACTCAGCGGGCGGCGGGCTGTAAGGCGAGGATATCCGGCTCTATTTCCGGGCCTCCCTCAGTCCCGCTGTTGGCTCACCGGGGGCCTAAGCCGCTTGCGGATCGCCAACAACACAATGATTTTAGGCCGGGGCCTCAAGTTGTCAAATTTTCCGACTGGCCAAAAATTAAGGATTGCGGCCGCAAAAGACCCCGCTTTTGCTGCGTCTAATGCACATGCTTAATGCCCTTTCGGCTAGGCGGCGGGCCGGGCTTATCCACACGCAATTCACTCCGTGTGAATTGCCTAAAATTGTCCCTATCTCCCGATGATCCTGCGGAACAGGTCCCCGCCTTCCCGATGTGTTTCTAGGATTGCCTCGTCGGCTGTCCCCTCGGTGACGTAATCGTACTGGAAGATGCGGGAGTGCGGCGAGAATGGGCGTAGAATTCGCTTCTCGGTTTGGGTCCGCAGGATTACAGGCACCGGGCTTTCATAGAACATCCCATACCGCGCGACTTGCAGATTGAGACCATACCCACCCGCCTTGAAGTTGAACACAAGCGCTCTGGTCTTTTTGCTCTTGTCGAAGTTGCTCAACAGCTTTTCAGCATCCTTCGTGCCGCTCCAAAGTCTATCAAAGCCAATGCCCAGTTCTTCCAGCATCGCGCAAAGCATTTCCCCGCTGGGTGTGAACTCATGAAAGATAATGAACTTGTGCTGTTCGGGGATTACCTCGGCATCAGCGCGTACCGCATCAAGCTTGGGATTTTTGTCAAAGAGAAACTTGACGCGCTCGCCAGTCTCGTCGTCCTTGTAACCGATGAAGCCGGAAGATATTTGACGCATCCGCAAGAATGCATTTTCAATCTCTTGGTAGTTCCCTCTCGCGCGCCGGATGTTCTCACGCGCTTGGGTATAGTACGCTTCCGCCTCGATGGGCAGCTTCACCTTGCGGATGATCGACACACGCTTAGGCAAATCCTCTTGGTCTACAGGGACGCGGATAGAGCGGTGCGCTATGAACTGCCGCAGCACCTTCGACTTGGTCTTGTCAAAAGTGTACTCGTAGCCTCCCCAGTAGTTTGTCTTTGCCTTGAAGAAGGCGGCGCGGAAAATGCCTAGGCTTTCGCCCAGTGTGTATCCGCGGTCTATGACATAGAACAAGGCCCACAGGTCAGTCGGCGAGCGCCCGAAAGGCGTACCTGTCAATCCAAATGCGAAATCGACATTGCGGCAAAGCATGTTGCACAGTCTATAAAACAGAGACCCCTTGCGTTTGACAAAGGTGATCTCGTCTAGGATCACACATTGCAGCACCTTGGTGACTTGCCTCACTAGACGCTTATCGGGCTGCATCTTGTTTTTCTTCTTACCCCGCTTCTTGGTCTCGACCTTGGCGCACAACATCTGCAACAGACCGCCGTATGTCTCAACGTAGACATCTGCGTCTCCGTGCATCAGTTCAAACACCTTATCCTCAGACCGCCCGCGCAAGACTGAGACGCGCAGGTTGGTCTTGTGCTTCTTAGCCTCGCGCTTCCATTCGTACTTGTTGACTTTGTTCGGGACAAGCACCAGCGTCTTCTTGAGCCTCTTCACACCCATGAAGTACCGGATGAGTGAGTAGCTTATCAGCGTCTTGCCGCCGCCCGGGTCAGCCATGAATAGGAAACGTTCGTACTTGGCCCCCAGCAAAAAGCACATTTTCTGTTTGATCCTGAGCCGGGACCAAATCGGGGGCCGGATCGGAAGTTTTAACATTCGGGTTTTTAGCTCGTCCGGCGACAGGCGCAGGTAAAAGCGCAAATCCGCCCGCTTTCTGGCCATAAATGCATTGATTGCTGCTTTGCGGATCACGGGTTTAATATTCCTTAATGGTGCCGATTATTGGTCTAGTCGCAGGGGTTGGGGTTCTCTATATTCGGAACATCGGGCCTTTCCGGCCCCCAACTGGAAGAAGGAACGAAAGACATGGCAAAGGCTGCTTACAAGAACCATCGCGATGGCTCCCGCAAGGCGAAGGTCCATCAGGTGTTTGACAGCAAGGGCCGCGACGCCGCGCTCAAGCTGGCAAAGAGCCTCAAACTGAAAGACAGCACCGCCCGCACCTGGACGGCCTCGTGGGGCCGCAAGCCTTCGGCTGTCAAGGCCAAGGCGGCAAAGGCCAAGGCGGGCAAAAAGGTGACCCGCAGCAAGGCGCGCGGCAAGGCGAAATAGCCGCCCCGCCGATCTCCGAATAAAGAGGCCCCCGCCAAAAGCGGGGGCTTTCTTTTTACCCTCAATCATCGTCTTCATCATCGCGGTCATCGAACCCCCGCTTCTTTTTGCTGCCGCCGCCTTCCTCTTCATCCTCACCGATATAGGCTTTGACCTGCTTATGCATGGCGAAGTGGAATGGTACGCTCTGCAAGCAAAATTGCCCCATGTTGTAGTTCTGCGTAATCAGCATCCCCCAGCGGTCGCGATCACCACGAAATTTGTTGATGTAAAGACGGGCCAATCCGACATTGAACTCTGCGTCTGTTGAACTGAGTGTGGCCACACCGTCCGCTGTCTGAATTGTGCTCCAGTCTTCCGCGACATGAGTTTGAGAGACTTGCAGAGCTTCCGCACCTTCCTTTGAAACCTGCATCGCGGATACGACGGCCATATTCCGCTTGACGCCCAAGCCGCGCAAGTCCTCTACCTCACGTCCTAGACTGATGCGATGATTTTTGGAGTCCGTCTTTAGGATGCCCGCGTAGTCTAGAATGAGCATATCAGCTACGAAATTCTCAGTCAGTTCCAGATTGTCGAGATAAGCGGCAATTCCCGCGACGTCCACACCGCGCGTCGGGAAGCGCTTGATGACTAGATTTTCAAACCGCCTGCCGAACTGATCCATGTGATTGATAAGCTCATCGCGCAGTATCTCACTCTGCAAGCTGAATTCCGGCTCCACAGTCTCCCGCTTGAAGCCTTCAAGCTTGTGGTCTTCAATGTCGAGTGTGGTGATCTCAAAAGTCTCTGATCGCTTGGACATCGACCACAAAGACTGGTAGTAGCGCTGCGCCACCTCTTCCTCAGACATTTCCAGAGAGATATGCACCACCTTCTTGCGCCGCATCAGTGCATGCTTGCCACAATGGACAAGCGCCCATGTCTTACCGCGTCCGGTTGGTGCGAGCCAAAAGAACAGAGTACCGCGACCCGGGCCGACCCCAATCCTGTCCATTTCTTTGATGCCGACAGGAAACTCAGCCTGCGATTGCTCAAGGTGATCTAGGAAGCGCTGCACGTCTGTCAGGCGCAGCCCCGCCGAAAATTCGATCTCGCGAGTACGCAGTAGGTTGTTCCATATCTTCTCGACTTCTTCAATCGCGATTTCTTGCTGCGCGTTCAATTGCTCCGCGCTCTTGATGACCGCGTTTTTGATGTGCTGCATTCGGGAGAAGGTCCGCAGCCGCTCCACCACGTACTTGGAGTTGATGCTTTCGGACAGTCTCTTGATGTTGTGCAGGATGCGCTTGAAGGTGCGAGCGCGTTTGTTACCTTCATCCTCGATGATGTCGGCAAGCTCGTCGGCTAGATGATCCTTCGGCGCTTCCCCGAAACGCCGCCAGTACTGAATGGCGCGCTCCGCAACAATGCGGTAGTCCCCTTCCATCAATGATGGGTCTAGGAGATTGCATACTATCTTCCCCTGCTTGTCGTCATAGGCAAGAATGGTCATCAGGTTTTCTTGCAATGACACATTCAACTTTAGATCATCAGCCATTTTTCCTAGTCCATTCTCGGTATCTTATTCGGGTGATCGTGCGCAGCCTGCGTCTATCGCCGCGCAGTTTACAGACGTGTTCTACCGGCCCGTACTTGTCGGTCAGAATAGCTCCCGCCGCTATGGCCAGCTTTTTCTTTCCGAGTGTGATATCGAAGTGCACCCAGCTTGCTTTGCGGAAGCGCGGCAGGCTGAGTGTCGGGTGGCCCTGTATCCATTTGCGATGCACGCCTATTTTGTCCATCATCGCCAACAACTCGTCCAGGTCATCGGCCCAGCAATGGCAAAACACCATTCTGCCGAAAGGATGCCGGACGTCGTCGACGTAGACAGCCATCAGCCTTTCCGATCTAGAGATCGGCTCATGTGGTAGTCTTTTTCCGCTTCCCGACCAATCTTGTCACGCGGCTGCGGATTGTGCGCAAGCTGCCAGCGCCGGAAGTCTTTGACCACCTCAAGCGCCTCTTTGACCTTCGGATGATCGGGATTGCCGCTGTTGTAAGCATAGCGTTTTGCCCATCGCTTAATCAGCGAGGCTGCGATGGGGTCTCTGCCGCACAAAACAAAGACCGGCTCAAAATCATCGCATTTGCCTAAGTAGCCTTCGCCTTTCGCGGCTTGCTCAAGCGTCTGCTTTTTATTTGCCATCATTCGACCCCTTCTTCTCAGGCGTGTGGTGTGTGACCTGTTCGTACTTCGCGCCTAGCAACACCCCAGCTTCCAGTCTCAGCGGGGGTTTGAGTTCGTAGCCATTGCCGACCAGCCATTGCGCGGATAACAGCTTTTCCGCAGGCCCGAATTCAATCATTTCGAGACGCATGGTGTGAACAATCATCAGCACTTCGTCTTGATTGTTATGACCCACCAGCAACTCATGATTGTTGCGCGTGAAGTAATCGCGGATTTCCTGCGGGTCTAATGTTCGCAGAATGCGGACCACTTCTTTCCGCTCTGATTGCAGCCGCCGGAACTGTTCCGCCCGCTGTTGTTCGCGTCGTCTGGCGAGCTTGAAAGCATTGGCCCCCAAACCTTGCTGAATGTGTGCAGCCATCAGCGCGGCAGCGCCAACACCCACAAGCACATGACCGCCCAACTTGGGGCGGGATGCGGGCTTTGCGCCGATCACAGTGTTGCTCGGCTTCTTTGGATTATCCTCAGTCATTTGCCCTCCTATGGCAAAGATGCGTACAGATGCGTTTGCAGAGACAAAACGGTACCCTCTTCCATGCAGATTTTCGCGGCGTGCTCATGGTTGGCACGGTTGAGCTTGTTATCAAGCAAGCCGGGGGTCCAGAATGAAATGACTTCGTCGGCTGTCCGCGATGACATGTCAGTACCGCGCTTCTCCGGTTGCCGCAGGTAGCGGTTCATCGGGGATACGTAGACCAGCCGGTGATTAGCCCGCGCCCAGTCCAGCGCCCATTGCGGTACTCGATAGTAGGGGGATGACATATCAGCCTCGACCACAAACTTGAGCGCCACGCAGCGATCCAGTACGAATGGGTGCGGCTTGATGTAGTTGACCGGCTGCCCCCAGCCATTTTGTGAACACTTGGGCGACACCACCAGCGCCACATTGCTGGGAAGATGCTTGAGCGGCAGGATGCCGTTGCTTTCTA
>Ga0182736_1001086_pt1 | contig 30064 bp, 24 predicted proteins | sample eDN5th30CKraftBY_FD_128882 | JGI IMG/M metagenome (GOLD analysis project Ga0182736, IMG submission 128882) | Enriched backyard soil microbial communities from Emeryville, California, USA - eDNA 5th pass 30_C Kraft BY (version 2) (version 2) | ecosystem: Environmental > Terrestrial > Soil >...
GGAGCTCGTCGGTGCCTACGGCGGTGAGTGACAGCTGCGTCGTGTGCGGGTGCGGGGACCGGGTGTAGACGCCGAGGTCGAGCCGGTCCTCCTCCACCCACTCCTCGAGGAACATCGACAGGGCCTCGACGATCGTGATCCGCGCGAGCGGCAGTTCCTCGGCGAACCGACGTTCCAGGTGCGCGGCCAGCACGGGAACCAGGGACGGGGAGAGTCCGAGCGTGACCGTCCCCGTCACCGCGGCGGCGGACGCCCGGACCACGGAGGTCATCTCGTCCACGTAGTCCAGGAACGTCTGCGACATCTCGGCCAGCCGGGAGCCGGCGAGCGTCGGGCGGACTCCCTCCGGGAGCCGCACGAGCAGGTCGACACCCAGCTCGCGCTCCAGGGCCTTGATCTGCTTGCTGAGCGCGGGCTGCCCGACGTGCAGCCTCCGGGCCGCGCGGCTGAAGCTTCCCTCACGGACGATCGCGGCGAAGTACTGGATCTGCCTGATCTCCACGTCGTCACCCCACCCCGCCCGGCGGTGGCCACGCTAGCAGCTCCATTCCGAGGCGGAATGACGTGAGGAAGACGGGTCGCGTCGTCGGCGGAACCCGCGGACCGCACGCCCCGCCGGATCCCGACGGGTCACCCGGGCTCGCCGCGACCCGTGCGGTACAGCACCCAGGCCAGATCGAGCAGCGCCACGACGGCGACCACGACCAGGACGATCGCGAGCCACGCCATACCGACCTGCCAGGCCAGCCAGGCCCCCGCGCCGCACACCACGAGTCCGAAGACCGCGAGCACCGCACGCAGGGTCAGCGCGCTGCGCGCCGGGGAGGAACCACCGACACCGGCCGTCGGGTCGTGGTACCCCGGGAGCCCCTGTGCGTAGTCCTCCCGGGAGCGGCGCTTCGCCGGCATGTCGTCTCCGTTCCTCGATCCCTCGGGCGCGCCGTGTCGGCCGACGTGGCGCCCGGCCCGGAATCACTACCCGACAAGCCTCCCTTCATCCCTCCGAGGACTCGTGCGCCCGCCGCCGCGCCACTCACAGGGGCCTACGAGCCGGCGGCCGCCCCGGCCCGGACCCCGGCGTCGGGCACCCCGGCGTAGTCGGGCAGCTCGATGCCGTTGATCGCGCGGTCGACCAGCTCCATGAGAGCGTCCATGTCCGGTTCCGCGTCGGGCCCGTGGGCCTGGAGGCTGCTCACGTGCATCCGGCCGATCTCCTGGTTGGCCTCGACGAACGGGCGCATCCGCTCCTCGTAGGCCGCGAACGCGGGCTCCGGGTCCCAGCCCGCCGCGGCCAGCTCCCCGGCCAGCAGGTATGCGCCGACCAGGGCGAGCCCGGTGCCCTGCCCCGACATCGGCGACGAGCAGAACGCCGCGTCCCCGAGCAGCCCCACCCGTCCGCTCGACCAGCGGTCCATCACGACCTGCGCGACCTGGTCGAGGTAGAAGTCCGGGGCGTCGTCGAGGTGGTCGAGGATCCGCCGGGTCTGCCACCCGAGGCCGGCCATCCGCTCACGCAACAGGCGCTTCTGGGCCTCGACGTCGCGGTGGTCGACGTCGAAGTCCGCCGCGGGGAACGACAGCATGGCGATCGCCCGGGTGGCGTCCCGGACCGGCCGCAGCCCGGCCGAGCGGCCGGACTCCTGGTCCTGGTGGTCGATCAGCCAGCGGTCCAGCCCGAACTCGTTGGGCACGGTGTAGAAGGCCAGCACGAGCCCGAGGTGGCGGACGAACCGCTCCCGCGGCCCGAAGACCATCGCCCGCAGGCCCGAGTGCAGCCCGTCGGCGCCGATCACCAGGTCGAAGCGTCGCGTGCCGCCGCCGGCGAAGGTGACGTCGACCCCGTCGGCGTCCTGCGCGAGCTCGGTGATCCGGTCGCCGAAGAGGTACTCGACACCGTCGCGGGTGTCGTCGTGGAGCACCTGGGACAGGTCGCCGCGCAGGATCTCGATCTCCGCGATGTACCCGTCGCCGTCGTGTTCGTCCGCGCGGAAGGTCTCCACGACGGTGCCGTCGGCGTCGACCGTGTACGCGCCGGCGGTGTCGGTACAGGCCGCGCGCACCGCCGCGTCCAGCCCCATCCGCCGGATGACCTCCTTGGCCACCCCGCGGGCGTCCACCGCCTGCCCACCGGGACGTAGCCCGGGCGCCCGTTCGACGACGGTGACCTCGGCGCCACGCCGGCGCAGCCAATGGGCCAGTGCGGGCCCCGCGATGCTCGCCCCCGCCACCAACACCCTGATCCCGCCCACTGCCGTCTCCTTCGTCGAGTCGTCGAGGAGCAGACGCCGCCGAGGCCCGGAACTCATCGGCGAGCTCCGATCCGCCGTGGTGGGCCGCGTGGACCGGACGAAGGAGTCGGCGGCGGTCAGCCGACCTCGACGGGCCGGTCGGGGTCGCCCGTCCACTCGGTCAGCGAGCCGTCGAACACCGCCACCTCCGTGCCGTCGACGAGGAACGCGGCGAAGGCCGGCACGGTCGCGGCGATCCCGCCGCCGCAGTAGGTGACCGCGCGCCCGTCGAGGAGCCCGGCGGCCCGCAGCAGCCGTGTCAGCTCGGCGACCGGGCGGAACCGGCCGGTCGCCGCGTCGAGAAGACCGTCGAACGGCAGGTTCGTGCTGCCGGGGATGCGCCCGCGCCGGGGGTAGGGGTTCACCGGCTGCTCGCCGCGGAAGGTTGCGGGATCGAGTGCGTTGACCAGGCAGCCCCCGCTCGCCGACAGGGCCGCCACCTCGTCGACGTCAGCGAGCAGCTCGGGCCGGGGACGGGCGGTGAACGTCGCGGGCCGCGGGGTGACCTCGCCGGCCTCGGTGGGCATCCCGGCCGCCTGCCACGCGCGCAGGCCGCCGTCGAGCACCGAGACCCGGTCGTGCCCGTGCAGGCGCAGCAGCCACCACACCCGGGTGGCCCAGGCGCCCCCGCTGTCGTAGACCACGACGTCGTCACCGTCACCGACACCGAGCGCACCGATCTGCGCCGCGAAGCGACCGGGCCCGGGCAGGGTGAAGTCGAGCGGCGCGTCCGGATCGGACAGCCCGTTGCGGACATCGGCGAACACCGCCGCGGGAATGTGGGCGCGGCGGTAGGCGTCGAGCAACGGTGTGGCGACGTATCCGGCACCCTCCGGGCCGAGTGCCAGACCGGTGGAGGCGTCGAGGACCCGGAGGCCGTCGCGGCCGAGGACGTCGGCGAGATCGGTCGCCCGGATCAGCGGCGGCAGGGGTGGGTGGGTCATGCGGGACTCTCCCGGTCGGGTGGAGGCAGGGGACTCCCCGAGCGTACGAACCAGCGGTCGAGGTGCCGACGGTCCACAACCGGGATCCGCCGGGTGGCGGCCCGGACCCGACCGTCGGCGGGGTGTCACGGGACAGCGCGACCGAGCACGGTGGACACACCCGGCCCGTCCCCCTTCCCGGAGCAGACGATGACCCTTGCACCCCCGCCGTTCGATCCCGAGCTCGCCGCCGCGCTGGCGGCGACGGGACAGTCCTCGATCGCCACCGGCATCACCCTCGACCAGCTGGCCGTCGAGCGGGCGAACCTCGCCGAGACCGTCCCGACGGTGACGGAGCTCGCCACGGACGCGACCCTGCGGGTGGAGGAGCGGACCGTCCCCGGCGCCGAGGACGGTCCCGAGCTGGAGCTGCTCGTCGTCCGCCCGCGCGGCCGGACGGACCCGCGGCCGGTCGTCTACCACACCCACGGCGGCGGCCTGATCATGGGCAACAACCGTTACGGCCTGGACCCGGTGCTGGACTTCGTGCGCGAGCTCGACCTGGTGGTCGTGTCCGTGGGCTACCGGCTCGCCCCCGAGCACCCGTTCCCCGCCGGGACCGAGGACGCCTACGCGGGTCTGCGGTGGCTCGCGTCGGATCCGGCGGCCGTCGGCGGCGACGGGCGGATCGTGCTGACCGGGGGCAGCGCGGGCGGCAGCCTCGCCGCGGCCCTGGCATTGCTGGCGCGGGACCGCGGGGAGGTCTCGGTCACCGGCCAGCTGCTGATGTACCCGATGCTCGACGACCGCAACGAGTCGGTCTCGGCCCGGCAGATGCACGGGCTCGGCGTCTGGGACCGGGTGTCCAACGAGACGGGCTGGGCCGCCTGGCTCGGCGGCGCCGCCGAGGTGTCGCCCTACGCGGCGCCCGCTCGCGCGACGGACCTCACCGGGCTCCCGCCGGCGTTCCTCGACGCGGGATCGGCCGAGACCTTCCGGGACGAGATCGTCGACTACGCGCAGCGGCTGTGGGCGGCGGGCGGCGACGCCGAGCTGCACGTGTGGCCGGGCGCCTTCCACGCCTTCGACTTCCTCGCCCCGCAAGCCGACCTGTCGCAGCGGGCCCGGGCGGCCCGGTTGCACTGGCTACGCCGGCTGCTGGGCGACTGACCTGCGGGAGTGGTGGATGCAGAACCTGTCGCGCCGACTGGCGGCGCTCGACACGTCGGCGGGCGCGGCCCTCGACGTCATCGCCTACTTCGACCGGCTCGCGCAGTCGCGCGCGGGCCTGGAGCAGGTGGTGCGCGGCGCTGCCGTGCTCTCCGGCGTGCCCGCCCGGCTCGACGACCCGGCCCGCCGGATCGCGATCAGGGTGGACGCCGCCGGGGTCCGGACGACTCCCGACGGCCCGCCGGACCCGCGCTGGCCCTCGATCGCCGTCTGCGGGGCCGTGCTGCGGCTGGAGACCGACCGCCCGACGGGCCAGCTCGACGGCATGGTGCTCGAGCGGGCCGCCATCACCGTCGACCTGGTCATCGCCCGCGTCCGCGGCGGCGTGCCCGCGCGCCGGCCGGACTGTGCCGTCGTCGAGCTCGCCGTCGATCCCGCGGCGGAACCGCAGGAGCGGAAGCGCGCCCTGCGCGAGCTGGGTCTCGCCGCGACCGACGGGGCGCGCGTCGTCGCGCTCGCCGACGGCGACGTCATGGTCGACCGCGGGACGCGCACCGTTCCGGGCGAGGGCAGGCGCGGGGTCGGGCCGACGGTGCCGGCCGCCGAGCTGCCCCGGTCGGCGCACGAGGCGCGGGTGGCGCTCCGCTTCACGGCCGACGGCACCGCTGCGGATCCCGGGCCCCGCGTCGTGCACGCCGACGACCTCGGGGCGCTGGTCCTGCTGGTCGCGGCGGTGGACGCCGGGGCACCCCCGACCGCCGACCTGCGCGCGCTGCTCGAGGCCGTGCAGGAGGTCCCTCACCTCCTCCGGACGTCGACCGCGCTGGTGGCGAGCGTGTCGGTGCGCGCGGCGGCCGCGGAGCTGTACGTGCACCACTCGACCCTGCAGGACCGCCTCGACCAGGCCGAGCGGGTGCTCGGCTGGAGCGTGCGCACGACGACAGGGCGGGCGCGGCTGCAGCTCGTGCTCGCCGAACGTCTGCTGCGCCGCTGACGGGACGACACACGACCGAGCCCGATCCTCGGCGCGACGACCGGGCGGCGGGACAATCCCGGCGGACGCCATCGCCCGGTGCCGGGCCGGCGAGGACGACGGGAGAGCGCAGTGCTGATCGGGGGCATCGACGTGCACCCCCTCACCGACGGGACCTTCCGTGCCTCGCCGGAGTACTTCGGCGACCACGTCCGCGCGGAGGGCCACGAGGATCTCTTCGGCCGCGACGGGCTGGCCTTCCTCCCGATCGGGTGCTTCCTGGTGCGGACCGGGGACCGGACGATCCTCGTCGACTGCGGGATGGGGCCCGCGCTGCGCGACGACGGACGGCGGCGGCTGCTCGTCGGCGGCCAACTGCTGCTCGGGCTGCGTGCGGTCGGTGTGGCCACGACCGACGTCACCGACGTCGTGTGCACGCACCTGCACGCCGACCACACCGGCTGGCTGTTCGACCTGGCCGCCGAGCCGGTGTTCGCCGGCGCGACCATCTGGTTCGGGGCGCACGACTGGCAGCACTTCGTCCTCGACCCCGACGTGTGGATGTTCGACCACATCCGGGCAGGCTTCCGTGCCGCGGCGGAGGACGGCGCCCGGCTGCGGCCCGTCGAGCACGACACCACGATCGCGCCGGGCGTCACGCTCACGATGACGCCGGGGCACACTCCGGGGCATCTCGGCGTCGTCGTGGCCTCCGCCGGCCGGCGGGCGATCCTGCTGGGCGACGCGATCGTGTGCCCGGTCCAGCTCGACGAGCCGACCTGGCAGTCCATCGGCGACGTCGACCCCGCGCTGGCCCGCCGGGTGCGGGAGCGGCTCTTCCGGGAGCTCGAGGACCCGGCCACCCTCGGCGCGGGCGCGCACTTCCCCGAGCTGCAGTTCGGCCGGGTGCTCGTCGGGAAGGGCCGTCGCTGGGTCAGCTGACCTCGTCGACCCCGGAGACCTCGTCGACCCCGGAGACCTCGTCGACCAGGCCCCACTCCCGGGCCGTGGCCACCGGCAGCGGCGTCCCGGTGAGCGCGAGATGGAGCGTCCGGTGGCGGCCGATCCGGCGCGGGATCGACACCGTGCCGCCCGCGCCCGGGATGAGCCCCATCGCGACCTCGGGCAACCGGATCGTCGTGTCCGGCGCCGCGACCACCCGCCCGGCGAAGGCCGGCAGCTCGATCCCGGCACCCACGCACGCGCCGTGCAGCCGGACCTCGACCCGGTCGCGCAGCGCGTGCAGCGGCCGGGCGGCCCCGCCCCGGGTGCGGACGAGGTGCGCGGTCACCAGGTCCGGAGTGGTGCCGAACTCGTCGAGGTCTCCTCCCGAGCAGAAGGCGGGCCCCGCGCCCGTGAGCAGCACCCGCTCGATCGACCCGTCCAGCAGCGCGATGTCGAGGGCGTCGACCAGCGCGTCGCGGAGCCTGCGGCCGTAGGCGTTGCGCCGCTGCGGCCGGTCGAGCGTCAGCCGCAGCTCGGTCCCGTGCCGCTCGACGCGGACCGGCTCGGCGACGTCGGGCGGCAGCGGCCGGGCGCCGCGCCCGTCGAGCCAGGCGCGGAACTCGGTCCCGCCGAGCAGGGTGGAGTACGCGAACGACTCGGCGTCGAGCGCGGCGTGCACGGGCAGGGTCCCGGACCAGCGCAGCAGCCCCGCCAGCGTCGTGGCTGCCCGCGGCGCCGCGGCCGCGGCGGCGCCGAGCTCGGCCAGCGCACGCTCCGGGTCCTCGACGGTCACCGTCGGCGGGCCGGCGTCGCGCGGGACGAAGGTCACGTCGAGCTGCGCCGCCAGCGTCTCCCAGCCGGGCGCCACCGGCCCGACCCCGGCGAGGATCCGGTCGCCGTCGAGCGGCCCGACGTCGGTCACCGGTCCCCGCAGGTCCACCCCCAGCACGGGACTGACGGCGAGCAACGGATCGTCCCGGCGGGGAGACAGGCCGGCGGGACGCACGATCGGAACGTCAGCCATGGTCTCCGTAACCTATCCTTCGCGACGTGCGCGAACCCGACGCCGCGGCCGACTGGGCGGCCTCGGGGGCCGTGGCGCTGACCGGCCATCCCGACGCACCCCCGCTCGTGCCGCCGGGCCGCGCCGCGTCGGTGGCCGCCATGCTCGGCCGGCTGTTCGACGTCGACGGCGCGGCCCTGCTCGGTGAACGGGCCGCGTTCACCGGAGGCACCCGCGGGGGCCGGGTGTCGGTCGGGCGAAGCTGCCGGCTGCTGCCCCTCGCCTCCGGCTGGGCCGCGGTCTCGCTCGCCCGCGACGACGACGTCGCGCTGCTCGGCGCACTCGTCGAGGACCACCTGCCCGACGACGATCCGTGGCCCCGGCTCGCGGCCGCCGTCGCGGGCATGCCGCCGGCCACGTTCGACGAGCGCGCCGCCCTGCTGGGGATACCGGCGGCCGCGGTGCGCGAGCAGCAGCACCGCGCGGGCCACGAGCATCTCCTGGCGGAGCGCCTCGTCGCCGGCAGTCCGCGTGAGCTCGCCGGGGTGTTGGTGGTGTCGTTCGGGGCGTTGTGGGCGGCGCCGCTGTGTGCGCAGCTGCTCGCCGGGCGCGGCGCGACGGTGGTGACCGTCGAGACGCCGCAGCGCCCCGACGGTGCCCGCCGCGGCGAACCGCGCTTCCACGCGTTGCTCCACGCCCACGACCGCGCCGTCCGGCTCGACCCGGTCGCCGACCGCGACGCGCTCCACGCGCTCGTCCGCGCCGCCGACGTCGTGATCGAGGCCTCCCGGCCCCGCGCGCTGCGCGGCTGGGGCCTCGACGCCGACGCCGAGGTCGAGCGCGGAGCGACCTGGATCTCGATCACCGCCGCCGGCCGGGACTCGGACCGCGTCGGGTTCGGCGACGACGTCGCCGCGTCCGCCGGGCTCGTGGCCCGCGACGCCGACGGGCTCCCGGTCTTCGTCGGCGACGCGATCGCCGACCCGCTCACCGGCCTCGCCGCGGCCGCGCTCGCGCTCACCGCGCCCGGCCGGCTGCACGACGTGTGCATGACCGGCGTCGTCGCCGCCACCCTCGACGGCTCCCCCGGCGGACCCGCAACCGGACCGGTCGCCCCGCCGCGGGCCCGGCCCGTCCCCGGTCCCGCGCCGCTGCCGGGCGCCGACACCGCAGCGGTCATGGCCGAGCTGGGGATCCCGTGGCACTGCTGATCCGTGACGCCGAGATCGACGGGCGACGCCGCGACCTCCTGGTCGACGGGGGCAGGATCGCCCATCCGGACGCGGCGGGCGCGGTCACCGAGGTGCTCGACGCCCGCGGCGGCGCGCTCGTGCCCGGGCTCGTCGACCACCACCTGCACCTGCACGCCCTCGCCGCCGCGCGCCGGTCCGTCCCCGCCGGCCGCACCCGCGACGACCTCGCCGCCGCGCTCCGCCGCGCCGCGCCCGACGCGACCGGCTGGATCCGGGTCGTCGGCAGCGACGACGAGCACCTCGACGCCGCCACCCTCGACCACCTCCGCTCCGACGTCCCGGTCCGCGTGCAGCACCGCAGCGGCGCGATGTGGACCCTCAACACCGCCGCACTGACCTGTGTCGGAACGCTCGACCACCCCGGCGTCGACCGGACACCGGACGGTGCCCCGAGCGGGCGGCTCGTCCGGGCCGACGCCTGGCTGCGCGACCGGCTGCCGGCCGCCGGACCACCGGATCTCGACGCGGTCGGGCGCGAGCTCGCGGGCTACGGCATCACCGCCGTCACCGACGCCACCCCCGACCTCGACGACGCCGCCGCCCGCGCGCTCACCGCCGTCCCGCAGCGGCTCACGCTGCTCGGCGTGCCACTCGGGGCGGCGCCGCCGCCGGGCACGTCCGCGGGTCCGTACAAGATCGTCCTCGCGGACCCGGACCTGCCCGACCCCGACACCCTCGCGGCCCGGATCCGGGCCGCGCACGCCGCCGGACGCCCGGTCGCCGTGCACTCGGTCACCCGCGAGTCGCTGGTCGTGCTGCTCGTCGCGCTGGAGATCGCCGGCCGGCTGCCGGGCGACCGGATCGAGCACGCCGCCCTCGTCCCGCAGGAGCTCGTCGCGTCGCTGGCCGGGCTCGCCGTCGTCACCCAGCCCGGATTCCTCGCCGACCGTGGCGACCTCTTCCGTCGCGACGTCCCGGCCGCCGAGCACGGCGACCTCTACCGCTGTCGCAGCCTGGTCGCCGCCGGGATTCCCGTCGCCCTGTCCTCCGACGCCCCCTACGGGCCGGTCGACCCGTGGAGCGTGCTGCGCGCGGCGAGCACCCGGCACACCCCCGACGGCGACCCGCTCGGTCCACACGAGACGCTCACCCCGCGCCAGGCGCTCGACGCGCTCACCGCGCCGGTCCCCGGCGCGCCGCCGCGCGCGCTGCGGCCGGGTGCACCGGCGGACCTGGTCCTGCTCCACGTGCCGTTGGCCGACGCGCTGCGCGCCCCCGAGGCCGGGCTCGTGCGCGCGACGGTCGTCGACGGCCGCTGGGTCCACCGGCGCGACTGACCCGCGGCCGCGGGTCAGGTGGCCAGCCCGTCCCGGACGACGCGGCGCAACAGCTTGCCGGTGTCGTTGTAGGGCAGGGCCTCGCGGAACTCGATCACCGCGGGGACGCACGTCGAACGCAGCCGGCGCCGCACGTGCGCGCGCAGGTCGTCGGCCGACACCGTCGCCCCCGGCTCGCGGACGAGCGCGGCCGCGACGGCCTCACCCCACTCGGGGTCGGGCACGCCGCACACGGCCGCGTCGGCGACCGCGGGGTGTTCGAGCAGGACGGCCTCGATCTCACCCGGCGAGAGGTTCTCGCCGCCGCGGACGATGACGTCGTCGAGCCGGCCGGAGACGAACAGGTAGCCGTCCTCGTCGAGCAGGCCGGCGTCCCGGGTCGGGAACCAGCCGTCGCGACGGGCCGCGGCCCGGCCCACGTACTCGCCGGAGACCTGGTCCCCGCGGACCCAGATCTCGCCGCGCTCCCCCGCGGGCAGCTCCTCCCCGTCCGCTCCGCGGATGCTCACCTCGAGCGCGGGCAGCGGCCTGCCCACGGACGCGAGCCGGGCCCTGACGTGCGGCTCCGTCGCGGCGGCCGCGCGCCGGTGATCCTCGGGACCCAGGACCGCGATCGTGCTCGCGGTCTCGGTGAGCCCGTAGGCGTTCACGAAGTCGACGTCCGGGAGGGCGTCGAGGGCGCGCCGGATGACGGGCAACGGCATCGGCCCGCCGCCGTAGGACAGCGTCCGCAGGCTCGGGAGGCCGTCGGGTCCGAGCACGTCGAGGATGCGGCCGAGCATCGTCGGCACGACCATCGCGTGGGTGATCCGCTCCGCACGCGCGAGGTCGACCCAGCCGCGGGCGTCGAACGCCTCCATCCGCACGACCCGGCGGCCGGCGAAGAGGTTCGACAGGACGGCCGAGATGCCCGCGACGTGGTACGGCGGCACCCCGACGAGCGTCGCCTCGTCCGGGTCGGCTCCCGCGAACTCGACCGAGGCCACGATGTAGGACACCAGGTTGCGGTGCCGGAGGATCGCCGCCTTGGGCTCGCCGGACGTGCCGCTGGTGAACAGCAGGACCGCCACCCCGTCGGGGTCGGCGGGTGGTTCGGCGACCGGGACGGTCCCGGGGTCTGCGGCGGCGTCGAGCAGGTCGCCGCGGCCGAGCAGCGCCACCCCCGGGAGACCGGCGACGCGCGCGGCCGTGGCGTCGTCGCCCACGACGACCGTCGCCGATGCGAGGCGCTCGACGACCGCGCGCAGCCGGTCGTCGGCGAGGCGGTAGTTGAGCGGCGCGAAGGGGATGCCGGCGTACGCCGCGCCGAGCAGCGCGAGCGGCACCGCGTCGGAGTTGAGGTCGACCATCCCCAGCCGCTGCGCGCCGCGCTGCCGCAGGAACGTGGCGACCCGGCGCGCCCGCAGGTCGAGCTCCGCGAAGGTGAGCCCGCCGTCGACGGAACCGGTCGCGACCCGGTCGGCCATGCCGTCGGCGGCCATCGCCGACAACGTTGCGATGTTCATCGTGGCCGTCCGCACACGAGAGCCGTTGATGTATCCACTCTTCAGAGGATAGGATCCAGTTTGTCCATCTGTCGAGCGATGCACCCCGGAGACGCGCCGTGACCACTCTCCCCCTGCGACCCGGACTCCGGCTGCGAAGCCGGACGTGCACCACCGAGGTCGTCGTCATCCGCCCCGGCACCGGGACCGGCGCGCTGGAGTGCGGCGGTGTCCCGATGACCTCGCCCGACGACGACCAGCCTGCGGCCGCCCCGCCCGCGACCGGCGCCGACGGGGTCCAGCTCGGCAAGCGCTACACCGACCCGACGCACACCCTCGAACTGCTGTGCACGAAGGCCGGGGCGGGCCCGCTGACCCTCGGCGGCACCCCGCTGACGGTGCGGGCGGCCAAGCAGCTCCCCGCATCCGACTGATCCTGTGAGTGGCGACGGTCGCCATGGCGACCATCGCCACTCACGGGGTTCTGCCCGGGCCGGACCTCACAGGAGGTCCGCCAGCAGTGCGGCGGCCCGCGCGGCACCGCCCGGCTCGACGGGCCGGTGCGTGACGTCGCGGCAGAGCTCCGCGGCGATCGCGGCCGCGAGCCCATCGGGGTCGCAGGCCTGCGCGTAGGACAGGCACCGGCCCGCGCCGTACCGTTCCAGCCGGGCCCGGACGTGGAAGTGCTGCTCGAAGTGGTGCCGCAGCGGCACGTAGAGGAACGGGGTGCCGGCCGCGGTCAGCTCCATGCAGGTCGTCAGCCCGCCCTGGACGACGGCGAGGTCGGCCGCGGCGAGGTGCCGGTGTAGCTGCGGCAGGTAGCCGTGCACCTCGACGCCGGGCGTCGGGGGCAGGGACCCGGGGTCGATGCGCGGCCCGGTGACGACGACGAACCGCAGCCCGGGGACGAGCCGGCGGGCGGGCCCGACCGCGTCGAGCACCCGCGCGAGCAGCGGGCCGCCGACGCCCGAGCCGCCCACCGCCACGACGCACAGCGGTCGGTCGCGGGGATGACCGAGCCGGGAGCGCAGCGCGTCGCGGTCGGCGAGCTCGGCCGGGTCGAAGCCGCTGACCCAGCCCGCGAAGTCGAAGTTGTCCTCGGTCCACTCGCGGATCCGGGGCAGACCCGGGCCGAGCGTGGCGTCGACGATGTCCTCGGGGTCCCCGACGAAGATCGACCGGTCCCGGACGTGCCGCAGCCGCGCGCGGTGCTCGACCATCTCGGCGTTGGCGTCGGCGGCGAGCGCGGCCTCGTGCGGGCCGCCGTCGGGCATCGGCAGCCAGCCGACGAAGTCGGTCAGCCACGCGAAGGCGAACCTCTTGAGCTGCGGGTTCTCGTGCAGGAAGTGATCGACCTCCCAGGCCTCGTCCCCGATCACCAGGTCGTAGCCGCCGTCGGCGACGACGTCGGCGAACGTCATGAAGTTGGCGACGAGGACCTCGTCCATCCGCCGGATCGCCTGGAACGCGTGCAGGTCGTGGTCGCCGGCCTCGGACTCGACGTGCGCGGACTCGTTCAGCAGCCACGCCGACGCGGGATGGACCCGCTCGCCGGCCGCGACGAGCGCCCACGTCACCGGGTCCTGGGCCAGCCAGTCGATGCGCAGGCCCGGCTGCCGGCGGCGCAGCTCGGCGGCGATCGCGACGTCGCGGCGGGCGTGCCCGAGCCCGATCGGCGACGACAGGTACAGCGCCCGCGGCCCCCGCCGCCGCACCCCCCGGCGCGGCGGCGGCCGGCACGGGCGCGGCGCGACCTCGTCGACGAAGTCCTTGACCAGCCGGTTCACCGCCACCGGGCGACGGGCGGGCGCACCGTGCCCGGCCCCGGGCAGCGTGACGAGCCTGCCGCCCGTGAGCTCGGCCAGCTCGGCACCCTCGGCGTGCGGCCGGATGCGGTCCCCGTCGCCGTGCACGACGAGCACCGGGCACCGGAGGTCGGACAGCCGGGCGACCCACGCCGGGTCGCGCCCCAGCCGGGGGGCGAACGCGGTGTCGGCGAGCCGGTCCGGGCCGATCGCGCGGCCCCACTCGATCCCCTCCTCGATCTGACGCGTCGAGTGCGGCTCGGAGAACATCTCGCCGAACCAGAACGCGAGGAAGTCGTCGTACCCGCCGCGCTGCCAGTGGTGTCGGTTGAAGGCGCCCCAACCCTCGGCGTGCCCGGGCGGGACGTCCCAGCTCGCGCGGACCCGGTCGGCGGCCCCGGGACGCAGCCCGGCGGCCGGGGCGATCGTGACGACGCCGAGCACCGCGTCCGGGTCCTCCAGCGCGACCGTGAGCGCCCACGGTGCCCCGCGCGAGAGGGTGACCAGCACGCACGGCGCCGCACCGGTCGCCGCGAGCACGGCGCGGGTGTCGGCGACGTACTCGTCGTCGGTGTAGGCCGCCTCGCCCAGCGGGGCGTCGGAGTCGCCGGATCCGCGGCCGTCGAAGGTCACCACGCGGAAGTGCCGGGCCAGGTAGGGCACCTGGGCCTTCCACACCCGGGAGGTGACGATCGACCACGCCGGCAGCAGCACGACCGTCGGGCGGCCCGCACCGTAGGTCCGGTGGACGATCCGCACGCCGTCGCGCACGACCTGCCCCTCGGCGTCCGGTTGCCGGGCCACCCGCTCGGTCATCTACGGCCGCACCTCGTACACCAGGTTGAACGGGGTCTGCGCGGCCACCCGGAAGCGGCTGAAGCCGGCCGCCGTCGTGACGTCGCGGATCCGGGCGGGCCCGGCCTGCGTGCCCAGCGCGAGCCCGACGTCCTGGGACAGCGAGCCGGGCGTGCACAGCAACGTCGAGAACCCGTAGTAGGCGCGCCCGACCGGGTTGAAGTTGTCCTCGGGGCGGTCGCCCGCCATCGGCTCGACGATCATCCATGTGCCGTCGTCGGTGAGGGCCTCCCGCACACGCCGGGCCGCGCCCACCGGGTCGCCCATGTCGTGCAGCGCGTCGAACGTGGTCACGAGGTCGTAGCCTGCCCCACCGAACGCCGTCGCGGGAGCAACCTCGAACGACACCCGGTCGGCGACGCCGGCCTCCTCGGCCCGCGACCGCGCCGTCGCGATCGACTCCGGGTGGTAGTCCGAGCCGACGAACTCCGAACGCGGGAACGCCCGGGCCATGAGGACCGTCGACGACCCGTGCCCGCAGCCGATGTCGGCGACCCGCGCGCCGCGTTCCAGCCCGGCGACGACCCCGTCGAGCGCCGGCAGCCACGACTCGACGAGGTTCGCGTGGTAGCCGGGACGGAAGAACCGCTCGCACCCCTCGTGGACGTCGGTGCTCTGCTCGTGCCAGCCGATCCCGGCGCCACTGCGGGCGGCCTCCACCGCCCGGGCCGTGCCCGCCACGGTGCCCAGCGTGAGCTGGAAGAAGCCGGGCAGGTACGCGGGGCTGTTCTCGTCGGTCAGCGCGATCGCGTACTCCGGCGGCAACGTGAACAGGCCGGTCACCGGGTCGTACTCGAGGGTGCCTCCGGCGGCCTGGGCGTGCAGCCACTCCCGCGCGTAGTGCTCGCTGGTGGCGGTCCGCTCGGCCAGCCTCGCCGCCGTGAGCGGGCCCGTCGCGGCCAGGCAGCGGTAGTAGCCCAGCCGGTCGCCCATGACGACCAGCGCGGTGTCCAGCGTGGCGCCGACCCCGTCGACGGCCCGGAACACGAACTCCATCAGCTTGTCGCCGTCGATGTGGACGGTCTCCTCGGTCGTGCTCATGGTGGTCCCCCTTCTCGTGGTGGCCAGGGACGTTAGGTCCGAAAGGTCCTCGTTCGCCTCGGGTGCCCCACCTGGGGTCCGGACGCTCCTAGACTGCGCCGATGCTGGTCGGCCGGGCGTCCGAGCGGCGCACGATCGCGCGGCTCGTCGCCGCCGCCCGGGTGGGGTCGAGCGGTGTGCTGCTGGTCAGCGGCGAGCCGGGGATCGGCAAGACGGTGCTGCTCGACGAGGCCGTCGCGCTGGCCACGGACATGCGGGTGCTGCGGGCCCGGGGCGCGGAGGCCGAACGCGAGGTCCCGTTCGGCGGGTTGGCGCAGCTGCTGCGGCCCGCGCTCGGCGAGCTCGACCGGATCCCCGGCCCGCAGCGCGACGCGCTGGCGTCCGCGCTGGCGCTGCGGCAGGGGCCCGCCGACCGGTTCACCGTCGGGGCGGCGACGCTGAGCCTGCTCTGCCGGTACGCCGAGCACGCCCCGCTGGCCCTCGTGGTCGACGACGCACACCTGCTCGACCGGCCGTCCGCCGAGGCGCTGCTGTTCACCGCCCGCAGGCTGCTCGCCGATCCCGTCGTGCTGCTGCTGGCGGCCCGGACGGGTGAGCCGCACGCGCTCGCCGGGGCCGACCTCCCCGAGCTGGTGCTGACCGGGGTCGACCTGGCCGCCGCGCAGGAGATCGTGCGCCGCGCGGGCGGGCGGCCCGTCGCCGTCGACCTCGTGGCCCGGTTGCACCGCGTCGTCGCCGGGAACCCGCTGGCGCTGCTGGAACTCGCCGACGACCCGCACCGGGCCGAGGACGGTCCCCCGGGCGCGCCGGTCCGGGTGTCGGCGGTGCTGGCCGCCGCGTTCGCCGCCCGGGCCGAGCGGCTCGGGGCGGCCGCGCGGTCCGCACTGCTGGTCGCGGCGACCGAGGGCGGTGACCTCGCCGTGGTCGCCGCCGCCTGCACCGCGCTCGGCGTCGACGTCGGCGCGCTCGCCGAGGCCGAGACGGGTGGGCTGGTCACCGTCGACGGCGGCCGGGTCGAGTTCCGCCATCCGCTGATCCGGTCCGCCGTCTACACGAGCGCGGACGCGGCCCGCCGCCGCGACGCCCACCGGGCGGTCGCCGCCGCGTTGCCACCGGACGAGGACGACCGTCGCGCCTGGCACCTCAGCGAGGCCGTGCTCGGTCTCGACGACGGTGTCGCGGCCGCGCTCGAGGCGGCCGCGCGCCGGGCCGCCGGGCGCGGGGCGCACGCCGTCGCGGCCACCGCCTTCGAGCGGTCCGCGCGGTTCGGCGCCCCGGGTGCGGAAAGGGCGCGCCGGCTGACCGCCGCGGGGTCGGCCGCGTGGGCCGCGGGCCTGCCCGACCGGGCCGACCGGCTGCTCGCCGAGGCGCTCGACCCGCCGCCCCCGCTGCCCGTGCGGACCAGGGTCCATGAGCTGCGCGGCGACATCGCCGTCAAGTGCGGGTCGCCGGCCGCCGCGCGCGACATGGTCGTCGCCGCGGCCGACGAGGCCGCCGCCGCCGACCCGGACGGGGCGGTGGGCCTGCTCGTCGACGCGGTGCTGGCATGCCTGTGGCTCGCCGACGCCGCCTCGGCGGTGCGGGCGGGCGAGCAGATCGCGCTACTGCTGCCCCGCACCGCGCCACACATGCGCCGCCTGGGCACGATGGCAGTCGGGATGTCGCACGTGCTGGCGGGCCGCGGGGGCGCCGACCTGATCCGCGATGCCGTGGCCGCGCTGGCCACGGCCGACGACGAGGGTGCCGACGACCCGCGCCGGACAGTGCTGTCGGTCCTCGGGCCGCTGTTCCTGCGCGAGTCCGACGCCGGGCGGGCGTTGGTCGAGCGCACGATGCAGCGCAGCCGCGACCGGACGGCGCTGGCGGTGCTGCCGACGCTGCTGTTCCATCTCGCCCGCGACCAGGCCACGAGCGACCGCTGGGCCGACGCCGAGGCCACCTACGACGAGGCCGCCCGGCTCGCCCGCGAGACGGGCCAGACCACGAAGCTGGCGCTGGCCCTGGCCGGGTCGGCCTGGCTGCACGCCCACCAGGGCCGCGCCGACGAGTGCCGGTCGCGCGCCGCCGAGGCGGTCACGATCGCGGGCGAGCACGGGATCCTGCTGGGCACGGCGTGGTCGTGGTTCGCGCTCGGCGATCTCGAGCTCGGCCACGACGACCCCGCCGCCGCGCTGGCCCACTACGAGCGGCTCGTCGCCGAGCTGGACGCGGGCCGCGTCGTCGACGCCGACCTCTCCCCGGCGCCCGAGCTCGTCGAGGTGCACGCCCGGCTGGGTCACCGCGCCGACGCCGAACGCCTCGCCGCGGAGTTCGCCGAGGTGGCGGCAGCGAAGGGCCAGCCGTGGTCGCTGGCGCGGGCTGCCAGGGCGTGCGGCGTCGTCGCTCCGGACGACGCGCTCGACGCCCACTTCCGCAGCGCGCTGTCCTGGCACGACCGCACCGTCGACGCGTTCGAAGGGGCGCGCACCCGGCTGACCTACGGCGTCCGGCTGCGGCGGGCGGCCCGGCGCGTCGACGCCCGGGCCCAGCTGCGGCTCGCCGTCGCGACCTTCGACGAGCTGGGCGCGTCGTCGTGGGCCGACCGGGCCGCGGCCGAGCTGAGGGCGACCGGTGAGACGGCCCGCCGCCGTGGCCCGGGCGGCACCGTGGCGCTCACCCCGCAGGAACGTCGTATCGCGTCGCTGCTGGCCGCGGGCCGGACGACCCGCCAGACCGCGGCGGCGATGTTCGTCAGCCCCAAGACCGTCGAGTACCACCTGCGCAACGTCTACAACAAGCTGGGCATCCACTCCCGGACCGAGCTCGGCGCCGCGCTCGGCGCCGAGCGGCAGCCGGACGCATGACGGCCTCCTACCCGACCGCGTCAGCGCCCCCGCTCCTCCCGGGCCCCGGCCTCGGCATCGGTCCTGCGGTCGGGCGCGCCGAACGGGTCGCCGTCGAACACGATCGCGCGCAGCTGGGCGCGGGCGTTCTCGATGTGGTCGCGGATGGCCGCCGTCGCGCCGTCGACGTCGCCCGCCTCGACGGCGCGGTACACCGCCTGGTGGTCGTCCACCGACTCCTGGACGGGGTCGACGAACGGCAGCAGGTCGTAGGTGTTGAACAGCTCGGCCCGGATGGACTCGACGGCCGCGAGCAGCCGGGTGCTGCGCGCGGCGGTCGCGAGTGCCGCGTGGAAGCGCGAGTCGGACTGGCGGAACGCGGTCCGGTCGTGGGCCCGGGACAGGTCGTCGATCGTCTCGCGCAGCGCGGCGAGGTCGGCGGGCCCGCGCCGGACGGCGGCCAGCCGCGCGGTCTCGGTCTCCAGCGCGATCCGGAAGTCGACGATGTCGTCGAACTCCCCCGACACCGTCCGCATCCTGGCCCGCCAGCGGGCGACCGGCTCCTTCAGCTCGGTGACGTACGTGCCGCCACGGGCACCCCGGCGCACCTCGACGTACCCGTCGTTCTGCAGCGTCTTGAGCGCCTCGCGCAGGCTCAGCCGGGCGATGCCGAGCTGCTCGGCGAGGTCGCGCTCGGCGGGCAGGCGGTCGCCCGGGCCCACCTCACCGAGGTGGATGAGGCGACGCAGATGATCGGCGACGGCCTCCGTCAGCGTCTGCGCAGTGACTCCGTTCGCCATGGAATGCACGGTATCCGCCCCTCCCACACCATCTCGCCCGACCGATGCGACCGACCGGCCGCCGCCCCTTGACACGGACCACGAACGATGGTGCCCTACAAAGGTACAAGGTCTGTACCTTGCACCAAAAGCTTTCCGTCGTCCTTCCCGGTGGGAACCTGCCGGTGGGGACGCGGCGACCAGTCGGAAGGAGGCGGTGACACGTGTGCGGCATCGTCGGCCTGCATCTGAAGAACCCCGCGCTGGAACCGGAGCTCGGGCGCCTGTTCGTGCCGATGCTCGAGGCCATGACCTCGCGCGGTCCGGACAGTGCCGGCCTCGCGACCTACGACGCGGAGGGCATGCACGTCGTCAAGGACGTCGGCCTGCCGCGCGACATCTGCGCCGCGCACGACATCGCGGCCCGCAGCGGCCACCAGGCGGTCGGCCACACCCGGATGGCGACCGAGTCGGCGGTGACCAGCGACCACGCGCACCCGTTCACGCCGCTGCCCGACCTGGCCCTGGTGCACAACGGGTCGTTCTCCAACCACGCGTCGATCCGCCGCACGCTGGCCCGTCAGGGCATCGCCTGCACCACCGACAACGACTCCGAGGTCGCCGCGCGGTTCATCGCCTGTGAGCTGACCGAGGGCGCCGACCTCGAGGACGCGATGCGGTCGGTGCTCAAGGAGTTCGACGGGTTCTTCACCCTGCTCGTCACCTCGGGTACCCAGTTCGCGGTGCTGCGGGACTCGTTCGCGTGCAAGCCCGCGGTGATCGCCGAGACCGCCGACTACGTGGCGATGGCCTCGGAGTACCACGCGCTGGCCGAGCTCCCGGGGATCGGCGACGCCCGCATCGTCGAGCCCGAGCCGGAGAGGGTCTACGCATGGTCGCGCTGAACGGGTCGTCGGTGCAGGAGCTGATGAAGGTCGACCTCGCGAGCACCTCGGTCCGCGAGCTCAACGCCGAGCTGCACGCGCCGACCGCCCGTCGCTACGAGGTGCACAACCCGCGCGGTGCCGAGGCGATCGCGGTCGGACTGCGGCATGCGATCGAGGTGGAGATCCACGGACCGGCGGGGTACTACTGCGCCGGGATGAACATGCTGGCCGACGTCGTCGTGCACGGCAGTGTCGGCACCGGCGTCGCCGAGAACATGATGTCCGGCTCGGTCCGGGTCCGCGGCGACGCGTCCCAGTCGGCCGGCGCGACCGGGCACGGTGGCCTGCTGGTGGTCGAGGGCAGCGCGTCGATGCGCTGCGGCATCTCGATGAAGGGCATCGACATCGTCGTCGGCGGGGACGTCGGCCCGATGAGCGCGTTCATGGCCCAGGCCGGGCGGCTCGTCGTCTGCGGCGACGCCGGTGACGGGCTGGGCGACTCGATCTACGAGGCGCGGCTCTACGTCCGCGGCCGCGTCGGCTCGCCGGGCGCGGACTGCGTCGAGAAGGAGATGCGCGACGAGCACGTCGCCGAGCTGGGACAGCTGCTCGCCGACGCCGGACTCCCGCACGACCCCGGCGAGTTCCGGCGCTTCGGGTCGGCCCGCCGGCTCTACCACTTCGCCGCGCACAACTCCGCCGCCTACTGACCCCCGGGGGAAGAGATGATCGATCCCGCCCAGGCCGGGCTGCGCGAGTCCGCCACGTTCGACCGCGCCACGATCGCGGCCATCCAGCGGGCCGCCGAGACCGGCGTCTACGACATCCGCGGCTGGGGCGCCAAGCGCGCGGTGCCGCACTTCGACGACCTGCTGCTCCTCGGCGCGAGCATGTCGCGCTACCCGCTGGAGGGCTACCGCGAGCGCTGCGACACCGACGTCGTCCTCGGCGACCGGCACGCGAGCAACCCGCTGCACCTCGACATCCCGATCACCATCGCGGGGATGAGCTTCGGCGCCCTGTCGGCGCAGGCCAAGGAGGCGCTGGGGCGCGGGGCGACGGAGGTCGGCACCTCGACGACGACCGGCGACGGCGGCATGACCCCCGAGGAGCGCGGCCAGTCCAAGCACCTCGTCTACCAGTACCTCCCGTCGCGCTACGGGATGAACCCCGACGACCTGCGTGCCGCCGACGCGATCGAGGTCGTCCTCGGCCAGGGCGCCAAGCCCGGCGGCGGCGGCATGCTGCTGGGTCAGAAGATCAGCGAGCGTGTCGCCGGGATGCGCACCCTGCCCGCGGGCATCGACCAGCGCAGCGCGTGCCGGCACCCGGACTGGACCGGCCCGGACGACCTGACGATCAAGATCCTCGAGCTGCGCGAGATCACCGACTGGCAGAAGCCGATCTACGTCAAGGTCGGCGCCACCCGGACCTACTACGACGTGAAGCTGGCCGTCGCCGCGGGAGCCGACGTCGTCGTCGTCGACGGGATGCAGGGCGGCACCGCCGCGACACAGGAGGTGTTCATCGAGCACGTCGGCATCCCGACGCTCGCCGCGATCCCGCAGGCCGTGCAGGCGCTCGACGAGCTGGGACTGCACCGCAAGGTGCAGCTGATCGTCTCCGGCGGCATCCGCACGGGCGCTGACGTCGCCAAGGCGATGGCGCTGGGCGCCGACGCCGTCGCGATCGGAACGGCGGCGCTGATCGCCCTGGGCGACAACCACCCCCGCTACGCCGACGAGTACGCGGCGATCGGGTCGGCACCCGGCTTCTACGACGACTTCCAGGACGGCCGCGACCCCGCGGGGATCACCACCCAGGACCCGGAGCTCGCCGCCCGGCTCGACCCGGTGGAGGGCGGCCGGCGGGTGGCCAACTACCTGCGGGTGCTGACGCTGGAAGCGCAGACGCTCGCGCGGGCCTGCGGGAAGGCGCACCTGCGCAATCTCGAACCCGAGGACCTGGTGGCGCTGACGATCGAGGCCGCCGCGATGGCCAGGGTGCCCCTCGCGGGCACGTCCTGGATTCCCGGACAGGGCTTCTGACGCACGTGCAGGACCCAGCAGAACGAACACAGCGGTACGAAACACAGCGGTACGAAACACAGCGGTGCAGGTGACAGCAGTTCGAGTGTGCAGGCAGTGCCCCCCTACGGCGGAGGAGTTGGCATGGGTGACGGTCGGGACGACCTCGCGGCGCGGGCGGACGAGGACGGGATCGAGTTCTTCCTGGCGATGTTCGTCGACCTGCACGGGAAACCGTGCGCGAAGGCGGTGCCACGGTCGAGCCTGAACATGTTGATGGACGGCGGCGCCGGGTTCGCCGGGTTCGCCGCCGGTGACATGGGTCAGGGTCCCGCCGACCCCGACCTGACGGTGCTGCCCGACGCCGCGTCCTACACGCGGGTCCCCTGGAAGCCCGGGGTCGCCGTGCTGCACTGCGACCCGCAGGTCGGCGGCGACCCCTGGCCGTACGCGCCTCGGGTGATCCTCAAGCGGCTGCTGGAGCAGCTCGGGACCGAACGCGGCTGGGTGCTCAAGACCGGCGTGGAGGCCGAGTACTCGCTGCTGCGCCGCACCCCCGAGGGCGGGCTCGAGGTCGCCGACGCGCTCGACCGCTCGGCCAAGCCCTGCTACGAGGTCAAGGGCCTGACCCGGATGTGGGACTTCCTCTCGACGCTGTCCCGGAACATGAACGAGCTCGGCTGGGGCAACTACGCCAACGACCACGAGGACGGCAACGGGCAGTTCGAGAGCAACTTCACCTACTCCGACGCGGTCACCACCGCGGACCGGACGATCTTCTTCCGCTACATGGTCCACATGCTCGCCCACGACGCGGGCATGTGCGCGACCTTCATGCCCAAGCCGTTCAGCGACGTCACGGGCAACGGGCTGCACACGCACCTGAGCCTGTGGACGACCGGCGACGAGCCGCTGTTCGACGGCGACGGTGACGCGCTCGGCCTGTCGAAGCTCGCGTACCAGTTCGTCGCCGGCCTGCTCGACCACGGCCGGGCGAGCGCGGGGGTGATCTGTCCGACCGTCAACTCCTACAAGCGGATCGGCGTCGGCGCCCCGAACTCGGGCTCGACGTGGGCGCCCGCCTACGTCGCCTACGGCGGCAACAACCGGAGCCTCATGCTCCGCGTCCCCGACGGCGGACGCGTCGAGCACCGGGCGGTCGACGGCTCGGCCAACCCCTACCTCGCCGCGGCGGTCCTGCTGGCGGCCGGTCTGGACGGCGTCGACCGCGCGCTCGACCCCGGTGAGCAGACCACCGACAACCTGTTCGCGCTCAGCCCCGACGAGATCGCCGCGCGGGGCATCGCGCACCTGCCCGGGTCGCTGGACCGGGCCGTCGACGAGCTGGTCGGCGACGCCGTGCTCCGCCGCGCTCTGGGCGTGCTGCCCGACGGCAGCGACTTCGTCGACTACTTCGCGGGCGTGAAGCGCGCCGAGTTCGACGCCTACCACTCGACGGTCTCGCAGTGGGAGATCGACCGCTACCTCACTCAGGTCTGACGTCCTCGAACGGTCGGCAGGGGAATCGGAGAACAGCCGGAATGAGCCGCAAGGAACACGACGACGGCGCGGGACGGAGCCGGCGCAGGCCGAGATACTCCGCGTGGAGCCTCGTCAGGCACGGGCTCGGCGTGGGGCGGGACTGGGAGCGCGCGTTCCGCCACCACACGCCCAGGGAGAGCTACGACGTCGTCATCGTCGGTGGCGGCGTGCACGGGCTCGCCACGGCGCACTACCTCGCCGTGAACCACGGGATCACGAACGTGGCGGTGCTGGAGAAGTCCTACATCGGGTCCGGCGGCTCGGGACGCAACACCGCGATCCTGCGGTCGAACTACCTCACCCCCGAGGGCGTGCGGTTCTACGACCGCTCGGTGAAGCTCTACGAGCACCTCGCCGCCGACCTCAACTTCAACGTCATGTTCTCCCAGCGCGGACACATGACGTTGGCGCACAACGACAGCTCGCTGCGGACGATGCACTGGCGGGCCGAGGTCAACAAGCTGCAGGGCGTCGACTCGTCGGTGATCGACCCGCCGGAGATCAAGAAGCTGGTCCCCTACCTCGACGTCTCCCCGTCGACGCGCTACCCGATCCTCGGCGCGCTCTACCACCCACCGGGCGGCATCATCCGCCACGACGCGGTGGTGTGGGGCTACGCCCGCTCGGCCGACGCCCACGGCGTGCACATCCACCAGAAGACCGAGGTCGTCGGGATCGACGTCGTCGCGAACCGGGTGACGGGCGTGCGCACCGCCGACGGACGGCGGATCAGCGCGCCGGTGGTGGTCAACTGCACCGCGGGCTGGTCGACGTTGATCTCGGACATGGCGGGCGTCGCCATGCCGGTGCAGACGTTCCCGTTGCAGGCGGCGGTCACCGAACCGGTGAGGCCGTTCCTGGACACCGTGGTCGTGTCGGGGACGCTGCACACCTACGTCAGCCAGACCGACCGCGGCGAACTGGTGTTCGGCGCCAGCGTCGACCCGTTCGCGTCCTACTCGACCCGCGGGTCGCTCGATTTCGTCGAGGGGCTGGCGGGGCACGTGCTGGAACTGATGCCGGCGCTGTCGAAGATGCGGCTGCTGCGGCAGTGGGCCGGCCTGTGCGACATGACCCCGGACTACTCGCCGATCATGGGCCTCACCCCGGTCGAGGGCTTCTACGTCGACGTCGGGTGGGGAACGTACGGCTTCAAGGCCGGGCCGGTGTCGGGCGAGGCGATGGCCGCGTGCATCGCCAACGGCAAGCCACCCGAGATCATCGCCGCGTTCGGCCTCGACCGGTTCGACGAGGGTCGCCTCGTCGGGGAGAAGGGCGCGGCCGCCGTCGGGCACTGAGCCGCGCCCCCTCCCGTCCCCACCGCACCGACCCCGGAGACCTTCCATGATGTTGCTCCCGTGCCCGAACTGCGGGGCTCGCAACGTGAGCGAGTTCCGCTACGTCGGCGAGGCGAAGACCCGGCCCGACCCGACCACCGTCACCCCGCAGGAGTGGCGCCGCCACCTGTACCTGCACCGCAACCCGGCGGGCTGGACCCGCGAGACCTGGTACCACGGATCGGGTTGCCGGCGGTACTTCGCGATCGAGCGCAACACCGTCGACAACGCGGTGCGCACGGCCGGAGCGACGTCGTGACGCGGCGGACCGCCGGCACGGGTGACTGCCGGCTCGGTTCCCGTCCCGGCGAGGTGATCGACCGCAGCCGGACGCTCGAGTTCCGCTGGAACGGCGCCGTCCACCGGGCCCACCCCGGCGACACCATCGCCTCGGCGCTCGCCGCGGCCGGGGTCCGGGTGTTCTCGCGCAGCTACAAGTACCACCGCCCGCGCGGGCTGCTCACCGCCGACATCCTCGACCCGGGCTGTCTGCTGCAGGTCGGCGACGAGCCCAACGTCCGCGGCGCGCACCGCCTCGCCGAGGCCGGGATGGACGTGCGGTCGCAGAACACGTGGCCGTCGCTGCGCTACGACGTGAAGGCCGTCAACCAGGTCGCGGGCCGGTTCCTCGCGACCGGCTTCTACTACAAGACGTTCATCAAGCCGGAGCGGCTGTGGCCGGCCTACGAGCGGGTGCTGCGGCGGTTCGTGCACGCGGGCGAGGTGCCGCCCGACGGCGAACAGCTCTACTACGACAAGCGCTACGCCCACCCCGACGTGCTCGTCGCCGGTGGCGGGCCCGCCGGGATGGCGGCCGCCGTCGCCGCCGCCCGCGCGGGCGCGACGGTCATGCTCGTCGAGCAGGAGCACCAGCTCGGCGGGCACCTGCGCTGGGGCGACGCCGACGAGCTGCGGGTGCGCGCGGAGCTCGTCGCCGCGGTCGAGGCCGAGCCGGGCATCGAGGTGCTCACCGACTCCGTCGTCGCGGCCCGCTACGACGACAACTGGCTCGCCGTCGTCCAGCGCGGCCTCCCCCACGTGGCCGAGCGGCTGGTCAAGGCGCGGGCGGGCACGCTCGTCGTCGCGGCCGGGCTCATCGAGCGCCCGTACGTGTTCGCGGGCAACGACCTGCCCGGCGTCATGCTCTCGACGGCCGTCCGGCGGCTGCTCAACCTGTACTCGGTGCGACCGGGGCAGCGGGCCGTGGTGGTCACGGCCAACCCCGAGGGCGACGCGGCCGCCACCGACCTCCGCGCCGCCGGGGTCGACGTCGTCGAGGTCGACGCCCGCCACGGCCGCACCGTCGTGCGGGCGGCCGGGCGCGGAGGTGTCGAGGCCGTCGAGCTGTCCGACGGCAGCCGTCTCGACGCCGACCTGCTCGTCACCGCGACCGGGTGGACCGCACCGACGTCGCTGCTGAACATGTCCGGCTCGAACCCGGTCTACCGGCCCGACGCGGCGCGGTTCGTGCCCGACCCGGCCGCGACGCCCGACACCGTCATCGCGGTCGGTGGCATCGCAGGCGACGGCACGCTCGAGGAGCTGGTCGCCCACGCCGAGGCGGCGGGCCGGGAGGCGGCCGCCCGCGCGCTGTCGCTCGCGGCGGCGCACGCGCGCATCCGCCCCACCTCGCCCGGGGGCGCCGACGCGGCCGAACGCGCGCCGGAACCCGTTGCGCCGCTGGGCCTACGCCGCCACCCCGAGCTGTTCTTCGCGACGCCGATCGGCGGCTTCGTGGACATGTCGGAGGACGTGTCGGCGAAGGACATCCTCACGGCGGTGCAGGAGGGCTACGACTCCTCGGAGCTGGTCAAGCGCTACACGACCGCGACGATGGGCCCGGCGCAGGGCAAGCTCGAGACGGTCAACACGGTCGCGCTCGTCGCCCACGCGACCGGGTCGACGATCGCCGAGACCGGGGCGACGACGTGGCGGCCGATGTACACGCCCGTCACGTTGGGGGCGCTGGCCGGTCGCAGGTTCGAACCGGTCCGCCACTCCCCGATGCAGCCGTGGCACGAGGCGCACCGGGCCGCCCCCCTCGTGGCCGGCCAGTGGATCCGTCCCGAGCACTACGGCGACCCCGCGGCCGAGGTCCGCAACGTCCGCGCAGGCGTCGGGATCATCGACGTCACCCCGATCGGCAAGCTCGACCTGCAGGGTCCCGACGTCCCGAAGCTGCTCAACCTGCTCTACGTCAACAAGTGGTCGCAGCTGGGCGTCGGGCGGGTGCGCTACGGGGTCATGTGTGCCGACGACGGCGTCGTCCTCGACGACGGCGTCACCGGCCGGCTCGGCGAGCACCACTACCTGATGTCGACGACGTCGTCGGGCGCGGGCACCGTCTGGGAGTGGGCGGAGAACTGGCTGCAGACCGAGCACCCCGACTGGCGGGTCCACATCACCCCGGTCACGACGGCCTTCGCCAGCATCAACGTCGCCGGTCCGCGGTCGCGCGAGCTGCTCGCCCGGCTCACCGACGTCGACCTCGCCAACGAGGCGTTCGGCTACATGAACGTCCGCACCGGCACGATCGCGGGCGTCGCCGACTGCGTCCTGTGGCGCATCGGGTTCACCGGTGAGCTGTCCTACGAGCTGCACGTCCCCGCGAGCTACGGGCTGCACGTCTGGGAGTCGCTCATGGCGGCGGGCGCCGACCTGGGCGTCGCCCCGTTCGGCGTCGAGGCCCAGCGGATCCTGCGCCTGGAGAAGGGCCACCTGATCGTCGGCCAGGACACCGACGGCCTGACCAAGGCCTACTCCGCCGGTCTGGCCTGGGCGGTCAAGCTCGACAAGCCCGACTTCGTCGGCAAGCCCGAGCTGCAGTGGCAGTCCGAGCACGACGACCACCCGCGGCTCGTCGGGCTGCAGCCTCTCGACCCGACGGTGGTGCCGGAGGAGGCGAGCCAGATCATCAGCGACGGCGGGCACATCGTCGGTCGCATCACCTCGAGCCGGATGTCCCCGACGCTCGGCCGCTCGATCTGCCTCGGCCAGGTCGACGCCCACCTCGCCGACGCCGGGACCCGGCTGACCGTCCGCCTGCGCGACGGCCGCGACACCCTCGTCGAGGTCATGGCCGAGCACGCGCACTTCGACCCCGAGGGGGAACGTCAACGTGTCTGAGCCCGCTGCGGCCGTGTCCACCGCCCCGCCCGTCGCGAGGACCGCGCTCGCCTTCCCCGGCCCGCGCCGGATCGTCGACGGCTGGGAGCTGACCGCCCGGCACGCGACGGGCGACCTCGTCCTGGCCGACCTCGGGCCACTGGTGAAGCTCACCGTCCGCGGGCCGGCCGAGGGGGCCGTGCGGGCCGCGCTCGGGACCGGGTTCGGCAGGACGGCCCGGCACGACGAGGGCGCGCTCGCCGGCGCGCTCGTCGTCGGCGCGGGCCCGGGCGAATGGCTGGTGCTCGGCCCGGCCGGGACGGGCGGTGAGCTGCTTGCGGCGACCCGTGCGGTCGTCGCCGACAGCGGCGAGTTCGCCTCGGTCGTCGACGTGACCCACGGCCGCGCCCTGGTCCGGCTCACCGGCGCCGCCGCCCCGGCGCTGCTGGCCAAGGTCTGCGCGATCGACCTGGCCGACCGGGTGGTGCCCGACGGGTCCGCGTTCCGCTCGTCGGTCGCGCGCGTCGTCACCGACGTGGTGCGCGACGACATCAGGGACGAGCTCGACGATCCCGCCGGCGACGGCACCGCCCGCACCCGGTCCTACCTGCTGCACTGCGAGCGGTCCTCGGGGCAGTACCTCGCGGACGCGCTCGTCGACGCCGGCACCGAGTACGGCATCGAGGTCGGCGCGCCGCCCTCGGCCCGCTGACGACCCGACCGCCACCGCGACCGCCCGGCCGGGCGGTCGCGCCACCAGGAGCCACAGGGATCCGCCCGCGATGACACAGACCGTCACCTCACCCCGACCTCCGCGACCGGGCGCCGCCGCTGCTCCCGGTACCGCCGGCCCGGCCGCGTCCGACCTCGGGCGGCTGCTCGCCTCGTGCGTCGACCGGCCGGGCATCGTCTCCGCGATCACGGCGTTCCTGCACGACCGCGGGGCCAACATCACCCAGTACGACCAGGAGACCACCGACCCGGTCGGCGGCCGGTTCTTCCAGCGGCTCGTCTTCCACCTCCCCGGGCTGCGCGAACGCCTCCCGCAGCTGGAGCGTGAGTTCGGCGAGACGGTCGCGCCGCGGTTCGGCATGACCTGGCGGATGCGCGACGTCGACGCCCTCCCGCGGGTCGCCCTGTTCGTGTCGCGGTACGACCACTGTCTGCTGGACCTGCTGTGGCGATGGCGTCGCGGGGAGTTCCCGATCGACATCGTCCAGGTGGTGTCGAACCATCCGGACCTCGCCGAGGCGGTCGCCGGGTTCGGTGTCCCCTACGCGCACATCCCGGTGACCCGGGCGACCAAACCCGAGGCGGAGCAGGCCCAGCTCGACCTGCTGCGCGACCGGGTCGACCTCGTCGTCCTCGCGCGGTACATGCAGATCCTGTCCGGGGACCTCCTCGACCGGATCGGCGTCCCCGTCATCAACATCCACCATTCGTTCCTGCCCGCGTTCGCCGGAGCGAGCCCGTACGACCGGGCCAGGGAACGCGGCGTGAAACTGATCGGCGCGACCGCCCACTACGCGACCGAGGACCTCGACGAGGGCCCGATCATCGAACAGGACGTCATCCGGGTGTCGCACCGCCACAACGCCGCCGATCTCGTCCGGCTCGGCGCGGACATCGAGCGCACGGTCCTCGCCCGGGCCGTGCGCTGGCACTGCGAGGACCGCGTCATGGTCAACGGGCGCACCACGATCGTCTTCTGAGGAGGAACATGTGACCGCACGGCTCATCGACGGCAGATCGCTGGCCGCCCGGGTGCGCGACGAGGTCGCGACGCAGGTCGCCTCGATGGCCGAACCGCCCGGCCTGGCGACGCTGCTCGTCGGGGACGACCCGGCGTCGGAGATCTACGTCCGCAACAAGCGACGGCTGTGCACCGAGGTCGGGATGCGCGACCTGCACCGCCATCTGCCCGCCGACGTCACCCAGGCCGAGCTCGCGTCGACGATCGCCGGGCTCAACGCCGACCCCGCCGTGACCGGCATCCTGCTGCAGCTGCCGCTGCCGTCGCACCTGCGCCCGGCGGACCTGCTGGAGCTGATCGACCCGGACAAGGACGTCGACGGGCTGACCGAGGCCAGCGCGGGCCGGCTCGCACTGGGCAAACCGGGATTGCGGCCGTGCACCCCGTCGGGTGTGGTCCACATCCTCGACCGCGCGGGGGTCGAGCTCAAGGGCAGGCACGCGGTCGTGGTGGGCCGGTCGAACCTCGTCGGGAAACCGCAGGCGCAGCTGCTGCTCGAACGCGACGCGACCGTGTCGGTCTGCCACCGCCACACCGCGGACCTGGCCGCGATCACGCGCACCGCCGACGTGCTGGTCGTCGCGGCGGGCGTGCCGCACCTCGTCGGCGCGGACGCCGTGAAGCCCGGCGCGACGGTGGTCGACGTCGGCATCCACCGCACCGAGGCAGGGTTGTGCGGTGACGTCGACACCGCCGCGGTGGCCGAGGTCGCCGCCGCGGTCACCCCGGTGCCGGGCGGCGTCGGACCCATGACGATCGCCATGCTGCTGTGGAACACGGTGGCGGCCGCCCGCC
>Ga0182736_1001087_pt1 | contig 30040 bp, 28 predicted proteins | sample eDN5th30CKraftBY_FD_128882 | JGI IMG/M metagenome (GOLD analysis project Ga0182736, IMG submission 128882) | Enriched backyard soil microbial communities from Emeryville, California, USA - eDNA 5th pass 30_C Kraft BY (version 2) (version 2) | ecosystem: Environmental > Terrestrial > Soil >...
ACAGGCCGGCATAGCCATTGCCGGCGAACAGCGGATTGCCCTTTTCCCAGATCGAGAAATGGGTGTGCATGCCCGAGCCATTATCCTGCGCGATCGGCTTGGGCATGAAGGTGGCCGTCTTGCCATAAGCCTGCGCGACCATCATCACGACATATTTGTAGATCTGCATGCGGTCGGCCGTCTGCACCAGCGTGCCGAAGGTCAGGCCCAGCTCATGCTGCGCGGCGGCGACCTCATGATGATGCTTGTCGCAGGGCAGGCCCATCTCGATCATGGTGGAGACCATCTCGGCGCGGATGTCCCCGCACGGATCGACCGGCGCGACCGGGAAATAGCCGCCCTTGGCGCGGGGGCGGTGGGCAAGATTGCCGCCTTCATAATCGCGACCGGTGTTGGTCGGCAGCTCGATATCGTCGATCTTGTAGAAGCTCTCATTATAATCGCTGTTGAAGCGCACATCGTCGAACATGAAAAATTCGGCTTCCGGGCCGACATAGACGGTGTCGCCGAAGCCGGCGGCCTTCACATAGGCCTCGGCGCGGATCGCCGTGGAGCGCGGATCGCGGCCATACATCTCGCCGGTTGCCGGGTCGACGATGGTGCAGCACAGGATGAGCATGGGCGTGGCGCTGAACGGATCGACATAGACCGCGTCGAGATCCGGCTTGAGGATCATGTCCGACTCGTTGATCGCCTTCCAGCCCTCGATCGAGCTGCCGTCGAACATGAAGCCTTCTTCCAGCTCATCCTCGCCGACATGGCTGGAAACCATGGTGAGGTGCTGCCACTTGCCCTTGGGATCGGTGAAACGCAGATCGACCCATTCGATCTCCTTCTCCGCGATCATGTCGAGAATATCCTGGGGCTTGTTGGCCATGGCGCCGATACCTTCCTGTGTGCCTTTGAGTGTTGCCGGAGCGGGATTGTTCAGATGGCGGCTTCGTCAAGCTCGCCGGTGCGGATGCGCACGGCCTTCTCGACCGGGATGACGAAAATCTTGCCGTCGCCGATCCGCCCGGTCCGCGCGGCGCCGGAAATCGCCTCGACCACGCGGTCGACGATGCCGTCCTCCACCACCACTTCGAGCTTCACCTTGGGCAGAAAGTCGACCACATATTCCGCGCCGCGATACAGCTCGGTATGGCCCTTCTGCCGGCCAAAGCCCTTGGCCTCGGTCACGGTGATGCCGGAGACGCCCACTTCGTGCAGCGCTTCCTTCACATCGTCCAGCTTGAACGGCTTGATGATCGCCTCGACCTTCTTCATGTCCAACGCACCCCTTCGCTTCATGTGATGCGCCGGCCGCTCGATCCCGCGTGGCCGCGCACGGACCGACGCTAGAACGCCGGCTCGCGAATCACCAGCGCAGCATTGCCGGCTTCGCGAGGTCTTGTCGATATTGCCCGGATTTCAGGCATTTTTGACACAGGTTGCCTAAAAAACAGGCACTGCGCCGGCCGTCAATAAGGTGGCTTGTGGAGCCCTTTGGGGCTGAGGGTGAAAATCTCGCAACCTGTCTCCGTGATGCCGATCGAATGCTCGAACTGCGCGGAGAGCGAGCGATCGCGCGTGACGGCCGTCCAGCCATCCTCCAGCATCTTCACGCCCGGCTTGCCGCCGTTGATCATCGGCTCGACGGTGAAGATCATGCCCGGCCGCAGCTCCGGCCCGGTGCCCGGCCGGCCGACATGGACGACCTCGGGCGCATCATGGAATACGAGGCCGAGGCCATGGCCGCAAAAATCGCGCACAACGCCATAGCGGTGCCGCTCGGCATAGCTCTGGATGGCATGCCCGATATCGCCGAGCGTGTTGCCCGGCCTTGCCTGCTCGATGCCGAGCATCAGGCATTCATACGTGATCTCGACCAGCCGGCGCGCCTTGATCGGCACATCGCCGACCAGATACATGCGGCTGCTGTCGCCATGCCAGCCATCCAGTTGCGGCGTCACGTCGACATTGAGGATGTCGCCCTCGCGCAGCACCTTGTCGCTGGGCATGCCGTGGCAGATCACATTGTTGAGGCTGATGCAGCAGCTATATTGATAGCCATGATAGCCCAGCGTGGCGGGCACGGCGCCGGCATCCAGCGTCATCTGCCGCACCAGATCGTCAATCTCCGACGTCTTCAGGCCGGGCCGGATCATCGGCGCCACCGCATCCAGTATTTCGGCGGCCAGCCGGCCGGCCTTGCGCATGCCTTCAAACCCTTCCGGGCCGTGCAGCTTGATGGCGGAGGTGCGGATCGTGGCCGTTTCGGCGGTTGGCGTGAGGTAGGTCGTCATGCTTGCGATATAGGCCCAACAGGTCCAAGTGGCGAGAGGCTTTGATGAGTTTTCGCACGGGAGGCTGGCAATGGCGGGTCACGACAGGGCATTGCGGCATGGCGGAGGCATCGATCGGGCGGGGCGTCCATGATGGCGGAGACGGACCGCATATGGACCGCGGCGCTGGTGGTGATCGGCGATGAAATCCTCTCCGGCCGCACGCAGGACCGCAATGTGGCGCAGATCGCGACATGGCTCAACGTGCAGGGCATCCGCCTGCGTGAGGTGCGCGTGGTGGCCGATGATATGGCGGCCATCGCCGAGGCGGTGAACGCGCTGCGCGTGCGCGATGATTATCTGTTCACCACCGGCGGTATCGGCCCGACGCATGACGACATCACGGTCGATGCGATCGCCGCCGCGCTGGACGTGCCTGTCATCATCCACCCGGAGGCGCGCGCGATACTGGAGCGCCATTATGAGACGCGCGGCGGCCTGACCGATGCGCGGCTGCGGATGGCCCGCACGCCGCAGGGCGCGAGCCTCATCCCCAATGAATATTCCGGCGCGCCGGGCATCCGCGTCGGCAATCTGTTCGTCATGGCCGGTGTGCCTGCCATCACCGCCGGCATGCTGGCGGCGCTGACCGGCACGCTGGAGGGCGGGGCGCCGCTGCTCTCGCGCACCATCGGCTGCTGGGTAGCGGAAAGCGAGATTGCGGACCTGCTGGGCGCAATCGAAAGGGCGCAGGAAGGCTGCCAGATTGGCAGCTACCCATTTTTCCGCGAAGGGCGTACGGGCGCGAACTTCGTCATCCGCTCGGCGGACCGCGCGCGGCTCGATAGCTGCACGGCAGCGCTGACCGATGCGCTGGGCGATGCCGGGTATATCGTGACCGAGGGCGGCATCTGAGCCGCACCGCAAATCGGTCCGTTGCCCTGACTTATGAGAAAAAACGGGATGCTTTGCGCTGCCGGCCGACGGAACTCCGGCCCGGTGCACGCGTTATGATGCTGCCAGCGCAGCGATGTGCCCGCCGCCATCGGCGCCGTTGTCGTGGGTCTGCGGCGCCGGGGTCTGCGGATGCGTGATCGCTTCCGCAGACCCGTTCGGACGCCCGCGTCTCCGCTCTTTCTTCCTACCTTCCTTCGTGATTGACCAGCGAAACCGGCGCAGCTAGTGCGCAGAAGGAACGATGTTGCAATCCGGGCATGAAACATGCTCGGGCAGCTTTTCTGAAAGCGCTTTTTACAAGGCGGTTTCAACGCGTTGCGGGTGTAGCTCAATGGTAGAGCAGCAGCTTCCCAAGCTGACGACGGGGGTTCGATTCCCCTCACCCGCTCCAGCGCTTTCCTGAATCTCCAGCCGCTTGCGATCGGCCCTGCCAGTGCGGCGGGTGCATCCGACCCGTCTCGCTGCGGGGCAGCCGACCCCATGCATGGGCTGGATAGTGGGAGCTTGATCCAACCGGACCGCTGTCGAGACTGAAGTGGAAATCCATGCAGAATCGGCTCGTCCCGCGTGACAAGAGCGGTGCCATGGACCTATGGTTCCGCCTCTATTGCCAGATGCCCGGCCCCCGTGGAGGCCCGGGCGCAGGCCGACGGAATTATCGGGGGAGGAAGATATGGGTGGCAAGGTCTATCGCTGGCGTGGGGGGCTGATGGCGGCCGCCGGCGCGGCGATGCTGTGGGGAAGCCCCGCGCTGGCGCAGGCGCCGGGCGAGCCGAGCGCGGTCAATATCCCGACTTGCGATCGCGCCTGCCTCATCGGCCATGTGCGCGCCTATATGAGTGCGCTGGGCCAGCGCGATCCGGCGCCGGTGAAATTCGCGGCGGATGCGCGCTTTACCGAGAATAATGTGCTCATCCCGATCGGCACCGGCCTGTGGCGCACGGTCAGCAAGATCGCGCCGACCGGGCTGGAAGTGGCCGATCCGCTCACCGGCCAGGCGGCCTGGTTCGGCGTCGTCTGGGAGCATGGCGAGGCGGCCTATTATGCCATGCGCCTGCGGGTGGAAGATGGACAGGTCAGCGAAGTCGAGACGGTGGTTCACCGCAATACCGGCCTGCCAGCGCCTTTCGGCGACCCGGACAAGGTCGAGCATGATCCGGCGTTCGAGGAGATTCTGCCACCCGAGCAGCGCCGCCCCCGCCAGCGGCTGATCGCGGTGGCGCAGAGCTATTTCAACACGGTCGAGCTGAATGACGGCATGGTCTTCGCGCCTTTTGCGGAGGATTGCTCGCGGCTGGAAAACGGCATCAGCACCACTGCGCCATCGGCGACGCCCAGCGGGCAGGGCAATGCCGCCTCCATCGCCTCGGGTTGCGAGGACCAGTTCAAGCTCGGCATCTATCGCATCAACAAGCGTATCCGCGAGCGGCGCTATCCGATTGTCGACGAGGAGCGCGGCATCGTGGTCGCCTCCGGGTTCTTCGACCATGATAATGAGCGCGACAGATATTTGCTGACCAATGGCACCGAGATGAAGACGGCGCTCAAATGGCCGAACTCCATTTCGCTGCTGGAAGCATTCCGCGTGAAGGAGGGGAAAATCGACCGGATCGAAGCGGTCTTCACCTATGTGCCCTACTTCATGCACAACCCCTGGGCCGTTGGCCGCGAGCATGGTGAGGTGGGCGAATGAGCCGGTTTCTTGTGAGCGCCGCGATGGCAGCGGCAACGATGGCGCTGCTGCCTGCCGCAGCGCAGGCGCAAAGCTGCAATGAGGCGTGTCTGACGGATATCGCCAATCGCTATATGGACGCGGTGACGAAGCATGATCCGCGCGGCCTGCCGTGGGGCGAGGCGGTCGGCTATGCCGAGAACAGCACCAAGCTGAGGATCGGCGAGGGAAGCTGGGTGACCATCAAGAGCCGCACCAGTGCGCCGCTGGTGGTGGCCGATGCGCAGACCGGCCGGGTCGTCTGGACCGGCATGGTGGACGATCATGGCCAGCCCGGCTTCTATGCCATGGATATGACCGTGAAGGACGGGAAGATTGCGGCCGTGCAGGCAGTGATCCGCCGCCAGCAGGGCCGTCAGCCCTTCGGCGATCCGGTTGCCCATAAGCCGGACAAGGCATTCACCACGACGCTGCCCGCCCGGGCGCGGTTGCCGCGCGGCAAGATGATCGCGCTGGTCGACGGCTATTTCGCCAGCCAGGCCGCCAATGGCGAGACGATCGGCGTGACGTTCGACAAGGGCTGCACGACAATCGAGAATGGCGTGGCGATGATGGGCAATCTGCCTGCCGCCAAGGGCGATGACGCCTCGTGCGAGGGGGCTCTGCGGCGCGGCCTGTTCGGCGAATATGAAGCCGTTCGCCATGAGGTGGTCGCGGTCGATGAAGCACGCGGCGTCGTCGCGGCGATCGGCTATCGCGATTTGCCTGCCGCGCAGATCAGCTTCACGGCGCGGGATGGCAAAAGCTATGCCGGCGAAGCGAAATATCCGCGCTCGGTAGGCTTTGTGAGCCTCTTCAGGATCGAGGGCGGCAAGATTGCCCGGCTGGAGACGATCGCGAATGAAGTGCCCTATCTGATGCCGGCGCCGTTCAACGCTCCGCCGGCAAAGGATGTGGTGATCGCCGATACGGGGGTGTTTCCGGAAAACGCCACGGCCGATGCGGCGGGTAACCTCTACATTGGCAGCTTCAAGGGCAATATCTATCGCGCGCTGCCCGGCAGCGGCACGGCGACGGCATGGATAAGGCCGGATACGACCAACAAGCTGGCCTCGGTGCTCGGCGTGCTGGCAGACGATAAGGCAAACACGCTGTGGGCCTGCTCAATCCCGATGGGGCAGGAGGGGCAGATATCCGCCCTCGTGGCGTTCGATCTCGACACCGGCGATTTCAAGCAGCGCTATGAGATGCCGGCGCCGGCCAGCGCCTGCAATGATATCGCGCTCGACAAGGATGGCACGGCATTCATTGCGGAGACGACGAATGGCCGCATCTTCACCCTGAAGCCGGGCGCCAGCGCGGTTTCGCTGCTGGTCGAGGACAAGGCGCAGCTTGTCGGCGTCGATGGCATTGCCTTTAGCGGCGATGGCACGCTCTATGTGAATAATGTGCGCGAGAACACGATGCTGCGCGTCAATCGCAAGGCGGATGGCAGCTTTGCGAGCCTGACCAGGCTCAATGTATCGCAGCCGCTCAGCGGGCCGGATGGCCTGCGCCCGATCGGCGGCAACCGCTTCCTGCAAGCGGAAGGCACGGCGGGGCGGATCAGCCTGCTCACCATCGAGGGGGATGATGTGACGATGAAGATATTGAAGGACGGCATGGATGGCGTGCCCGGCGTCACCCATATCGGCGACACGGCCTATGCGATTGAAAGCAAGGGACGCTTCCTGTTCGATCCCGCGCTCAAGGGGCAGGACCCGGGCGAATTTGCCCTGCGGGCGGTGCCGCTGGGAGGCATCCGATGAGAGCGGCGCTGGCAGGGCTGGTGGGGGCGGCGCTGCTCGTCGCCGCGCCGGCGGCAGCGCAGCGCACGGCGCTCGATGGCGAGATTGATGCGCTCACCACGCGGGTGGAGGCGCTGGAGGGGGCACGCGCAGTCAAGAAGCTGCAACGCGCTTTCGCTTATTATGTCGACCGGGGCCTGTGGCAGGATGCTGCCGATCTGTTCACCGATAATGGCACGATCGAACTGGGTATCGACGGCGTCTATGTCGGCAAGGCGCGTATCCGCGATTATCTGAAGGCGCTGCATGGCGGGCAGGAAGGGCTGATCTATGGCCAGCTCAACGAATGGGTGACTCTCCAGCCGGTCGTCAATGTGGCGGCGGATGGCCGGAGCGCCAAGGCCCGCTGGCGCGACAATGGTATGCTCGGCCAGTATAAAAAACATGCCGAGTGGCGTGACGGCATTTACGAGAATGACTATGTGAAGGAAGACGGCATCTGGAAGATCCGTTCCGTCCACATGTTCGTCAACTTCGTCGCGCCGTTCGAGAAGGGATGGGCGCGCCTGAAGCCGGGCGAAGGGGTGGTGCGCAGCGAGGCGAGCAAGGCGATGGCGCCGGATCGGCCATCCACGGTCAATTATCGGGCCTTCCCCGAGACGCAGATTCCACCCTTCCATGCCCCCAATCCGGTGACCGGCCGGCCTGTTCGGGAGACCGCGAAATGAGCGCCCATGCTACCATGAGGGGCGCGCTGCTCCTCGGCCTCGCCGCGCTGGTCACGCTGCCCGCCGCTGCCCCCGCGCAGCAGAGCGATGGCGATCTGCGCACGAAAGTGGCCGCCTACAAGCATCGCGTGCAGTTGCTTGAGGATCAGGACGCCATCGAAAATCTGCAAGGCACGTTCGGCTATTATTTCGACAAGGGATTGTGGGATCAGGCCGCTGCCCTGTTCACTGCCAAAGGCAGTTTCGAATATGGTCAGCGCGGCGTCTATGTCGGGCCATCGCGCATCCGCCAGTCGATGCTGCTCTTCGGCCCGCAGGGATTGGCTCAAGGTTATCTCAACAATCACATGATGTTGCAGCCGGTTGTTGTGGTCGCGCCTGATGGCCGCACAGCGACAGGCCGCTGGCAGGGCATGGTGCAACTCGCTCAGCCCGGCGCCAATGGCATCTGGGGCGTCGGCGTTTATGAGAATGACTATGTGAAGGAGGGCGGCGTCTGGAAGATCGCCAAGCTGCACTTCTACGTCACCGGCCTCACCGATTATGACAAGGGCTGGATGAAGTCGGCCTATCCGATGGCAGGCCAGAGCGCGCTCTTCCCACCGGATAGCCCGCCGACGGAAGTCTACCGCGCTTATCCGAGCGCTTATATTCCGCCGTTCAGCTTCCGGCACCCGGTCACGGGCCAGTCGCTCAAGGATATCAAGCAACCAGCTGATGATGTGGTGGGGCGTCCATGATGATGAAGAAGCTATTCGTCGCGGCGCTGCTCGCCGCCGCCGCTACCGGGCCGGCCATCGCCCAGTCCGCCGCCGACCGGCTCGCCGCGCTCGATCAGCGGATCACGCGGCTGGAGGATATGAACCAGATCGAGCGGCTCCAACGCACTTACGGCTATTTTGTCGACAAGGGCCAGTGGACGCAGCTTTCCGAGCTGTTCACCGATGATGCCACGCTGGAGATTGGCGGCAAGGGGCTGTTCCTCGGCAAGCCTCGCGTGCTGGAATATATGCAGACCGCTTTCGGACCGGATGGCGCCAAGGAAGGCGTGCTGGCCAACCATATGCAGTTCCAGTCGATCCCGGACATTGCGGCGGATGGCACGCACGGCTGGGTGCGCGCGCGCGCTTATGTGATGAGCAATGGCGGCTGGGGCCTGCCGCTTTACGAAAATGAATATCGCAAGGAAAACGGCGTCTGGAAGATCAGCCGCCTGTCCGGTCCGTTCACCATGTACACCAATTGGGACGGCTGGGGTAAGAATGCGCTCAACAACACCTGGCCGGACAAGTTCGAGCCGGCGCCCGATCTGCCGCCGAGCACCGTTTATCTGACCTATCCGGCCTATTATATCGTGCCGTTCCATTATCCCAATCCGGTGACAGGCAAGCCTTTCCTCGCCGACAAGGGTGAGGTGGGCGCCTATGCCGCGCCGCCCGGAACAAAGGCGCAGGAGGAATCGCTCAAGGTCGGCCGTCTTGCCGATGGCACGCAGCCGATTGCCGAACCGCCAAAGGACTGATCGATGAAATATTGGAAACGGTCGACAGCACTGATCGGCGTCGCTGCGCTCGGCTTTGCCGGGCTGGGGCTGGCGGGGGCGCAGGAAGGGCGCGGGCCGGCCGCCGTGGACAGCGCGCGTATGGCCGCGCAGGCGCAGGACGGGGCGGACTGGCTGCATGACGGGCGCACATATAGCGCCCAGCGCTACAGTCCGCTCGACCAGATCAACGCCGGCAATATCAGCCAGCTGGGCATCGCCTGGTATGACGAGCTGGAGACGTTCCGCGGCGTTGAAGCCACGCCGCTTTATGCCGATGGCGTGCTTTACAATATCTTGCCGTGGAATGTGACCATCGCCTATGATGCACGCACCGGCAAAAGATTATGGACCTACGACCCGGAAGTGCCGCGCGAATATGGCCGCTATGCCTGCTGCGAGCCGGTGGCGCGCGGCCTGGCCATGTGGAACGGCAAGATCATCATCGCCACGCTGGACGGGCGGCTGATCGGCCTCGACGCGGCGACGGGCAAACCGGTCTGGACCACGCAGACATTCGATCATGACATGCCTTATTCCATCACCGGCGCGCCGCGTGTGTTCGACGGCAAGGTGGTCGTCGGCAATAGCGGCGGCGACCTTGGCGTGCGCGGCTTTGCCGCCGCCTATGATGCCGACACCGGCAAGAAGCTCTGGAAGTTCTTCCTGACGCCCAATCCCACCGGAGAGCCGGATGGCGAGGCTTCCGACAGCATCATGGCGATGATCCGCAAGACATGGTCCGACAATGGTATGTGGAAAGATTTGGGTGGCGGTGCTAACCCTTGGGATTCAATTGCTTATGACCCGAAGCTGAAATTAGTCTATATCGGCACCGGCAATGCCTCGCCGCTTTCCTGGCACTATCGCAGCAATAGTGAAGGGGATAATCTGTTTGTCTGCTCCATTGTCGCGGTAAGCAGCGAGACTGGAAAATATGTCTGGCATTATCAAATGGTTCCGGGCGAAGATTGGGATTATACCTGTACATCCTCGATTATCTCGGCCGACATCAAGGTCAAGGGCAAGACCCGGCAGGTCATCATGCAGGCGCCCAAGAACGGCTATTTCTATGTGATCGATCGCAAGACCGGGGAGTTCATCTCCGCCGAGACAATCGCGCCGGTGAACTGGGCAACCGGTATCGACCCGAAGACCGGCCGGGTGCAGGTCAATCCGGCGGCGCGCTACGGCACTGATCCGGTGCTGGTGATGCCGGGGCCGGGCGGAGCGCATAACTGGTTCCCGATGGGTTACAGCCCGCGCACTGGCCTCGCCTATCTGCCGACCTATGAATCTGCCATGGTGTATGCGCTGGATCCGAATTTCAAACCCAAGCCCTTCCGTTCGAACAGCGGCTGGGGCGGCTATTCGGGCGATGCGCTCACGAAGCGGGTCGAGCTGATGAAGCAGGCGCAGGCCATGGAGAAGGCTTTTCTCACGGCCTGGAACCCGGTGACGCAGAAAGTCGCCTGGAAGGTTCCGTTGCCGCGCCACGGTAATGGCGGCGTGATGATCACCGGCAGCGATCTGGTCTTTGAGGGGACCACGAAGCAGACCTTCGCAGCATTCGATGCGCGCACCGGCAAGGTGGTGTGGGAAATGCCCGTGCAGAGTGCCCCGGTTGCCGGGCCGATCACCTATATGCTGGACGGCGTGCAATATATTGCGGTCAATGCCGGCTGGGGCGGCGGCGCGGCGCAGATCGAGCGCGGCGCGGGGATCGAGATGCCACGCGCATCGGCCCGGCTGCTGGTGTTCAAACTGGGCGGCAATGTCGTCCTGCCGCCGATCAAGCCGGAAGAGAAGGCCCCCGAGCCCCCCCCGGTTACGGCGAGCGAGGCGCAGATTGCCCGCGGCGCCACGCTGTTCGCGGAAACCTGCCAGATCTGTCACGGCCAGCAGGCGATTGGCGGCGTGAAGGACCTGCGGAAAATGACCCGCGAGACGCACGGATTGTTCAACGATATCGTCCTGAAAGGCATTTACGCGGACAAGGGCATGGCGAGCTTTGCCGACCTGCTGAAGCCTGAGGATGTCGAGGCGATCCACGGCTATCTGATCGCACGCGCCAATGAGGATTGGGGGCGTTCGATCGACAGCGCCGATGGTGGTCCGCACTGACCGGATAAACGCGAGCAGGTGGGATGGCGGGAGGCTCTGGCGAGCGATCGCCTTCTCACCCTCGGCCGGGTGGCGGCTGGCGCTTGATCGCCAGACTTGACGATGGAACGGTCTTCGATCGAATGCGGTCCGGAGGGCGCGCATCGCAGAGGTTTGATGCCTTGGTGTATGAATGTTTCGTCCGGCGGCGTCTGCCGGAGCGATCCATGTGCTGTCCCGGCGCGAACTCACCCGCACCTGATAAACTGCCCCGATCAGAATCGAAACACCCCGTCCGCTCGATATGAGCAAACGGGGTGTTTTGATCCGGTCAGGACGGAGTGTGTCGGCGTCCCACGCTCACCAGTCATCCTGGGCGCGGGTGATCAGATAGCCGTGAATATCCCTGGCCTGTGCCTCGCTGATCTGCCCGGCGAAGCCCGGCATGCCCTTATCCTCGCGCGTGCCCTTGAGCACAATGTCGAGAAACGCGTCATGGGACTGCTTGCTCATCTTGCGCAGGTCCTTCACGCCGCCAATGGCATTGTCGCCATGGCAGCGGTTGCAACTCTCCGCATAAAGAGCAGCGCCGCGCTGCGCGACATCGCCGGGAACGCGCTCGGTCGGCAGCCATGCCTCCTCCGCCTCCGCCTTCATCGGCGGCAGGGTGACGCCCTTGGCATCCAGCTTGAAGACGAGCAGCTTGGCGGTGGCGAAGCGGAACGGCCCGTCCTTCGTCAGATTATAGACGGGTGATCCGCCCCAGCCGGCGTTGAGCGCGATATATTGCTCGCCGTCGATCATATAGGTGATGGCGCCGGCGACACCGGCCTGATCGACATTCATTTCCCATAATTTCCGGCCATTATCGGCGCGGTAGATGGCGACGGTCTTGTTGATCGTCGGCTGGACGAGGAGGTTCCCCGCCGTGGTCAGCACGCCGCCCGAGCCGGGGTGCGGATAGGGCACCCGCCACGCTTCGGTCTGGGTTTTGGGGTCCCAGGCGAGGAGATAGCCCTTCTCGGTCCGGTTGATCTCTTCCTGAAGCTTTTTGCGCAGCTCCGGCTGGCTGGCGAAATCCTGCCCGCTATTGCTGCGGCCGGGGCCGGGGGTATATTGATATTTCCCATCCTCGGCGCGGGCATAGATTGAGCCCTGCTCCTGCGCCGAGAGGTAAACCAGCCCGGTTTTGGGGCTGTAGGACATGGGATGCCATGTGTGCGCGGCCAGCCAGCTGGGATTCATGATGTGCGGCGTGGTGGTGTTGTGCGCGCCGGGCATCAGCACCGGGCGGCCGGTCTTCATGTCGATATGGCTCGCCCATGTATTGACCGAGACGTAGCTTTTGGCGGAGATCAGCTTTCCGTTGGTGCGATCGATCACATAGAAGAAGCCGTTCTTGGGCGCCTGCATGGCGACCTTGCGCGATTTGCCGCCGATCTTCATGTCCGCCAGAACGATGGGCTGGGTGCAGGTATAATCCCAGTCTTCCTCGGGCACCATCTGATAGTGCCACTTATATTTGCCGGTCGAGGCATCCACGGCGACCAGCGAGCAGAGGAAGAGATTGTCGCCCTTGCCCTCGCTCCGGTGATGCCACATGTGCGGCGCGCCGTTGCCGGTGCCGATATAGACGGTGTTGAGGGCGGGATCATAGGCGAAGCTGTCCCACGCATTGCCGCCGCCACCGGCTTCCCAGAATTTGCCGTGCCAGGTGGGCTGGGCGATCTTCATGGCGCTGTCGGACGCCTCGCCGTCCGGCCCCTTGGCGGGATCGGTCGGGACGATGTAGAATTTCCAGATCTTCTTGCCCGTCTCGGCATCAAAGGCGGCGACGAACCCGCGCGAGCCATAATCCGCGCCGCCATTGCCGATGACGATCTTGCCATCATAGACGCGCGGCGCGCCGGTGATGGAGTAGGGTGCCTTCTCCGCATCGAATGTGTGGGTGGTCCAGATTTCCGCGCCGGTGCGCCGGTCGATGGCGATCAGCCGGCCATCCAGCGCGGCGATGATGATCTTGTCCCCCCAGGCTGCGATGCCGCGCGAGGAGGGGCCGCAGCAGGCCCAGCGCGCCCAGACCTTCTCGACGCCGGGATCATAGGTCCACAGTTTGCGGCCGGTCTTGCCGTCATAGGCGGTGACGACATTATAGATGGATTCATTGTAGAGCACGCCGTCAATGACCAGCGGGGTGGCCTGCACGCCGCGATAGGTGTCCAGATCGTCATACCAGGCGAGGCCGAGCCGCTGGACATTGGTGTCGTTGATCTGGTCGAGCGGGCTGTAGCGCTGCTCGTCCCAGGTGCGGCTGTAGCTGCCCCACTGGCCGGGCTCCGCATCGGCATTGACCATGCGTGCGTGGGTGATGCCGGAGCCGCCGCCCCCGCCATCCGCGTCACTGGCAAGGGCGAGCCAGGCTGGCACGGCAAGCGCGCCCAGCAAGGCGGTGGCCGCAATGGCTCCGAGAAGGCGCGGTTTCATATCCTCTCCCTTGATATGGTGCGTGGGGCATTTTCGGCGGTCGGCCGCGCTTTTGCCTATGCCGCAGCCGGTGCGGGATGCCAAATGGATTGACTTGCCCCATGTGCCTTATTCTTTGACCGGGATGGCGAAGCATGATCGCGAAGATGCTGCTGGACATGGCAGGCCGGAGGCATGAACAGGATGGACATGACCGATCTCCGCACGCTTTACCCGCCCATCGAACCCTATGAAACCGGCATGCTCGATACCGGCGATGGCCACAGGCTCGCCTATGAGCGCTGCGGCACGCCGGGCGCCAAGCCGGCGGTGTTTCTGCATGGCGGGCCGGGCGGCGGCATCTCGCCCGATCATCGGCGGCTGTTCGATCCGGCGCGTTACGATGTGATGCTGTTCGACCAGCGCGGATGCGGAAACTCGACGCCGCATGCCGGGCTGGAGGCCAATACGACCTGGCATCTGGTGGCCGATATCGAGCGGTTGCGGGCGCTGATGGGCGTGGAGCGATGGCAGGTGTTTGGCGGCTCCTGGGGATCGGCGCTGGCGCTGGCCTATGCGCAGAGCCATCCGCACCATGTGAGCGAGCTGGTGCTGCGCGGCATCTTCACCGTGCGCAAGGCGGAGCTGGACTGGTATTATCAGTTCGGCGCATCGGAAGTGCACCCCGAGAAATGGGAGGATTTTCTCGCGCCCATTCCGCCAGCCGAGCGCGGCGATCTGCGTGCGGCCTATCGCCGGCGGCTGACCGGCGCGGACGAGGCCGCGCAACTGGCGGCGGCGCAAGCCTGGACGCTGTGGGAAGGGCGCACGCTGACCCTGCTGCCGGACGCGGTCATGACGGCGGGCTTTGAAAACCCCCATTTCGCCCTGGCCTTCGCGCGGATTGAAAATCATTATTTCGTCCACAACGCATGGCTGGAGGAAGGGCAGCTCATCCGTGACGCCGGCAAGCTGTGCGATATCCCCGGCACCATCGTCCACGGCCGTTACGACATGGCTTGCCCCACGCGCACCGCCTATGATCTGCACAAGGCATGGCCGGAGGCGGACTTCCACCTGATCGAAGGCGCGGGTCACGCTTATAGCGAACCCGCCATTCTCGATCGGCTCATCCGCGCGACGGACGATTACGCGCGTACATGGAGGGGTTGAGCAAAGCCGGGCCTGGCGGCGCGGTCCTGCCGCCGGAGAGTCAGCCGGATGGTCTCGCCACGCCGCGGCGACACTGGGCGCTGGCCGGCCTGTGGTGCGGCATGGCGCTCTCCGTGCTGGACAGCGCAATCGCCAATATAGCGCTGCCGACGATCGCGCATGATCTCGCGATCAGCCCATCGGCGGCGACATGGGTGGTCACGGCCTATCAGATCGCCATCGTCATGACACTGCTGCCGCTGGCGACACTGGGCGAACGACTGGGTTATCAGCGCGTCTATCTGGGCGGCCTCATCCTGTTCATCCTGATGTCTCTTGGCTGCGCGATGGCGACCAGCCTGGAGACGCTGGCGACGGCCCGCTTCATGCAGGGCGTGGGCGCGGCCGCGATGATGAGCGTCAATGGCGCACAGATGCGTTTCACCTGGCCCCGGGCGCTGCTGGCGCGCGGTATCGCCTATAATGCGGTGGTGGTCGCCTGCACGGCGGCGGCGGGACCGGCGCTGGCGGCGCTCATTCTCTCGCTGGGTCCATGGCAGTGGCTGTTCCTCGTCAATGTGCCGACCGGGCTGGTCGCGCTGGGGCTGGTGCTCGGTTTCGGCCCGCACACGCCATCGGCCACGACGCTGTTCGACTGGCGCAGCGCACTGCTCAATGCAGTGATGTTCGGCGCGCTGTTCCTGCTGGTCTCCGATGTGGTGCATGGCCATATCACGACGCGGCTGGTGCCGATGGCGCTGACCGGCGGCGCGGCCGGCCTGTGGCTTTGGCGGCGGGTGCGCCGCAATCCGCGTCCGCTCATCCCGCTCGACCTCATCCGCATGCCGCGCCTGCGCCTCGCCTATGGCGCATCGGTCTGCGGTTTTGCGGCGCAAATGTGCCTGCTGATATCACTGCCATTCCTGCTCGAAACGCGGCTGGGCCTGCCCGTCACGGCGGTGGGACTCGTCTTCCTGCCGCTACCGCTGGCCATTGCGCTCATCTCGCCGCTGGCCGGACGGCTGGCGGATAAGAGCTGGGCGGGGCCGATGGGCGCGGCCGGGCTGACGCTGTTCGCCCTCATGCTGGCGCTGATGGCGGCGTCCTTTCCTTTCACGCCGGCGCCGGCACTCATCGGCGCGGGCATGTTCCTTTGCGGCCTTGGCTTTGGCCTGTTTCAGGCGCCCAACAATAATGTGATGCTGCGGGCCGGGCCGATCGATCGCGCCGGATCGGCCGCGGGCATGCAGGCCCAATGCCGCCTGATCGGGCAGACCGGCGGCGCGCTCATCGCCGCGCTGAGCCTGCGTTTTGGTGGGGCGGAAGCCAGCCATGCCCTTTATATCGGGGCCGGTCTCGCCATGTGTTCGGCCGCTTTCGCCCGTGCGCGCTAGGGCGGCTCGCCATTCAGCCCTGACGGTCTGCAAACGGCGTCTTTGCATGCTTCCGGTGCTCACGTGCCGCCAGCACGCTGCGCGCCAGATCGCGAAATCCACCATTGTTCGGCACGACATCTTCTGAGTCGATCGGTCCTGGTGACCCGCAACCGATGTTCGTTACATTGTCGAGTATCTGCCGTGGCAGATCAGCAGCATATGGAGTTGTTATTCCGGATTATTATCGTACTGGCCGCAAAGATTAAATACTCATCAACGATGCGGCTCTAGCCTGATCCCGAGACTCGTTACGTGGACATGCTCGCGGACGGATCTCGGCCCTGACCACGACATGTGAAACAGTCCCTCATGCACGTTCCCATGCACCAGCGCAGTCCCATGCATCATCGCAACCCCGGCGAGGCTGTCGAAGTGGAGCTGGTGCGCAGTCTTTTCGATGCCTTTGTGCCGTCCGTCATCATGACGGTCGTGTTCCTGCTCGCTGGCGTCATGATCACACGGGCGACAGGCGATCCGCTGCTCCTGATGTTGTTGATCGGCGGCGCGATAGCTTCCGCCATCCGGCTCTGGATAGCCTGGAGCCTTGCGCCGGTCGCGCGTCGGCCTGACCTTGGTTTCGATGAGGCCAAGCGGGTCGAGCGGCGTTTCGCCTGGCCTTATCAGGCCTATGCGGTGCTCCTCGGCCTGTTTGGCGTGCGGGCGATGCTGCTGCCATTTGCGGAAGTGCATATGGTCGTAGTCTGCCTGCTCATGGGCTATGCGGCGGGCGTGGCGGCCGGCATCGGGTTGCGGCCGCCGATCGCCAGCCGGAGCATGATCGTTTCGCTCCTGCCCGCGAGCCTCACGGCGATGATGATGGGGAACACCCTTTATCTGGTGACCGGGGTGCTGGCGGCGTCGTTTCTGGGCGGCGGCATATACAGTCTGCGCGGCCGCCATGAGCGGGCCCGCAAGGATATCATGCTGCGCTTCGCCTTCGCTAATCTCGCGCGGCAGGATGCGCTGACGGCGCTGCCCAATCGGGTCGCGCTGCACGAATGGTTCGACGCGCGGGTGGCGGCAGGCGGCGCACGCGCATTGGTCGCGGTCCATTATGTCGACCTGAATGGCTTCAAGCCGATCAATGACGGCTATGGGCATCCGATCGGCGATGCGCTGCTGACCGCCGTGGGCCAGCGCATCATCCGCGCGATCCGCGCCACAGACATGGCCGCGCGGATCGGTGGCGACGAGTTTGCGGTGGTGCAATATGGCATTGAGCGTGAAGACGATGCCCAGCAACTGGCCGAGCGGCTTGTGGAGGCCATCGCTCTGCCATTCCAGATCAAGGGGCATGAGCTGCACATTTCAACCGCGCTCGGCTATGTCGTGGCCGCCGGCGCCAATGGGCTGGACGCACTGCTCGGGCTGGCGGACAAGGCGCTCTATATCAGCAAGCGCAGCGGGGATGTGGTGACGCGCTATGATCCGTCCCGGGCGGATGTGCCGCTCATATTCGCCAGCCGGCCGCAAAGCCCGACACGCCGCGATCAGGCGGACGCCCCGGTCGCCAGAGCCGGCTGATCGTCATGCTGCCGGCCGATGCGATAGCCGACCAGCGCCCATAGTCCGGCCAGCAACGCGCCCACCAGTGCGGCCGCCTGAATGGTGACGAGCGTGGCCACCGCCGTATAGACCCAGCTCGCCAGTGCATCGCCACCACGATAGACGACCGTGTCGATCGCGTTCTTGGCCTTATATTTGGTCTCGGTATCGACACTGGTGAACAGCATCTCCCGGCCGGGGCGAATCAGCGCATATTCGCCGACGCGGCGCACGATCATCACGAAGGCGAGGACAGGGAACGTCGCTGCCAGCGCCAGCAGGCCGAAGCCGGCCATCATCAGCAACGGCACGCCAACAAGCAGCGCGGTGACGCCGAGGCGCCGGGCGAGGCGCCCGGTGAAGAATATCTGGATGAGGATGGTCAGCGTCTGCACCAGCACATCGATGGCCGCGAATATCTGCGTTTGCTGCGTGCGGTCCGGGAAAGTCGCCTGCACGATCCGCGCCTGCTCGAAATAGAGGAACGTGGTGGCGGCGGTGAGCAGCAGGATGAAAGCGGAAATCGCGATGAGATAGGGCGAGCGTGCGATCAGGGTGAGCCCGCCCCAGATCGAGCCGCCGATACGGGCCGGAACCGGCGGCCCGGCGCGAGGCCCCGCCCGGTCCCGCCATGCCAGCAGCGCGCGGGCGCAGGGCAGGGTGGCGAGCAGCAGAAAGCTGGAGAGGAAGAGCAGTCCCGCCTCACCGAGCGATGTGACCAGCAGGCCGGAGATGAGTGGCCCGGTGAGGCCACCCAGACTGGCCCCGGCCGCAATCTGGCCGAATAGTCGGTGGCTCTGATCGGCATCGAACAGGTCCACCATCAGGCTCCAGGCGAGGGAGATGACAAACAGGTTCATCACCGACAGCCAGATATAGAAAGCCCGCGCGATCCAGATATTGGCGGGGTCGATCAGCAGGCTGGTGGCAAAGCCCGCCATGACCAGCGCGGAGATGGAATAGAGGATCGGCAGCAGGCGCCGCCGCGGCATGCGCGCCGTGACCCAGCCATAAAGCGGGACGACGAGCAGCATGGCGACGAACGTGCCCGTCCACAGCCATTGCAGATTGTCCACGCCACCTGCGATGCCGAATGTCTCGCGCACCGGGCGCAGCATGAAATAGGAGACGAAGAGCAGGAAGAAGAGCAGGAACGCCGTGGCGACCGCGCCAACCTCGCCCGGTTGGGCGACGATGAGACGGTTAAGGAGGCTGCGCTGCGCCGGCCCCTCAGAGGCCATCGATATATTGCTCCATCCGCTTTCTCATCGCCGCATCAGGCAGGGGCCCGCGCGCCGCGCCGAGATTATCGTCCACATAGCGTGTCTGCGCCATGCCGGGGATGGCGATGGGCCGGCTGGGATGGGAGAGCACATATTTGAGGAAGACCTGCGCCCAGCTCGTCGCGCCGATTTCCTTCGCCCAATCCGGCAGCGGCTTGTCGCGTGTGGCGTTGAACAGCCGATCCCGTCCGAAGGGCAGGTTGACCATCACCGCAATACCCTTTTCCTGCGCGAGCGGCAGGATGCGCTCGGCGGCATTGCGATTATCGAGCGCATAATCGACCTGGATCGTATCCAGCGGCTCCTTGCGCATCGCGGCCTCAAACGCCTCATATTGTCCATCGAACGACGTGGTGATGCCCAGTGCGCGGATGCGCCCGGCCGCCTTGAGGTCGCGCAGGGTGGCGAGCTGATCGTCAAGATCGCGCAGATTATGGACTGCGATGAGATCGATCCGGTCCGTCCGCAGCTTTTTGAAGGATTGCTCGATCTGCGCCTTCCCCTCGTCGCGGGAATTGGCGCCGACCTTGGTGGCGAGGAACAGCCGGTCGCGCACGCCAAGATCGGCGACGAGCTGACCGACAACCTCCTCCGCCCGGCCATAAGCGGGCGCCGTGTCGATCACGCTCCCGCCCAGTTCGGCAAAACGCGCGATGGTGGCGCGCAGCGGCGCAAGCTGGTCTGCGCCTTGCGGATCGTCATAGCGCCGCGCCGTGCCGATGCCCACGGCCGGCACCTGAATGGCCCCGCTGCCAATAGGCACCATGCGCAGTCCGTCGCTGCCCGGCGTCTGCGCCAGCGCTGCCTTGATCGTGAAGGGCAGGGCGGCCATCCCTGCAAGCATGACACGGCGATTCAGCATGAGGCTATCCTCTTCCCGGCATCTCTCCTGAAGCCACGATCATCGGCAATTTGGCGCGGGGATGCAATCGACAACTGGCGGATGCGCAAGGCCGAGCCGAGCGATATGATCGCATGAGCGGTTGGCCCATGCGGCGAGGCAGCGAGGCAAAGATGCTGACACCTCACCTTGTGTCGGAAAAACCCCGGGCCGGATGTCGCGTTCCTTTTCGAAAAGCCGTTGCAATGAGATTATCGGCTGATTATAGGCGGCCCACCCTGGGGGCTGTAGCTCAGTTGGGAGAGCGCATCGTTCGCAATGATGAGGTCAGGGGTTCGATTCCCCTCAGCTCCACCAGTGGTTTTCCTACATTTTAGTTACGGGCGTTTCCGGCATGTGCCGGATGGCGTATTCCGGATGCTGCCCATGGCCGGCGCAAGCATTTTTTCTATCGGCTCACGCAATGCCATATGGCTCTGGCGAAATGATGTGCGGATACCAATCTTCGCTTTCCCAAAGCCATACTTCCGCTGCGTGGCGAGGAAATTGCCATTTTGGGCTTGCCACGGGGCGGCGGTCACGGCATAGGCGCCCGGGCTTGCCCACCGGATCTTCAAGACCGGCATCAGTGGCCCCTTCGTCTAGCGGTTAGGACGCGGCCCTCTCACGGCTGAAACACGGGTTCGATTCCCGTAGGGGTCACCATTCGCAGTTTTCTGCGGTTCTGTGAGCATTAAGACCGGCGCGGGCCGAGTTTTCCCATAGACTTCAACGGCCACGCCAGAGCGCGAAATGCTGGTGGCTGTGCGGCTTGGATTACGATCTGTCAGACCGGCGGCTGGCCATTCTCGATGAGCACCTGTCCTGCGAGATAGAGCGTGCCGGCGATAAGCACGGCGCGGTCCGTCCGGCTGCCCGAGGTCGCGGCAATATCCAGCAGCGCGTCCTTAATGGTGGAAAAGCCCGTATGTGGCACGTCCCAGCGTCTTGCAAGATCAGCGAAGACATCTGGCCCATGATGCTCATGGCCCGGCACAGGCAGCGAGCGGATCGAGCGGATCAGCGGACGCAGCGGGGTCAGGAAGCCCTCAATATCCTTGTTTGCGAGCATGCCGGTGACGAGATCGAGCCCGTCCGGCGCGAGACCGCTTTCGGTGAGCGCGCTGGCGAGTGCCTTTCCGGCATCCGGATTATGGCCGCCATCGAGAATGACGGCGCGGCCCGGCACCAGATTGGTGAGCGGCCCGGCATCGAGCCGCTGCATCCGCGCGGACCATTGCGTCCAGAGCGGGGCGGCACGTAAAGCCGCGTCGCTCACCGGTAACATGGTCTGGTGACGCAGCATGGCGATGGCGAGGCCGAGATTGCTGACCTGATGCTGGCCGGAGAGGCGGGAAAGCGGCAGGTCGAGCCGGCCGGCGCTATCGCGATAATGAAGCTCGCCCTGATATTGCGCGATGTCCCATGCCTCGCCGCGCGGCAGATGCACGGCGCCGACGCGCGCGGCGACCTGCGCGATGGTGGTGTTCATCGGCGCACTGTAGCGCTGCGTGACCAGCGGGCGGCCTGATCTGGCAATGCCGGCTTTCTCGAAGGCGATGCGGCAGAGCGGGTCGTCCGGTGTGTCGGCCTCCGGGGCGAGCAGGAAGGCCTCATGATCGATGGCGAGCGAGGCGATGCCGCAGGCAGCGGGTGCGGTGAAGACATTGGTTGCATCGAGCCGGCCGCCAAGGCCGACTTCGATCACGCAGGCATCGGCCGGGGTGGCGGCGAAGAGTTTGAAGGCAGCCGCCGTGGTGATCTCGAAAAAGCTGGCGTGCAGGTCTGCGCCGATATCCAGCACATCGCTCAGCGCGCGGGCGAGCGTGGCGTCGTCGATCAATGTGCCGGCGAGGCGGATGCGCTCGTTGAAGCGCGCCAGATGCGGCGAGGTGAAGACATGGACCGCGCGGCCATCGGCTTCGAGCGCCGCGCGCAGATAGGCGCAGGTGGAGCCCTTGCCGTTGGTCCCGGCGACATGGAAGACCGGCGGCATGGCGCGCTGCGGGTTGCCGAGACGGTTCAGAAGCGCCGTGATCCGCTCCAGCCCCAGCACATCGCGCCCCGGCGAGAGCGCCATCAGCCGATCGAGCTGCGCCTGCACGGCGGGGTTTTGGGAAACGGCGTGGTCAGCCATGGGCGGTCTCTTGAAAGCGGAAGTTGGTGTGGAGGCGGGCGAGAGGCCGCATCATGGAGCCAGTGCCAACGCGCGATCGGCCGGAGCACAGCAGGGCGCGCTGCTGCTGCCCGGTCCCCGGCATACAGCCGGGCGGCGGCGGGAGAGCGGGCGGATGTGGCACGGCATAGGTCCTGTTCGCGCGGGGTCAGGCCGCGCGACTGGCGGTCAGATAGCCGATCGTACGGGCAAGCGTCTCGCGCATATCCTTGCGGGGAACGACCATGTCCAGCATGCCGTGCTCCAGCAGATATTCTGCCCGCTGGAACCCCTCAGGCAGCTTCTCGCGGATCGTATTCTCGATGACGCGCGCGCCCGCGAAGGCGATGAGCGCATTGGGCTCGGCAATCTGTATATCGCCCAGCATGGCGTAGCTGGCGGTCACGCCGCCCGTGGTCGGATCGGTCAGCACGACGATATAGGGCTGGCCCGCCGCACGCAGCTGCTGGATGGCCACCGTCGCGCGGGGCATCTGCATGAGAGAGAGGATGCCCTCCTGCATGCGCGCGCCGCCAGCGGCCGTGAAGATGATATAAGGGCAGCGGCGGGTAATCGCTTCCTTGATGCCGGCGACGAAGGCGGCGCCGACGGCCGTGCCCATCGAGCCGCCCATGAACGCGAAATTCTGCACGCCGACGACTGCGGGCAATCCCTCGATCCGCCCGAAACCGTTGATCAGCGCGTCGGCATCGCCCGTGGCGGTGCGCGCGCCCTTCAGCCGGTCCGTATAGCGTTTGGAATCCCGGAATTTGAGCGGATCTTCCTTCACCGTGGGCGCGGGCAGCAGGGTGAGCGTGGCATCATCGAAAATCTGGCTGAAACGCTCTTTGGCGCCGATGCGGCCATGATGGTTGCAGCGCGGGCAGACGCTGAGATTCTCTTCCCATTCCTTCTGGAAGATCATCTGACCGCAGCCGGTGCATTTGTGCCAGAGATTATCGGGCGTCTCGCTCTTCTTCGCGATGAAGGGCAGGACGTTGCGGACGCGGTTGAGCCAGCTCATGCGACAGGTTCCTTGGAGGCAAGCGCGGTGCGCAGCGCGGCGATGAAATCGCGCACGGGCCCGGCTGAATTGACGCCATGCGTGGCGATGAGATCGACGATCGCCGATCCGACGATCACGCCATCGGCCACTGCACCGATGGCGGCGGCCTGCGCGGGCGTGCGGACGCCGAAGCCGACAGCGACGGGCAAATCGGTCGCGGCCTTGAGGCGAGCCACGGCGGCCTCGATATTGCCTTGCGCGGCCTGTTGCAGCCCGGTGATGCCGGCAACCGAGACATAATAGAGAAAGCCCGAGGCGCCATCGAGAACGGCGGGCAGCCGGGCGGCATCCGTGGTCGGCGTGGCGAGGCGGATGAGCGAGATGTCGGCGGCGCGCAGGGCCGGGCCGAGTTCTTCATCCTCCTCGGGCGGGATATCGACGCAGATGACGCCATCCACGCCGGCGCTTTGACATTGCGCCGCGAACCAGTCCGCGCCGCGGATCGTCATCGGGTTGGCGTAACCCATCAGCACCAGCGGCGTTTCAGGATGGCGGGCGCGGAAGGCGGTGGCGATCTCGAAGATGGCGGCAGTGCTGATGCCCGCCGCCATGGCGCGCAGGTTGGCAGCCTGGATCGCCGGGCCATCCGCCATCGGATCGGTGAAGGGCATGCCCAGTTCGATCACGTCGGCGCCGCCCGCGACCAGCGCATCGAGCACGGCGGCAGTGCCGGCCGGCGTCGGATCGCCCCCGGTGACGAAGGTGACGAGCGCGGCGCGGCCCTCACTGCGGGCGCGGGCGAAGGCGTTGGCAAGGCGGCTCATAGCTGCGCCCCCAAGGCATCGGCAACGGTGTAGATATCCTTGTCACCGCGCCCGGAGACGTTGACGATGATGATCTGGTCTTCCTTCATTTCCCGTGCCTTGCTTTCCAAAGCTGCCAGCGCGTGGGAGCTTTCCAGCGCGGGGATGATGCCCTCCGTCCGGCAGGTCAGCTGGAAGGCGTCGAGCGCCTCGCGGTCCGTGATCGGCAGATAGGCGACCCGGCCACTCTCGTGCAGCCAGCTATGTTCAGGGCCGATGCCGGGATAATCAAGCCCGGCGCTAATCGAGTGCGCCTCGGTGATCTGGCCATCCTCATCCTGCAACAAATAGGTCTTGTTGCCGTGAAGAATGCCGGGCTTGCCGCCGGTAAGGCTGGCGGCATGCTCGCCGCTCTCGATCCCGCGCCCGGCCGCCTCGACGCCGACCATCGCGACATCGGCATCATCCAGAAAGGGATGGAACAGGCCGATGGCGTTGGAGCCGCCGCCGACCGCCGCGATCAGCAGGTCCGGCAGGCGGCCCTCCGCGGCGAGAATCTGCTCGCGGGCCTCCTTGCCGATGACCGACTGGAAATCGCGCACCAGCTCGGGATAGGGGTGCGGACCGGCGGCGGTGCCGATGATGTAGAATGTATGATCGATCGTCGCGACCCAGTCGCGCAGAGCTTCGTTCATCGCATCCTTGAGCGTCTGCGCCCCGCTGGTCACCGGGCGGACCTCCGCGCCGAGCAGCTTCATGCGGAAGACATTGGGCTGCTGGCGCTCGATATCCCGCGCACCCATGAAGATGGTGCAGGGCAGGCCGAAGCGGGCGCAGACGGTCGCCGTCGCCACGCCATGCTGGCCCGCGCCGGTCTCCGCGATGATCCGCGTCTTGCCCATGCGGATGGCGAGCAGGATCTGGCCGATGCAATTGTTGATCTTGTGCGCGCCGGTGTGGTTGAGTTCCTCGCGCTTGAAATAGATTTTCGCGCCGTAACCCGGCTTCCCGCCTTTGCGATAATGCTCGGTCATCCGTTCGGCAAAATAGAGCGGCGAGGGACGGCCGACATAATGGGTCATCAGGTCGTCAAATTCCGCCTGAAACGCCGGGTCGGCCTTTGCGGCGCGATATTCGCGCTCCAGGTCGAGGATAAGCGGCATCAGTGTCTCGGCCACATAGCGGCCGCCAAACTGGCCGAAATGGCCGCGCTCATCAGGCAGCGCGCGCAGGGAGTTGGGCAGATTGGGTGAAGTCGTCATGATCGTTTCTCGTCCGTGGATGCGTGGGGCCGTTCGCTTGCGAAAAGGGGAGCGATCAGCGCCATCGTCCCGCGACGCGGGCGCGGAGGCAGGCCGGCATCAGCATTGCGAAACCGCTTTGCAGAAGGCTGCGATCTTGTCCATATCCTTGATGCCCGCTGCGCTCTCGATGCCGGAGGAGGCATCGACCAGCGGCGCGCCGGTCACGCGGATCGCCTCGGCGACATTGCCGGCATTGAGCCCACCGGCAAGCCCCCATGGCAGCGGCGCACGATGGCCGGACAGCAGGGACCAGTCGAAGCGCAGGCCCATGCCGCCGGGCAGCGCCGCACCGTCCGGCGTCCTGGTATCGTAAAGCAGGCGATGGGCGGCGCCGACATAGGCACCGGCCGCGGCGAGATCCGCGGCGGTTTTGACGGAGATGACCTTCCACACCTCCAGCCCGGTGCGCGCGGCGATGGCGGCGGTACGGGCCGGCGTCTCCCGCCCGTGCAGCTGGATCGCGTGAGGCGCCCCGGTGGCGATCACCGTATCGAGCAGGGCATCGTCCGGCTCGACCAGCACCGCGACGCGGCGGACATGGCCGGGCACGCGGGGGGCAATTTCGGCCAGCCGCGCGGGCGTCACATAACGCGGGCTCGCCGGGAAATGGTTGAAGCCCACATGCGTGGCGCCTCCGGCACTGGCGGCGTCGATTGCGTCAATGGTGCTGACGCCGCAAATCTTGATGGCGACTCGGCTCATGGCGGGCGGTGTAGCCGTTATCCGCCGGCGAGGGGAGGGCGGCCCGGACAATTCATATCCGTCAGCCGGCGATCATCGCGCCGCCCAGCAGGGTGAGCAGCTTCACATCCATCGCATAGCCCTCCGCCCGGCGTTCGGCGAGCCAGTCGGCGAGGCTGTCGAGCGCCACGCGGTGGACGCGGATATCCTCCCCCGCAACGCCGCCGCCGCTCCCCACCTGCACGAGGTTATGGGCGCGGAACAGGGTGAAACTTTCCGAAACCATGCCCGGAGAACTATAGAAGCGCCCGAGTGAGACGATGCGGCCGGCCCGGAAACCCGTCTCCTCCTCCAGCTCGCGCGCGGCGGCGAGGGCGGGGTCCTCACCGGCATCTTCATCGCCGACGAGACCGGCGGGCAATTCGATGCAGCGGCGGCCCAGCGGAACGCGATATTGATCGACCAGGATGACGTGGCGCTGCCCTGCCTGCCCGCCATCGCCCTGCGGCTCGTCAATGGCGAGGATCACCGCCGCGCCGATGCCCCGCGTGCGGCTGACATATTCCCAGCGGCCACGGCGTTTGGCGGCGATGAACCGGCCTTCCCACATGAGCTCTTCAGGAAGATGGGCGTCGTCTTGCGGAAGCGGCGGGTTCACAGTTCGATGAGCCTGTCCGGCAATTCATTGGGGTTGCCTTCGGTCTTGGGACAATGTTCGGCAAGAATGGCTCCGGCCTTGTCGATCGCCAGCGCCATGCCCTGCGCGATGCGGCCCTCGCGCACCTCGTCGATCATCGCGGCCATCGCTTCGCCCCATGCTTCGGGGGAGACGGTGGCGGCGATGGTCTCGTCCGCCACGATCTCGGCGCGATGTTCATCGAGCGAGAGATAGAGGAGCATGCCGGTCAGCCGGGCCGTGCGGGCCTCCGCCGCGGTGCGGAACAGCAGCAGTGCCCGCCGCCGCACGCGCCGGCTCTTGGTGCTGCCCGGCGTCAGCGCCATGCGCAGCGCCGGGATGGCGAGCAGATAACGGACCACCAGAAATTTGAGGATCATGTTGCCGAGCAGGAGCAGCATGACCATCCGCAGCGGCAGGTCGTGTGTCCACTCGCCGAGCAGCCAGATCAGCGCCTGCTCATACCAGAGCGGGAAGATCGCCGCGAAAGCGGGCACGAGAAAGGCAGCCAGAATCGCCCAGTGCAGGCCGACATCATGATAAGCATCCGACCGGGACGCGACGATGGTGACGATTTCGGCGTCGGTTCGCGCCTCGGCTCTGGAGACCGCATCGGTGATGAGGCGGTGATCCGCCTCGCTCATGGCTGCGCGCTTGCCCATTACCACCCTCCGCTCGCGCCGCCGCCGCCAAAGCTGCCGCCGCCGCCGGAGAAACCCCCGCCACCGCCGCCGCCCCAGCCGCCGCCACCCCAGCCACCGCCGCCCCGATGATCGTCATCATCGCGGAAGGCGCCGCGCAGGGCGGCGTCTATCCCCCAGATGACGATGGGGCTGATGCCGCCACGATAGCGCCTGCCGCCCCGCGCGGCGCGCGAAAGCGGCAGCAGCACGAAGACGAGGATGAAGAACACGATGGCGATCGCCGAGCCGATATCCTTGCCACTATGGCCCTGCTGGCGGCGGCCGGCATCGGCGGCGACCTGGCGCTGCTGGTCGGGCGGAAGCTCAAGAATGCGGATGATCTCGTCCACGCCCACGTTGATGCCGCCGATCATGTCGCCCGCCTTGAAGCGCGGCGTGATGACATTGCGGATGATGCGACCGGAAAGCGCGTCCGTGAAGATCGGTTCCAGCCCGTAGCCGACCTGAATGGTCAGCCGCCGCTCATTGGGGGCGACGAGCAGGAGCAGGCCATTATTTTCTTCCTTCTCGCCAAGGCCCCATGTGCGCCCGAGCCGGTAGCCATAATCGCCGACGTCATAGCCCTCGAGGCTCGGCACGGTGGCAACCACGACCTGCCGGCCGGTCGTCTGTTCCAGCGCGGCAAGCTTTTGCGTGATCTGCTGCGCGGTTGCCGGATCGATGATCTGCGCGGCATCCACCACGCGCCCGGTGAGTGGCGGAAAGCTCTGCGCCAGCGCGGCATCCGGGCGCAGCGCCAGCGCCGCCATCAGCAGGGCGAGCAGCAGCAGGCAATGGCGGCGCAGGGCGATCATGAATGCCGGACTTTCCGGGCGCGAGGGCTTCGTTCCCGTCAATTGCTGTTGAACATCGCGCCGACATCAGGCGCGTTGTCGGCTCCGGCCTTGGCTTCGAACGGCGTCATTGGCTTGGCGCCATGGATGAGCTTCGCGCCGATCATCTCCGGGAAGGTGCGGATGCGGGTATTATAATCCTGCACCGCGCCATTATAGTCGCGAATGGAGATGTTGATGCGGTTCTCCGTGCCCTCAAGCTGGGTCATCAAATCGGCAAAGCGCGCCTGACTCTTGAGATCGGGATATTGCTCCACCGTGACGAGCAGGCGGCTCAGCGAACTGGAAACATTGGCCTGCGCGGCCTGGAAAGCCTCCACCTTGGCCGGATCGGTGAGATCATCGGCATCCAGCTTGACCTGCGTGGCGGAGGCGCGGGCGTTGATGACGCCTTCCAGCGTGTCGCGCTCGATTGTCGAAGCGCTGCGCGCGGTGGCGACGAGATTGGGGATGAGGTCCGCGCGGCGCTGATAGGAAGCCTGCACGTCAGCCCATTTGGCTTTGGCATTCTCCTCGGCGGTCGGCACCGAGTTGATCCCGCATGCCGCGAGGGACAAGGTCACCATCAGCAGCAGCAGCGAGCGCAGCAGCGGAAGGCGCGGGGAGGGGGTAACCATCGATCGTCATCCTCTCATCTGGGCGGAGCATCCGCCGGCAAGAGCGCTAAATAGGAAGTTGCCAGCCGCCCCGCAACATCATTACCCATGGTCGGGCATCATATGTGCGGATATGTCGGATTTGGCGTTCGCTCATGCGATTGCGGCAAGATCGGCCAAGGGGAAAGAACATGCTGTCTGAATTCAAAACCTTTATCGCACGCGGCAATGTGCTGGATCTGGCTGTTGGTGTGATTATCGGCGCGGCGTTCGGGACGATCGTGAGTTCGCTTACCGACGATGTGCTCATGCCGATCATCGGCGCGGTTTCCGGCGGTTTCGATTTTTCCAATCACTTCATTGCATTGGGCCCCGTGCCGGAAGGGACTGCGCCGACACTTGAGGCCATGAAGGCCGCCAATGTGGCGGTGATCGCCTATGGCAGCTTCATCACGGCGGTTTTCAATTTTCTCATTCTCGCATTCGTCATTTTCCTGATCGTCAAGCAGGCCAACAAGATTCTCGGCCGCAAGCCGGAGGCCGATGAGCCGGCCGGCCCGACCGAGGTCGATCTGCTGACCGAGATCCGCGACGCGCTCAAAAAATAAGGTCGTGGTGTAAGGTGAATGGTGCTGCCTGAAGAGTGCCATTCACCCGCGCCGGGAACCATCTGGGCCTGAAAGCGCTTTTGTTTCCAGTCCAATGGCGTGAGTCAGGACATAAGAGGAGACTGAAGCGTGAAGAAAGCGATGATCATTGCTGCCCTGGGTTGTTCCGTGGCGCTTGCCGCCTGCGGCTCTCGGGAAGCGCAGAACGTCGAGGATGCCTATGACAATCAGGCGGACATCATCGACAACCGCGCCGCAAGTCTTGAGGACGCTGCCGACAATGCGGCCGACGCACTCAGGGACCGTGCCGATAACGCGACGGCCGCCGTCGGCAGAAGCCTCGACAACGCGGCTGACGCGGTGAAGAACCGTGCCGATAACGCGGTAGACCGGCTCAACGATACTGCCGATGCCGTGCGCGACAAGGGCGATGCGAAGGCCGACGCCGTCAACAGATAATAGCCATGCGTGGCTGAACGGCCATCCGGCTCCCGGCCGATGGGGCAAGGGCATTCCCGTTGCGGAGTGCCCTTGTTCGTGCGTGGAAAAAGGCTTCGCGCGCGGAAATAAAGTTCGTCGCCTGTGGCGGTATCGGGGCTTTTCTTTGTGTGAATAGCGCCTATATCGGTGAGGCCGGTTCAACCGGCTATGGCGATAAATTGCAGCGTGCAATAGGCGCAGCGGACCCGGGGGCGGTACCCGGCGGCTCCACCATCATCGGCGCTCACCTTTGGCGGGCGTCGCTGCTGACGGGGCCGAACTAGGATCGACGTGTGCTGAAAAGCGTTGTTTTTGCCCGGGCTGAGTAACCCGTTCAAGGCTCAAAACCTATAAGTGCCAACGATAACGACGCACTTGCTCTCG
>Ga0182736_1001088_pt1 | contig 30021 bp, 24 predicted proteins | sample eDN5th30CKraftBY_FD_128882 | JGI IMG/M metagenome (GOLD analysis project Ga0182736, IMG submission 128882) | Enriched backyard soil microbial communities from Emeryville, California, USA - eDNA 5th pass 30_C Kraft BY (version 2) (version 2) | ecosystem: Environmental > Terrestrial > Soil >...
CTGCGCGAGGAGGTGGGACTGCGTCACGCAAGCGAACGCCGCCTGCGGTGGGCGCGGCATCCCGATGTCGCGTGGCACCTGGAGCGTCCCGACGAGACGTGGCGCTCGGTCGACGGGCGCCGCGACGGGATCACGGTGGGCCGCGGCGACGACGTCAGCGCGCTGCGGATCGAGGGCGGCGACGACAGCGGGCCGGGGCGCGAGCTGGTGCGATCGGCGCGGATCCTCGAACGCGCACCCGTCGTGCTGCCGTTGACGGTCGGCGTGGCGGTGTGCGGCCCGCTGCCGTTCGCTCGCGCGGTCGCCCGCGGACTGACGGTGCAGGCGTGTCTCAATCTCCCGCCCGGCCGGCTTCGCGTCGACGGCGCCGTGCAGGGATGGGGAGAGGAGCTCCCTCACGCCGCCGCGCGGACAGGCATCGTCATGCGCGTCTACGAGCCTGGGCAGCGCGTCGCGGACGATGCGGAGGCGCCGGTCGTCGTGGTCGCGGAGGGAGAGCCGCCGCCGCCGCGCTGCGGTGCGGTCGTGAGCCTTCTCTCGCCCGGGCACGCGCGACTCGACCACGGGGCGGACCGCCGCGTCATCGAGGTGCTGCCCGTCTCGATCGAGCAGGCCCGTGCTGTCGCCACCGCTCTCGCGGAACGGGCGGCGGCCACTCAGGGCGGACCCGTGCGGGAGGTGCCACGCCTCCTCGAGCTCCTCGACTTCCCGGAGTGTGCCGTCGAGGCGTCGCCGACGCATCTTCGGGCGGCGGTCGGCATCGCAGGTGAAGGGGCGGCGGTGGTCGACATCGCCGGCGACGGCCCGCACGCGGTCGTGATCGGCGTGACGGGCTCGGGCAAGAGCGAGCTGCTGATCACGTGGGTCGCTGCCCTGGCGGCCCGCCGGACGCCGCAGGAGGTGTCGTTCCTGCTCGTCGACTTCAAAGGCGGGAGGTCGTTCGAGGCCCTCGAGGTCCTCCCGCACGTCACGGGCGTGCTCACCGACCTCGACGAGACTGCGGCACTGCGGGCGATCGACAGCCTCCGTGCCGAGGTGCGCCATCGCGAGCGGGTGCTGGCCTCGGTCGGCGCGCGCGACGTCGCCGAGTCGGGGGGAGCGCTCGGCCGGCTCATCGTGGTCGTCGACGAATACGCCGCCCTCGTGTCGGCACACCCCGCGCTGCACGATCTCTTCGCCGACATCGCCGCCCGCGGCCGCGCACTGGGCATGCACCTGATCCTCGCCTCGCAGCGCGCTGCCGGCGTGTTCCGAGACTCCGTCCTGTCCAATGCGCCCCTGCGGCTCGCCTTGCGCGTGACGGACCCCGCCGATTCCCGAGCAGTGCTCGGGTGCGACGACGCCGCAGCGCTCTCAGGGCGCTCCGAAGATCGAGGAAACTGCCTTGTGCGCGGACCCGCGGATGCCGCCCCGCGCGCGATCCGAGTGTCGCGGTGCCTTCCGGGTGACATCGTGCGGCTCGTTCCTGCAGACGTGCAGCCCGCCCGGCGGCCGTGGCTCCCGCCGCTTTCCGCCGAGATCGCCCTCGACGACCACCGCGTGCCGGGCCGATTCGTCCTCGGCATCGCCGACGAGCCCGAGCACCAACGGCAGCGTCCGGCGGAGCTGCGCGACGACGAACCCGGGCTCGCCGTCGTGGGGAGCGCGGGCACGGGGAAGACGAGCGCGCTCCGCTCTATCGCGGCGCAGGCCCCCGGCGTGGTGGTGGTCCCGTCCGATCCGGAGACCGGGTGGGATGCGATCGCGGCCGCCGACCAGCTTGCGCCGGGCGGCGTCGTCCTCGTCGACGATGTCGATGTGCTGCTGGGCCGGCTCGGGGGCGATCACGCGACGATCGCGCGCGACCGGCTCGAACGCCTGGCGCGCGAGGCCCGCTCCCGCGGCGTCCGTGTCGTCGTGTCCGCGCAGCGGTCCACCGGCCCGGTCGCCCGTATCATCGAGTCCCTCCCGAGGCGGCTGCTGCTGGCGCACGCCACGCGCACCGACTACCTCGCATCCGGAGGCGAGAGCGCCGACTTCACTCGCCTTCCGCCTGGGCGAGGCCACCTCGATGGGGTGCTGACACAGGTGCTGTGGACACCGGGCACCGGCGTCGAGGCGCCCGAGGCCGATTCGGTGGCGCCACGCGAGTCCCCATGGCATCCCGAGCGACATCCCGTCGCGTTCGTCGCCTTCGACGGGCCGCGCACCCAGGCCGTGCTCGAGTCGTGGCGCTCCCGCGGCGCAGTCATCGCCCGTGTCGACGAACCCGGCCTCGCGTGGCGTCCCGGTAACGTCGTCTGGGGAGCGCCCGACGTATGGCTCGCGCAGTGGCGGGCCCTCGCCGATGCACGCGCGTGCGCCCTGACCCTCATCGACGTCGCGTGCGCAGCCCAATATCGCGCCGTCACCGGAGACCCGCAGCCGCCTCCCTACGCGAAGCCCCATGCGGCGCGGGCCTGGCTGCGCACTCCCGACGGCATCGTCACGAGAATCGTGCTCCCGACATGAGCCGTCGGCGGCCCCATGACACGCGAAGCCTAGAGCACGTCCTGACGTGCGACGAGCGGGAGACCGTGGGCCGAAGCGACGCCCTCGTTGACCACGGCGCCTGCGGCGGTGTTGAGCCCGCTCGCCAGGGCGGGGTCTGCCGCGAGCGCCGCCTGCCAGCCCAGCGAGGCGATCCTCCTCACATACGGCGCCGTCGCGTTCGTCAGCGCGGAGGTGGATGTGTTGGGCACGGCGCCCGGCATGTTCGCCACGCAGTAGAAGACGCTGTCGTGCACCGTGAACGTCGGCTCGGCGTGCGTCGTCGGTCGAGTGTCCTCGAAGCAGCCTCCCTGATCGACCGCGATGTCGACCAGCACCGACCCCGGCCGCATGCGCGAGACCATGTCGTTCGTCACCAGCTTCGGCGCCTTCGCCCCCGGAATGAGCACCGATCCGATCACGAGATCGCTCCCCACCACGGCACGGTCGAGGTCGAGCGGGTTGGACGCCGCCGTCTTCACGCGCCCCTGGAAGTGGTCGTCGAGATACCGCAGACGCTGGATGTTGGTGTCGAAGATCGTGACATCGGCGCCGAGCCCAGCGGCGATCACGGCCGCATTCGCGCCCGCTACGCCACCGCCGATGATCGTCACGGCAGCCGGCCGGGTGCCCGGCACCCCCGACATGAGCAGCCCGAGGCCACCGGCCGAGCGCATGAGCGTCGCGGCGCCCACCGTCGGCGCCAGACGCCCCGCCACCTCGCTCATGGGTGCCAGCAGCGGCAGGCCGCCACCCGGCAGCTGCACCGTCTCGTAGGCGATCGCGGTCACGCGGTCGGCCACGAGGCGCTCAGTGAGCGGACGATCCGCCGCCAGATGAAGGTAAGTGAAGAGCACGAGATCGTCGCGGAAGTAGTCGTACTCGCTCTCGATCGGCTCCTTCACCTTGAGGAGCAGTTCCGCCCGGGCCCACACCTCAGCGGCGTCGTCGAGCAGGGTCGCGCCCGCGTCCGCATACTCCTCGTCGGTCATCGATGAGCCCAGCCCGGCCCCGCGCTGCACGAACACCTCATGCCCGGCCGCGACCAGGTCATGCACGCCCGACGGCGTCAGCGCGACGCGGTATTCGCTGTTCTTGATCTCGGTGGGAACGCTGATCCTCATTGATGTCCTCCCGCCCCGAGACGGGGCTACACGGTCGGGCGGATCGCTCCGACGTCCTGTCCGCCGCCGGTCACCGTCAGCGGAAGCTGCGCGAGTGTGGCCGCCACATCAGCGGATGCCAGAGCCCCGTGCCTCTCGAGCAGTCGGAGCGCGATCGCCGTCGCCGCACGCCCGTTGCCGTCGAGCACCTTGAGCGCCGTCGTCGTGCCGTTCGGGGCCACCATCACCATCACGCCCTCGGCGCCGCCCTTGGCGAACACGCCGAGTCGCTCGATCGCGATCGTGTCGGGCCGGCCGGGCCCGTCGATCGCCCACGGATTCTCGCGCACGGTGCGCACGAGGGTGCCCGCGAGCCGGTGCAGTGCGAACGGCGACCGCTCCGACGACGTGCCGATCCGATGGATCGCGCGCACCAGCCCTGTCAGGCTCATCGCGTGCACGGGAGCGCCGCAGCCGTCGACGGCCGTCGCGGCGACCTTCGAGCCCGTCAGTCGCTCCACCACCTCGCGGATGTGCGCCTGGAGGGGATGCGACGGATCCAGGTAGGTCGACGGGTCCCACCCGTTGACGGTGCAGGTGAGCAGCATCGCGGCGTGCTTGCCGGAGCAGTTCATACGAACGCGCGCCGGCTCGCCGCCGTCACGCACGAGCTGATCACGCGTCGCGGTGTCGCCCGGCCACGCGGGCGGGCACTGCAGCGCCGACTCGTCGAGTCCGGCTGCGTCCAGCACTTCGCGCACGACCCCGACGTGCCTGTCGGTTCCCGAGTGGCTCGCCGTCGCCAATGCGAGGCGCTCGCCGTCCAGGGGCGCGCCCGCGGTCGCGCACGCGAGCGCCTGCAGGGGCTTGAGGCTCGAGCGAGGAAGGATCGGCGAGTCGACGTCACCGCGCGAGTCGATCACGACCCCGTCGGGGTCGACGACGACGGCGGATCCGCTGTGCCGCGACTCGATGAAGCCATTGCGCTCGACGACCGCCAGCTCGACGGCGGAGGACACGGAGAAGGTCTGCGTCACGACGTCCAGCCTATCGCCGCGCACGGTCCCGACCGATGGCAGACTGACCGTGTGATCGGGGAACACCACTACACAGTCGAGACCACCTGGACGGGAAACCGGGGGACCGGGACGAGCGGCTACCGCGACTACGACCGCGCCGTCACGCTGTCGATCGACGGCAAACCCGACCTCCTGGCATCCAGCGACAGGCCGTTCCGCGGCGACCCGGCTCGCTGGAACCCGGAGGACCTGCTGCTGGCCGCCCTCTCGGAGTGCCACCTGCTGTCCTATCTCCACGCGTGCGTCACGACCGGCGTCGTGGTCGTCTCGTACACCGACCACGCGACGGGAACCATGGTCGAAGACGGCCGCGGCGGGGGAGCATTCACCGAAGTGGTGCTGCGCCCGACGGTCGTCGTCGCCGAGGAGTCGATGAGGGATGCCGCCGCCGCCGCCCACGAGCAGGCGCACGAGTGGTGCTTCATCGCCAACAGCGTGAACTTCCCCGTGCGGCACGAGGCGACGATCACCGTCGCGTGAGAGCGGTCAGCGGCGCTCGTGCGGCAGCGCCTGCCTGATGCGCTCGACGGGGTTCTGCGCCGGCGCCTCGTTGTAAGCGCCGGCAAGCTCCTGGCCCGACAGTGCGTGGATCGCGGCCATGATCTCGTCGGTCGCGTGCCGACGGGCACGACCCGACGACGCCGGACCGTGGTGGGACAGGTCGAGGGGCTCGCCGTAGCGGATCGTCACGCGCGGCTTCAGGCGCGGCCACTTCGCTCCGACCGGCATCGCGTCGTTCGTGCCGATGAGACCGACGGGCACCACCTGGGCGCCGGTCTCGAGCGCGAGGAACGCGACGCCGGTGCGGCCCTTGTAGAGACGGCCGTCGAGTGAGCGGGTGCCCTCGGGGTAGAGCGCGATCGCCCGGCCGGACTGCAGGATGCGCCGCTGCTGGTCGAGGGCGTCGAGGGCCGCCTGGCCAGCGCCGCGCTGCACGGGCGTCGCTCCGATCGCGGTGAAGAACTGCCGACTGAACCAGCCTGCGATGCCCTTGCCTTCGAAGTACGAGGACTTCGCGAGGAAGTACACGGGGCGGGGCGCGAACATCGGGATGACGAACGAGTCGATGAACGACAGGTGGTTGCTGGCGAGGATGACGGGGCCCTTGCGGGGCATGTGCGACGCTCCCTCGATGCGAGGGCGCCAGATGAGGCGTGCCAAGGGCGCGACGACCCATCGTCCGATGAAGTAGGTGAGGCCGACGCCGGAGACCTCCTCCGAGGAGGGGGACGCCGACGTGGGGTCAGGCGTCTGCGCTTCGGTCACCAGACGAGGTTACTCCCGAATCCATTCCGTCGCGGGCATGCCCGCCTGGGCCCCGCCTTCACAGCCCAGACAGAAGAAAGTGCGAAAGGATGGACCGACATCGTCCCTTTCCCGTGAGGTCCCCCGTGCGTCTGCGCCCGTTTGCCACCGTGTCCATCGTCGCCGCTTCGGCGCTCCTGCTCGCCGGCTGCACCGGGTCGAGCACCCCCGACCCCACGGCGACCTCGACGGCGTCGGCAGACCTCTGCGGCGCGATCGCGCCGTCGGGCTCCGCCTCGGAGGCGGTCGAGGTCGAAGGCGACGCGGGCGACGCGCCCCAGGTCAGTTTCGATGCGCCCCTGGAGGTCAGCGAACTGCAGGCCACCGTCCTCGACGAGGGCGACGGCGAGCCCACGCAGGCCGGCGACTATGTGCAGTACGCGCTGGCGGCGTACAGCGCCGAGTCGGGTGAGGAGCTCGTCACGATCGGCTACGAGCCGGGTCAGCTCCTGCCGTCGCAGATCTCGGCGGACAACCCGCTGGGTCAGATCCTCGGCTGCAACGCCCCCGGCACCCGCGTGGCGGCCGCGTTCCCGGAGACCCCCGCCACCGACACGACCGAGGCGATCGGCGCCGAGGTGTACGTGCTCGACCTGCTGGGCGTCGTGCCGACCGCCGCGTGGGGCGAGCCGCAGGAGCCGGTCGAGGGAATGCCTGCCGTGACGCTCGCCGACGACGGCGCTCCGACGATCGAGATACCGGACGCGGAGGCGCCGACCGAGACCCAGGTCGCGACGCTCAAGGAGGGCGACGGCTACGAGGTGCAGTCGGGTGACTACGTGCTCATCCAGTACTCCGGCGTGCGCTGGTCGAACGGCGAGGTCTTCGACGAGACCTGGAACGGCAAGTCTCCCTACACCGGCCAGACCACCGGCTTCGTGACCGGCTTCCAGAAGGCGCTCGACGGCTTCAAGGTCGGATCGCAGGCGCTCGTCGTGATCCCGCCGGCCGACGGCTACGGCGAGGGCGAGATCAACGAGGAAGACCTCAAGGGCGAGACCCTCGTGTTCGTCGTCGACATCCTCGGCGCCCAGCACGTCGAAGCGGAGTGACCTTCTAGGCTGGCGGTATGCGGCGTGTTCTGATCCTCGGCTCCACTGGTTCGATCGGGACTCAGGCGCTCGACGTCATCCGCACGCGGCGCGACCGCTTCGAGGTGGTGGGCCTCGCGGCCGGCACCGACCGTGAGGGACTCGCCGCGCAGGCAGCCGAGTTCGGTGTGACCGAGACGGCTCTCGGGGCCGACGACGCCGAACGGCTCGTGCGGTCGGTCGATGCCGACGTCGTGCTCAACGGCATCACCGGCTCGGTCGGACTCGGACCCACCCTCGCCGCGCTGGAGACGGGGCGCACGCTGGCTCTCGCCAACAAGGAGTCGCTCATCGTCGGGGGAGATCTCGTCACGGCGCTCGCCGCCCCGGGCCAGATCGTGCCGGTCGACTCGGAGCACTCGGCGATCGCGCAGTCGCTTCGCAGCGGTGAGCACGCCGAAGTCCGCCGGCTCGTGCTGACGGCATCGGGAGGGCCGTTCAGAGGTCGCACGCGCGACGAGCTCGGCGAAGTGACGCCGGCGCAGGCCCTCGCGCACCCGACGTGGGACATGGGGCGGGTCGTCACGACGAACTCGGCGACGCTCGTCAACAAGGGCCTCGAGGTGATCGAGGCGCACTTGCTGTTCGACGTCGACTACGACGCGATCGATGTCGTCGTGCATCCGCAGTCGGTCGTGCATTCGATGGTCGAGTTCGTCGACGGGTCGACGATCGCCCAGGCGTCGCCGCCCGACATGCGGCTTCCGATCTCGCTCGGGCTCGACTGGCCGCACCGCGTGGCGGGCGTGGGCGCGCCCCTCGACTGGAGCCGCGCGACAGCGTGGACATTCGAGCCCCTCGACGCGGCCGCGTTCCCGGCTGTCGACCTCGCCAAACGGGTGGGACGCGCAGGCGGCACCTATCCGGCGGTGTTCAACGCGGCCAATGAGCAGGCCGTCGACGCCTTCCACGATGGTGCACTGAGCTTCCTCGGCATCGTCGACACGGTCGCACGTGTCGTCGACCGCCACGATGCTCCGCGCGAGCTGACCCGCGAGAGCCTCGCCGAGGCAGAGCGCTGGGCGCGCGCCGAGGCCGACCGGCTGATCGCCGCCGCCTGACGCGACGGCACGCGGTCAGCTCGCGTCGTCGGCGGGCCAGCCGGCTCTGCGGAGCGCGTCGCGCGCGAGACCGGGCGCGTCGAACGGGGTGCGCACACCCTGGATCTCGCGGTATCGCTGGTGGCCCGGACCTGCCCACAGCACAGCATCCCCGTCGCCCGCGAGCGACACCGCGAACTCGATCGCCTTCTCAGGTGGGGTGCACTCGTGGATCTCCGCGTCGGGCCGGGCGGCGCGCGCACCTTCGATGAGGGCGGCCCGGATGAGCGCGGGGTCCTCCGACCGCGGATGCTGATCCGTGATCACCAGCACGTCGCTGCCGAGCACGGCGGTGCTTCCCATGTCGGCGCGCTTGGTCACGTCACGGTCGCCGTTCGCGGCCGTCACCATGATGATGCGGCCCGGCGTGACGTGGCGCACGGCTTCGAGCGTCTTGACGAACGCGTCGGGCGAGTGCGCGAAATCGATGTAGACGGCAGGGCCGCGCGCGCCGGAGACTCGCTGGATGCGGCCGGGGAGCTCAGCCGGGATGCGGCGCCCGTCGACGAGGGCGGTGACATCGGGCCAGGGGAACCCCGCCTCGAGGAGCATGACGATCGCGAGGGCCGCGTTCGAAGCCATGTGCGGACCGATGACCGGGACGGTCGTCTGGAGCGACCGGCCGTCGCGGTGCATGAGGCGGAAGGCCGTGCCGTCCTGGCGCTCGTCGATGAGCTCGGCGGTCCAGTCGGCGTCGACGGCGCCGTCGGCGAGGGCCGGGGTGACGACGGTCGTGACGGGCACGCCGCTGCGCGCCGCGATCTCGCGCCCCTCGGGCGAGTCGACGCATACGACGGCGTGACGCGAGCGATCGGGCTGGAACAGCGCGAGCTTGGCTCCGAGATAGGTGGCCATATCGCCGTAGTCGTCAAGGTGGTCGTGCGTCAGGTTCGTGAACCCTGCGACGTCGAACACGATTCCGTCGACGCGGTGGCGTGTGAGCGCCTGAGCGCTCACCTCGATCATGATCGCGTCGACGCCGCGCTCTCGCATGAGAGCGAGCAGTGCGTGCATCTCGGACGCTTCGGGCGTGGTGAGTCGCGAGGGGATCACCTGACCGGCGATGTGACGCTCCGCCGTCGAAGACAGTCCCGTCGTGCGCCCGAGCGCGCGCAGCATCCCTTCGATGAGGTGCGAGACGCTCGTCTTGCCGTTGGTGCCCGTGATGCCGAACGTCAGCGGAGCGTCCATGTCGGTCCCGTACACCCACGCTGAGACGGCGCCGAGGCTCGCCCGCGGGTCTGCAAGCACGAGCACGGGCAGGCCCGTCGCCTGGGCTGTGGCCGCTCCCGCCTCGTCAGTGAGGATCGCGACGGCGCCCTGGCCGGCTGCCTGCTGTGCGAAGTCGGCGCCGTGACGCTTGGCTCCCTGCAACGCGACGAAGACCTCACCGGGCCGCAGGTCCGAAGTGGCGAGCGTGACGCCGCGCACCGACACGCCCGCAGTGTCTCCGATCACACGGTCAGCGAATCGCTCCGCGAGTTCGGCGAGGGGCCGCTCCACCGGGTTCTCGGGGCGCAGCACGGGCGGAGTCGCATAGTCAGCCATGGCCCCACCATCCTCTCACCGGGCAGCCGCTTCGGCGGGGTTCGTCGTGCGCGATTGCGCTCGGTGGGTGACGCCCGAGCCCCGGATCGGGAACGGCCGGGCCGCAGCGGATGCCGCGACGGCCCGGCCGTTTGCGCCGTGCAGCGTCAGGCGCGGCGACGACGCACGAACGCGACGAGGAGGGCTGCGACGGCCGCGACGAGCGCGCCGCCAGACAGCCAGCGCGCGACAGGATCCGACCCGTCGCCGACCGCCGCGGGAGCGGGTGCGTCGTCGCCGTGGCCATGTTCCGCGGTCTCCGCCGCCTCGCCGACCGCGACGACGGGGGCGGGGGAGTCGAGGTCGTGGGCGTCCTGGCCCTCCTCGGCCACCTGTGCCCAGTCGTGCTGCGAATCGCCGCACTTCTGCAGCACGGGGAACGCCACCTCGGTGCCGGATGCCGCTGAGCTGAAGATCACGTCCATCGAGACCGACGCGCTCAGGCCGTCGTCGATGGGCGTGGCGGGCGTGAACGCGACCTGCGTCGCGATGCCGTCGTCGCCGAGCTCGCGCTCGACGCTCCAGCCTCCCTCGTAGACGGGCGTGATCCCGTCGACGCCGTCAGGAACCGTGAAGACGAGCGCGGTCGTCGCCGCGCCTTCGCAGCCGTGGCTGAAGGAGAAGGTCAGGCGGCTCGACGCGCCGGCGACGGACTCTTCGGGTGTGACGTGGACGTGGGCGGATGCCGCGAGCGGCGCGGCGAGCACCAGGGTGGTGCCGAGGGCGATGCCGCCGGCGGTGAGGCGCGCGTGACGGCGCGGTGAAGCGGTCGGGGTCATGAATGGTCTCTCTCTGTGTTCTGTCGAAGTCGTGCGCAGGCTGTTCACAGCGCGAGCGCGGGGGGACCTCGGCGAGACAGAGCAGACAGGAAGAGGGCGACCGACGGCAAGCGAACCGCGTGAGCGGCCTGCGGCACGGCGTGGACGCGCGGCAGCGACGGTCGCGCCGTCGACAGGAGGCGCCGCAGACCCCGCGCGATTGCGCGGACGAGGCGTTCGCCGTGCGAGAGCAGCACGACGGTGGCCGCTGCGGCGACGAGGTGCGCCGCCGCCATGCCCGCGGTCAGGTGCACGTGGCCGCCGGAGCCGAGCGCGAGCGCGACGGATCCCGTGCTCGCGTGGTGGCCGAGAGCCGCATGAGGGGCGTCCGTGCCGACCGCGGCGAAGGCGACGTGCAGGAGCCCCTGCGCGAGGACGACGACCGCGGCGGTGCCGATCCGAGTGGGAGCGCGTCCGATGATCGCCACCGCGAGGGGCGATGCGAGCAGGGTCGTGACCAGAACGAGCCACCACGAGGGAGCGCCGCCTCCGGCCAGAGTGTGGGCGGCAGCGGCCGTCATCGAGGCGACGGCGGCGGCCGCCGTGCCGCGCAGGGCGCGCTCCTGGCGCGCGCGCATTCGCATCCGCTCCACACCTCGAGCCTATCCCGGCGATGTGTGGGCTGATTCAAAGGCGGCACGCGTAGCCTGGGCTCTCGTGACCGTCCTCGCTTTCGTCATCGGCGTCGTTCTGCTGGTCGTCGGGCTCGCCGTCTCGATCGCACTGCACGAGCTCGGCCACCTCGCCCCCGCCAAGCGCTTCGGGGTGCGCGTGGGCCAGTACATGATCGGGTTCGGGCCGACGCTGTGGTCCCGGCGGATCGGCGAGACCGAGTACGGCTTCAAGGCGCTGCCCCTCGGCGGGTTCATCTCGATGGCCGGCATGTATCCGCCGTCGCGGGCCGAGGGCCGCGCCGCCGGCGGCTTCTTCGCCACCATGGTGCAGGACGCCCGCGCCGCCAACGACGAGACGATCGCCGCCGACGACGAGGGTCGCGCCTTCTACCAGCTGCCGGTATGGAAGCGGATCGTCGTCATGCTCGGCGGTCCTGCCATGAACCTCCTGCTGGCGATCGTCATCCTCACGATCGTCATGTCGGGCATCGGCGTCCAGACCGCCACGACGACGGTCGCCGCGGTGAGCGAGTGCGTGCTGCCGTCTGATGCGACGCAGACCGAGTGCTCGGATGCCGATCCCGCATCCCCCGCGGCCGCGGGCGGGATCCGTCCCGGTGACGTGCTCGTGTCGGTGAACGGGATGCCGGTGTCGACCTTCGCCGAGGCGTCGATGATCATCCAGGCGTCGCCCGACCAGGCCCTGCCGATCGTCGTGGAGCGCGATGGCCGGGAGGTCGCCCTGGAGGTGACCCCGATGCTCGCCGAGCGAGAGGTCCTCGATGCGGACGGCGACGTGACGGTCGCCGAGGTCGGCTTCGTCGGCATGACGGCCGCCGTCGACTACGTCCGCGAGCCGCTCTGGTCAGGGGCCCAGTCGGCGTTCGACCGCACGGGGCAGATCGCCGCGATCATGTGGCAGCTGCCCGCGCGGGTGTATGAGACGGCTGTCGACATGGTCACGGGCGTCGAGCGAGACCCCAACGGTCCGCTGTCGATCGTCGGCGCGGGGCGCCTCGCGGGTGAGGTCGCCGCCGTCGATGCGCCCGTGCTCAATCGCGCTGCCGCGATCCTCGAGCTGCTCGCAGGCCTCAATCTCGCGCTGTTCGTCTTCAACCTCATCCCGCTTCTGCCTCTCGACGGCGGTCACGTCGTCGTAGCCCTGTGGGACGGCATCAAGCGCGCGTGGGCGAAGCTGTTCCGTCGCCCGCCGCCGAAGCCCGTGGACGCGACGAAGCTCGTGCCCGTCACCTTCGTCGTCGTGATCGCGCTCATCGTGATGGGCGGCGTGCTGATCCTCGCCGACATCGTCAACCCCGTGCAGCTGTTCGGCTGATCGGGCCGTGCGGGAGGCTCAGCCCTCGGCGGTCGTCAGCGCGTGCGAGACCAGGCGCTCGAGCGTCTCGAGACCGTCGCGCGACAGGATCGACTCGAGGTGGCCCTGCACCGAGGCGTAGCCCGGTCCGCGCAGTGCGTAGACATCGCCTGTCGCCGGGTCGGCGGCGACCTGGGTGTCGCCGATGCGAGTCGTGCCCGCAGGGACGCGCGCCGTGAACGTGTTGTAGAAGCCGATCGACGCCTGCCGCCCGAACACGTCGACCGACTTCTGCAGGCCCTGGTGCGGCGCGTCGAGCGGCACGAGGTCGATGCCGAGGCGGTGTGCGAGCACCTGGTGGCTCAGGCACACGGCGAGCAGCGGTCGGCGGGATGCCAGCCGGGCCGCGACGACGTCGCGCATGCGCGCCAGCCGCGGGCTGTCCGGATCGCGCGGGTCACCGGGGCCCGGGCCGGAAACGACGATGTCGGCCACGTCGATCGCGGCGGGATCGGCGTCGGTCCACGGAGTGATCGCCACCTCGAAGCCGAGATGGCGCAGCTGGTGCGCCAGCATCGTCGTGAAGCGGTCTTCGGCATCCACGACGATCGCGCTGCGGCCGGCGAAGGGCCCGTGGTGGTCAGCGCCGTCCTGCGGGTTGAGCCAGAACGCCGCGAGCCGCTCATTGCGAGCGGCCAGCAGCGCCGCGATCGACGGGTCATCGGCGAGGCGGCGGGGCTCGGCCGCGGGGGCGTCCTCGTCGTCGGCGGTGCGCAGCTCGGCCACGCGGTCACGCTCGACCGCTCCGAGCGCGCCCAGCACGCCGGCGGCCTTGCCGTGGGTCTCGCTGACCTCGCCGTCAGGGTCGGAGTGCCGCACGAGCGTGGCGCCGACGGGAACGCGCAGGGTGCCGTCGACCAGGTACGCGGTGCGGATGAGGATCGGCGCATCGAGGTCGTGGCCGCCGCTCGCGGTCGGCGTGAACAGCGCGGCGACGCCGGAATAGTAGCCGCGTGGCGAACGCTCGTGCCGCGTGATGACGGTGCACGCGTTCTGCATGGGGGAACCGGTGACCGTGGGAGCGAACATCGTCTCGCGGAGGATGTCACGAGGGTCCATCGAGCTGCGGCCGCGGAGCATGTACTCCGTATGGGTCAGCCGTGACATCTCCTTCAGATGCGGACCCGTGATGCGGCCGCCGTCGCTGCAGACGGCCGACATCATCTTGAGCTCTTCGTCGACGACCATGAACAGCTCCTCGGTCTCCTTCGTCGACGAGAGGAACTCGCTGAGGGTCTCAACGGTCGCGCCGCCCAGCGGGTGGCGGAAGGTGCCCGAGATCGGGTTCATGGTCACGACGCCGCCGTGCGCGCTGACGTGAGCCTCGGGGCTCGCACCCACCGCGACGTGGCCGGGCGTGACGATGAGGAAGGTCCAGTAGGCGCCGCGCTCGTGCTCGAGCAGCGCGCGGAACCAGGTGGCGCCGGCCACCACAGGGTCGGCGTCGACGGTCGCGGTGAAGTCGCGGCGGATGACGAAGTTGGCGCCCTCGCCGTGCCCGATCTCGTCGGCGATGACGCGACGCACGATGTCGGCGTACTCGGCATCCGTGATGTCGAAGCCCGGCTCGCCCAGCGGCACGGGGGCCTGTGGCAGCACCTGGACGATGTCCTCGCGGGACGCGGAGGTGTGGGCGTCGACGAGGAGGCAGCGCAGCGGAGCGCGGTCGTCGTGGCACTCGAAGCCACGCTCGACCACCTGACGGAACGGCACGAGAGCGAGGACCTCCCGCGGCGCGCCGTCGGCGTCGTGCAGGGGGATGTCGGCGAGCAGCGGCACGTCGACGATCTCGCCCGTGAGCACCTCGACGGTGTGCGGGTCGCGCGCGATCAGGGCGAAGGGACGTCCGGCCTCCACGGCCGTGCGCAGCTCATCCGTCGGGTTCGTCTGGCTCGCGTTCATCGCCGGGCCTTTCATGCAGTCGGGCGGTCGCGGGAAAGAAAAGACCGCCTCGATGGGCGGTCTGTGATCAGGGTCGCGAGCACACCGCCTCAGCGGTTGAGCCACCAGGAGGTGTTCGCGAACATGCGGTCAGATTATCAGAACGCCGTCGCTTCACCGCGCGGTGCCGGTGTCCCAGCCTTCACACGGCGGGCGCGGCGTAGGCTGGGGATCGTGCCAGCAGTCAATCTCGGTATGCCGCGTGTGCCGGAGGTCCTCTCCCCGCGCCGCAAGAGTCGCCAGATCAAGGTCGGCAAGGTCCTCGTCGGCGGGGACGCCCCGGTCAGCGTGCAGTCGATGACGACGACGCCGACGACCGACATCAACGCGACGCTTCAGCAGATCGCCGAACTCACGGCATCCGGCTGTGAGATCGTGCGGGTCGCCGTCCCTTCGCAGGACGACGCCGATGTGCTGCCGATCATCGCGAAGAAGAGCCAGATCCCGGTCATCGCCGACATCCACTTCCAGCCGAAGTACGTCTTCCAGGCCATCGATGCCGGCTGTGCCGCCGTCCGCGTGAACCCCGGCAACATCCGCAAGTTCGACGACCAGGTCGGCGCGATCGCGAAGGCGGCGCAGGCGGCGGGCGTCTCGCTGCGCATCGGCGTCAACGCCGGATCGCTCGACCGTCGTCTGCTCGAGAAGTACGGCAAGGCGACTCCCGAGGCGCTCGTCGAGAGCGCGGTGTGGGAGGCGTCCTTGTTCGAAGAGCACGACTTTCACGACTTCAAGATCTCGGTCAAGCACAACGACCCGATCGTCATGGTCAAGGCGTACCGCCTGCTCGCGGAGCGCGGCGACTGGCCGCTCCACCTTGGCGTCACGGAGGCCGGCCCCGCTTTCCAGGGCACGATCAAGTCGGCGACGGCCTTCGGCATCCTGCTCGCGGAGGGCATCGGCGACACCATCCGCGTCTCGCTCTCAGCCCCGCCCGCCGAGGAGGTCAAGGTCGGTCACCAGATCCTGCAGTCGCTCAACCTGCGCGAACGCAAGCTCGAGATCGTGTCATGCCCGTCGTGCGGTCGCGCGCAGGTCGATGTCTACACGCTCGCGAACGACGTGACCGAGGGCCTCAAGGACATGACGGTGCCGCTGCGCGTCGCGGTCATGGGCTGCGTCGTCAACGGCCCCGGCGAAGCGCGCGAAGCCGACCTGGGCGTGGCGAGCGGCAACGGAAAGGGACAGATCTTCGTCAAGGGCGAGGTCATCAAGACAGTGCCTGAGGCCGAGATCGTCCAGACGCTCATCCAGGAAGCCAACCGCATCGCCGCTGAGATGGGTCCCGACGCGCCCCTGGGGACCGCCCAGGTCGTCACGGCCTGAGCGTCACCGCGCGGCTGCGGGCTGCCGTTCCGTCGTGACGGATGCCGCGGCCGCGGTGGTGCGCTCCGGGATGGATGCCAGGGCCCCGGCAAGGTCGGCGATGAGGTCGTCCACGTGCTCGAGCCCCACCGACAGACGCAGGATGTCGGCACCGGGTCGCGCCTCGGGCGCCACCGGCCGGTGCGTCAGCGCCGCGGGGTGCTGGATGAGCGAGTCGACGCCCCCGAGCGAGACCGCGTGGCAGAACAGCGTGGTCGCGCTGGCTGCCCGGGCGGCTGCGTCGTAGCCGCCGCGCAGCCGGATGGCGATCATGGCGCCGCCGCCCCGCATCTGCGTGCCGACCAGCGGGTCGCCCGTGAGCCCCGGGTAGAAGACCTCGCTGACGGCGGGGTGGTCGGCGAGCCACTGTGCGATGCGTGCCGCGGCGTCCTGCTGCGCGCGCACCCGCAAGGGAAGCGTCGGGAGACCGCGGTGGAGCAGGTAGGCGGCGAGAGGGTGCAGGATCGCACCCGTGAGCGCGCGGACCGGACGCAGCGCCTCGGCAGTCTGCTCGCTGCACGCGATCACTCCGCCGATCACGTCCCCGTGTCCGCCCAGGTACTTGGTTGCGCTGTGCAGCGACATCGCCGCGCCATGGGCGAGGGGGTTCTGCAGCACGGGTGTGGCGAAGGTGTTGTCGACGAGCACGGGCACGTCTCCGGCCTGCGCGACGACTCGCGAGATGTCGACGAGCTCCAGCGTGGGGTTGGCGGGCGTCTCGACGATGACGAGGCCCGTGTCTGGGCGCACGCTCCCGCCGATCTCCTCGACCTCGCAGTACGTGACTTCGGTGCCCAGCATGCCGGTGGCCAGCAGGTGGTCGGTGCCGCCGTAGAGGGGGCGCACCGCGACCACGTGGGGCTTTCCCTTCGACGTCGTATGCGCCATCAGCGCCGCAGTGACGGCCGCCATGCCCGACGAGAACGCGACCGCGGCCTCGGCGCCCTCGAGCTGCGCGAGAGCATCTTCGAAGCGGGCGACCGTCGGGTTCCACAGCCGCGCGTAGACGTGGCTTCCGCCCTCGATCGGCTGACCGCCGGTCGCGAGCGCCTCGTATGAGTCGCCCCCGATCTCGACACCGGGCAGCGGGTACGTCGACGACAGATCCAGGGGCGGCGCGTGGACTCCCAGCGACTCGAAGTCCTCTCGGCCGCCGTGGACGGCGACCGTCTCGAAGCGGCCGGTGATTCGGGTGCGGGCGGATGCGGTCATGTCGTCAGCATTGTGGACGCCGCCGATCATGTCGACCGACCTTGCCGAAGGAGCCGTGATACGGGCATGCTCATTGCAGAACCTGCAACGCAGGCCGATGAAGGAGCCGGTAACTTGACCGATCAGCAATCCGTTCCCGGCGGGCTCGACGATCTCGACCTGAGGCTGCTGGCCGCGCATGTCGAGCAGCCTGCTCGCTCGAACAAGGCGCTCGCCGACGCCCTGGGCATTCCGGAATCGACGTGCGCATACCGCCTGCGGTCCTTGCGTTCGCGAGGTGTGATCGAGGGCGTGCGCGTGGTGCTCGACACCGCTGCTCTCGGCCTGCCCCTGCAGGGTGTGATCCGCGTACGGCTCGGGAGGCACACGCGCGGGGGAGTCAGCCAGCTCTTCGATGCGCTCGTGCGGGTTCCCGGCGTCATCGAGGTGTTCCATGTCGCCGGTGAAGACGACTTCCTCGTGCACGTGGCGGTAGAGGATGCCGCGGCCCTCCGCGACATCGTGCTGCAGCACATCACGGTGCATGAGACCGTGCGCACGACCGAGACGCACCTGGTGTTCGAGCGCCGGGAGGGCGTCGGCCCGCTCGCGCGCGTCATCGGGAAGGACTGACGCGACGCGCGAGACGCCCGGAGCCTTTCACTGGAGGCAGAACTCGTTCCCCTCGGGGTCGCGCATCTGGTAATAGTGCTCCGGCCACGGCCCCCACTGCTGATCGATCAGGCGGACGACGGTGGCCCCGAGGGCGACCAGTCGGTCCTTCTCCTCATCGAGACGCGTCTCAGGGTCGTCCGCCCCGTCTGTCACGGTGATGTCGAGGTGCAGGCGGTTGCGGCCCCGCTTCGGGCCGTCGGCGTGGTGGAAGAAGAAGCGCGGACCGACGCCTGCCGGGTCTTCCGCGAGCCCGCGCGATGCCAGGTCGGCATCCGTCAGTCCCGACGCCTTCAGGTCTGACGCGAGGTCTGGGTCGAACTCCCGATACGGATAGCCGAAGACGTCCGACCAGAAGCGGGCGAGCCGCTGGGGATCATCGGCGTAGAACGTGATGTTGCCGAGCTTGACGCCCGTTCCGGGGGCATTGGTCGGGTTCGGTCGGCTCATGAGGTCCTCCGTCTCGTGATCGCAAGAGGCTACTCCGCGTCACCGACACTGCTCGCCCCGCGAGCGCATATTCCTGCACCCGCATGGGCGTGACGCAATCGTGATCGGTGTGACGCAACTGTGACCTGACATCCTGCCGTGCGGAGCCGACACGGGTGTGAGGATGAACGGCATGAACCGCTCTCGCCTCAGCCCCGTCATCGTCGTGGCTGCGGCCATCCTGCTCGCAGCGGGCTGCGCCACGGCGCAGCCCGCTGCATCACCGACCGCCAGCCCCACGTCGACGCCCACCCCCACCTCCAGCCCTGCGCCTACGCCTGCGCCGACGCCCGAGCCGGTGCTCGCGCCGGTGCTCGCGCCGACGCTGCCGTTCGGCGGCGACTGCTCGCGGATGCTCACCGCCGCGCAGCTCGACGACCTACTGGGGGAGGGCTGGGAGACCGAAGACGAGAAGCACGCGCAGTGGGGCACCGGCGCGGAGTACATCGAGCTCACGCCCCTCGCCACCGCCGGAGGACTGGCGTGCAAGTGGTTCGTGGGACACGACGTTCCCCGGGGAGAGATCGAGGAGCTCGAGATCACGGTGGCGCCCGCCGAGCAGGTGCCGGCTGAGTTCACGGCGCGTTATGCCGAACCGCTCTGCGAGTCGTCCTATGACGCGACGTTCTGCCGCCAGGCGCGCACGGTGGGCGACGTCTGGCTGATGGCCCGGGCGGGATATTCCATGGGCGACACCTTCGGGGGCTTCCTGGCGCGAGCCCTCGACCAGGCCGAGGCGACGGTCTCAGCCGGCATCGATGCGGTGCCCGTCGACCGGAACGCCTCCTGGTGGCAGGTCTCGGACTGCGAGTCACTCGGCCAGGACATGCGAATGGGCGAGGTCCTCGGCGAGAACTACGGGACGGGCTTCTGGGAAGGCAGTGAACAGCCCGAGAGCATCATGCTCAGAGAGGCCGGCCTGGGCATCCGGTGCCAGTGGATCACCGGCGACGGCGAGCTCTCTCCTGACGGGAGGCACCACATCATCACTCTTCAGTCCTCGCACGGCGGCCACTGGCAGTGGGATGCGATCCTCGCCCACGACGACGTCGAAGACGTCGCGGTGGCCGGAGCGGAGCACGCCGTGATCTTCACCCCCCGTGACCGCCTCTACGTGTTCGCCGGCGATGGTGTCAACGTGGTCAGCGTCGACGGCGGCGACTCTCAGGAGTTCGTCGCAGATATCGCTGCACGCGCGCTGGCGGCCCTTGGCTGAGGTGGGTCCTGCCGCTGGAGCCGGCGCGTGACGTAGCGGCGTCAGGACGAGCCATTCAGTGAAGCGCGCCGCCCGGGAGTCGTGCCTCCTCGCCCTCGACGGCCGTCTCGATCGCGATGCGAAGGGCTGTGACGATCGCCTCGAGGGGGAGGGACGGCTGATCGCCGGGTGCGGCTCCCGATGCCCACGGAACGTGCACGAAGCCCGCACGCGCGTGAGGCGCGGCATCCAGAGCCGTGAAGAAGACGTGGTTGCAGACGAACGTGCCCGCGGTGTGCGACACCTCCGCCGGGATCCCCGCCGCCGCGACGGCAGCGGCGATCGCCTTGACCGGAAGGGTCGAGAACGCCGCGGCGGGCGCGCCGGGAAGGCTGGGCTCGTCGATGGGCTGCATGCCGTCGTTGTCGGGGATGCGCGCGTCGGCGAGGTTGATCGCGATGCGCTCGACCCCGATGGCCGCGCGGCCGCCCGCGAGCCCCGTCGCGATCACGACGTCGGGGCGATGCCGCTCGATCAGTTCGCGGAGGCGCGCCGCCGCGCCCGTGAACGTCACCGGCAGCACGTCCGTCACGAGCTCGTGCGCGCCATCCCATGTCTCCGCGATGAGGCGCACGGCGTCACCGCTCGGATTGACGGCGTCGCCGGCGAACGGCTCGAAGCCCGTGAGCAGCACCCTGGTCTCGCCGGTGCGCGCGCTCATGTCGGCTCTCCCTCGCGTTCGACGGCCTCGGGTGCGAACTCGATGGCGCCCTCGGCGACATCGGCGCGCACGAGGCGCAGCCGCACGATCGAGCCGGGCTCGGCATCGAGCCCCCGCACCTTCGCATCGACGGGCGGGCGCTGCAGCTGCACGCGTGCGCCGTCGCCGCGCATGGCCAGCACGGTCGCGGCGAACTCGCGACCCTCACCGCCGTGCAGCACGGCCGCCTCGACGCGGTCGAGCGCGCCGGCGGCGAGCTGATTCGCCTTCTGGGAGCTGCGGCTCATGAGCTGGGGCACCTCCGGCAGGCTCGCCCGCACTCCGGCCGGCACGTCGCGGCCGTTCGCGAGCGCCTCGCAGATCACGAGCGACCACCGGTCGACGAGGCGACGCAGCGGGGCGGTCGTGTGCGCGTAGGGCGCTCCGATCGCCGCCTGCACCGTCTCCTCGGGAAGCTCGCCGTCGAACGTGACGTAGCCCGCACCGCGGAAGAGTCCCGCGGCATACTCCTTGACGGCGCGCGCCGCCGCCGAACGGTCGAGCGACCGCAGGTACTCGCCGTAGGGCACGTCGAGGCGCCAGGGCAGACCGAGTGCGATCGTCTGGCTCCGGAACTCGGCGACGTCCTCCTCCTGCGCGGGCGGCATCGTCCGCAGGATCCCGACTCCGCCCCGCAGCATGATGTCGGCGGCGACCATGCCCGTGAGAAGCGAGACGTGAGCGTTGGCGTCTTCGAGCGGCACGCCCTCGTCACGCTCGAGCCGGTAGCCGTCGGCCTCCGCGACGATCCGCGACTCGGGAACGTTGAGGCTCGCGCCCCCGCGCTCGCGTTCACGGGCGCTGCGCTCGCGGCCGAACCACGGCAGCGCCATCAGCGCCGGCGGTGCCGTGCCATCGTCGATCGCCCGCTGCGCCTCGACGTAGCTCCACTGCCGACGCGAGCGGATCACGGCGCGGGTGACGGTCGTCTCGATGGGCTCGGCACGCTCGTCGAGCACGAACCGCCACACGAACGCCCTGCGGTCGCGGCCGGGCAGGAGCGACGCGGCGTCCTCGCTGATGACGGGCGGATGCAGCGGGATCCTCCCGTCGGGCGCGTACATCGTCTGACCGCGGCGCCGCGCCTCGGCGTCCAGGGCGCTGTCGGGCGCGACGAAGGCCGGCACGTCGGCGATCGCGTAGTGCAGCACGGCGCCGGAGGCCGTGCGCTCCAGATGCAGCGCCTGATCGAGGTCGGTGGAGCCTGCCGGGTCGATCGTCAGGAAGTCGATGTCGCGGAGGTCGGCCAGCCCGGACGTCATGGGGTCGACAGGAACGTCGCGCGCCACCCGCTCCGCTTCGGCCTGCACATCGGGCGGGAACGCCTCGGGCAGGTCGAGCGCGCGCCGCAGTGCCTCGAGCGAGTCGGCGAGCTCCTGCCGGACCTCGGAGGGGACGATGCGGGAGCGACGGGCGGGCACGGGCCCAGTGTAGGCCGCGGCGCCGTGAGCACGGCATCGGCCAGACAGCGCCCCGACAGGCCGCGACTAAGCTTGACGTTCGTGGTCACACGTCTCTCGAAGTTCTTCCTCCGCACGCTCCGCGAAGACCCGTCGGATGCCGAAGTCACGAGCCACCGCCTGCTCGTGCGCGCCGGCTACATCCGGAGGCAGGCGCCCGGCATCTTCGCATGGCTGCCGCTGGGGCTGCGGGTGAAGGCGCGCATCGAGGGCATCATCCGCGAGGAAATGTCCGCCGCGGGCGCGCAGGAGGTGCACTTCCCGGCGCTCATGCCGCGCGAGCCCTACGAGGCGACGGGCCGCTGGGAGGAGTACGGCGACGCCCTGTTCCGCCTGAAGGACCGCAAGGACGCCGACTACCTGCTCGCGCCGACCCACGAGGAGGCCTTCACGCTGCTCGTGAAGGACATGTATTCCTCGTACAAGGATCTGCCGCTGACCATCTACCAGATCCAGGACAAGTACCGCGACGAAGCGCGCCCTCGCGCGGGGCTCCTGCGTGGACGAGAGTTCACCATGAAGGACGCCTACTCCTTCGACGCGTCCGACGAGGGGCTCGAGGCGAGTTACCAGGCGCAGCGCGACGCGTACGAGCGGATCTTCCAGCGCCTCGGTCTCGAGTACGTCATCGTGCAGGCCGACGCGGGCGCCATGGGCGGCTCGAAGTCGGAGGAGTTCCTGCACCCGACGTCGGTGGGCGAAGACACCTTCGTGCGCTCGGCGGGCGGCTACGCCGCCAACGTCGAGGCGTTCACGACAGTCGTGCCCGAGCCGATCCCGTTCGACGACGCGCCTGCCCCCGTCATCTTCGACTCGCCCGACACCCCGACGATCGAGACGCTCGTCGCACACTCGAACAAGGTGCTCGACCGTCCGGTCACCGCCGCAGACACCCTGAAGAACGTCGTGCTGGCCCTCACGCACATCGACGGCACGCGCGAGCTTGTGGTCGTCGGCATCCCGGGAGACCGCGAAGTCGACGACAAGCGCGCGGAGGTCGCGTTCGCGCCCGCCGAGGTGTCCGCTGCGACACCCGAGGACTTCGAGCGCCACCCGCTGCTGGTCAAGGGCTACATCGGCCCCTGGTCCGAGACCGGCCCGGTGCTTGGCGAGGAGTCGGCCACCGGCATCCGCTACCTGCTCGATCCGCGCGTCGTCGACGGCACGCGGTGGATCACCGGCGCCAACATCGACCAGAAGCACGTGCACTCGCTTGTCGCGGGTCGCGACTTCTTCGCCGACGGCTTCGTCGAGGTCGCTGACGTCCGCGAGGGCGACCCGGCGCCCGACGGCTCCGGACCCGTCACCCTCGCGCGCGGCATGGAGATCGGCCACGTGTTCCAGCTGGGCCGCAAGTACGCAGACGCGCTCGGCCTCAAGGTGCTCGACGAGAACGGCAAGCTCGTCACCGTCACGATGGGCTCCTACGGCATCGGCGTGACCCGCATCCTCGCCATCATCGCCGAGCTCAACAACGACGAGAAGGGCCTCGTGTGGCCCGAGTCGGTGGCGCCGTTCGACGTTCAGGTGGTTGCGACGGGCAAGGACTCGGTGGCCTTCGAGCTCGCCGAGCAGGTCTCGGCGCAGCTCGAGACGGCCGGACTCGACGTTCTCTACGACGACCGTCAGAAGGTCTCTCCGGGCGTCAAGTTCGCCGACGCTGAGCTGGTGGGCGTGCCGCGCATCCTCATCGTCGGACGCGGCGCGGCCGACGGTCAGGTGGAGCTGTGGGACCGCCGCTCGGGTGAACGCCAGGTCGTCCCCGTCGCCGACGCGGTCGCGCAGCTCACCGCTCGCTGACACTCCCCGCCCCTCGGCGGCACGAGCGTGGCAGGCTGGGACCATGACCGATCACACAGTGCCCGCGGAGGTCACCGCCGACATCCGGCAGCTCGTCGCCGACGCGGGGATCACGGAGGACGTCGACCTCGTCTCGCGCATCCTGATCACGGGCGTGGGTCTCGGGCTGGACGACACGACCCGCCTCGACCTGAAGATCACCTCGGCCGCGCTGTCAGAGATGCGCAGCGCCTTCCGCCTGTTCGCGCCCTACCGCGACGCGCCGAAGGTGACCGTGTTCGGCTCCGCCCGCACCCGGCAGGACGATCCGCTGTACACGGCGACGGTCGACCTGGCCCGCGAACTCGCCGGTCGCGGCTGGATGGTCGTCACGGGAGCCGGACCGGGGATCATGCAGGCCGCTGCCGAGGGCGCCGGTCCCTCGAACTCGCTGGGCGTGTCGATCCGCCTGCCGTTCGAGGAGAAGCCGAACGAGATCATCGCGGCGGGCACCCGCAACGTCGCCATGAAGTACTTCTTCACCCGCAAGCTCATGCTCGTCAAGGAGTCGCGCGGGTTCGTGTGCCTTCCCGGCGGCTTCGGCACGCTCGACGAGATGTTCGAGCTGCTCACGCTCCAGCAGACAGGCAAGGCCGAGCCCACGCCGATCGTGCTGCTCGACGCTCCGGGCGGCTCGTTCTGGCAGGGACTCCGTGAGTTCGCCGACCGCAATCTGATCCCCTCGGGGGTCATCTCGCCCGACGATCTGGATCGCGTGCTGTTCACCGACTCGGTGCACGCCGCCGCGCAGGAGATCACCGGATTCTGGCGCAACTATGACTCGCTGCGCTGGGTGGGCGACCGGCTCGTCATCCGCCTGCTCGCGGAGCCGACGGACGACGAGATCGCCTCGCTCAACGAGCGCTTCTCTCACCTGCTCGCCGACGGCCGCATCGAGCGCAGCGGTCCCCGGCGCCCGGAGATCGAAGACGACGACCGCCTCAACCTGCCGCGCATCGTCATGCGGTTCGATCAGTTCCAGGTGGGCCGCCTGTTCCAGGTCATCCGCGCCGTCAACGAGTTCTCGAGCGCGCCGGCCGCCTCGCCGCCCGACGAGCCGCGCGAATGATTCACGCGGCCAGCCCTCAGAGCTTTGCGTAGCGCGCGCGGCAGAACGTGAAGAGCGCGTAGGCCACGAACCCGGCGCCGACGATGCCCACGAGGAACGGACCGCCCCAGACGTCGAGGAGGGCGTCGATCGCGCCGTCGAGGCCGCCCGCCGTGCCGGGGTCGACCTTCACTGCCGCCACGATCAGCAGGATGCCGATGACGGACAGCGAGATGCCCTTCGCGATGAATCCGACAACCCCGAGCGCGCTGATGGCGGTGCCTGCACGCCCGTCCGGGACGTCCACCTTGCTGTGGAAGGAGCGCAGGATCCCCATCACGATGAACGAGATCCCGCCCACGCCGATCCCGACGCCCACGAGCGCGAGCACGATCGGTCCGCCGGGAAGGTCGAGCACCCCGCGACTGGCTTCCTCGGCCGTCTCCTCGGCGTTCGGGCGGGCGCCCAGCGCCACAGCACCGGCGATCGAGGCAAGAGCGAGGAAGACGACCGCCTGGCCCCACTCGGAGATGCGCACGCCCCACTTCTTCACGTCCGATGACCTGCTCGCCAGCAGGCCGTTCGCGGCGTGCCACACGCCGAGGGCCGCGAGGAGCGTCGCGAGCGTCCACAGGGCCACGAACCCGAGCCGGGCCGACGCGATCGTCTTGAACGCCCCCGCCTGATCGCCCTCGCCGCGGGCGCCCGAGGCGATCGCGATCACGATGACGCCGATGAGCAGGTGCACGACGGCGTTGGCCGCGTACCCGCCCCGAGCGAGCGCCCGGAGGGCGGGGGAGGAGCGTGCCTCGCGCGCGGCGCGCTTGGCCGCCGCGCGCTTCGCGCCGTTGGTCATGCACCCACGCTAGCGGTGCCCTCTCCGCCGGCGCAGGGCCTGCGCATGCCCAGGCGGCATCAGGTAACGTTGTGTGGATGCCGCAGCGGTGACGCTCCGGCGAAAGAGTTGAATAGGGAGGCACCTGTGGACATCGATCTGGGACTGCTGCGCACAGTCGAGCGTGAGAAGGAGATCCCCTTCGACGAACTCGTGCGGATCATCGAACAGGCGATCCTCACCGCCTACGCCAAGCACACCTCCCCGACGGGCGAGCTGCCCCAGGGCACGCGCGCCGAACTCGACCGCAAGACAGGGCATGTCGCCGTCTACGTGCCGCTGCTCGACGAAGAGGGCGTCGTCATCGGCGAGGAGGAGTCGACGCCGGAGGACTTCGGCCGCATCGCCGCGTTCGCCGCGAAGCAGGTCATCAGCCAGCGCCTCCGTGACATCGCCGACGACGCGATCCTCGGCGAGTTCCGCGGCAAGGAGGGCGACATCGTCGCCGGTGTCATCCAGCAGGGTCCCAACCCGCGCATGGTGCACGTCGACCTCGGCACGATCGAGGCGATCCTTCCTCCCGAGGAGCAGGTGCCCGGCGAGGAGTACACGCACGGGTCGCGGCTGCGCGTCTACGTCACGTCGGTCGCGAAGGGCGCCAAGGGCCCCTCGATCACGGTCTCGCGCACTCACCCCGGTCTCGTCCGCAAGCTGTTCGCCCTCGAGGTCCCGGAGATCGCGTCCGGGCTCGTCGAGATCGTCTCGCTCGCCCGCGAAGCCGGGCACCGCACGAAGATCGCGGTCAAGGCGAACGACCCGGCCATCAATGCCAAGGGCGCCTGCATCGGCGAGCTCGGCCGTCGCGTGCGCGCCGTCACCGAAGAGCTCGGCGGCGAGAAGATCGACATCGTCGACTACGACGCGGAGCTGGCGAAGTTCGTCGCGAACGCGCTGTCGCCCGCGAAGGTCACCTCGAGCTTCGTGCTCGATGCCGCCAGCAAGGCCGTGCGCGCACTCGTCCCCGACTACCAGCTCTCGCTCGCGATCGGCAAGGAAGGGCAGAACGCCCGCCTCGCCGCGAAGCTCACGGGAGCCAAGATCGACATCCAGCCCGACAGCATCCTCGAGTCGTGACGGACGTCCGTCCAGGTTGAGGGGGTAGGATGGAACCTGTCCGAACGTGCGTGGGATGCCGCGCACGTGCCCCGCGCTCCTCGCTTCTGAGGGTCGTCGAGAGGGACGGCGTGCTCGTCGCAGACGAGAAAGCCGTGCTGACCGGCCGGGGTGCGTGGGTGCATGACACGAGCGAGTGCGTCGACATCGCGCTCCGGCGTCGCGCATTCGGACGAGCATTGCGTGTGTCAGGCCCGCTTGACACGCAGACCTTTCAGATCACCCACCAGCGAAATGGCTGAACGGCTATGGACTCAAAGTGAACGGCTCGAAATGAGACCCGTCCGCAAGTAATGGTCTGCCCTGTCCGGGGTAGGCCCCAGACAGGAGAATTGTGGCAAAACCACGCGTGCACGAGATCGCTTCCGAGCTCGGCGTCGACAGTAAAGTCGCCCTCGCGAAGCTGAAGGAGCTCGGCGAATTCGTCAAGAGCCCCTCATCGACGATCGAGCCCCCTGTGGCTCGAAAGCTTCGGGCTGCCCTCGAAGCAGAGGTCGGCGCCAAGCCGGCCGAGGCCAAGCCGAGCGCTGCGAAGCCGGCCGCCAAGCCGTCGCCCGCCAAGCCGGCCGCTCCCGCGGCCAAGCCGGGTCCGGCACGCCCCGCGCCCGCCGCCCCGGCTGCGCCCGAGGCGCCGGCCGCCCCGGCTGCCGCGACGCCGAAGGCGGCTCCGGCCGCTCCCGCTCCCGGCGGCAAGCCCGCGCCCGGCCCGGCTCCCACCCCGCGCCCGGGCGGCGCGCCGCGTCCGGGCAACAACCCGTTCTCGTCGTCGCAGGGCATGGGCCAGCGTCCCGCCGGTCCGCGTCCGGGCAACAACCCGTTCGCGTCGTCGCAGGGCATGGGTCAGCGTCCGACGCCCGGCAACATCCCGCGTCCGCAGGCTCCCCGCCCCGGTTCGCCGCGTCCGGGCGCCCCGCGTCCCGGTGGCGCCGGTCGTCCCGGTGGCGGCGGTCGTCCCGGCGCGCCCTTCCAGCAGCGTCCCGGCGGCCCCGGTCGTCCGGGCGGCGGCGGTGGCTTCCAGCGTCCCGGTGCGCCCGGTGGCGGCGGCTTCGCCGGTCGTCCCGGCGGCGGCGGTGGCCGCGGTCGTGGCCCCGGCGGTGGCACCGCGGGTGCCTTCGGCAAGGGCGGCGGCAAGTCCAAGCAGCGCAAGTCGCGCAGGGCGAAGCGGCAGGAATTCGAGATGCGGTCGGCGCCCGTCGTCGGCGGCGTCAACGTCCAGAAGGGAAACGGCGAGGTCATCCGCCTTCGCCGCGGCGCATCGATCGCCGACTTCGCCGACAAGCTCGAGGCCCTGAACGGCTACACCGTCCAGCCCGGCACGCTCGTGACCATCCTCTTCAACCTCGGAGAGATGGCGACGGCGACCGAGTCGCTCGACGAGGCGACCTTCGAGGTCCTCGGGGCCGAGCTCGGCTACAAGATCCAGATGGTCTCGCCCGAGGACGAGGACAAGGAGCTCCTTGAGGGCTTCGGTCTCGACCTCGAAGCGGAGCTGGAGGCTGAGAACGAGGAGGACCTCGAGATCCGTCCTCCTGTCGTGACCGTCATGGGCCACGTCGACCACGGTAAGACGCGCCTTCTCGACGCGATCCGCAAGACCAATGTGGTGGCCGGTGAGGCCGGCGGCATCACGCAGCACATCGGTGCGTACCAGGTCTGGACCGAGCACGACGGCATCGAGCGCGCGATCACCTTCATCGACACCCCGGGACACGAGGCGTTCACCGCCATGCGTGCCCGTGGTGCGCAGGTGACCGACATCGCGATCCTTGTGGTCGCCGCCGACGACGGCATCATGCCGCAGACGGTGGAGGCGCTGAACCACGCGCAGGCGGCGGGTGTCCCGATCGTCGTCGCGGTCAACAAGGTCGACAAGCCGGAGGCCAACCCGGCCAAGGTCCGCCAGCAGCTCACGGAGTACGGCCTGGTCGCCGAGGAGTACGGCGGCGACGTCATGTTCGTCGACGTCTCGGCGCGTCAGGGCACCGGCATCCAGGAGCTGCTCGACGCCGTCCTGCTGACCGCCGACGCGGGTCTCGACCTCACGGCCAACCCCAACAAGGCCGCTCGAGGCGTCGCCATCGAAGCCAAGCTCGACAAGGGTCGCGGCTCGGTCGCGACCGTGCTGATCCAGTCGGGAACGCTGCGCGTCGGCGACGCCATCGTCGCCGGCACCGCCTACGGACGTGTCCGCGCGATGATCGACGAGAACGGCGACGCGGTCGAAGAGGCCTACCCGTCGCGTCCCGTGCAGGTGCAGGGTCTCAACTCCGTGCCCCGCGCCGGCGACACGTTCATCGTCACCGACGAAGACCGCACCGCCCGCCAGATCGCCGAGAAGCGTGAAGCGGCCGAGCGCAACGCGCAGCTGGCCAAGGCCCGCAAGCGCATCTCGCTCGAGGACTTCACCCGCGCTCTCGAAGAGGGCAAGGTGGAATCGCTCAACCTCATCATCAAGGGCGACGTGTCGGGTGCCGTGGAGGCACTCGAAGAGTCGCTCCTCAAGATCGAGGTCGACGAGTCTGTCCAGCTGCGCATCATCCACCGCGGCGTCGGCGCCATCACGGAGTCCGACATCAACCTCGCGACGATCGACAACGCGATCGTCATCGGCTTCAACGTCCGCCCCGACACGAAGGCGCGCGAGCGCGCCGCCCGCGAAGGCGTGGACGTCCGGTTCTACTCCGTCATCTACAACGCGATCGATGACGTCGAGCAGTCGCTCAAGGGCCTGCTCAAGCCGGAGTACGAAGAGGTCCAGTCGGGTGTCGCCGAGATCCGCGAGGTGTTCCGCTCCTCGAAGTTCGGCAACATCGCCGGTGTCATCGTCCGGTCGGGCACGATCACGCGCAACGCGAAGGCGCGTGTCATCCGCGACGGCGTCGTCATCGCCGATGGCCTCGCCATCGAGTCGCTGCGTCGCTTCAAGGACGACGTCACCGAAGTCCGCGAAGGCTACGAGTGCGGTATCGGCCTCGGAAGGTACAACGACATCCAGGTCGGCGACGAGATCGAGACCACCGAGATGGTCGAGAAGCCGCGAGCCTGATCGTCCTCGGTCGCCGCTGCGGCGGTGACCTCCGGACTCGGACGTCCTTCGGGGAGAGCGGGGCCCGCCCCGATCGCCTCAGGGACGTCCGAGTCCTCCGGCTCCGCCCTCCGCGGCGCGGAGCCCCGACCCATCCTCGCGGTGGCGAAAGAGACAGGAGTACGACAATGGCATCGGAACGTCAGGCACGCCTTGCCGACCGCATCCGCGTGCTCATCGCCGAACGGCTCGACAAGGGCCTGCGAGACCCGCGGCTGGGCTTCGTGACGATCACCGACGTACGCGTCACGGGCGACCTGCAGCACGCGACCGTGTTCTACACGGTCTACGGCAGCGATCAGGAGCGCGAAGACTCCGCAGCGGCCCTCAAAGCCGCCACGGGCATGCTCCGCAGTGAAGTCGGACGCCGTCTCGGCGTGCGGCTCAC
>Ga0182736_1001089_pt1 | contig 29990 bp, 27 predicted proteins | sample eDN5th30CKraftBY_FD_128882 | JGI IMG/M metagenome (GOLD analysis project Ga0182736, IMG submission 128882) | Enriched backyard soil microbial communities from Emeryville, California, USA - eDNA 5th pass 30_C Kraft BY (version 2) (version 2) | ecosystem: Environmental > Terrestrial > Soil >...
AGCCGATTGCTGCGGGCCGATGGAGACGGCGACGATCTCGGTGGCCTTGCCCTGCTCCTTGAGGCGCACGGCTTCCTCGACGGCGATCTCGTCGAAGGGGTTCATGGACATCTTGATGTTGGCAAGCTCCACGCCCGTTCCATCCGGCTTCACCCGGATCTTCACGTTGTAGTCCACGACGCGTTTGACTGGGACAAGAACTTTCATCGGAAATATACCTCTGTTGGCGCCGCTCTTGGCGATTGGAGTTGTCGTGGGATGCTCTCGTTGAAGTAGAGCGCATCAGTTCCTCAGCGGCTTGCCCGTCTTCAACATGTGCTCCATGCGTGCTCGCGTGTTTGGTGACGCCGCCAAGGTTAGCAATGCGCCGCGCTCGAGGCGCATCATGTCAGCTTCGGTCATTGGTCGTGTGAGATCCCCTTCGGCTCCCCCCGTCAGGACCGAGGCCAGTCTGTCGGCAATCGCGGCGTCGGTTTCGGTGAGGCGGCCGGCCTGAACCGCGGCGGATATGGGAGCCAGAAGGCCGAGGCGACCGGCCGGTCCTGTGACCATAATGAACACAGGCTCGGGTGGGCTGTAGCCCTCGATCATGGCCAAGGCACGTTCTTTCGCAGCCGGCAGGAGCTGCTGGCGATGCATCACGATCTCATCGCGATTCTTCAGGAACTTCATTGCTCGGGCCTGGGAAGCCGACCCTGAGACGACGGCAGACTGAATTGTCTCAAAGACTGCCATGGCGACGGCGAGCGGCCCTTTTGGACCGGACCCGTCCCGTGCCCGGAGCATAAGTTGTGCGCAGCCGCCCCATGCCGGGATAAGACCGACTTTCGTTTCCGGAAGACCGGCATTCAGCTCCGCATGGGCAACAATCGCATCAGCATGAAGCATGAACTCGCACCCGCCGCCGAGGGCAAATCCATGCGCGGCGGCAACGACAGGCACCGGAAGATATTTGAGGGCAAGGAACAGATTTTGGCCGCGTGTGATATACCGCTCCAATGCCTCAATACCGCCGCTGTCGATCATCCTCAGGATGAACGAAAGGTCCGCTCCCGCAGAAAAGGAGCGCGCGTCCTCGTTGCCGATCACCAGAGCCCGATAATCCTGCCCGGCGCGTGACAGCGTCTGTTCGAGCATGTCGAAGGCTTCCGGCGAGAGGCTGTTCATCTTGGTCGTCATCTCGAAACAGGCGACGCCATCTCCCAGATCGCGTAGCCGAGCGGCAGCGTTCCCTGCAATCTCCGCGGTCCCCGATAGAAGCGTTCTCCTCCTCGCAGTGCCACGCCCAGTTCCATCGGTCAGGAGGGCTCCCTCCTTATGAAATCCATTCGTCGTTGCCGCCACTTCAAGGAGCGGCGGCACGAATATACCAGCCGCCTTCATCCGCGATGCGAGCATGTCCGGGGCAGCACGGTCGGCCATTCGGAACGGCCCCTCGCGCCACGAATAGCCCAGCGTAATCGCCGTATCGATCGCCGCGACATCGTCAGCGATTTCCGGCCCATGATGAGCCGCATAGGCCACCACATGCGACAGGACCGAGTAGGCATAGAGGCCGAGCCGAGTTTCGTCGGCAAGAAGGACCTTGAGCTCGCCGCCGCCGGGAAGATGGTTGCGTGCCAGCGGCGCCTCGGGTCGGTAGGTCCCTTGCGTGAGATCCAGCGCCTCCCGCGAACCGTCTTTTGCCTTCCGGTAAAAGCCTTGCCCGGTTTTGCGGCCATGGCGTCCAGTGGCAACCATGGTGGCAATCATCGGGTGGCCCGGCAGATCGAAGGCATGAATGTCGTCTGCCGCCGGCAGCATCGCCATCAGGCTCCCCCAGACGTGCGGCACGAGGTCGATACCGACGAGGTCGAGGAGACCGAAGACTCCGGTGCGTGGCACGCCGAACGCGGTGTTGACAGCATCGGCTTCCTCGACTGAGAGGCCCAAACGGATCGCCTCGAGAGCACCTACCGCCATCCAGTAGCAGCCGATCCGATTGGCGATGAAGCCGGGCGTGTCGCGGCACATCACGACGGTTTTGCCCAGGATGGTTTCGGCGGCGGCCGAGGCCCGCGCCACAAGATCATCCGGATTGTCGGGCGCTGCGACGATCTCAACCAACTGCATCACGCGCGGCGGATTAAAGAAATGGGTGATGATGAAATCGCGCTTGAAGGCATCACTGAGCCCATCGACCAGTTCTGCGCGCGGGATAGTGGAGGTATTGGACGAGACGATGCTGCCGGGATGACGCACCTTTTCAATCCGACGATAAAGATCGCGCTTGATGGCGAGATCCTCGACGACCGCTTCAACAATCCAGTCCGCTTCGGACAAGCGCTCGAGGTGATCCTCCGTATTGCCGGGACGCACCAGACTTGGACCCTCAGTGCCCATGAAGCCCCCTGCCTTGACCTGGCGTGCCACACCATTCTCGGCAGGGCTGTTGCGCGACGGGTCCTTGCCGGCGACGTCCAGAAGATCGACGGGGATTCCGGCATTCGCAAATTGAGCCGCGATGCCGGAGCCCATCGAACCCGCGCCGATCACAGCAGCGCGGCGTATGCCTGCGGCTTCCATGCCGAGGGCTTGCGGGAACGGACCATGGGCGGGAGTGATCATGCCGCCTCCAGGATCATTGCGATGCCCATGCCGCCTCCAATGCATTGCGTTGCGAGCGCCCGGCGCTTACCTTCGCGCTTGAGGAGCGTTGCCGCCTTGCCCACGAGTCGGGTCCCCGTTGCACCGAGTGGATGTCCGAGAGCGATGGCTCCACCATCAATGTTCAACCTGGCAGAATCGATTTCGAGCGCACGGCGGCATGCCTCAGCCTGCGCCGCGAAGGCCTCGTTCATCTCGACGATATCGATATCGTCGATCGTCACCCCTGCCCGCGCCATCGCTTTGCGAGACGCCTCAATGGGACCGAGGCCCATGACCCCTGGCGCACAGCCGGAAACGGCGAAGCTCTGCACGCGCGCCAGCGGTGTCAACCCGTGACGCCTCATGAACTCCTCGCTGCAGACCAGCACCGCCGTCGCACCATCTGTCATCGGCGAGGACGAAGCGGCCGTCACGGTTCCATCCTTCAGGAAAACTGTCTTGAGCTCCGCGAGCTTCTCCGGACTCGTGTCGCGAATGCAGCCGTCATTCGCGACGGTGCCCGCTTCGGTCTCGTATGGGGCGATCTCGGCGGCGAGCCGGCCGTCGGCTTGCGCTGCAAGGGCCTTGGAATGGCTGGCATAGGCAAATCGGTCCTGATCCTCACGGGTCACGTTGCATTCTTGCGCGACGCGCTCGGCTGTCAGGCCGACGTTGACGTAGTCGTCAACCGTCTGCCTGGCCCAACTTGGATGTGGGAGCAGGTTGAAACCCATCATCGGCACGCGCGACATGCTTTCCGTTCCGCCGGCGATGAAAGCCTCGCCTGCATTCATGGCCAGCATGCCAGCAGCCATCTGCACGGCCTGGATGGATGATCCGCACCAGCGGTTGATCGTAGCGCCCGCGACGCTCTCGGGCAGTCCTGCCAGAAGTCCGACGACGCGGCCGATGTTGATCCCCTGCTCTCCTTCCGGAAAGGCACAGCCCCACACGACATCCTCGACTTCATCGACAGGAACGCCGGTGCGTTGGAGAAGCGACCGGATCACATGCGCCCCTAGATCGTCAGGTCGGATCCCGGCCAGCGCGCCCTTGCGGGCGAAGGTGAAGGGAGAGCGGACATAGCCCGCGATGTAGGCTTGCTTGGCCATCGACTTTCCTATTCTCTGGTATGGCCTCAGCGGCCGGTAAATCGGGGGAAGCGCTTGCCAAAGAAGGCATCCAGCGCTTCGGTGAAATCCTCGGTGGCCGCGCAGGTGGTGAACCCGCACTGTTCGGCGTCGAGATGCTCGCCGACGGCGGACGTGAATGCGCCGCGCATCAGCATCTTGGTCTTGGCCATGGCGACAGGGGCGGCTTTGGCGAGCCGCGTGGCGATCTTCAGGGCCTCCTCCTCCAAGAGTGCACGAGGCACCACCCGGTTGACGAGACCGAGCCTCAGCGCTTCAGACGCATCGATGGTTTCCGCCAAGAGAGCGAGTTCAAGTGCTCGACGCAGCCCAACGATCCGTGGCAGGGCCCATGAGCCGCCGCAATCGGGCGGAACCCCAACGCGGGCATACGCCATGTTGAAGCTCGCATCGTCCGACGCAATGGCGAGATCGGCGAAGGAAAGGATCGACATGCCAGCGCCTGCGACGGCTCCATGCGCCGCGCACAGACTAATGGCGGGCGCCTCGGCGAGGCGCTTTAGCCCCTTGTGCATGGGTCCAATGATTGCATCGGCGGCCGCGACCTTGTCGTCGGCTCTCCGAAAACTCGCGAGATCCCCGCCGGCCACGAAGGTGCGGCCTTCGGCGGCCAGTAGGATAACACGAACGGACGCATCCTGGAGGGCCGTTTCGACGGCCGCCGCGAATGCTTCGGCCATTTCCACGTCGATCACGTTGAGCCGTTCGGGCCTGTTGAATGTAAGCCGCGCGATGCCGTCGGCGCTCTCCACAAGAACGGCTGCAGTCATGTCTGGAGTGCCCGAGTTGCAAATGGATCGCCTGCGGCAGCCGCTATGGCTGCCGTATACTCCATCACGAGTCGATCACAGAGCTCGGCGGCTCCCGGCAGATCATTGATCGCCGCGACGCCATGTCCAGCGGACCAGACAGTCTTCCAGGCCTTGGCTTCGTTCTGCATGTCGAGCGCCCCGTGGGCAGTGAGGTTATCCGGGTCGAGACCGGCCGCCACGATGCTCTGGCGAAGGAAATTGGCCGCCACCCCGGAAATGGCCTGGGTATAGAGAATGTCCGAAGAGCGCGCCCCCACAGTCATGTTCTTCTGCGCTGCGCTGACCAAAGCCTCCTTCGTGGCGAGAAAGCGGGTGCCCATATAGGCCATGTCCGCCCCCATGATCCGGGCCGCGGCGATCTGTGCGCCGGTGCTGATCGCGCCGGACAGCAGGATCGTTCCGTCGAAGAACGAGCGGATCTCCGAAATCAGCGCGAACGGGCTGAGCGTGCCCGCGTGACCTCCTGCGCCTGCACAGACGGCCACGATGCCGTCGACACCTGCCTCCGCGGCCTTCTCGGCGTGCCGGCGTCCGATCACGTCATGAAAAACCAAGCCGCCATACGAATGCACGGCCCTCACCACGTCCGGCACTGCCCCGAGCGATGTGATGACCAGTGGCACCTTGTGGGCGACTACCCGTTCGAGGTCGGCGTCCAGGCGGGGATTGGAGCGATGGACAATCAAATTCACTCCGAAGGGTGCCGCCTCTGGGTGCGGTTCAAGACGCGCCTTGATCTCGTCCAGCCAATCCACGAACCCGATCGTGCTGCGCTGATTCAGAGCCGGGAAGGTCCCGACAACTCCGGAACGGCAGACCTCGACCACGAGATCCGGTCCGGAGGTCAGGAACATGGGTGCCGCCACGGCAGGCAGCCGCAACCGACCGAGTGCATCCGGGAGAGACATGATCAATCCTTCCTGCTGGGGGACAGCCCCGTTAAAAGCATAGCGACCGTCCCTTCGGCGACCGCAGCGGCCGACATGGAGCCCTTCGGGTCGTACCAATGAGCGATCCAGTTCAATGCGCCGGTGACCGTGAATGTAGCCAGGCGTGGATCTGCGGCCTCAATCGACCCATCTGCGATCCCTTCCTCGATGACATGGCGGATGATGGTGTCGATCTCGCGTTTCAGGGCGCGAAACCGGGCGCGGCTGTCGGCCCCAAGCTGGCTGTCCTGCGTGCGTGACACGCAGATGCCGAAATCCTTGGTCATCACCATGGCGTAGTCGAGCAGCATGGTGCGCAGGCGCTCTCGACCCGTACCACCACGTGCCGCCGCAGTGGTGGCGGACTCGCGAATGCTCTCGAGGCCGCGACGGACGCATTCGAACAGCACTTCATCCTTGCTGGAAAAGTAATGATAAATCGTAGGTTTTGTGACGTTCAAGGCTAGCGCGACATCATCGAGCGACGTCGCGTGAAATCCTTTCGTGTTGAAGAACGTGACCGCGGTGCTCAGGACCGCCTCACGCTTCTGCTCCCTTTCACGAGCCCGCTCTTCGGGAGTGGACCAGGGTGACACAGCAGCGGCGGAGGTTCGCGCCATAAAGGTTATTCTCCAGTAACATTTATTTTCTTGCGTAGGACGTATACTGACGAGTAAACAGCTGTCAATCAGTTTCCGTGAGGTTCCATCATGCCAGCAGCTCCCGATCCAATCGTCATTGCCGCAGGGGCGCGTACGCCGATTGGCGCCTTCCAGGGCGCTCTCAAGGACAAGACAGCCACGGAACTTGGCGCAACTGCCATCGCGGCTGTCCTCGACCGTGCCCGTCTGGCTCCGGACGATGTGGACGAAGTTCTGATGGGCTGCGTCCTGCCAGCTGGTCTTGGCCAAGCTCCCGCCCGCCAAGCCGCTCTCGGCGCGGGTCTGCCCACCTCTATTCCTTGCAGCACTGTCAATAAGGTTTGCGGCTCGGGCATGAAGACCGCTATGCTCGCTCACGATCTGGTGGCCACAGGCAGCGCCAATATCGTGGTTGCCGGTGGCATGGAGAGCATGACGAATGCACCCTACCTCCTGGATAAGGCCCGTGGCGGCTACCGGATCGGTCACGGCCGCATCATGGATCACATGTTCCTCGACGGCCTGGAAGATGCCTATGACAAGGGTCGTGCCATGGGGACCTTCGCCGAGGATACGGCTGAGGCGTATCAGTTCACACGCGAGGCGCAGGACGCCTATGCCCTTGCCTCGCTCGAACGCGCCCTCAGGGCAACGCGTGACGGTGCGTTCCGCGACGAGATCGTGGCTGTCGGCGCCGTCGCCGATGACGAACAGCCCTTCCGGGCCAAACCCGAAAAGATCCCGCAATTGCGCCCGGCCTTCCGTGAGGGCGGCACGATCACGGCCGCAAACGCCTCCTCTATCTCCGATGGAGCCGCAGCTCTCGTCATCACGCGCCTCTCGACCGCCGAGTCCAAGGGCATGACACCTCTCGCGATTATCCGTGGCCATGCTGCGCATGCGCAGGAACCAGCCCGGTTCACCACAGCGCCGGTCTTCGCCATCCGCAAACTCCTTGACCGTGTCGGCTGGTCGGCGGCCGACGTCGATCTCTTCGAGATCAACGAGGCTTTCGCCGTGGTTGTCATGGCGGCCATGCGGGACCTCGACTTGCCGTACGATAAGGTCAACGTGAATGGCGGCGCCTGTGCTCTCGGTCATCCCATCGGCTGCTCGGGCGCGCGCGTCATCGTCACGCTCCTCTCGGCATTGAAAGCGGCCGGTCAACGTCGCGGCGTCGCCTCGCTCTGCATCGGGGGTGGCGAGGCCACCTCGATGGCTCTCGAACTGATCTGAACGGATAACATCAAAGGAAGAAGCCAATGATCTTCGACGAGAACCAGGAGATGGTGCGCGAGATGGCGCGCCGGTTCGCCACGGAGCGGCTTGCTCCCCACTCCGCCGAATGGGATCGGACAAGCCATTTCCCCAAGGACGTCATTCGGGACATGGGCGAGCTCGGCCTCATGGGGATGATGGTTCCGGAGGAATGGGGCGGAGCCATGATCGACACCATCGCTTACGCGGCCGCGCTCGAGGAGATCGCGGCAGGCAATGGGGCGATCTCCACCATCATGAGCGTGCACAATTCGGTCGGCTGCGTGCCGATCCTGCGGTATGGCAATGATGCGCAGAAAGACAAGTTTCTGCGCCCGATGGCTCGCGGAGAGTGGCTTGGCGCGTTCTGCCTGACCGAACCTCATGCCGGATCCGATGCCTCGGCCCTGCGCACGCGGGCCCGGCGGACCAATTCTGGCTGGGTCTTGAATGGCACAAAGCAGTTCATCACCTCGGGGCAGAACGGCGACATCGCGATCGTCTTCGCCGTGACCGATCCCGATGCCGGCAAGCGCGGCATCTCGGCCTTCATCGTGCCGACCAAGTCCGCTGGCTATCGCGTCGTCAGCATCGAGAAGAAGCTGGGGCAGCACCTGTCCGACACGGCTCAGATCGCCTTCGATGACCTCGAAATACCGGCTGAGAACCTGCTTGGCGCCGAGGGTGAAGGCTATCGCATCGCGCTCTCCAATCTCGAGGGCGGACGGATCGGCATCGCGGCGCAATCGGTTGGCATGGCGCGCGCCGCGTTGGAAGCGGCTATGGCCTATGCCAACGACAGAGAAAGCATGGGCGGAAAGCTTATCAGCCATCAAGCCGTTGCCTTCCGTCTGGCCGACATGGCGACCCAGATCGAGGCCGCCCGGCATCTTGTCCTTCACGCGGCCGCGCTGCGCGACGCCGGCCAGCCCGCGCTCAAGGAAGCCTCGATGGCAAAGCTCTTTGCGTCCGAAATGGCCGAGAGGGTCTGCTCCGATGCGATTCAGATCTTCGGCGGCTATGGCTACACCGAGGATTTTCCTGTCGAACGCATCTATCGTGATGTACGTGTCTGTCAGATTTACGAAGGAACAAGTGACATCCAACGCATCGTCATCGCCAGAACGATGATGACCTGACCTGCAGGCAAAATGGGAGATGAAGCGGAGCAACGGCTTCCGAGATCGCCTCCCAAATACCGCCATTGTGTCGCCCGTCGCTTCATCTTGACTTGAAAGAACGCGCCCTCCAACCTTCCGGCTCTAGAACGAATTGGCGGCAGCGCACATTAAGCGTGTAAAAGGAGGGTAGATTCTCTCGACTTCGGGCGAACTGCCTCTCTGACAGGGAGCCGCTCAGATAAACAGCCAAGGGAGAATGCGATGGAAGTTCACGGCGTTCCGACTCTGATCGGCGCAGGCGCGCGCCGCAATACGATCTTCGACGCGTTTCGCCGCTCAGTGCGTCGAAACGCGTCGCGTCCAGCGTTGACGTTCAAGGATAGGATCTGGACCTATTCAGAACTCGGTTCCGCCGTCGATGGTGTCGCACGGGCTCTATCAGCCGCGGGCCTGAAACGGGGAGACCGGGTCGGAGCCTACGGGCGCAATTCGGACAGCTATCTCTTGTTGTGGCTGGCCTGCGCCCAGTGCGGTCTGGTGCACGTCCCGATCAATTATGCGCTGACCGAGAAAGAGCTCTCGTACATTGTCGAGCAATCCGGAGCCCAGGCGCTGATCTTCGACGCGTCTCTCGAGCCTGTTGTTTCCGCCCTTCTCCCAAAGCTTAGGATCAGCGGGACCTTCACCGGCGGCTCGTCCTCCTTCGACGTTCTTGAGATCGCGCTGGGACAGGTGCGTGAACCCATGGAAGATCCGGATACGGAAGAGACGGATCTCGTTCAACTCCTCTATACGTCCGGAACAACGGCTGCTCCCAAGGGCGCCATGATGACCCACCGGGCGCTCATGGCCGAGTATGCGGCATGCATGGTGGAGCTCGAGTTGACAAGCCAGGACTTGGCGCTCGCCGCATTGCCGCTGTACCACTCAGCCCAGATGCATGTCTTCACGATGCCCCAGCTCCTCCTTGGCGCATCCACGATCCTGATCGAGGCGCCGGCACCGGACGTATGTCTCCGGCTGATTGAGGAGCATGGGATCACGTCGTTTTTTGCGCCGCCGACGGTCTGGATTAGCCTTCTGAGGCATCCGGACTTCGACAAGCGTGATCTGAGTTCGCTCCGCAACCTCTACTATGGCGCTTCGATCATGCCCGTCGCGGTTCTGGAGGAACTGCGCCGTAGACTCCCTGGGGCCCGGCCGTTCAATTGTTATGGACAAAGCGAGATTGCGCCGCTGGCGACCGTGCTTCGCCCGGACGAGCATGATGCCCGTCCAGCCTCGGCGGGCCGGCCAATCATGACAGTTGAAACCCGCGTGGTTGACCATGAGATGCAGGATGTTCCGAGCGGTACTCATGGTGAGATCATCCATCGCTCGCCGCAGCTCCTAGTTGGATACTGGGACAAAAGTCAGGAGACCGAGGAGGCCTTTGCTGGAGGGTGGTTCCATTCAGGCGATGTCGGCTATCTCGACGATGAAGGATATCTCTTCATTGTCGACCGGGTGAAGGACGTTATCAAGACCGGCGGCACCTTGGTTGCGAGCCGTGAAGTGGAGGAGGCACTCTTTACTCATCCGGCGGTATCGGAGGTCGCCGTGATCGCTCTTCCCGACCCGAAATGGATCGAGGCCGTAACCGCCGTTGTGGTGGTCCGATCAGGTCATGACGTGACCGCCGAGGCTCTGATCGACCATGCCCGCGTGCAGTTGGCTCCCTTCAAGCTTCCGAAGCGGATCATTTTCCGTGACGAACTTCCGCGTAACACGGCGGGCAAGCTGCTTAAACGCGAGCTGAGAAGGGAGTACGCCTCGTGACAGGGCACAAGGTAAAGGCTGGAGGCGGTCCACTGTCTGGATTGAGAGTCCTGGAACTCGTGGGGATTGGGCCTGGCCCCTTCGCCGCGATGCTTCTTGCCGACATGGGTGCTGACGTAGTGCGGATCGACAGGCCCGGCGGGGGCGATCCGTATTCCAAGAACGTCGTCAGCCGAGGACGTCCCACGCTGTTTCTCGATCTGAAGGACGCATCGCAGGTGAACCACCTGTTGACTCTCATCGAGCGGGCGGATGCTCTGATCGAAGGGTTCCGGCCTGGGGTCATGGAACGACTCGGCCTTGGCCCGGATCCCGTTCTGCAACGGAATCCCAAGCTTGTTTACGGCAGAATGACGGGATGGGGCCAGACGGGACCGCTCTCCCAGATTGCCGGCCATGACATCAACTACATTTCCGTTGCGGGCGCCCTTGCCGCCATCGGGCCGGAGGATCAGCCGGTGCCGCCCTTGAACCTGGTCGGCGACTATGGCGGCGGATCCCTCTATCTCGTGGCGGGCATTCTGGCGGGTATCATCTCCGCACGCCAGACCGGTGTGGGACAAGTCATTGATTGCGCCATCTGCGATGGCGCGGCATCCTTGATGGCGATGTTCTCGGACCTGTCGAGCCAGGGATGCTGGACGTCGAGGCGGGCGGGGAACCTGCTCGATGGCGGCGCTCCCTTCTATCGAACGTTCGAATGCTCCGACGGCAAATACCTCTCGGTCGGCGCCCTGGAACCAAAATTCTATGACCTGCTCTGCGCACACCTGGGTTTCGCTCGCAACGAGTTGCCCGATCGGAACGATGTTCAGAACTGGGGTCGGCTGCATGTGCTCCTGGAGCAGCGCTTCAAGCTGAAGACAAGGGACGAATGGTGCCAGATCCTCAGCGGCCTCGACACCTGCGTCTCGCCAGTCTTGACGCTGAACGAGGCCGCCGCGCATCCGCATTTGGCCGAGCGGCAGACATTCATCGAGATCGACGACGTGGTTCAGCCAGCTCCTGCCCCACGCTTTTCTCGAACACCATCCTCGGTTCGAAAGATGGCAGAGACCGTGATCACCCTTGATGCCTCATTGCAACGGTGGGCCTGAGCTCCTGCAATGACGACCTGAATTAGGCTCTGTTGCACTGACTTGGAGCGGGTGCAACGAACTCAGTCGACACAGTCACTGAGAAACGTGACAACCTGGCGAGCTGTCTTGGTAACATCGCTCTTCAAACGCGACCGCTACTCGAGTGAGGTCATCCTCTGCTGTGTGGGTTCTGCACGTACGCGCTCCGCTCCCGTGGTTTGCCTGAGGCGATGCAGAAGCGTGGTGTGGAGGTTAAGCTATCCACTTTCATCCCTTAGGGACAGTGTCACGCTCCAGCAACTGAGAGGCGGGCGGGGTCGGAGCAAGCACCTCGCTCCGGATCGTGGGGGGTGGGCGGGACAGGCGCCCGGGACGGATGCGATCGGAAATACCTGTTCCGCCCTGTCACCAAGCACAGTTTACTGATCGGCTTCATGTTGTCAGAACGCCGCGCCTGTGCCGGCACCCACTCTGGAGGCGCCCTATGTCGTTCGATCACCAGTCCGTGCAGACCGCTATCCGCATCTATCTTGGTGCGATCTTCGTCTAACTGAACGCAGTCATTCCGTCTGGCTGATCACCTCCCTATCACCCGGGGCCGGCGAGAAGATGTTCAAGCACAGTGTGCACGCCGGTGATGTTACCGGATTGTTGGAGTGATTGGCGGATCTCCGCCACAAGGCGCAAGCCCGCACCAGCCAGAGGTTTCCGATCATCACTATTCAGGTGGCCGGCTTGGATGGGTTCTGGATCCATCGTGTGCTGGAGGACGAGGGGATCGAGAGGACGTGGCGGATCCTGCCTCAATCGCCACCTCACGTCGTCGCTGGTGAGGTCAATGGCGAAGCGCTGGTGCAGGTCCTGTTGGCCTACAAGCGCTGTGAGCCGCGGATCTGTGCCATGGTCCGGGCTCCCACGCCTCAGGAGGAGGATCGGCGCCGGACCAAGAGCGAGCGCAAGGCGCTCACCGTCGAATGAATCCAGCCCATCAACCGCATCAAGGGGCTGCTGTTTGCATAAGGCATCACCGACTTTGAGCCCGGACATCGCCGCCGCAGAGCAAGGCTCGACGAACTCAGGACCGGTGATGGGCAGTCCTTACCGCCGCATCGCAAGGTTCAGATCAGTCGCAAACTCGACCGGCTCGAGCTTGTCCTGGAGCAAATCAAAGCGGGGAAGGCTGAGCGGAGCGTCCTGCTCGTTCCAGTGAGGCCGGATGCTACGGGAGAGCCGCGCCCTACAGTCCTGTTGATTGCGTTGGGCCGGAATTCGCCGCCATCCTCTGATCAGAGCCCTTGTTTCGGTCCTTTGCCAATCGCCGCTATGTGGCGGCCTATGCGGGTCTAATTAAAGGCTATTCAGGAACAGATCTTGCGTTGGCCTCTATTCCGGGCAGCCAATTTCAGCGGCCTGCCTTGGCAAAGTTGAAGTCGATTGGGAAAAGGCGCCTGTCGCCACGGCGCAGGCCGTCGATGAAGCCTCCCTCCGGCGCTGCTGGTCGCACCGGCGCCGTCCCGCCCTCAGTATCTTCCCAGAACTCCGCCCAACTTGGGAAGTGCTTGTGCCAATGTCCGGGCCGGTCGGGCGAATCGGGCCAGCGGACCCGGCCAGGCTGGGGCCGCTCCAGCGCGTCGGCGCCGTAAAGCTCACTGGGGACCCGGCGGCGGATGTACCATTGCCCGCCTTCGCGGCGGTAGAAGTCCAGGTAGTAGAGCTGGACCGGCACCCATTTCCCCGCGATCTCGTGTTCGCAGCGGCAATAGAGGATGCCTTGCGCGTTGTCGCGATCGGTGAACTCGATCACATGGGTGCCCACGTCATGCACGCTTGCGCGGAAGCTGCGTAGCACATGGTCGAATACTGCCTTCAGGGCCTGGCGTCCGCGGACGCCGCTACCCAGACTTACGTCGGGCAGGTAGAGGTTCACAATGGCGTCCATGTCGCGCATGTCAACCGCGACGGCGTAGCGCGCGGCAAGTTGCCTGATCGCCTCGATGGACTCCAGCCTGTCGAGCCGATCCTCGAACCGTTCGAGTTCCTGCATTGGCCCCTCTCCCTCTCAGACCGTGAACCCGCCGTCCACCAGCAGCGTCTGCCCGGTCGTGTAGGCAGCCTTGCTTGACGCGAGGAAGGCGACGGCCTCGGCGACCTCTTCAGCGCGGCCGAATCGTTGCAGGGGCACGTTGCGGCGCATTGCTTCCAGATAGGTCTGGTCGATATCCCCTTGAGCAATGGACTGGTGGAACATGCCGACGTCGATGATCCCGAGGGCTACGAGGTTGGCGCGCACGCCCTTGCGTCCTTCCTCCCTCGCGATGCCGCGGAACATTGCGTTCACCGCCGCCTTGGGGATCGCCGAAAGTCCGTCCTGATTTGCCCACCTTTCAGCGGCGCAGGTGGTGATGCCGACGAGAGAGCCTCGCGCCTCGCGCAGATGCGGCAAGGCAGCATGGATTAGGTGGAACGCGGCCATGGTATCATCGGTAAGGAAGCGGCTGACCTCCTCAGGGGTCATCTTTGAGATGAACTTCAGCGGAACGAAGGGGCCGACGGCATACACGGCGGTGTGAAGCCCGCTCGCTTCCGCAGCGGCCGCATCTATCGCCGTCGTCGCCGCTCGGGCGTCACGCAGATCGAGCTGGACCGCGCGAACCTTCCGTCCGGTGGAGGAAAGTTCCTCCACGAGAGCCTCGGCGGATGCGGCATTGTTCCGGTAGGTCAGCACCACGTCGCTTCCCTGCGCCACCAGCGCCCGGACGATTGCCCCGCCGATGCCGCCACTGCCCCCGGCGACAAAGGCGGTGCCGGTTGCGGGAAACGGGGTGCTCATGGTCGGTGTCGCGTTCATGGCGGGCTCTTTCGCTGTAATCATCCAAGGCAGGTCCGGCTTCGGGACCCTCCTGATGGCGGCCTCGGCAGCCAAATCAGGCTGCTTGCCGACCGTCTCATCAACGAAACTATCGCCTGTTGCGGGAGGAAGCGCCAACCGCCCGGACGAATTCACAACCATGATCATGAGCTTCCCCGCACGTCGCCAGCAGACGGGGTGCGTTCCGGCGGAGAGCCCGCCAGTTCACCCATCACATCCGTGACATTCGCCGTGCGGGCTGTCGCAACCGACGTCGAGCGGAAAGGATATGCGTCGGCATCCAGAGCGGAGAAGGAAAACTCATGACCATGACACCCGCAGATGAGGTGGCCGCGCTGTTCAATCCCGTCCGGGTTGGTTCGCTGAACCTTCCCAACCGCATCGTCATGTCGCCCATGACGCGGTCGTTCTCGCCCGGCGGCATTCCCGGCGAGGATGTGGCCGCCTACTATCGCCGCCGGGCAGAGGGGGGCGTCGGGCTTATCGTCACCGAAGGCACCGGCATCGGCGACGAGGCCGCCATCGACGATCCGGCGATCCCGCACATGCACGGCAGCGCTGCGCTGGACGGGTGGCGTCGGGTGGTCGCCGAAGTTCATGCCGCTGGCGGATTGATCGCGCCCCAACTTTGGCATCAGGGGCCCCTACGCAATCCCTCGCTCGCCACGCGTTCCGAGATCGAGGGATTACGCCCATCCGGCCACTGGGGCACCCCCGGCGTCGTGTCCTACGCCGCTAGCTATGTGGAGGCGATGCGGCGGCCGACCCGGCCGATGACGGAGGAGCGAATACTCTCGGTCATCGCCGCCTATGCGGACGCCGCAGCTGCGGCAAAGATGGCCGGCTTCGACGCCGTGGCGATTCATGGGGCCCATGGCTATCTGATTGATACTTTCCTCTGGGCCGACACGAACCGCCGCACCGACCGCTGGGGCGGCAGCATCGCCGAACGTTCGGAATTCGCGGCCGAAGTCGTCCGGGCGGTGCGGCAGGCAGTAGGCCCGGAGTTCCCGATCCTGTTCCGCTTTTCGCAGCACAAGCAGCAGGACTACAAGGCGCGGCTCGCGCTAACGCCCGAGGAACTGGGACGGCTCCTCCGGCCGATCGCCGAGGCGGGTGTTAACATCTTCGACGCGAGCGCTCGCCGCTTCTACGAGCCGGCATTCCCGGGCGATCCGCGTCCGCTGGCGGCCTGGGCGAAGGAGTTGACGGGCCTGCCGGCGATTGCTGTCGGCAGCGCTGGTCTAGTCCCTGAGGGCCGACCGTCCGTTGCTGCCCGAATGATCGCCGCAGGGTCTTTCGACTTGCTCGGGGTCGGCCGTGGCCTGCTTCAGGATCCCCGCTGGGCGCAGCGCGTCCGGCAGGGGGAGGAACCGCAGGCTGTCGATTCGAACTCGCACAGGATCCTGACCTGAAGCCGCTCCGAAGCGCCACTGCCGCCACAGGCCGGGTAGAACCGTTGCTAGGGCGAACTGTGATCAGGCTTGTGATGTTTGCGGGGGTTCCGTTGGCCCTTGCATGAACCTGGAGGAAATTTTTGTCGGTACCGTGCAATGTGCGGGGATGGCGCGTGGAAACTGTGACGGAGCATCGAACAAATTTCCATCCCGGAACTCTTGGCGGCGCCTGCCCGCCCGTGGCTTTTCGGGCTTTCGTCCAGACCCGGAGATGATATGACCATGGGCAGCGAACGTGAAGGCCAATGGGCCATCGTCCTCGGCGGCGCGAATGGTGTGGCCTGCCCCATGCGGGTGATCCGGGTGTGATGGTAATTCAGGTTTGTCTATGCGCCAGCATTGACGCATAGACAACGATCTCTGGTGCCCCGTGTTGTTGTGCCGTCGCCAACTCCCGATCACCACCTTTGCCTCTTCCAAGGTGTAGAAGATTTTTCCTGCGGCAGTTCCTCCCGGAGCTTCGCGTTGAAGCTCTCGCATTAGCCGTTCTCCCACGGGCTGCCCGGCTCAATGTAAACCGTCTTCGCCCCTACCGGGTTGATCTGCTCACGCACAGCTTTGGCCACAAATTCGCCGCCGTAGTACATGAGGAAGCAGCGCCGCGGAGCTGGTCTGGGTTGCGCAGACGCGTTGCGTAGGATGGTCATGGCCAGCCGGCAGGTCCCACAGTGATCTCTCTGAACACACGCCGGAGGCGGCCTGAGGGGTGGGGGCGAACTCGCGCCGACGCAGCGGTATTCCTGCGGCCGCGGCCAGCGCCAGCTCGTCGGCGCCCGTCATCGGGACCATCCCGGCTGGGGCGGGGGCTTCCCCCCGCCATTCCGGCAAGAGCGACCAGAGCTGCGATAGACCGCGCCGCCCTCCGAACACGGCATAATACGTGACGGTTGCGGGCGGGCGGCGTTCCCCCGCCGCATCGCTCAGCCTGCAGTGGTCAGGTCGGCATGAGCTCGCCATTCCGACTCGCGTGCGGACTGTGCGGCGACAGCACGATCCAGGACGGATTTACCCAGAAGAAGGCGCAGCGGCGGATGTTCCATGTCAACGAGGTTCAGGATCACGTCCGCCGTCGGCGCCGGATCGCTCCATTGTATCTTGTCCCTGGCAGCCGCCCGCGCCGCGTGGGCCTTGTCATAGGCAGGCAGCGGCGTTGAGTGCCGGGCCGACGCAGTTGGGAAATCGGTCGCATAGCCCGAAGGCTCCAGCAACGTCACGCGGATGCCCTGGTCCTGTACCTCAGCCGCCAATGCCTCGCACAGGGCCTCCACCCCCCACTTCGAGGCACAATACATCGACAGCGTCGGGAAGGATACTATTCCGCCGATACTGGAAACGGTGATCAGATGCCCGCCCTTGTGTGCGCGCAGATGCGGCAGCGCGGCCTGGATGACCCAGAGCGCACCGAAGAAGTTCACATCCATCTGGGCGCGCGCGTCGGCTTCGGTGACTTCCTCCACCATGCCCACGTGGCCGTAGCCGGCGTTGTTCACGATCACGTCCAGCCGCCCAAAACGGGCCACGCCCTCGGCCATGGTCTCGAACACCTGGGCCCGGTCGCTGACATCCAGCGGCAAGGCCGCAACTCGGTCACCATATTGCGCGACTAAGGGCGCCAGATCATCCAGGTTGCGCGCGGTGGCGACAACCCGGTCGCCCCGCCTCAGCGCCGCCTCTGCCCAAATCCGCCCGAACCCACGCGAGGTCCCGGTAATGAACCAGTTCTTCATGCAATCCTCCTGCTTTACCTCATCACACACGCTCGGCCGTTCCCCCACAAGCGCGAGCCTTCCGCCAGATCCCTCGATCACATGGAGGATACCTGTTCGTCCCCATTACGGAGGTGATGGAGTTGGCGTCAGCCGCTCATGCACTCGTGCTCCAGTGCAGCGTATGGCAAGCTCGCCCTCGTTAGCGCCCTAGGGATGGCTGGAAATGACTGCTGTTATTAATGACCCTGCTCCCGTACTGACCGCTTTCGACGCAGAGACCGGCATTGCCCGCATTACTTTCAATCGTCCCGAAGTGCTGAACGCAGTCGACCTGCCTTTGGCGCGGGCCGCCCGCGCAGCGGTAGAGGCAGTCGCCGCCCGCTCCGGCCTGCGCGGCCTCGTGCTCGGCGGCGCCGGGCGGGTCTTCATGGCGGGTGGCGACGTGCGGCACTTCTAGGGCGGGACCGAGGTTTGTGGCCCCTATCTCGATGCGCTGCTGGATGAGATGAACGCGGCGCTATTCGGGTTGCGTGATCTGGATGCTCCAGTGCTGGCCGGGGTGCAGGGTGTGGCCGCCGGCGCCGGCCTCAGCCTCGCACTAGCAGCAGATTTGATACTAGCGGCTGAGGATGCGCGCTTCATGTTGGCCTACGACCGTGTCGGGACGACCCCGGATTGCGGGGCCTCGTGGTTTTTGCCGCGCAGGCTGGGTGCCCGCCGCGCAGCCCAGATGATGATGCTGTCACGGAGCCTGACCGCTGCCGAGGCGATGGACTGGGGCCTCGTCGCGGAAATTGCTTCCGCCGGCGGTTTCGGCGATGCGGTTGAGGCGCTTGCCCGTTGTCTCGCTGCGGGGCCGGGACTTGCGCACGCCGCCTTTCGCCGTCTCTCCGACGCCGCCTCGAACAGTTCCTTCGCGGATCAGTTGCAAGCAAAGCGCGTCGTCTTCCTTGCCATGGCGGCGGCGGATTCTGCCGAGGGTGTTGGCGCCTGTCTCGAACGCCGTCCGCCCGGTTCAGCGGACAGTAGGGAGGATATGGTGATCATGATTGAAGACAGCCGGTGTTAACATCTGCTCGGCTCCGCTCCCGATCCGGAAAGGGGGCTGCGGCACTCGGCAAATATATCACCTAGCACATCCAGCGAAGTTGCCGGCAGTGCAACCGGCCCTGCTCTCCGGTTCAAGGCACGGATACTACTCCATCGGCTTATCAGGACCCTGGCGGCCAAACGCGGGAGAGTCTCGCAGGCCAAAGATCCGATGCCTCGTCGGCGCATGATCCGGCAGGTCGTGGCCTGATTCCTGAACGCGGCTAGTGGAAGGTCCGCCCGCCGTCCACCGCCAGGCTGATGCCGGTGACGAAGGCCGATCGGGCCGAGGTCAGCCAAAGAACCGCTTCGGCGATTTCCTCGGACGCCGCAGTGCGCTGCAGCGGATAGCTGGCGCGCACCCCAGCCTGCACGGCGGCGGGGTCGATGCCCCGCATTGCCTCAGCGAGCATGGGAGTCTCCACCATGCCCGGACAAACGGAGTTGACGCGGATCGAGGGAGCGACCTCTTTGGCGAGGTATTTCATGAACATGTCCACCCCTGCCTTGGATGCGCCATAAGCGGCGCTCCCCACGGAAGAGGGCAAAAGCCCGCTTGCCGAGGCGATGGTCACGATGGTGCCGCCGCCGGCAAGGCGGATGTGGGGGATTACGGCGCGGGTGACGAGGAACGTGCCTGTCAGGTTGATGTCGATCACCCGCCGCCATTGGTCCAGCGCCATCGTTTCTACGGGTGCCGTGACACTGATTCCTGCGCAGTTCACCAGCCCGTCCAAGCCGCCGAGAACCCCGGCCGCGGCATCGACCGCCGCTGCCACGGCGGTTTCGTCTGTGACGTCGGCCACGAACGAGGCAGGTCCGGCGGTGGTCTCGCGATCCAACACGGCAACGCGCGCACCCTGCGTACTAAGCAGTTTCGCCGCAGCCGCCCCGATGCCTGAGGCGCCGCCAGTCACCAGAATCCGCCGTCCCGAAAGCTCTGCCATGTCACACCGCCAGGTATCTGTCCTCTATCGTCGGGTTGGCGTCGAACTCGGCCCAAGTCCCGGAAAACACGATTTGGCCGCTGTCGATCACCAGGCATCTCTCGGTGCACTGGCGCGAGAACCAGACGTTCTGTTCGGTCAGCAGCAGCGCGGTCCGGTCGCGCGCGCGCAACTGGCTTATGTCGCGTGCCAGCTGTTCCACAATCACTGGCGCCAGACCCTCGGTTGGTTCGTCCAGCAGTACTAGCCGCGGCCGGCTCAGCATTGTGCGCGCGACCGCGAGAAGCTGCTGTTGCCCCCCCGAAAGCTGGGTGCCCATCCGGCCCTCCAACCCCTTCAGCATGTCGAACCGCTCGATCATCTCGTCCGGCCGGTAGGGCGGTCGCTCGGGAGTAGCGGCATGGCGGGCCAAGGCAATGTTTTCGAGCACCGTCAGATGTGGAAAGATGCGACGGTCCTCGGGAACGATGCCAAGCCCCATCTGCGCGCGCCGATAGAACGGAACCCCCGACAGGTCCTTGCCGTCCAACAGAATCTGGCCCTGAATGCTGGTGCCCGCATTCATGATGCTTTTGAGCAGCGTTGACTTGCCCGCTCCGTTGCGGCCAAGGATCGCTACTCCCTCGTCGTCGCCGATTCCCAGCGATACGCCATGCAAGATATGGCTGTCGCCATAGAAGGCGTCCAGTGCCCGGACCTCAAGCATCGAGTGCCCCCGAACCTAGATAGATCTCGCGGACCCGTTCATTCGCGCGCACCATCTCCACAGTTCCCTCGGCGATCAGCTCGCCATAGTTCAGTACCACGATGCGGTCCGCCATGCCGAAAACCACTCCCATGTCATGCTCGGTCAACATAATCGAAAGATCATGGTCGCGCTTGATGCGCATGATGAGATCGACGGCCTGCCGTCGGTCGCCCGGCGACATGCCGGCAGTGGGTTCGTCCAGCATCAGGATGCGTGGCTTCAACGCCAGACAGCAGGCCAGTTCCAGCCGCTTCTTGTCGCCATGCGATAGGAACCCAGCCTCCTGCAAGGCCTTTCCATCTAGTCCCACCTCCTTCAGATAGTGGCGGCCCAGTTCGGCGACCTCGCGCCGAGGCCACCAGCCAAGACGCAGACGCGGGGCAGGTCCCGCCGATCCAAGACTTTCGATGGCGACGATCACGTTTTCGAGCGCCGTCATCTCGGGGAAGATTCGCGCCACTTGGAAGGTGCGGCCAAAGCCCAGTCGGACACGCTGATGCGCCGACATGGTGGTGATGTCGCGCCCCTTGAAGCTGACGCTGCCGCCGTCCAATCTGGTCTCGCCGGTCAGCACTTTGAACAGAGTCGTCTTTCCGGCACCATTTGGGCCAATGACCGCCAGAACCTCACCCGTGTCCACGTGGAGGCTGACACCCTTCGTCACCTTCAACGCACCATAGGATTTCTCGAGGCCACGCGCCTCCAGCAGTCTGCCTGTCACTGCGTTTTCCCCCGCTCTCCCGACCTGCGGGCATGTTTCAGAAGCGAGCGGATACCCAAGATGCCGGTCGGCAGCGCCAGAACCACGACCAGCAGGGTGAAGCCGGTGATGATTTCGGAAAAGCCCGAGAGGGTCCGCGTGAGATAAGTCAGCATGCCGAAGATAATACCGCCGACCGCCGGCCCCCAGAACGAGTGCATCCCGCCCAGCATAGTATAAAGCACCGGTTGCGCTGAGAAGACGAAATAGGCGAACTCCGGCGTCGCGATCCGCAAATAGGGTGCATAGAGTGCCCCCATGATCGCCGCGACCATCCCGGCGAGCGAGAATGACAGGATTCTGTATCCTGCGACGTTCACTCCCAAGAACTCGGCCCGCTGGCTGTCCTGCTGGATCGAGCGCAGGCGGCGGCCGATGGGACCATGCACCAACCGCCACAGTGCGGCTGTTGTCAGGATGGTGATCCCTAGGATGAAGTAATAGTAGTTGTTGCCGTTCGACAGGTCGAGCTTGCCGACGCCGAGATTCACCACCGGCGGCATGATCCCCGAATAGCCATCGTCGCGCCCCAGATAGCTCGAACTCGAGACGAACAGAAACACCAGTTGCGCCAGCGCGATGGTTAGGATGGCGAAATAGACGCCCGACGACTTGCGAACGACGAAGCCGACGACAAGACCGACTGCAAGTCCCAAAAACCCTGCCAGCAGCAGTACCAGCAGGAAATGCAACTCGGGCAGTTTCATTACCAGAACGCCGCCGCAATAGGCGCCGATAGCGAAGAAGGCTCCGTGGCCGAAGCTGGCCATGCCGGTGTAACCGAACATCAGGTTCCAGCTGAAGGCGAAGACGATATAGATGTAGGTCACCGCGGCGAAGAACACGACGCCCTGGTTGGCAATCGCCGGCAGCGCTAGCATAAGGGCGAGGACAGCAAGCCCGATGGCCAGCGAAGAAAGACTGATCCGCATCATAGGCCCACCCCCCGCGTAAGCCCGGTCGGACGCATGGTCAGGATCAGGGCGATCGCCAAGAAGAAGGCGATGCCGGGCGTCAGGTCGAGGTAGGACGACGCGAAGGTATCCAGCGTACAAAGCGCGATGCTGGCCAGGAACGTGCCACGGATGTTTCCCATTCCGCCCACGACCAGCGCACCGAAGGCATAAAGCGACAGACCGATGCCCATGCCCGGCGTCAAGGCCGTCGTGGGCGCCAGCAGGCCGCCGGCAACACCGGCCAGGGCAAAGCTAACCACCACGATCAGCGTATAGATGCGCGGCACGTTGATCCCTAGCGCATTGGACATCCAGGGATCGACCGCTACCGACTGCATGAGCTTGCCGAGGTTGGTCCGGTTCAGCATGTATTCCAGGCCGATGAAGGTCAGGACGCCCGTCGCAACGGCAAAAACCGACAGCCAGGGCATCACCACACCGCCCGCGATCAGGGAGCCCTCCACCTCGGGCGGGGACGCGACCGACTTGAAGTCGACCCCCCATATTACCTTGATAAGGCCTTCGGTGAACAGCAGGAGCGCATAGGTTGCGATCAGCGAATAGTGATAGTCGATGTCGCGAATGCGGCGGAAGATGACTGTGTCGGCCGCCAGCCCGATCCCCGCCAGCACCAGGCCCGAGACGGCCACCGCGGCGACGAGCTGCATGAGATCAGCGGCTCCACCCATCCACTCGACGATCGAGTAGACCAGGTAGGCCCCGACAGCAAAAAGCGCGCCATGTGCGAAGTTCAAGATTTTCAGGATGCCCAAGATCAGCGCGAGCCCCGAAGCAAAGATGAAGACTGACATGGACAGGACCGCCGAGTTGAACAGCGTCGTTCCCAGGTCGGCCCAGAAGAAATTACTCATGCTCTCTGGTCCAGTTTCCGTGTTGCGCCGCGGCGACCGGCCCGCCCCCCAGCTGCGGGCCTGCGAAAGGCGTCACTTCAGCGGTTTGATGCCGGCGCCGGCGAGGAAGGTGAGTTCGAAAGCCTTGCCCGGACTTGCCGGCGGGATGGTATCGACGCCCTTGACCACCTGATATTTCGTAACCTCCCAGCCGTCTTCGTTGTCAGCCGGCCCGAACCTGATGTAGTTCACATCCGCATCCGCCTGATGATCTTCCTTGCGGAAGGTGCGGGTGCCCTTGCAGGTTTCGAAGGACATTCCCTCCATCGCCGAGATGAGGGTTTCAGTATCGGTGGACTGCGCCTTCTGGATGCCGGTTGCTAGGGCGCGCACGGCTGTATGTGCCTCGGCAAGGTATCCCTGCGGATACTTGTCGCCGCCGGTGCGAGTGACCGCTTCCTTATAGAGATCGTCGCTGATCTTGTTGCCTGCGTAGGCTGGGGCATACCAGTGGATCGCTGTCCAGTAGTCCTTCGGTGTCTCCTTCTTCATCGTCTTCGGAACGAAATATTCCGAGCCAGCGTCGAAGGCCATCTGGAAGCGGTCGAGCAGACGATAGGCCTTCTGCTGCTTGAGGAAAGTAATCACATCGCCACCGTGCATGCCGACATACAGGGCATCGGCCCGGATGCCCATTGCGCGAGAGATCTGGGTGCGATAGTCGGCAGCGCCGGCAGGCATGCGGACGGGCTCGGCGACGTCTACCGCGTGGCCGGCCATGGCCGGGAAGTATTCCAGCAATCCGTCGTGCACCAGGTTCCAGGCGTCGATCTGGGTCGCGATGTCGGTCGTAACGCAGCCGAAGGATTTCAGCTGCGGGTTTTCCATCGCGGCCAGCCGCGCAATGCCGCGCTGCCGCATCAGGCTGAACTCGGTCGGACGGAACAGGTTTCGCGTGAATTTTTCGTAGGTCAGCGAAGTCAGCGCGGAGCACTGCGTCATTAGCAGCGCGTTCAGATCCTTCAGCGTGTCAGCCACAGCCAGCGTGACCGGGCTGGCATAGATCCCCACGATCAGGTTGATGCCTGAGCCGACCAGTTCGCGTACCACCGCGACGCCCCGGTCAGGCTTCGACCCATCGTCACGGACCACGAGTTCGACCTGGCGCCCCATCAGGCCGCCTTCCTTGTTGATCTGATCCACAGCAATCTGGGCGCCGATCAGCTGGTCACGTCCGATGACCTCGGAGGCCCCGCTGAGAGGGGCGAGATACCCGATGCGGATTGGATCCTTGGCCTGGGCGAGCACACGCCAGGGCAACGCCGCACTGGCAGCCGCGGCGCCGATGCCCGCGAGCGTTTGTCGGCGCGAAATTTGTTTCATGGTCACCTCCCTTTGTTCGCGAGCACCGTTCGTCGGCGCTACACGGACTCTATAACCGCGTCTTGTCTGAGCGCCGACAGAACGCGCGATATTATCATGAACGTAATGACTGCGTTCGGCGCTTGACGGTGCAAACCGCCGCTCTGGGTTCCGCCCGCGTGATCGCCCCACCTGCGCCGGCCGCCCTAGATGTTTTGATCCCGCCCGGAGTTTGATGGTGCATTCTTATCGTCCGGAATTGAGGAATGAGCTATGGGCCAAGTTCTCCATGAGAGCGCCACCACGACAGAGGCGGTCCATCGGGCAATACAACGTAGTCAAGCGAGCCTAAGGGCCCTGGCGCCGCGACACGGAATTGATCCGAAGACCATCGCCAAGTGCTGAAAGGCGCCTGAAATGCCCACCGCAATGTACAAGTCAGGTGCCACCACCTTGGCGGTCTGGCCCGCCTACCAGTCATTGGTGGCATAGCCCGCATCGATCGCTGCGCGCGAGGCGCCTCCTGGCCTCGCCACGCCTGTCGGCCAGCGCCTCGATCACCACGAGGCTCTCCTTCGAGCCGGCCCCGCGCCCACCTGAGACCACAATCTTTGCGCTGGTCAGTTCCAACCGCTCCGAGGCCGCCATCTGCCCCGACACCAGCCTGATAAGCCCGTGCCGCTGACCGGTACCCCCACCGCCTTGACCTGTGCGGGCCCACTCATCCCCGCCGCCATGAAGCTGGCTATCCGCAGCGTGAACACCTTCGCCGGATCATTGCTCTGCACCGTTTGGATCACGTTACGCGCGTAGAGTCTGACTTCACCGGGACCCTCAGGCTTTAGTCGATCACACGCTTCACAGGCACGAGTACCTTCATCCGCGATCCCCGAGTGCATCGCTCTGTGAAGAAGCACCTTTTCCGCTCCTCAGCAACACGCAGCCGGCCAACATGACACATGCATGATGATCACATTCGTGATCTCTCATCCGGTCTGGGCTTGCGGATTTGCTCTCCGGGCCGGAGAGGGCTTCATGGCGGCGCAGACACCGAGGAGCAGCATCCATGCGCAGAATGCCCCGAACTCGGGCCGTATTCGGCCTAGCCATGGGAAACCTGGCGGTCGGCACAGCCGCATTTTCGGTCGTGGGCGTGCTGCCGATGATTGCGCGCGCGTTGCACATCGGCGAGGACAGAACAAGTCTTGTCTTCAGCCTCTATGCGGCATCCTATGCAATCAGCTCTCCCGTCGCTGTCGCGGTGTCCGGCCGGTTCTCCCGCCGGGGGGTGGCCATTGCTGCCCTGACGCTGATCGCGGCGGCAGCGATTGGCTCAGCGCTGGCGACAAACTTCGCCATCCTTGCGTTCGCACGGGTTTGCGCGGCAATCGGCGGAGGGCTGTTCACGCCGCTGGCCGCCGCCGTGGCCTTTGCCATCAGCGACCCCGCGCAGCGCGGCCGTACGTTGGCGCTGGTCTTCTTCGGGTTCCAACTCTCGCAGGCGGCCGGGGTACCAGGCGGTGTGATCCTGGCGGAACGTTTCGGCTGGCAGGCCGCATTCCTTCTGTCGGCAGTCCTGGCGCTCATCGCGATCCTGCTCCTGGCAGCCGGCCTGCCCGCCCGGATCGCAACCCCAGTCCCGTCGCCGCGCCAACTGGCGACAGCCATGACTGACAGGCGCATGCTTCTGGCGGCGACGGTCATGGCCCTGCACAGCGGGGGCATGCTGGTCGTCATGGCCTTCATTGCTATTCTCGCCGAACGGTGGGGGGCGCACAGCGGAATTGTCGTGCTGATGTTCGGATTGGGCGGCATCGGAGCCAGCCTGACAGCCGGAACGGTCATTGCCCGCCTTGGCGCGGCAGGATTTCGGCGAATCGGCATCGGTGCCCAGGTGGTGCTGCTGCCGCTTTTCTCGCTGCCCTTCATTGGGGTCGTGCCGCATTCAGGCCTATTAGGCTGGCTGGTGCTTGCCTGGGCCTTCCTGTGTTCGGGAGTGATGATTGGCCAGCAGTTCCTTCTCCTGACGCGCTACCCCGATCAGGGAGAGATCGCGCTCAGCCTAAACGGAACCGCCAACTATCTAGGCATGGCGGTGGGCACCGCCCTAGGGGCCTGGGCTTTCGGCATGGCCGGGTCTGACAGCCTGGGCTTGACCGGGGCTGTGGTGGCGGCCGCTTCGCTGGCGCTGTCGATTGCCGATGACCGCAGGTCGGGGCGACATTTTCCACGGTTGTGAATTTGCAGCCGCCCATGGGGTGCGAGGCCGGGCGCATGCTAGACGTTAGATGGGACCAAGATCAGAAACTGGGGAGAATGCATGTCCAGCCATATCTATTTCGCCACTCTGCGGGACATGATGGTTAACAATGCCGCATGGTATGGCGGCCATCCCGCCTATGTTCAGGACGAACGGGTCCTGACGTTTGGCGACTATCTGGTCAAGTCGCAGCGGCTGGCCTCGGCGCTCGTTGGCGCTGGGCTACAGCCGCAAGACCGGCTGGGCATGCTGGGCATGAACTCGATCGAGTATCTAGTGATGTATGGCGCCTGCCAGATTTCGGGGCTGGTCGCGGCGACGGTGAACTTCCGCCTCGCACCGCCGGAATGGGAATACGTTATCAACCACGCTGCGTCCAAGGTGCTGGTATTCGATACGGCTTATGCGCCGCTTCTCGACAAGATCCGCCCGCAACTGACATCGGTCCGGATGTTTGTGGGGCTGGGCCCCGACTGCCCCGACTGGGCGACGCCGTGGGATGCTTTCCTGTCATTAGGCGACACCCCGGCACCGCTCGCCCATCCCGCACATCGCGATCTGGCCTATTTGATGTACACCTCGGGAACCACAGGCAGACCGAAGGGTGTGATGCTGGAACACGACTTTGCCATGGAGAGTGGCCGGCTGGTCGGAGCCTGTCTCCAGATCGGGCAGTCGGACCGGATGCTGCTGATGATGCCGTTCTTTCACATCGGAGCAAAGGCGCTGGAACTGGCCGCGCAATGGGCCGCAGCAACGGTGCACGTGCTGCCGGCGTTCGATCCGGTGCAGATCTTCCGCACCATCGAACGCGAAAGGATCACCATCACCCACCTTGCCCCGACTATGATCCAGGCCCTGCTGGACCACCCAGACCGCTGTAAGTACGACCTGTCGAGCCTGCGCGCAGTCCTTTATTCTGCCGCCCCGATGCCGACGCCTGTCCTACGCCAGGCGATTGCGGCGTTTGGCCCGATTTTCATCCAGATGTATGGCGCGACCGAGGGTAGTGGGACCTTCCTGCCCGCCACGGCTCATCGGCCCGATGGCGACGCGCGTGATTTGCGACGGCTGGGGTCAATCGGTCACCCGCTACAAGGCGTCCAGGTCCGGCTCGAGGACGAGAACGGCACTGAGGTGCCCACCGGCGAGGTGGGAGAATTGTGCTACCGTGGCCGGACGGTCATGCGAGGCTATTGGAACAACGCCGACGCCACGATAGAGGCGCTGCGCGGCGGCTGGATGCACTCCGGCGACATGGCGCGCAAGGACGAGGACGGCTACATCTATTTGGTCGACCGTAAGAAGGATATGATCATCTCGGGTGGCGAGAACATCTATTCCCGCGAGGTCGAGGAGGCGCTTCTGACGCATCCCGACATCTCCGAGGCTGCGGTGATCGGAATTCCGCACGACAAATGGGGCGAGGCGGTCTGCGCCGTCCTGGTGATGAAGCCAGGCACCAGCCTGACGGAAGACGAGGTGATCGCCCATTGCCGCCAGCAGATTGCCGGTTACAAGCGGCCGCAGCGGGTGCATTTTGTGGCAGAGCTTCCTAAACTCGTCAGCGGCAAGGTGTCGAAGATCGACTTGCGCCGCCAGTTCACTTCATGATTGGACAGGCCATGATCCCCTTCCCCAGGGTACGCGGGCGGCAGCGGCGGCATCGGTTCCGCGGTCTGCCGAACACTGGCCTGCGCGGGAGTCGTGTTCACCTACAATCGCGACGGCGACAAGGCCGAGGCGCTTGTGGCCGAACTGGCCGCGGCGGGACGGCGAGTACAGGCGGTGCAAACTGGATCTGCGCGACGGTCCGGCGGTGAAGGCCACGGTCGACGCGGCGGCCGGGGCCCTGCGGGCCGCATACCATGGTCTATCCCGTGGGCCCCTATGTTCAGGTTCCTGAGCAAGATGATGCCGGCCGACACAATGGCGGCGGTGAACCTTGTCCATGCTAGGCTGCCGCACCTGCGCGATTCGGAATGAGCTTTCGTCCGGGATCACGGCTTGCGCCACCGAACCCTGGGCGCCGCAGGACTGGTTCTCGGCACTGCCGAAATCGCTCATTACGCGCTGTTCCGCGGCATTGCGCTTGAAGAGAGGCGGATGGGCATCCGGGCCAACCTAGTCGCACTAGGGCATCAGACCTTTAAGTGGACGCACTACTGCGGGCTCCGGCATGGTTCCAGGGTTGCCGAGATACAGAACTCATAGGATCCGACGTAAGCACTCGGCGTGTGCCCTCTTGTGAGAGCGCTGTTTGCGCGTGACGTTCTGACCTTAAGGCTCGCTTTAAGGTCAGTAGATTGATGAAGATCGAAGTTCTCGGCACAGAGCGCCGGCGGCGCTGGAGCCTCCCGGACAAACTCCAGATCGTGGAAGAGACGATGCAGCCGGGCGTGACGGTGACCGAAGTGGCCCGCCGCCATGGTCTTGCCCCCAGCGTGGTTTTCACCTGGCGCCGTCTGGCTCGCGAAGGCCGACTGGGTGACGTCGGTCCCGCCTTCATGCCGGTCGAGATCACGCCCGTCCCAGCCCAGGCCCCGTCGGTGGCCTCGCCATCGCGGCGTACCGGCCTGATCGAGATCGTCCTGGGCCGCGGGCGCCGCATTCGCGTGGATCGCGAGGTCGATGCCGAGGCGCTGCGGCGGGTGCTGCAGGTGGTGGAGAGCCTGGCATGATCCCGGTCCCGACCGGTGTGCGTGTGTGGCTGGCCACCGGCCATACCGATATGCGCAAGGGCTTTGGCGGCCTCTCCCTGCTCGTGCAGGAGACGCTCAAACGTGATCCGCATTCGGGCAACCTGTTTGTCTTCCGGGGACGCAGAGGCGATCTGATCAAGGTTCTTTGGTACGACGGCCAGGGCATGTGTTTGTTCTCGAAGCGGATTGATCGGGGTCGTTTTCTGTGGCCCTCGCCGGCGGACGGCACGGTGTCGATTTCCACCGCACAGTTAGGTTATCTGTTGGAAGGCATCGACTGGCGCAATCCCCAGCAAACCTGGCGCCCGACCGCCGCCGGATGAGCGTCAAAGCCTTGCAAATCAACGCTTCCGTGGCAGACTCAGAGCGTGGCAAATCACCCTGATCCGCTCCCCTCCAGTCTGGCTGACGCTCACGCGATGATCCGCGCCGAGCGGGCCGCACGCCTGGCGGCCGAAGCCCGCGCGGGGGATCTGGAGATCGCTCGCGCTGCGCTGGAAGTCGCCCGGCTCGAAGTCACCCAGGCCCACGCCGCCCGCTATGCCCTGGAACTCGAGATCGAGCGGCTCAAGCTGCAGATCGCCAAGTTGCGCCGCCAGCACTTCGGCACCTCATCGGAACGCAGTGCCCGTCTCGAGCAGCTGTTGCTCGCCCTGGAAGACCTGGAGGAGAGCGCCGCCCACCTGGACGCCGAGGCCGAGGCGAAGGATGCCGCGGCGGCACCGGGTGCGCCCCAGTGGACGGTCGAAGAGTTGAAGCGGGCCAAGCCCGCCCGCAGGCCCATGCCGGGACACCTGCCACGCCGGCGCGTGATTCTGCCTGGCCCGACCGCCTGCGCCTGCTG
>Ga0182736_1001090_pt1 | contig 29971 bp, 30 predicted proteins | sample eDN5th30CKraftBY_FD_128882 | JGI IMG/M metagenome (GOLD analysis project Ga0182736, IMG submission 128882) | Enriched backyard soil microbial communities from Emeryville, California, USA - eDNA 5th pass 30_C Kraft BY (version 2) (version 2) | ecosystem: Environmental > Terrestrial > Soil >...
CTGATCGGCGCCAACGCGGGCATCGGGATCTCGCTGGGCGACGACTGCGTCGTCGAGGCCGGCTTGTACGTCACGGCGGGGACGAAGGTGTCGCTGCCCGACGGGTCGACCACCTCGGCCCGCACGTTGTCCGGGCAGGACGGTCTGCTGTTCCGGCGCAACTCCCTGACCGGCGCCGTCGAGGTGCTCGCGCGCACCGGCGACGGCATCGCGCTCAACGCCGCGCTGCACGCGAACTGACGGCGACGTGATCAGCCGCCGTACCCGGGCGTTCATCCTGTTCGTCTAGGGTCCTTCCCCGTGTCCCCCGCTCCCGCCCGTCCCGCGCCGCGTGTCCGCGCCGACGTGAGCCATCTGCTCCAGTCGCAGAACCCGCTGGTGGCGGGCCCGTTGGACTCGCCGGCACACCACGTGCGCGCCGCGCTGGACACCCGGCTGCGCGCGCTCGTCGCGCACGACCCGGGCACCCGCACGGGCGCGGACATCGAGGACCTGCACCAGATGCGGGTCTCGGTCCGGCGGATGCGGGCGACGCTGCGCGCGGCGCGGCCGCTGCTCGACGCCCAGTGGGCCGACTCGCTGCGCGCCGAGCTGGGCTGGCTCGGTCGCGCGCTCGGCCCCGTCCGCGATCTCGACGTCATGTTGCTGCGGCTGCGCGGCGAGATCGCGACGTTGCCCGACGGCGAGCGCGCGGCCGGCGAGGTCCTCGTCGCCGAGCTGGAGCGCGAGCGCGCCGCTGCCCGTGCCGACATGCTCGTCGCCCTCGACGCACCCCGCTACACCGCGCTGCTGGAGCGCATCGCCGACGCGGTGCGCCTCCCGCTGCCGACGCCGTCGGCGATGCAGCCGCAGCCCGCGCTGATCGACCTGGTGCGGACCGAGGCGCGCAAGCTGGCGCGGGCGGTGAAGGCCGCGGGCGAGGACCCGCCGGACGAGACGCTGCACGCGCTGCGGATCCTGGGCAAGCGGGTGCGCTACACCGGCGAGCTCGTCGAGACGGCGCTGCGCGGCACGCCCACGGGCCGGCAGGTCAAGCTGCTGCTGGCGGCGACGGCGGAGCTGCAGGAGGTCCTCGGCGACCACCAGGACGCCTGCGTCGCCGACCTGCGCATCCGCGAGCTGCTCGACCGGCTCGGCACCGCGGCGCTCGACGAGGCCGGTGGCGAGGGCGGCGAGATCGACGCGTTCGTCGTGTTCGTCGCGGGGCGGCTCGTCGAACGCGAACGCGCCCGTGCCGAGACCCTGCGCACCCAGTGGTGGGACGCCTGGGTGCAGGTCAGGGACCGGGCCGCGACGCTGGGCTGACGGTGCGTCCGTCCGCGGAGTGGTCGCCCGCGCGCGGGCGGTCGCCGATCCGCCACACCGCGCCGGCCTGCAGCAGCCCCGCGGCGACCAGCAACGCCAGCGCCGCCGGGTAGCCACCGGTGAGGTCGATGAGCAGGCCCATGACCAACGGCGCGAGCGCGGCCGCGACGTAGCCCACGCCGAGTGCCAAACCGCTGGTCGCGGCGCTGGCGTGGCCGTCGGGTGTGCGCCAGGCGATCACCGCGAGACCCAGCGGGAACCCGGCGCCGACCCCGATCCCGAGCAGCACGACCCACAGCCACGGCCCGATCCCGGGGGGCTGCGGCAGCAGGATCGCGCCGACGGTGCCCGCGATCCCGCAGGCGAGCGTCGTCGACGCCCAGAACCGCCACCTGCGCCGCCGCTCCGCGAGCGCGGGGACCACGAGCGCCGACGGGATCTGGGTGACACTCCACGCCGCCAGCAGCACACCCGCGTGCTGCGGGCTCCAGCCCTGGCCCTCGTAGTAGGGCGCCAGCCAGGTGATCCAGCCGTAGAACATCATCGACGTCCCGGCCTGGTAGCAGGCGCTGCGCCGGGCGAAGGGGTCCCGCCACGGCAGCGCGCGGCGGGCACCGGCCGCGGCGGCCGCGCTCGTGGGCTCGGCGATGCGCCGCGCGATCGGCGTCCAGGCCGCGACCGCGAGCACGGCCGGGACCGTCCACACCGCCAGCGAGAACGACCAGCCGCCCAGCGCGATGGCGAGCGGGACGCCCAGTGCCGACGCGACCGTCGCGCCGACCATCATCGACACGACGTACCCGCCGGTCACCGCCCCGGCGCGGGCGGCGAGATGGTGCTTCACGACGCCCGTCAGCAGGACCCCGGCCAGCCCGATCCCGAGCCCGATGACGAGGCTCGCCGCGATGAGCGCGGCCAGCGCCGGGACCCCGCGCACCAGGCTGCCGAGCGCGATCAGCCCGACCGACCAGCCCAGCGCGCGCTCGCGGCCCAGCCGGGCGCCGATCATCGGCCCGACGAACGACCCGACGGCCATCATCAGCACCGCGCCCGACTGGACGAGCCCCGCGGTACCTGCGTCGACACCGAGGTCGGCCCGGACGGTCTCGATCAGCGGCGGGTAGCCGGCGAGGGCCGCCCGGAGGTTGACCGCGAGGGCCAGGACGCCGAACAGGACGACCCTCGTGCTCACCCCCCGCGTCGCAGGTCCCGCGACGTTCACTGCACCTGCCTCACGTCGTCAGGCGCTCCACGGCGGCGTCGATCCGTTCGTCGCTCGCGCTGAGCGCGACCCGGACGTGCCGGGCCCCGGCCGGGCCGTAGAACTCGCCCGGTGCCACCAGCACACCGTGCGCGGCGAGATCATGCACGGTGGAGCGGCCGTCGCGGTCCTCGGTGGCCCACAGGTAGAGCCCGGACTCGGAGTGCTCGATGCGCATCCCGCGCGACTCCAGCGCCGCGCGCAGCCGGGTGCGGCGCGCCTCGTAGAGGGCGGCCTGGGCGGCGACGTGCGCGTCGTCGGACACCGCGGCGGCCATCGCGGCCTGCACCGGGTGCGGGACGAGCATCCCGGCGTGCTTGCGGATCTCCAGCAGCCGCGAGACGAGCACCGGGTCACCGGTCACGAACGCGGCCCGGTACCCGGCCAGGTTCGACGTCTTCGACATCGAGTGCACGGCGAGCAGGCCGGTGTGGTCGCCGTCGCACACCGACGGGTGCAGGACCGAGAGCGGCGCGGGATCGGCCGTGCCCGGCAGCCCGAGGTAGCACTCGTCGGACGCGACGACCGCCCCGCGCTCGCGCGCCCACGCGACGACCTTCCGGAGGTGGTCGACGGGCAGGATCTTCCCCGTCGGGTTCGACGGTGAGTTCAGCCACACCAGCGACGCCCGGCGGGGGCCGAGGCCCACCAACCCGTCGGACCGGACGAACTCGGCGCCCGCGAGCCGCGCGCCGACCTCGTAGGTCGGGTAGGCCAGCTCCGGGATGACCACGAGATCGTTCCCGCCGAGACCCAGCAGCGTCGGCAGCCAGGCGACGAGCTCCTTGGAGCCGATCGTCGGCAGTACCGCGTCGGGGTCGACGCCGGTGACGCCGAACCGCCGTGCGAGCGACGCCGCGATCGCGTCACGCAGCGCGGGCGTGCCGTGCGTCGCCGGGTACCCGGGGATGCCGGCCGCCGGCCCGGACAGGGCCTCGCGCACCACCGCCGGGACCGGGTCGACCGGGGTGCCGATCGACAGGTCGACGATGCCGTCGGGGTGCGACTGCGCGAGCGCCTTGTCGGCTGCGAGGGAGTCCCAGGGGAAGTCCGGGAGCGCCGTCCGCTCTGCGGTACCGGCCGAACTCACTCGTCGTGGCTCTGCGGCGGCAGCGTCAGCGCCGGACCGGCGTCCTTCGCGACCTTGCCGACCTTCGACGCGCCACCGGGGGAGCCCAGCTCGTCGAAGAACTCGGCGTTGGCCTTCTGGTAGGCGCCCCACTGCTCGGGGACGTCGTCCTCGTAGTAGATGGCCTCGACGGGGCAGACGGGCTCACAGGCACCGCAGTCGACGCACTCGTCAGGGTGGATGTACATCATCCGCCCGCCCTCGTAGATGCAGTCCACGGGACACTCTTCGATGCACGCCTTGTCGAGCAGGTCGACGCATGGCTCGGCGATGACGTAGGTCACTTCGAAGTCCTCCACTCGGACAGCAGACTGCTGCCAGTATCCCTTGCCGCACGACCGCCGCCGCTCCAGGGCGGCAGTCCCGGTCGTCACATTAACCCGGGGACGCCGCGTTCCGGATGGAAAGGATTGCCTCACCATGACCGCAGCGCCGACACCGGGCTCCCGGCCGGACGCCGGCGGCCCGGCGCTCGACCGGCTGGTCGGCGCGCGGGTCGCGCTGCGGCACCGGATCGGGGAACGCGACGGCCGCCCCCTGTTCACCGACGCCGTCGGTGTGCTGTCCGACGGGGGCGTCCGCGACGGGGTCCCGACCGTGATCGTCGCCACCCGGCGCGGGGATGTCGTCGTGGCCCGGCCCGCGGTCGTCGCCGTCCGGGAGGTGCCGCCCGCGGTGCGTCGGCGGGCGCCGTGGCCCGACGTGGCGCGGCTGGAGAACCTCTGTGCCGACGCCTGGCCCGCCGTCACGGAACGCCGGCTCGGGGCCTGGCGGCTGCGGGCCGCGGGCGGGTTCACCGGGCGGGCCAACGCCGCGCTGGCGATCGGCGACCCCGGGGTCGGCACCGCCGCCGCCCTGGCGCTCGTGCGCGGTTTCGCCGAGGAGCACGCGATCGCCGCGCGCGTGCTGACGCCGGTGGGTTCGCCCTGGTCACGGGCGGTCGAGGCGGAGGGTTGGGTGCCCGACGCCGGCTACCTGCCGGGCCCGGTGGTGTCGGTGCAGGTGCTGGCGTGCGACGCGGTCGCCGACTCCCCCGCCGAGCCGGTCGAGGTCGGTGCCGGGCCCGATACCGGCTGGTGGGGCCTCGTGCACGGCGGCCCGCCCGACGACGTCGCGCGCCGCGTCCTCGCGCCGGGGTCCGGGCGTGAGGGGTACGCCGTCGCCGGTCCGCCCGGTTCGCCCACCGGCGCGGTCCGGTTGGCCGTCGTCGACGACCACGTGCACGTCGCGCGGCTCGTCGTCGTCCCCGCGGCGCGACGTGCGGGCACCGGCACCGCGCTGATGGCGGCGGCCGCGCGTTGGGGCCTCGCGCGGGGGGCGCGCTGGCTGGTCATGCAGGTGTCGACGGAGAACCCCGGCGGCCTGGCGTTCTGGGCCCGGCTCGGCGCCACCGAGCACCACCGCTACCACTACCTCGTGCCGGGATGAGCCGATCCGGCGCGCCGCGCCAGCCAGCGGTGCGCCTGCTTCGAGGCCCGCTTGAGCCCGGACCACTCGCCGAGGTACTTGCCGACGGCCCCGACGCCGGGCAGCAGCCCGATCGCCTCGTGGTAGAAGCGGCCGTGCGGCCGCTTGTCGAGCTCGCCCTCCACGGCGTAGAGCGCCCGGCCGAGCCGCCACAGCGCCGTCGCCACCCGGCGGACCGTCGAACGGCCCTGCCCGTCGCGCAGGTCGCCGGTGAGCTCCTCGGCCTTCTCCTCGACGGCGGCGTCGGCCGCGGCGTCGAGCCTGCGCACCGTCAGCGCGCGGTCGAACAGCACCGACGCCAGCATCGCGACGACGGTCTCCTCGTCGTCGATGCCGTGCTCGCCCGCGATCGCGCACAGCAGCAGGCCCTGTCCGGCCAGGCCCAGCGCGGCCGAGACCGGCAGCGTCCGGGCCAGCGCGCCGCCGAGCCCGGGCACCGCGGCGGCGACCGTCGTGACCCGGCCGACGCGGTAGATCCACCAGCGGCAGCGCGCCGCGACGTCCATCGCCACCCAGCCGGCCGTCCCCGGCACCCGGACCGCGGCCAGCGCGTCGAGCAGCCGCTCGCGCAGTTGCCGGTCACCGCCGTCGGCCGCGGCGCCGTCGGCCGCAGCACGTCCGGCCGCGGCCCTGTCGGAACCGGCACTGTCTGCCGCAGCGCCGGCGGCCGGGGCGCGGCCGGACGCGGCGCGGCCGGACACCGGTGCGACCGAGGCCGCGCGGTGCCGCAGGCCGAACGCGTCGGCGTCGCGCAGGCCGTCGAGCACCGGCCTCGACGCACGGACGAACGGGCGCAGTACCGCGACGATCGCCGCGTCGGGGATGGGCTCGGCCATCAGCTCCTCCGGACCGGCGGGCGCATCGCGACCGACCGCAGCGCGAACAGGCCTGCCCCCACCGCCGCGGCCGCCAGCAGCAGCGACTGCCACGTCGCGGGCAGCAGCACGTCCCCGCCGGGGCCCAGGGCGCCGAGCACCCCCACGGTGAGCAGCCAGGCCACCAGCGGCAGGCCCGCGACCGCCGTCGACGACGACTCCCCCGCCGCCCCTCGCACCAGCCACGGCATGGTCACGAGCGCGACGACGGTGCCGACCGGCGCGGGCACCGACCCCGCGTAGAGCGGCTGCAGCATCAGCTCGAACGCGGCGAGCAGCACCGAGGTGACGACGATCACGACCAGCGTCAGCGTCCTCATGGGTCGACCCCCTCGAACAGGTCGGTCTCGGCGGTCCCGGACGGCGCGGCCGCCAGCACGTACTCCTCGACGTCGAGCAGCGGCTGGGCGACGTCGTTGCTCATGGCGTACGCGACCGTCGGGCCGTCCTCCCACACCGCCACCTGGGTGGCGTGGGCGCGCATGGCGGCGATCCGGGCGGCGCGGAACGCGGCGACGTCGATCCGGGTCGTGACGGTCTCGTCGGGGACGGCCGGCAGCTCGCCGGGTTCGGGCACCCGGAAGGGCATCCCAGGAGCCGCGGCCAGCGCGGCGACACCCGCGTCGAGCGCGGAGCGGGCGTGCACGGCGAAGTACACCTTGCGCACCGACTCGACCTTCGCCGCGGCGGCGACCGTGATCTCGTGGGCGCGGACGTGGTCGGGATGGCCGTAGCCGCCGTCGTCGGCGTAGCTGACGACGACCTGCGGCTCCAGCTCGGCGAGCAGTTCGGTGAGCAGGTCGGTCTCCTCCGCGCGCTTGCCCGGGTCGGCGAAGGCCCTGGGGTGCAACGTGTCCGGCGTGGTCGCGCGGACGCCACCGGCGCCGGCGAGCACCATCCCGGAGTCGCGGAAGCGGCCCACCCCGCCGAGGTAGTGGTGCGCCGGGGCGCCCAGCGCGGCGAGCGCACCGGCGAGCTCACCGATCCGGTAGCCGCCGAGCTGGTCGGCGCGGGCCGGGACGAGCTCGGCCAGCTCGGCCGGGATGACCTCGCCCTCCTCGCCGAGCGTGCAGGTCACGACGGTGACGTCGGTCCCGGGGTCGGCGGCGTAGCGGGCGATGACGCCACCCGTCGCCAGTGTCTCGTCGTCCGGGTGGGCGTGTACCAGGACGAGCCGTCGGGAAGCGGTCACGCGCCCCAATATCGCAGGGCCCGGCGCAGCGCGCCGCCCCGGGACATCCGCCCCGGGGGAAGCCGCCCGAGGGACCCCCGGGGGAGCCGCCCCGGTTGCAGGAACGGCACTTTCCTGCAACCGGGTTGCAGGAAAGTGCCGTTCCTGCGGAATCCCGGCCCCCACCGCGAGGGCTCAGCCGCGCAGGACCTCCCGCTCGCCGGCGAAGTGGCACGCCACCTCGTGGCGCTCCGACCCGGCGGCGGGCACCAGCGCGGGGGGCTCCTCGATGCAGCGGCGCTTCTCGTCGTCGGAGAGCTGCAGGTGCTTCCAGCAGCGCGTCCGGAACCGGCAGCCGGACGGCGGGTTGGCCGGGTTCGGGACGTCGCCGGTGAGCACGATCCGGTCGCGCACCCGCTCCACGGCGGGGTCCGGGATCGGCACCGCCGAGATGAGCGCCTGCGTGTACGGGTGCTGCGGGTGCTCGAACAGCGTGTCCCGGTCGGCGATCTCGACGATCCCACCCAGATACATCACGGCGACCCGGTCGGAGATGTGCCGGACGACGGACAGGTCGTGGGCGATGAACAGGTACGTGAGCCCGAACTCCTGCTGTAGTTCCTCCAGCAGGTTCAGCACCTGGGCCTGGATGGAGACGTCCAGCGCGGAGACGGGCTCGTCGAGCACGACGAACTTGGGGTTCAGCGCGATCGCCCGCGCGATGCCCACGCGCTGGCGCTGCCCGCCGGAGAACTCGTGCGGGTAGCGGTCGGCGTACTCGGCGGCCAGCCCGACCGTCTCGAGCAGCTCGGGGATGGTCGAGTCGGTCAGCTCGCCGCCGAGCAGCTCGTACTTCTCGGTGAGGATCTGGCGGACCGTCATCCGCGGGTTGAGCGAGGCGTAGGGGTCCTGGAAGACGATCTGCATGTCCGCACGCGCGGTGCGCAGGTCGTGCAACGAGAGCCCGGTGACGTCGCGGCCGGCCAGCTCGATCGTGCCGCTCGTCGGCTCGTGCAACCGCAGGATCGCCCGCGCGGCCGTCGACTTGCCGCAGCCGGACTCGCCGACGAGCGACAGCGTCGACCCCGCCGGGATGTCGAGCGACACCCCGTCGACCGCCCTGACCTCCCCGACGGTCCGCTTCACGAACGTGCCGACCCTGATCGGGAAGTGCTTGACCAGGTCACGCACGTCGAGCATCGGTGGCCGCTGCTCGACGGGCGTCTCCGCGGCGACCACGGGCGCGGGCTCGCGCGGACGCTCGTGCGCGATCGCGACCTCGTCGGGGTGCACGCACGCGTGCCGGTGCGACGAGCCCGGCGCGGCCGCGACGAGCAGCGGGACGTCGGCCCGGCAGGCGTCGGTGGCGAACCGGCAGCGCGGGTGGAACGGACAGCCCTCCGGGACGCGCGCGAGGTTGGGCGGCTGGCCCGGGATGGGCTCCAGCTTCTCCGGCCGGGCGTGGTCCATCCGGGTCAGGCTCGAGAGCAGGCCGTGGGTGTAGGCGTGCCGGGGCGCGGTGAAGATCTCGTCGTTCGTGCCCTCCTCGACGACGTGCCCCGCGTACATGACCATGATCCGGTCGGCGTGCGCGGCGACGAGGCCGAGGTCGTGGGTGATCAGCACGATCGCGGTGTCGCGCTCGGCCTGCAGCTTCTCCAGCAGCGCCATGATCTGCGCCTGGACGGTGACGTCGAGCGCGGTCGTCGGCTCGTCGGCGATGAGGACCTTGGGGTCGTTGGCCAGCGCCATCGCGATCATGGCGCGCTGCCGCATGCCGCCGGAGAACTCGTGCGGGTACTGCGTGGCCCGCAGCCGCGGGTCGGGGATGCCGACCTCGGCCAGCAGCTCGACGGCCCGCGTCTTCGCCGCCATCTTGCCGACGCTCTGGTGCGCGCGGATCATCTCGGCGATCTGGTCGCCGACACGAAAGACCGGGTTCAGCGCGGTCAGCGGGTCCTGGAAGATCATCGCGAGGTCGCTGCCGCGCAGTTTGCGCTGCTGCGACTCCGGCATGTCCAGCAACGACCGGCCCTCGAGCAGCACCTGGCCGCTCGGGAACGTCGCGGGCGGGCTGGGGACGAGACCGAGCAGCGTCATCGCCGAGACCGACTTGCCCGACCCGGACTCCCCGACGATCGCCAGCGTCTCGCCGGAGTCGACGTACCAGCTCACCCCGTCGACGGCCTTGACGGCGCCGCCCGCCGTGTCGAAGTGCACGCGCAGGTCGCGGACCTCGAGCAGGTGGTCGGACTGCGTCGGCTGCGCGGCCTGCCGTCGCCGTGACGGCCGCGGTGACGTCGGAGCCATCAGTTGCCTCCCCGCAGCTTCGGGTCGAGGGAGTCGCGCATTCCGTCGGCGACGAAGGCGAAGCCGAGCGTCGTGATCGCGATCGCGAGTGCGGGCGCGAGCCACAGGTACGTCATGCCCGGGACCCGCAGGAACGGGGTCGCCTGCGAGATCAGCCTGCCCCATTCGGGGACGTCCGGCGGCACGCCGATCCCCAGGTAGGACAGCGACGCCATCGCGACGACGACGACGCCGATGCTGGTGAACGAGTAGACGAGCACGGGCGCGATGGCGTTGGGCAGGATGTGGCGCAACACGATCCGCCGGTTGCCCGCGCCGATCGAGCGGGCCGCCTCCACGTACTCGGCCTCGCGCAGCGCGAGCACCTGGCCGCGGGTGAGCCGTGCGGTCGTCATCCAGCCGAGCACGACGAGCGCGACGATCACCGGGGTGACACCGCCGCCGACGGCCCGGACGATGACGATCGCGCCGACCAGCGGCGGGAACGCGAGGAAGACGTCGATGAAGCGCGCGACGACCCCGTCCCACGCGCCGCCCTTGAAGCCCGCGACCGCACCCAGCGTGATGCCGATGAGCAGCGAGAACGCCACCGTCAGCAGGCCGACCGTGATGGCCAGCCGGCAGCCGTAGATGATCCCGGAGAACAGGTCGCGGCCCAGGACGTCGGTGCCGAACCAGTGCTCGGCGCTCGGCGGCTTGAGCGTGTTGGCGAGGTTCTGTTCGAAGGCGTTGTACGGCGTCACGTACGGACCGATGATCGCGAGCACGATCAGCACGGTCACGATCGCGAGACCGACCATGGCCAGCCGGTTGCGCCGGAAGCGTCGCCAGACGTCGGCGAGCTGGCCGGAGCCGCGCGCCCCGATCGGGACCGCGGCGCCGCTCGTCGCGGAGTCCGCCCCGGGGAGCAGGACGCCCGCGCCCGCCTCGGCGTCGACCGGTGGGCCGCCGGCGGAGGTCGGAGTGGTCATGTGGTGGGACCGCCTCAGGAGTGTGTCTGTTCGGGCCGCGTGTTCGTCCGGCCCGGGTGGCCGTTCGGGGACGGGATCCGGCTCAGTTGAGCCGGATCCGCGGATCCAGGAACGCGTAGAGGATGTCGACGATCGTGCTCAGCACGACGTACGCGACGACGCTGAAGATGACGACGGCGATGATCACCGGCGCGTTGCTCTTCACGATCGCCGTCGACAGCAGGTAGCCGACGCCGTTGTACTGGAAGATCGTCTCGGTGATGATCGCGCCGCCGAAGAGCACGCCGAGCGAGACGCCGACGTAGGTGACGACGGGGATCAGCGAGTTGCGCATGGCGTGCTTGCCGATGACGGTCCGCTCGGACAGGCCCTTGGCACGGGCCGTGCGGATGTAGTCGGCGCGCAGCACCTCGAGCATGGACCCGCGCATGAGCCGTGCGATGAACGCCGCGTCGATGATCGCCAGGGTGAAGGCGGGCAGCAGCACCTCCTGGTACCAGGGCACCTGGACCGTGAAACTTCGTGGGACCGAGGGGAAGGGACCCCATCCCGCGACGTTGGCGACGAGCACGACGCCGATGACGAACACGGGGATGCCGATCGCGAGCGTCGCGATGACGGTGACCAGCACGTCCCAGAACGAGTAGCGCTTGACCGCGGCGATGACGCCGGCCACGACACCGATGAGGATGTCGATGACGATCGCGACGAGCGCGAGCCGGACGGTGTTCGGGATCGCGGCCTCGAGCATCTGTGCCACCGGGCGGTGCTGCTCGAAGTCGATGCCGAAGTCGCCGCGCACCATGTTGCCCAGGTAGATCACGTACTGCAGCGGCAGCGGCTTGTCGAGGCCGAACTTCGCACGGTTGGCCGCGGCGATGTCCGGCGGAACGGCCTTCTCCCCCGACGACGCGAACGGGTCACCGATCGCGAAGGTGGCGAGGAAGATCAGGAGTGTGGCGGCGAGGATGACCAGGACGGCCTGGACGACCCGCCGCAGGATGAAGCGACCCATTGTTCCGGCTTCCGACACGGAGGGACGGTGCCCGGCCCGAGTCCCGGGCCGGGCACCGTCGCCGTGTCACTTGATGGTGATCTCGGACAGGGTCGGGTTCTCCCAGAAGTCCATGTTGACGTTGCCGAACTTCGCGGTGTTGGCCAGCCGGAACTGCTGGCGGGCGAAGAGCGGGATCAGCGCCATGTCGTCGCCGATCGCGATCTTCTCGGCCTGCTTGTACAGGTCGTTGCGCTTGGCCTCGTCCTGCGTACCCGCCGCCTGGGCGAGCAGCTGGTCGAACTGCGGGTTGCTGTAGCGGCCGCGGTTGTCACCGTTGGCGACGTCGTTGGGCGTCGCGGCGCCGATCGCCTGCGTCGACAGCAGGGGCTGCAGGAAGTTGCCCGGCGTCGGGTAGTCGGCGGTCCAGCCGGCGCGGAACAGGCCGGTCGCGTTGGGCTGCTGCTCGTTGACCAGCAGGTCCTTGAACGGCACGCCCGAGTAGTTGACCTTGAGCCCCAGGTTGGTCTCCAGCTGCTGCTTCACCGCGGCCGTCCACTCCTCGTGGCCGCCACCGGTGTTGAACTGGAAGTTGACCTCGGTGCCCGGGGTCAGGCCGGCCGATGCGGCCAGCTTCTTCGCGTCCTCGGGGTCGTACTTGCAGGCCGTGCAGACGCCGGGCTGGTAGGCGTTGGTGAACGACGCCGGGATGAACGCGTCGGCCGGGACCTGCGAGCCCTGGAAGACGCCCTGAGCGATCGCGTTGCGGTCGATCGCCTCGGAGACGGCCTTGCGGGCGTCGGCGGTGTTCAGCGGCTTCGTGGTCACCGACACGAGCAGGTAGTTGATGCCCGCCGTCTTCTTGGAGATCCACTGGTTCTTCGACTCGTTCGCCGCGCGCGCCTGCGTGAGCAGCGGCGTCGGGATCCGGGCCCAGTCGAACTGGCCGTTGTTGAAGCCGTCGTACTCGGCCTGGATGCCGGTGTCGGCGGGGGTGATGGTGATCTCGACGGCGTCCAGGTTCGCCTTCGGACCGGCGCTGTAGCTGTCGTTGCGGACCAGCTTGATGCCCTTGTCGTGCTGCCACGGACCGTCCATCTTGAACGGGCCGTTGCCGATGGGCATGTCGTTGTAGGTCTTGTTGTCGGCCGCGCCGGCGACCGTCGGGACCGGCGCCAGCGGCGGCGCGGCGGTGCGCAGCTCGAACTCGCAGTCGGCCTTGGACAGCCCGACCTTCAGGACGTTCGGGTCGGTGGCGTCGACGCCCGAGAGCGTGCTGGCGGAGCCGTCCTGCATCTGGGCGAAGCCCTGCACCTCGTCGAGGTGGTAGGCGACGTCGGAGGCCGACGCCTTCGCCGAGGTGCGCTCCCAGCCGCGCTTGAACGCCGCCGAGTCGACCGGCTCGCCGTTGGAGAACACCTGGTTGGGCTTGAGGGTGAACGTCCACGCCGTGCAGTCGGCGTTGGGCTCCCACTTCGAGGCCACACCGTCGTAGACGTCGCCGTTGGGCTTGACGTTGACCAGACCGGTGAACAGCGCCTTGTTGACGAGGATGCCCTCGGACTCCTGGGCGTTGTACGGGTCGATCGCGGTGGGCTCGGTGATGCCGAGCCGGAACGTGCCGCCGGGCTTGCCGGCGACGGGCGGCAGGTCCTGCGTCTCCGGGAAGCCGACGGCGGTCTGTCCGCTCCCGCCGGTCGACTGGTTCGACTTCTGGCTGCATCCCGTGAGGACCATTGCGGCCACCGCGGTGAGCGCGATGGCCGATGCGGCCGCCCTCGATCTCCTCATCGACTCCATGCCTCTCTGCTGTCGTGACCGGTCCCCGCGGGTTCGCCGCGACGTCCCCGGTCAGTGACCCCGGATCGCGCCATGTGTGGGGCGAACCAGCATTGCTCGGGACGGTAGGAAGCGCGTCGGGGCACGTCACCGACCCCCGGCCGATCGTGACCAAAGGGTGATTCGCTGGTTACGACGTGCAACAGTCTGCGCTACCGTGCGGTAACTTAGCGCTGGGCCGGGCGACACTCAACTCGAGGGGGTCCGCCACCGCTGCGCGCCGGTGAACGGACCGGTCGACAGCGGCCCCGGCGAGATGTCCGTCGACTCCGTCGCGGCCGGCGTGCTCACCACGAGACCGACCGGCTGGTACAACGGCAGCACCGGCAGCTGGGCCCACAGGACTCGCTCGACGACGGCCTGCGTGTCGACGCCGGCGGTACCCGCGACGAGCCCGTCGAGCAGGCTCTGCAGCGCCGGGAAGCAGAACCGGGTGGGGCTGGCGGCGACGGCCGTCGTCCCGCCGGGGACGGGCTGCGGGCACCCGTAGTCCGACGCGTACCGGGCACCGACGTCCCCGCCGACGGGCCGCGGCAGCACCATCACGTCGGCCCGCAGCGGTCCGGACGCGGGCGGCGCGGTGGTACTGGTGGGCGGCCCTGTCGACCCGGACAAGGCCGTCGTCGACGGAACGGTCGTCGACGGAACGGTCCTCGCCGGAGCGGTCGTCGTGGCACGGCCGGGGGACCGGGTCGTCGTGGGGGGCGCGGTCGTCGGCGCGCCGGACGCCGTGTCGGGCGGGGTGGGCGTCGTCGTGGTGGGCGGGGTGGCCGGCACCTCGGGCTGGACGAACAGGTCGGCCGCCGGGGGCGCGACGACCGTGGTGCCGATCCCGGCCGCGTCCAGCTGCGTCGCGACGGCCTCGGCGAGCCGGACGTCGTCGGGACGTTCGGCGGCCGCCCCGATCACCAGCCGCAGCGGCCTGCCGCCGATCCCCCACCGGCCCTGCGCGTCGCGGACGTACCCCGCCGCGAGCATCAGCCGTTGCGCCGCAGCAGGATCCGGCCGAGCCGGGGGTCCGGCGGGAGCCGTCGAGGCGTATCCGGGCTCCGACGGCGCGAGCCCGAACGCGTCGGCCGCCACCGCGCCCGGCGCGACCTGCGTGCGCAGGGCCTCCCGGTCGAGGGTGGCGGCGACGGCCTGGCGGACCCGGACGTCGGCGAGCGGGCCGGTGTCCGAGCGGAACGCCAGGCTCGTGACGACGGGCTGCGGCGCCTGCTGCGTCCGGTACGCCGGGCCGAGCGCCGCGAGCAGCTGGCTCACCGTCGGGTCCGACTCGGGCAGCGCGGCGTCGAGGTCGCCCGAGCGCAGCTCGTCGACCATCGTCGAGTCGTCGACGGCGCGCAGCACGATGCGGTCGAGCGTCGTCGGGCTGGCCCAGTAGAGGTCGTTGCGGGTCAGGACGACCTCACCGCGGGCCCGGTCCACCGAGGCGATGCGGAACGGGCCGCCCGACGCCGGCAGCCCGTTGGCCAGTGCGCCGGTCCAGGAACCGGGAGCGTCCTTGAGGATGTGCGCGGGAAGCAGGCCCGAGAACAGCTGCTGCCACTGCGGGTACGGCTGGGAGAACACGACGTCGACGGCCTTGCCGCCCGCGCGCGACCGGACGTCGCTGATCAGCCGGTAGCCCGCGGCGTCGACGGTCCCGGGCTCCGAGCGCATCCGGTCCCACAGGTAGACGAAGTCCTCCGCCGCGATGGGCGCGTTGGTCGTCCACGACGCCTGCACGTTGAGCTCGTAGCTCACCGTGAACGGGTCGGTCGACGTCACGCGGGCGCTCGTGGCGATCGTCTGGTCGAGCTGCAGCGTCCCCTCGGCGTCGGGCCGGAACACCGAGGGCAGCACGAGCGTCGAGAGTGCCGTCGTCACCGGGGACTGGTCGGAGAGCAGATGGGGGTTGAAGCCCGCGCCCAGCGACGGCACGCCGACCGTCACCGTCGTCGGCTCGGGCGTCGCGGCGGTCGACGGCGCCGGGGCCGGCGGGACGACCTGCGGCGCAGGCTCGTTCACGCACGCCGCGAGCAGCCCGGCCAGCAGCAGGACCAGTACCGCGCGCAGCGACGCCGGACCGACCGTCCCGCCGCTGCCCGTCACCCGCTCCTCCTGCGCCGCACCACCACCCGGCCCCGGCAGTACCGGGCCGCGACCCATCGTCGCATCGCGGCGAGGGGCCGCTGCGTCGGGTCAGTTGGCGGCTGCGGCCTTGGCCCGGGCGCGGGCCCGGCCGCGGGCGTGCGAGTCGAGCTCCACCTTCCGGATGCGGACGTTCTCCGGCGTCACCTCGACACACTCGTCGGGCGCGCAGAACTCCAGCGACTGCTCCAGCGTCAGGATCGTCGGCGGGGTGAGCTTGACGAGCTCGTCGCCGGTCGACTTCCGCATGTTGGTCAGCTTCTTCTCCCGCACGATGTTGACCTCGAGGTCCTCGTTGCGGGTGTACTCACCGATGACCATGCCGTCGTAGACCTGGGTGCCCGGGCCGACGAACAGCACGCCCCGGTCGGCCAGCGCGTCGACCGCGTAGGCGGTGACGGCACCGGCGCGGTCGGCGATCAACGAGCCGCGCAGCCTGCTGGAGATCTCGCCGACCCAGGGGCCGTAGCCGTCGAACACGTGGCTGGCGATGCCGGCGCCGCGGGTGATCGTGAGGAACTCGGTGCGGAAGCCGATCAGGCCCCGCGACGGCACCCGGAAGTCGAGCCGGACCCGGTTCTCCCCGTGCACCATCTGGCTCATCTCGCCCTTGCGGGCGGCCAGCAGCTGGGTGACCGCACCGAGGCTGTCGGTGGGCACGTCGATCGAGAGCTGCTCGAACGGCTCGTGCAGCTTGCCGTCGATCACCTTGGTGACGACCTCGGGCTTGCCGACCGTCAGCTCGAAGCCCTCGCGGCGCATCGTCTCGACGAGGATGGCCAGCGCGAGCTCGCCGCGGCCCTGGACCTCCCAGGTGTCGGGCCGCTCGGTGGGCAGCACCCGCAGCGAGACGTTGCCGACCAGCTCGGAGTCGAGCCGACCCTTCACCTGACGGGCGGTGAGCTTGCCGCCGGGGTGCGGGTCGCGGCCGACGAGCGGCGAGGTGTTGATGCCGATCGTCATCGAGATCGCCGGCTCGTCGACGTGGATGCGCTCCAGCGCGACCGGGTTCTCCGGGTCGGCGAGCGTGTCGCCGATCATGACGTCGGGGATGCCGGCGACGGCGACGATGTCCCCCGCGTACGCGACGTCGGTGGGGACGCGGGTCAGCGCCTCGGTGCGCATCAGCTCGGTGATCTTGACGCGGGTGACCTTGCCGCCGTCCTGCATCCACGCGACCTGCTGCCCGCGGCGGATGACGCCCGCCCGGATGCGGCACAGCGCGATGCGACCGAGGAAGTTGGTCGCGTCGAGGTTGGTGACGTGCGCCTGCAGCGGCGCGGCCGGGTCGTCCGACGGCGGCGGGACGGTGTCGAACAGGACGTCGAACAGCGGCTGCAGGCCGTCGGAGTCGGGCAGCTCACCGTCGGCGGGCCGGGTGCGGCTGGCCTTGCCCGCCCGGCCGGAGGCGTAGACGACCGGCAGGTCGAGCAGGTGCGCCGTCTGGTCCTCGCCGAGCTCCAGCTCGTCGGCGAGCTCCAGCAGCAGCTCCAGCGACTCGTCCACGACCTCGGCGATCCGGGCGTCGGCCCGGTCGGTCTTGTTCACGACGAGCATCACCGGCAGCCCGGCGGCCAGCGTCTTGCGCAGCACGAAGCGCGTCTGCGGCAGCGGACCCTCGGAGGCGTCGACGAGCAGCACCACGCCGTCGACCATCGACAGGCCGCGCTCGACCTCGCCCCCGAAGTCCGCGTGCCCGGGGGTGTCGATGACGTTGACCGTGACGCCGTGCCAGTCGACCGTGGTGTTCTTCGCGAGAATGGTGATGCCCTTCTCGCGCTCGAGGTCGCCCGAGTCCATGACCCGGTCCACCGGCTCGGCACGTTCGCCGAACGCGCCGGACGCGCGCAGCATGGCGTCCACGAGCGTCGTCTTACCGTGGTCGACGTGCGCCACGATGGCGACGTTGCGCAGCCCTCCGCGCGCGTCCGGCAGGCCGCGGTCCGCGGTCGCCGGTGCAGCGTCGAGGGTGGATCCAGCTGTGCTCACACTTCACGGTATCCCGACGACACCCTGGCCCTTCCCCAGGCATGAGGTTAGGCTCGCCTGACAATGGGCAAGGTGAAGAAGAAGTGCTGCCGATCGAAGCCGAAACGGTGCAAGAACTGCCCGGTCGTCGCGCTCCGGCTGCGCCGGCTCGGGGCCGACGAGCTCACCGGCAAGAAGCTCCGGAAGGCACTGGAGCGAGCCCGCGTGTACTGACTCCGACCTGCTGTTTCCCGCCGATCCCGGTGCGCCGGTCGAGGCCCGCGCCCCGTCGACGTGCGAGCGGTCGCGCCGCCGTCCGCTGACGACGGCACCGCCCTGCCCCGCGGCCGCGCCCGGGTGATCGGAATCACCCCGTGATCCGGGCCCTCCCCAGCGCCGCGACCGTCTCCAGGACCTCCGCGACGACCCACTCCGGACGCCCGACGAGATCCCCCGGCCCGACCTCGAGGACCGCCCAGCCCGCCGGGGCCGGGGTCCCGGCCTCGGTGACCGCGAGCCGGGCCGCCGGGCAGACGACCGCCGCGTACCCCGGCTCCGCGAGCACCCGCGCGGGCACGCCGCCACGGCGCAGCATCCCGGCCAGCCGCAGCCGCGCCGCCGACCGCGCCCGCTCCCCCGCCTCCCGCAGCAGCCGCTCGCCCCGGCCCTCGTCGCGACGGGCCGCGGCGAGGACGTCGTCGAAGCCGACGACCCGGTGCAGCACCGCGTCCAGGAACGCCGCCCCGGCGGGGCCGAGGGCGAGCGCGGCCTCGACCGTCGTGAGCGGGCCGGCGGTGACGGCCAGGCCACGGTGCTCGTCGAGGTCCGGCACCGGCAGGGTCCGGCGCCGGACCGTGACGCCCGGGCGCTTCCCGGGCGAGCGTCGCCGCGGGACCGTGACGGCGACGGTCGCCGGCGCCCGCACCGGCATCCCGTGCCACCACGCCGCCGCCACCCCGGACAGCACCGCCCCCTCCCCCGCCCACAGCACCGCCGCCCGCACGCGCGCCTCCGGGGTCGGCTGCGTGGCGACGGTGAGGTAGACCCGAGGATGCAGCGGGCGCCAACGTCTGCGCGCGAGGCGGTGGTCGATCTCGTCGGCCGACAGGCCCGCCGCCAACGCCTGCTCCCTGGAGACGACGCCCGCCTGCCGCGCCCGTAGTTCGTCGAGGCACATGCGGCTCCGACGACCCGCCGACCCGCCCGGTTCCCCCGTCCCACGAGGACGTCGCACCTGCGAACCCGCCGCGTCGCAACGCCGGGCTCCCGACCGACCGAGCGCAACCCCACTGCTCCCGCGCCGCCCGATCCGGACGCTCAGGTTGCGCGCCACCGTCCGGGCGCAACGCCACTGCTCCTGCCCGGCCCGATCCGGACCACGTGGCCGCCCCGGGTCAGGTGCCGAGAACCGCGCAGAGGTCGGGCAGGACGGCGCGATCGGCGTCCACCCAGTCCAGGGTCGCGAGCCCGGCCGCGTCCACCCACCGCACGGCGGCGTGTTCCAGTGCCGCCGGCTCGGCCGAGCCGGGCCGTAGCCGCGCGAGGTGCACCCGCAGGAGCCCGGCGTCGATGGGCAGGTCGGTGCCCAGCCGGCCGCAGGCGACGACGTCGGCGCCCAGCTCCTCCCGCAGTTCCCTGGCCACCGCGGCGTCCTCGCTCTCCCCCGTCTCGACGCTCCCGCCCGGTAGCTCCCAGCGGCCGGCGAGCGCGGCGGGCCGGGTGCGCTGCGCGGCGAGGACGCGCCCGTCGCGGACCAGCGCCGTCGCGACGACGATCCGCGCCCCGGCCGCGACGCCCACCCGCTCGGCCAGCTCCGCCGCCCGCGCGCCGAGCACGCCGCGCAGCAGCGGGCGCAGGACGAGCGGGTCGGCGAGCGGCCCGAACGGGGCGCGCCAGGTCAGCGTGTCGGTGACGCGGGTGCCGGCCGCCGCGACCTCGAGCGTGGTGACGTGCGTCAGCTCCGGCACCGGGCCGCGGACCAGCGACGTCGCGAACCGCGCGGGCGTCACCTCCTCGACGACCGTCTCCCCGGGAAGCGTGAGCGGCATCCGCGCGAGCACCCGGACCCGCAGCCGCACCCGGTCGCCGGGCGCGAGGAGCCGCACGTCGGAGGCGTAGCCGTGGCCCGCGCGGGCGAGCGCCGCGGCGGCGACCTCGGAGTCCCGCAGCAGCCCCGCGACGGTGCGGCGTGGCGCGGCGACGACGTAGGACAGCTGCTCGACGGGCACGGCGTGATCGTCGCAAAGCCCAGCGGTCACGAGGCGGCGGGCCAGCGCACCTCCAGCCGGGCACCGCCCTCGGGCGCGGCGGCGGCCGCCACCGACCCGCCCCGGCCCCGCACCAGGCCCTCGACGAGCGCGAGGCCCAGCCCGGCCCCGCCCCCGTCGACCGACACCTCCGGGGCGAGGCGGGTGAACCGGTCGAACACCCGCCCGCGGTCGGCCTCGGGGATGCCGGGCCCGTCGTCGTCGACGACGAGGCGCACCCACCGGCCCGCCGGCAGGACACCGACGCGTACCAGGGAACGGGCATGGCGGACGGCGTTGCCGAGCAGGTTGTCGAGCACGAGATCGACCTCGCCCGCGCTCGCCGCCGCCCGCGCCGGCCCGGGCGCGACGATCTCGACGGCCGGCCCGCCTGCGGGCAGCCGGGTCACGGCGGCGCGCGCGGCCGCGCCGACGTCGACGGCCTCGGCGGCGGGCCGGCGGCCGGCGTCGGACCGGGCGAGCGCGAGCAGGTCCGACAGCAGCACGGTCATCCGCTCGGTCTCGCTCGCGATCGACCGCAGCGTCTCCTCGGAGAGCTCCGGATCCGGGTGCGCGACGGCCACCTCGGCCTGGGCCCTGATCGACGCGACGGGCGAGCGCAGCTCGTGCGCGGCGTCGCCGGTGAACCGCTCGAGGCGGGCGACGGCCTCGTCGCGACGCGCGAGCAGCGAGTTGATCGCCTCGGCGAGGGCGCGCAGCTCGTCGCGGGGCTCGGGCAGCGGCAGCCGCTCCCCGGGCGGCAGCGCGGCGGCGGCCGCACGCATCCGGTCGACGGGGCGCAGCGCCGCCCGGGTGGCCGCCCACGCCGCGAGCGCGATCACGCCCGCGACGACGAGCGCCGCGAACAGGAACCCGACGGCGGCCCGGCCCAGCAGCGTGGCCCCGCCGACGAGCGTGCCGCTCGCGACGACGAGCCGCGTCGACCCGTCGGGCACCACCACGGGCACCGCGAGCCACCGCCGGAACTCCCCGCCGCCGAAGGTGGTGATCGCCGCTCCGCTCGCGAGACGGCGCACCTCGTCGCCGCGCAGGGGCAGCGGCCCGCGGCCGTCGACCGGGTCGCCCGCCGTGTCGACGACGCGCACCGCCGGGCCCGCCGCGGGCGGCGCGCCGGTGTGCACGCGGCCGGCGACGTCGGTCGCCTGGACGCGCAGCTCGGCGTCGGCGGACCCGGTGAGCGTCGACGCGACGAGCCCTGCGCCCAGGCGCGACAGCGCGAGCAGCGCGACGAGCGCGACCGCGCCGACGACCAGCGTGATCCGGAACCGCAGCGTGCGGCGCGTCCACCACCGACGCAGCCGGGTCACGCGCCCGAGCCCACCAGGTAGCCGAAGCCGCGGACGGTGCGCAGCAGGTGGCCCGCGCCGACGGCGTCGAGCTTGCGCCGCAGGTAGCCGACGTAGACCTCGACGACGTTGCGGCTCGCGGCCTGCGCGTCGCCCCACACCAGCCGCAGCAGCTCGTCCTTGGCGACGGCCGTGTCGGGCCTGCTGGCGAGCGCGTGCAGCAGCGCGAACTCCCGCGGCGACAGCTCCATCGCGTTGCCGTCGTACGACGCGCTGCGCGCCGCCGGGTCGACGACCAGACCGCCGAGGCGGACCTTCTGCCCGGTGCGGCCCAACGTCGCGTCGCGGCGGCGCAGCATGGCCTTGAGCTGCGCCACCAGCACGACGAACGAGAACGGCTTGACGAGGTAGCCGTCGGCGCCGAGGTCGAGCCCGTCGGCCTGGTCGATCTCGCCGTCCTTGGCCGACACCAACAGCACCGGGGTGTCGACGCCTGCGGCCCGCAGGTGTTCGAGCACCCGGTAGCCCGACAGCCCGGGCAGGATGATGTCGAGGACGACGGCGTCGAAGCTGCCGGTCAGCGCGGCGCGCAGCGCGGATGGGCCGTCGCCGACCGCGACGACCTCCATCCCCTCGGCGGTGAGCCCGCGGTGCAGCGCGGTGCGCACCCCGGGCTCGTCGTCCACCACCAGCACGCGCGCCATCGACGGGGACGCTACTGGTCGGCACCGACGCCGGGGAGGGCCGTCCGCAGGTCGGGCTAAGCGGACTCTCAGCGGGCTCAGGGCCCTCTCAGCACGAGGCTGGGCCCCGCTGCACCGATGCGTCAGGCTGGGCCCATGGCTACACGACGTGTCTGGGCCCGGGCCGGGATGGGACTCGCGGTGGCGGGTGCCGTCGGGCTGGGACTGCTCGCGATGCCCGCCGGAGCGGGTGCCGCACCCGAGCTGCCGCCGGTGAGCGCGGAGGATCTCGTCGCCTCGGTGATCCAGTCGAAGGACCCGGGACCGTTGCACGGCACCGTCACCCTCGACAACCAGCTGGGGCTGCCCGCGATCCCGGGTGTCCCGCAGGCCGCGAACGGGTCCAGCACCGCGCAGGTGTGGTCGGACGGCGCCGGGAAGGGGCGGCTGTCGATCCCCAGCAGCCAGGGCGAGAAGACGATCGTCGACGACGGCACCACGGTGTGGGCGTGGGACTCCGCGGACCGGACCGTCACGAAGAAGGCCGTCGGCACGGACACGCACACGCCACCGGAGGCGACCGCGACCGACCCGGCCGCCGCCGCGGCCAAGGCCGTGCAGGACCTGCGCGCGACGAGCAGCGTCGACGTCGACGGCACCGCCACGGTCGCCGGACGCCCCGCCTACGAGCTCGTGCTGCGGCCGCTGCCGTCCGAGCGGACGCTGCTGCGCGAGGTCCGCGTCGCCGTCGACTCGGAGAAGCGGATCCCGTTGCAGCTCACCGTGCTCGCGAACGGGTCGTCCGACCCGGCGCTGCAGGTCGGGTTCACGCAGCTCGACTTCGGGGCGCAGGACCCCGCGCTGTTCGCGTTCACCCCGCCGCCCGGCTCGACGGTCACCGACGCGCCCGCGCGGCCCGGTGGCGCGCAGCAGCACGAGCAGGGGCAGGAGCCGACGGTCGTCGGCGACGGCTGGGACACCGTCGTGATCGCGACGCTGCCGCCCGCGGACCAGCAGCCGGCGCCGGGGCGCGACGGCGCGCCGGACCTGTCGTCGCTGGGCAAGCCGGTCAGCGGCGCGTGGGGCAGCGGCCGCGAGATCGACACCGCGGTCGCGACGGCGATCATCACCGACGACGGCCGGGTCGCGGCGGGTGCCGTCCCCGCCCAGGTGCTCACCGAGGCGCTCGCGAAGTGACCGCACCCGCCGGGCAGAGCGCCGCCGCCGGTGAGCGCGGTGCCGCGGGAGCCGCCGCGGCGGCGCCTCCCGCGGCCGCCGTCCGCGGGGTGCGGAAGGTGTTCGGGAAGACCGTCGCCGTCGACGGGATCGACCTCGAGGTCCCGTCCGGCGCCGTGCTGGGGATGTTGGGGCCCAACGGCTCCGGCAAGACGACGCTCATCCGCATGCTCCTCGGACTGACCCGCCCGACCGAGGGCAGCGCCGAGCTGCTGGGCCATCCCGTCCCGGACGCCACGGAGCAGGCGCTGCCGCACGTCGGGGCGCTCGTGGAGGGGCCGGGGTTCCACCCGTTCCTGTCGGGCCGGGAGAACCTGCGCCGGGTCGCGGCCACCGAACCCCTGCTGGCGAGCGCGCAGATCGGCGACGCCGTCGGCACCGCGCTCGAGCGCGTCGGGCTGTCCGACGCCGCCGACCGCCGGTTCCGCGGCTACTCGCTCGGCATGAAGCAACGGCTCGGGCTGGCCGCGGCACTGCTGGTGCCGCGCAAGCTCGTCGTGCTCGACGAGCCGACCAACGGCCTCGACCCCGCCGGCACCCGCGACGTCCGGCGGATCGTCGCCGAGCTGCACGCGGGTGGCGCGACGGTGCTCGTGTCGTCGCACCTGCTGGCCGAGGTCGAGGCGACCTGCACCCACGTCGCGGTCCTCCAGACCGGCACCCTCGTCGCCGCCGGCGAGCTGTCGGTACTGCTGGAGGCGGGGACGGGCGGGCTGGTCGTCAGCACGCCCGACGTCGATCTCGCGCTCGAGGCGCTGCGCGGCGTCGGCGCCACGGCGTTCGCGGAGGGCGACGGCGTCGTCGTCGCCGACGGTGGGCCGCCCACGCCGGAGGTCGTCGCGCTGCTGGTCCGGGCGGGTGTCGCGGTGTACGAGGCACGGCGCAGGCGGGCCCGGCTCGAGGAGCTGTTCGCCCGCCTCACCGGGGAGGAGACCTGATGACCGCGTCGCTCGTGGAGACGGGCACGACGCCGCATCGGGGGTCCGCCCCGATGGGCCGGCTGCTCGGCGCCGAGCTGCGCTGGGTGCTGCGCCGGCCGCGGACGCTGGTGATGCTCGGGCTGTTCGCGCTGGTCCCGATCCTGATCGCGATCGGCGTCGTCGTGGCCGACCGCGGCGGCAACGGGCTGATCGGTGCGATCGCGGGCAACGGGCTCGTGCTGCCGGTCGTGGCCATGACGCTGATGCTCGCCCTGTTGCTGCCGCTGGCCGTCGGGATGGCCGCGGCCGACGCGATCGCGGGCGAGGCCGCCCACGGGACCCTGCGCGGCCTGCTCCTCGCGCCGGTCGGGCGCGGCCGGCTCGTCGTGATGAAGGCGTTCGGGGTCCTCGTGGTGACCGTGGTGGCGACGCTGGTCGTCGCGGTCGTAGGGGTGGTCGCCGGCCTGGTTGTGGTGGGCGGCGCCGACGGCACGCTCGTCACCCTCTCCGGCACGACGCTCGGGTTCGGCGAGGCGATGGGCCGCGTCGGGATCGCGGCGCTGTGGACGGTCGGCCAGCTCGCCGCGGTCGGCGCGATCGCACTGGCGATCTCGGCGTTCACCGAACACCCGCTCGTCGTGTTGGCGTCGGTGCTGGGCGGGCTCATCGTCTTCGGGGTGCTCGGCGCGATCCCCGCGCTCGACTGGCTGGCGCCCTACCTGCTGACGACGGGCTTCTCCGCGGGCGCCGACGTCCTGCGCGACCCGATGTCATGGGGCGACATCGGCGGGAGCACCCTGCGGGCGTTGTGCTACATCGCGATCGGCGGCGGGATCACGACGAGCCGGATGCTCACGCGCGACGCCTGAGGTCGTTCTGCGGGAGGATGGCCCGCATGGCCGATCTCCTGGACGACGCCGCGATCACCGCCGCCCTCGCCGACCTGCCGGGGTGGGAGCGTGCCGGCGACTCGATCGTGCGCACCGCGGAGCTGCCCGACTTCCCGACGGCGATCCGCGTGGTCGGCGAGGTGGCCGACGACGCCGAACGCGCCGACCACCACCCCGACATCGACATCCGTTGGCGGACACTGACGTTCCGCCTCTCGACGCACTCGGCGGGCGGCCTGACGACGAAGGACACCGCGCTGGCCGCGGAGATCTCCGCGCGGGTCGCGGCGGCCGGTGGGTGACCGGACCGGTCAGAAGAACCCGCACGTCGGGCCGTCCGACGGTGCGGCGCCGTCGGCGCCTGCCGCCGCGTAGATCTCCAGCCGGATGCCGTCGGGGTCGGCGAAGAAGATGCCGCCCGACGACGCGCCCTCGGCGTGCGGGACGACGCCGTCGTGGAACAACCGGGCGCCCGAGGCGCGGACCCGCTCCTCGGCGGCCCGGACCGTGTCGATGTCGTCCACGAGGAACGCCAGGTGGTGCAGCCCCGGCCGGTCCGTCGGGAACTCGCCCGCGCTCTGCTGCCAGAGGGTGACGACGAGCTCGCCGTCGATGCCGAGGAACACGTAGGGCCGCTCGCCCGTCCGGTCCCCGGCAATGACCTCGAACCCGAAGACCTGCTGGTAGAAGGCGGTCGACCGGGCGAGATCGGTGACGTTGACGCCGACGTGACCGGTCTGGAGGGCTGCCATCGATGGCTCCGTTCTCACGCTTTCCTGGACTGTATCCATGAGAACCTAGGAGAACGATCTAACGGGGTCAAGGCGGGTTAGCATTAGATATGACCGACGTCTCCGGCGGCGCCCCGCTCCTCGGGGAGCCCCTCTCGATCGAGCTGGCCAACACCAGCTACGCGGTACGCGGCCACCTCCGCGAAGGCCTCGAGAACCCGCAGCAGCTCGCCCGCTGGCTCCACGACGTCCGGCTTCTCCCCGTCGTCGATGCCACCGTCGTCGATGCCGCCGCCGTCGATGCCACCGCCGTCGATGCCGCCGACCTCGCGGCCACCCGCGCGCTGCGCGACGCGATCCGGCGGCTGGCCGCCGCGACCGTCGACGCCCGACCCCTGCCCGCCGAGGCCGTCGACCTCGTCAACCGGCACGCCGCCGCCCCCGCACGCTGGCGGGAGCTGCGCGCCGATCCCGAACCCGGCACCGTCGCCCGCAGTGCCGGCGGCGCCGTCGCGACCGCGCTGTCCGAGATCGCCGCCGACGCCGTCGACCTCCTCGGCGGCCCCCGCCGCCACGACCTGCGCGCCTGCCAGGGCCCTGGCTGCGTGCTGTTCTTCGTCCGCAGCGGCCGTCGCGAGTGGTGCTCGCACGGCTGCGGCAACCGTGCCCGCGCCGCCCGCCACTACGCACGCAACCGCGCGACGTGACCATGCTCCCTGGCGGGCCGGCGGGCGCGTCGGCTACTGTCGCGCCCGTGCAGCGCTGGTACTGGTTTGGACGCCCGGCCCGGGATGGGTCGGCGGGCGATCCGCTGCGCTGACCATCGACCACCCCGAGCCGGACGGACCGGCTCGCGGTGACGACGGGCGGGTCCGATCCTTTGAGAGGACGACCCCCGTCATGACCAGCCTCGACATCCTCGGCGCTCCGTCGCTCGACGCGCAGCGCACCGCAGGGATCAGCCCGCTGATCTCCCCCGCCCTGCTGCGCTCCGAGCTGCCGGCCGACGACACCGTCGCCGCCACCGTCACCCGCGGCCGGTCCGAGGTGGTCGACGTCCTCGACGGCCGCGACGACCGGCTCGTCGTGGTCGTCGGCCCGTGCTCGATCCACGACGCCGACGCCGCGCTCGACTACGCACACCGGCTCGCCGCGCACGCGCAGGCGCTGCACGAGGACCTCGTCGTCGTCATGCGGGCGTACTTCGAGAAGCCGCGCACGACCGTGGGCTGGAAGGGCCTGATCAACGACCCCGACCTCGACGGCACGTTCAAGGTCAACAAGGGGCTGCGGATCGCCCGGTCGCTGCTGCTCGACATCTGCGCGCTGGGCCTGCCCGTGGGCTGCGAGTTCCTCGACCCGATCACCCCGCAGTACATCGCCGACGTCGTGTCGTGGGGGTCGATCGGGGCGCGGACGGCCGCGAGCCAGGTCCACCGCCAGCTGTGCAGCGCGCTGTCGATGCCCATCGGGATCAAGAACTCCACCGACGGGGACGTGCAGATCGCGGTCGACGGGGCCCGCGCCTCTGCGGGCAGCCACGTCTTCATGGGCATCAACCCCGACGGCCTCGCATCGCTGATCACGACGACCGGCAACCCCGACTGCCACGTCATCCTGCGCGGCGGCAGCGGCGGCCCGAACTACTCGGCCACCGACGTCGCCGCCGCGCTCGGGACCCTCGCCGGTGCCGGTCTCCCCGAGCGCGTCATCGTCGACGCCAGCCACGGCAACTCCGGCAAGGACCATCGCCGCCAGCCCGTCGTCGCAGGCGACCTCGCGCAGCGGATCGCGGCCGGCGAGTCCGGGGTCGTCGGGGTGATGCTGGAGAGCTTCCTGGAGGCCGGCCGCCAGGAGATCGGCCCTGACATGGTGCGCGGCCGCAGCGTCACCGACGCCTGCATGGACTGGTCCACCACCGCCGGCGTGCTCGACGACCTCGCCGCCGCCGTCCGGGCCCGCCGCTGACGCCGCGGCGCGCACCTCTCGCGGTGGCCCGTCGAGCCGCTCCGATGAGTCCGGGCGCCCGGGTGCGTTGAACGACTCGAACGGTCCGCACGAGGCGGGCCGCACATCGAGGAGGCCGACATGGCACGGGTGATCGCGGACATGACGATGTCGCTGGACGGCTTCATCGCCGACCCCGACGACGGGGTCATGGAGCTGTTCGGCTGGTTCGGCAACGGTGACGTCGAGACCCCCTCGCACATCGACACGCTCACGTTCCGGACCTCCGAGGCGAGCGCCGCGCTGCTGCGCGAGGCGCTGGCGCACACGGGCGCGCTGGTCTGTGGGCGGCGGCTCTACGAGGTGACCAAGGGCTGGGGCGGCGCACACCCGATCGGCGCCCCGATCTTCGTCGTCACGCACGAGCCGCCCGCCCAGCCCTACGCGCCGGGCGCCACGTTCGTCACCGACGGCGTCGCGGCGGCGATCGAGCAGGCGAAGGCGGTCGCGGGCGACCGGGACGTCGTCGTCGCGAGTGCGGAGATCACCCAGCAGTGTCTCGTCGCGGGGCTGGTCGACGAACTGAGCGTCAACATCGCGCCGGTGCTGCTCGGCAGGGGCATCCGCTGGTTCGACCGCCTGGGCGACACCCCGATCCGCCTCGGCGACCCCCAGGTCGTCGAGGGTCGCGGCGTGACGCACCTGCGCTACCCGGTCACTCCTGGCAGCTCGTCTTGAGCCCGGACTCCAGGGTGACCGCCCACGCCGTGGAGCAGAACGCGAACCAGCGCGCGCCCGGCGCCCAGCCGGCGTGCTCGAAGCGCAGAACGGTGAACTCGTCGCGGGAGACGTAGGCGTCGAGCGGGGGCGCGACGTCGGCCTTCTTCACCGTCGTCAGGTCGAAGGAGAGCCGCGTCCCACCCCAGTCCGACGCCGGGTTCCCCGGGTCGTCGAAGCCCCCGAGGCAGGTCCATTCGACACGCTCGCCGTCGACGAGGTCGGTGACGCGCATGCGCAGCGGGACGCCGAAGCCATGGTCGAACTCGACGACCCCGCCGACCTCGGCATCCGCCGCGACGGCACGCCCCCACCAGCCGTCGAGGCCCTCGCGCGTCGTGAGGGCGGCGAAGACCGCCTCCTGCGGTGCCTCGATCCAGATCTCGTGCCGCATCGCCTGCCCGTCGGCGCCCCGGCCCGCGGTGACCGCGCTATCGAGACGGCGCAGCATCTCCGTCCACCCCTGCTCGTGGTCGGCGGTCGCCGACGACGGCAGGTCGTGGTGCACGAGCCGGACCCTCGTTCCGGAACCGTTGGGCCGCAACGTGACCTCGACGGTCGTCGAGTCCGGTGGCACCCCGATCTCCGGCTCGGTGAACCCCCAGGTGAAGACGACACGACGCGGTGGGTCGACCTCGACGAAGCGTCCGCTCATGTGGAACGACCGGTCGCTGCCGCGGTCGTCACCGGGATGGACCTGCACACAGACCCCGCCCGCGCACGGGTCGAGGACGGCCTCGTCGGCGAGCCAGCGGGTGAGTTTCGCGGGCTCGACGAAGAACGCGAACACCGTCTCCGGCGCCGCATCGATGTCGATCTCACGGACGACGGGCTCAGCCATCTCGGGTCCTCTGCTCGGCTTCGGCGGCTTCCTTCAGTGCCTGCAGGCGGCCGGCCCAGAACCGGTCGAGGAACTCCCTCACCTCGGCGAACCCCTCGGGACGGGCGCGGTAGAGCCGGCTGGTCCCGACCCGGCGCTCGACGACCAGCCCCGCGTCGCGCAGCACGCGCAGGTGCTGCGAGACCGTCGGCCGGGCGACGTCGGGGAACTGGGCCGCGATCTGCCCGGCGGCCAGCTCCCGGTCCCGCACGAGGACCAGGATCGCGCGCCGCCGCGGCTCGGCCACCGCCTCCCACACCGCCTGCACGCTCCTCAGCGTAGGCGTCGACCTACGTAGGTCAACACCTACGCTCTGGCTTCGGCAGGTAGTGCATCCGCCGGCGCGGGTCAAGCGCACGGCCGGTGATCGACCACTGTTCGTCACGACCCGCGGTGACGATGAGTTCACTCGATCAAGACCGTGTCGCCCGGGTGGCCATCGGTTGCTCACACGAACCGGTGGGAAACCACGTCGTCGACTGCGCTCGGCGCGTTTATCACGGGGACGCTCGCGGATCCCCGTCACCAGGTCGGGGGCGCGACGTATCAGAGAAGAAGGAGGAACCGCATGCGCAAGTCCACCCGGACCGTGCTCGTCGGTGCCGCCGCGCTGCCGCTCGCCATCCTGACCCCGGGCCTGGCGTTCGCCGACGAGGCCGCTCCCGCCGCGGGCCCGCTCGACGCCGCCACCGGTGCGCTCCCCGCACCGGTGGCCGACGCGGTCGGCACGGTGGCCGGCGCGCTCCCGGCGCCGCCGTCGCTGCCGAACCTGCCGGTGCCGCTGCCCGTCGACCCCAACGCCGTCGCGGGCACCGTCCTGGGCGCCCTGCCGCTCCCGGCCGCTCCCGCCGCCGACTCGGCCGCTGCCGACACGGGCGCCTCCGACGACTCGGGCGACTCGGGCGACTCGGGCGCCGCGTCCGAGTAGGAC
>Ga0182736_1001092_pt1 | contig 29937 bp, 29 predicted proteins | sample eDN5th30CKraftBY_FD_128882 | JGI IMG/M metagenome (GOLD analysis project Ga0182736, IMG submission 128882) | Enriched backyard soil microbial communities from Emeryville, California, USA - eDNA 5th pass 30_C Kraft BY (version 2) (version 2) | ecosystem: Environmental > Terrestrial > Soil >...
CCGGCGATGTCGAGATGCGCCCAGGTCACCCCTTCGTTGACGAAACGCTGGATGAACTGCGCGGCGGTGATCGATCCCGCCCCGCGCGGGCCGACATTCTTCATGTCGGCGATCGGCGAGTCGATCAGCTTGTTGTAGGCGTCGCCCAGCGGAAAGCGCCACAACAGGTCGCCGGTCGCCTTGCCCGCGGCGAGCAACTGGTCGGCCAGCGCGTCGTCATTGGCGAACAGCCCGCCATGCTCGCTGCCCAGCGCGATGATCATCGCGCCGGTCAGCGTCGCGAGATCGACGATCGTGCGCGGCTTGAACTCCTTCTGCACCCAGGTGACCGCGTCGCACAGCACCAGCCGCCCCTCGGCATCGGTGTTGATGACCTCGATCGTCTGGCCCGACATCGACGTGACGACATCGCCCGGCCGCTGGGCATTGCCGTCGGGCATGTTCTCGACCAGCCCGCACACGCCGACGACATTGGCCTTGGCCTTGCGCAGGGCGAGCGCCTTCATCGTGCCGACCACGGCGGCGGCGCCGCCCATGTCCCACTTCATGTCCTCCATGCCCGCGCCGGGCTTGAGCGAGATGCCGCCGGTGTCGAAGGTCACGCCCTTGCCGACCAGCGCCAGCGCGGGATCGCCCGCTCCCGCCCCGCTCCACTTGAGCGCGAGCAGCCGCGCGTCGCGGCGCGATCCCTGGCTCACGCCCAGCAGCGCGCCCATGCCCAGTTCGGCCATCTCTGCCTCGCCCAGGACCGTCACCTCGAGCCCCAGCCCCTCGACCGAGGCCAGCACGCGCGCGACGAAGCTTTCGGGATAGACGATGTTGGCCGGCTCGGCGACCAGCGTGCGGGTGAGCGTCAGCCCCTCGGTCACCGCGTCCTGCGTCGCCCATGCCGCATCGGTGCCGGCGGGCGCGTGGACCAGCGCGATGTCGGTCAGGCTGGGGCGCTGCTTGTCGGTCAGCTTGGTGCGATAGACGTCGTGGCGCCAGCCGCGCTGCGCCGCCGCCGCCGCGAATCGGGCGGCCGCCTTGGCGGTCGGTGTCGACTCGAGGCTGGCGAAATCGACCGAAACCCGCGTCGTGCCGCCGACCAGATAACGCGCCGTCACCGCGCCGCCGGCCTTTTCCCAGTCGGGTTCGTTGCCCGCGCCGATGCCCAGCAGCGCGACACGGCGGACAGGCCCGGTGCCGGGCACGAAGAATTCGGCGATCGCGCCCGCTTCGCCCTCAAATCGTGCCGCGCCCGCCGCCTCGATCACCAGCCGCCGCGCGTCGTCGTCGAGCATGGCGAACCGCGCGTCGACCATTCCGTCCTTCGCGACCGGCAGCACCAGCACCGATGTGTCGGCGGGCAGCGAATCGATCAGGCGGATTTTCATGACGGTGTTCCATGTGTGGCGGGCCGCGCGCGCGGCGCTGTAAAGGTCGCGCCCTCTTAGGCCCCCGGCAACGGAGGGGGCAAGTCGGCGAACGTTGCGGCGGTCCCGCGCGTGCGATAGGGCCGTCCGCCGGGGCCGTTCGCGGCCCGAGTGGAGGCCCCCGTCACGTGAACCGAACCGCCCTGTTGTTGACCGGCGCCTTCGGCCTATCCGTGCTCGCCCTGCCCGCGGCGGCGCAGGACCTGAACGATCGCGCGGTGCCACCTCCACCCGCGTCACCCGCGCCCGAGCCGGGCGATTCGGAACAGATCCGGTTCAGCGCCGATACGCTGGAATATGACAACAACGACGACACGGTGATCGTCACCGGCGACGTGCGGATGTACCGGGAGGGCAACCGGCTGCGCGCCGATCAGGTGACGTGGAACCGTACCACCGGCCAGGTCGTGGCGACCGGCAACGTCGCGGTGACCAATCCCCAGGGCGACACCGCCTACGGCGACCGCATCGAACTGACCGACTCGCTGAAGGACGGCGTGGTCGAGAACATGCTGGTCGTGCTGGAGGAAGGCGGCCGCATCGCCGCGCGCAGCGGCACGCGCAACGCCGATGGCGTGATCTCGGTGGAAAACGCCGCGTACAGCCCGTGCGCGGTGACTCATTCGGACGGCTGCCCCAAGGAGCCGTCGTGGAAGATCAGCGCGGTGCGCGTGATCTATGATCCGGCGCTCGGTCGCATCCGCTACACCGGCGCGCGGCTGTCGCTGTTCGGGCTGCCGATGATCCCGCTGCCGACCTTTTCGCACCCGATCGGCGGACGTAACGACGACGGTTTCCTGGCGCCCGACATCCGCCTGACGCGCGTGAACGGCCTGGAAGTCGCCGTTCCCTATATCTTCAGCTTCGCCGAGAACCGCGATCTGACGGTGACGCCGCACGTGTTCACCGCCGCCTTGCCGATGATGCAGGCGGATTATCGCGAACTGAACAAGCTGGGCGCGTTCCGTGTCGGCGGCTATGCCACCTACAGCCGGCGCAGCGACGATTTCGGATCGACCGGCGCCGCGCTGCAAACCGAGAACGCCTTTCGCGGCTATATCGACAGCGCCGGCCGCTATCAGCTTTCCCCCGAATGGAGCGTCAGCGAATCGGTGCGGCTGGCGACCGACCGCACCTTCCTGCGGCGCTACGACATCTCGCGCGACGACCGGCTGCGCAGCACGCTGCGCGTCGAGCGGATCGACGCGAACAGCTATCTGTCGATCGCCGGCTGGTCGGTGCAGACGCTGCGGCTGACCGGCAGCCAGGGGCAGCAGCCGATCGCGCTGCCCGAAATCGACTATCGCCGCCGCTTCGACGATGGCGTCCTCGGCGGCCGGTTCGAACTTCAACTCAACAGCCTGGCGCTGACCCGCACCGACGGCCAGGACACGCAGCGCGCCTTCGCCTCGATGCGCTGGGACCTGCGGCGCGTCACGCCCTGGGGCCAGCAGGTGACCTTCACCGCCTATGCCCGCGGCGACGTCTACAACGCCCACGACGTGCTGGAGACGGCGGTGGCGAGCTATCGCGGCGATGAGGGCTTCTCGTCGCGCGCGATCGGGGCGCTGGCGGTCGACGTGCAATGGCCCTTCATCGGCAGCGCCTTTGGCGGCACCCAGCGGATCACCCCCCGCGTCCAGATCGTCGCCGCGCCCAAGCTGGCCAATCTGTCGATCCCGAATGAGGACGCGCGCGCCGTCGATCTTGAGGATTCGAACCTGTTCGCGCTCAATCGCTTCCCGGGATACGACCGGTTCGAGGATTCGACGCGGTTCACCTACGGCGTCGACTATGCGCTCGACCTGCCGGGTTTCTCGCTGGAGGCGAATGTCGGCCAGAGCTACCGGCTCGATCAGCGGCCGTCGATCCTGCCCGACGGCACCGGGCTGTCCGACCGATTCTCCGACATCGTCGGCCGCACCGTGGTGCGCTACCGCGATTTCTTCACCCTCACCCACCGCTATCGCGTCGACAAGGACGGGCTGGCGGTGCGCCGCAACGAGCTCGACGCGACGATCGGCACGCGCAAGACCTATGCGCTGATCGGCTACCTGCGGCTCAACCGCAACATCAGCACCACGCTGGAGGATTTGCAGGATCGCGAGGAAGCGCGTGTCGGCGGGCGGGTGCAGGTGACCAAATTCTGGTCGGCGTTCGGATCAGCGACCATCGACCTGACCGATCGCGCCGAGGATCCGCTGTCGCTGTCGAACGGATTCGAGCCGGTTCGACATCGGCTGGGAATCGCCTATGAAGACGATTGCCTGAAACTGGGCGTCACCTGGAAACGGGATTATCAGGACACCGGCGACGCGCGTCGCGGCAACAGCTATCTGTTTACGATCGCGTTCAAGAATCTGGGGCGTTAGGGTAAGCCCCGGTTCAGCCTCAATCTGATCTTATGCAATGCCGCTTCGCGCGGACGGAACGGGATAGCAGCAGTTGGTGAAGAGCTTTGTACTGAAGACGGCGACGATCGCCGCGACGATGGCGGCGGCGGGTGCGCTGGCGGCGCAGACCGTGCCGGACGACCCGCAGCAGACGCCCGACAACAGCGGCCTCAACCTGCCATCGAACCTCCAGATATTCGGCAAGGTCGATCCCAACGTCCGCAAGGCGACGGCGATCGTCAACGACAGCGTGATCACCGGCACCGACGTCGATCAGCGCGTGGCGATGATCCTTGCGCTGAACGGCTACAAGCCCAATGCGGAGGAGCTTGACCGGCTCAAGCTCCAGGTGCTGCGCTCGATCATCGACGAGACGCTCCAGATCCAGGAGGCCAAGTCGAAGGACGTGGTCATCTCCAAGGCGGAGATCGACCAGAGCCTCGACCGCATCGCCCGCAATTTCTCCAAGACCCGCCCGGAATTCCTGGAATACCTCAAGTCGGTCGGCTCGTCCGAACAGGCGCTGCGCCGCCAGATCGAGGGCGAGCTGGCGTGGAGCCGCCTGTTGCGCAGCCGCGTCGCGCCGCAGGTCAACGTCGGCGAGGAAGAGGTCAAGGCGATCATCAAGCGGATCGAGGCGTCGCAGGGCATCGAGGAATTCCACCTCAAGGAAATCTACCTGTCGGCACCGCCCGAGCGGCAGCGCGAAGTGGTCGCTGCAGGACAGAAGATGATCGAACAGATGCGCGAAGGCGCGCCGTTCGAATATTTCGCGAGCAATTTCTCCGAGGCGTCGACCCGCGCCAAGCAGGGTGACCTGGGCTGGGTGCGGCTCCAGATGCTGCCCGAGGAACTCCAGTCCGCCGCGACCCAGCTCCAGATCGGCCAGATCGCGGGGCCGGTCGAGGTGCCTGGCGGTTTCTCGATCCTCTACCTGGTCGACAAACGAAAGATCGGCGTTGCCGACCCGCGCGACGCGCGGCTCAATCTGCGCCAGCTCGCGATCAAGTTCCCCGAAGGCACCACCCAGGCGCAGGCGACCGCGCGCACTTCCGAATTCGCCTCCGCGGTCCAGAAGATCCAGGGCTGCGGCGGCGTCGCCAAGGTGGCGAGCGAGATCGGCGCCGAGGTGGTCGACAATGATTCGGTCACCGTCCGCCAGCTGCCGCCGCAGTTGCAGGACATCCTGCTCAACATGCAGATCGGGCAGGCTACCCCACCGTTCGGCTCGCCGGAAGAAGGCGTCCGCACGCTGGTGCTGTGCGGCCGCGACGATCCTCAGGGCGCGGCGCTGCCCGATCCCGAGCAGCTCCAGGCCCAGCTTGAAGAGCAGCGCGTCAACCTGCGCGCGCAGCGGATGCTGCGCGACCTGCGGCGTGATGCCGTCGTCGAGTATCGATGACCGGTCGAGGGAGGGCACGGCTCCGATGACCGTCGCGCCTCTTGCCGTCTCGATGGGCGACCCCGCCGGGATCGGCCCCGAGATCATCGCCAAGGCGTGGGCGGCGCGCGACACGCACCGGCTCGCGCCCTTCTTCGCGGTGGGCGACGCCCGCGCGGTGGAGGCGGTGTGGAATGGCCCGGTCCAGCGCATCTCCGCTCCCGCCGACGCGGCCGCGATCTTCGCCGACGCGCTGCCGGTGATCTCGGTCACCGATGCCGGGGAGATCACGCCCGGCGCCCCCGATGTCGAGGACGCGCGCTGCGCGCTCGAAGCGCTGGAGCTGGCGGTCGGGCTGACTCGGTCGGGCGCGGCGAGCGGGCTGGTGACCGGCCCGGTATCGAAGGCGCAGCTCTATCGAATCGGCTTCACGCACCCCGGCCAGACCGAATTCGTCGCCGAACGCTGCGGCATCGCCAAGCAGAATGCGGTGATGATGCTCGCCGGGCCGACGCTGCGGGTGGTCCCGATCACCACCCATATCCCGCTCGCCGACGTCTCCCGCCAACTGTCGGTCGAGCTGATCGTCGCCAAGGGACAGGCGACAGCGCGCGGGCTGGCACGCAATTTCGGGATCGAGCGCCCGCGCCTCGCCTTTGCCGGCATCAACCCGCACGCGGGCGAAGGCGGCGCGATCGGGCGTGAGGAGATCGAGATCATCGAACCGGCGGTCGCGCAACTGATTGCCGAGGGGATCGATGCGGTCGGCCCCTTCGCCGCCGACAGCATGTTCCACGCCCGCGCCCGCGCGGGCTATGACGCGGCGCTGTGCTGCTATCACGATCAGGCGCTGATCCCGCTCAAGGCGCTGCATTTCGATGAGGGCGTCAACATCACGCTGGGCCTGCCGATCGTGCGGACCTCCCCCGACCACGGCACCGCGTTCGGCATCGCCGGCAAGGGCGTCGCCGAACCGGGCGCGATGATCGCGGCGATCGTGCTGGCGGCCGAAGCCGCCGCACGCCGCGTCGCCGCCCAGCCCGCCGCTTGACCACGCTTCCGCCGCTTCGCGACGTCGTGGCGCGCCACGGCCTGAGCGCGAGCAAGGCGCTCGGCCAGAATTTCCTGTTCGACGGCCAGTTGCTCGCGCGGATCGCGGCGGTGCCGGGCGATCTCAACGGGCAGGAGGTGCTGGAGATCGGCCCCGGCCCCGGCGGCCTGACCCGCGCGCTGCTGGCGGCCGGCGCGCGCGTCACCGCGATCGAACGCGACCGGCGCTGCATCCCGGCGCTCGCGGAACTTGGCGAGGCCTATCCCGACCAATTGACGGTGATCGAGGGCGACGCGCTCGAAATCGACGCGCCGGCGCTGTTCGCGGGCAAGCCGCATATCGTCGCCAACCTGCCGTACAATGTCGGCACCGCGCTGCTGGTCGGCTGGCTGTCCGCCGACTGGCTGCCGTGGTGGCGGAGCCTGACGCTGATGTTCCAGAAAGAGGTCGCCGACCGCATCGTCGCCGATGCCGGGGACGACGCCTATGGCCGGCTGGCGGTGCTGGCGCAGTGGCGGTCGAGCGCGCGGATCGCGATGCCGGTCCACCGATCCGCCTTCACCCCCCCGCCCAAGGTGATGTCGGCGGTGGTCCATATCTTGCCGGAGGCCGCGCCGGACGGTGTGCAGTTTCGCCGGCTGGAGGCACTGACCGCCGCCGCGTTCGGCCAACGGCGCAAGATGCTGCGGCAGAGCCTGCGCGGCGTACCGGGCGCGCTCGATGCGCTGGAGGTGGTCGGCATCGATCCGACGCGGCGGGCCGAAACCGTCGGCGTGGCGGAGTTCGTCGCGCTGGCGCGAGTGTTGAGCGCGTAGAGCGTCAGGTCGGAACCATTATCCCACCTTCCGTTCGGGTTGAGCTTGTCGAAGCCCTGCCCTTTCCTTCCAAGGAAAAGGACGGCCCTTCGACAGGCTCAGGGCGAACGGGGACGGGGTATCCCGTCTCGACATCACAACAGTGATGCCGGCCTGCGCCGGATGACGTTACTGGCCTAGTTCTTCGCCACCGTATCGGCGTTGACCGGGGACACCTGCGCGGCGGTGACCGGCGGCGGGCCCTTGGCGATCACGGCGGCCAGCGTGGTGCCCTCCGCACAGGCCTTTGCGCCGCACAGCTTGCGGATCTTGACCAGGTTCTCCTTGGCGCGCTCGACCGCGCCCTTGGCGACCAGCGCCTGCCCCTGTCCCTTCAGCGCGACGATGTCGTTCGGTTCGAGCAGCAGCGCCTCGCGATAGAGGCGGATCGCCTTGCCATCGAGATCCTGCGCGCGCGCGATATCCGCCAGCACGATGAACGCCTGCCGGTTGCGCGGGTCGACCGCCAGCGCGGTCTCGATCAGGTCGGTCGCGCCCTGAAGATTGCCCGCCGCCTGTGCCGACCGCCCCTTTTCCAGCAGCGCCAGCGAGCGCGGATCGATCTGGTCGTCGGGGCGCTGACCCTGCAGCGCGGTCGAGACGGTGAGCAGGGTGAGGCCGATGGCGGCCGCAACCGAAGTAAAACGCATGACGGACTCCCGAGGGAACATTGCCCCAAAGGCTAGCATGGCCGAATCAGGCGCGCGACAAAAAAGCCGTCAGTGGCGTCGTGCGCGGGGGTCAGTCGCAGCCCGGCACCATGGGGTCGCCCGGCGCCGGCCTGCGGCGGCTCGACCGTCCAGCCCGGATGGCGGGCAAGGAAGGCGGCGACCTGGCCGGCCCCTTCCCCATCGAGCAGCGAACATACGATATGCACCACCGCGCCGCCCGGCCTGACCAGCGTCGCGCCCAGATCAAGCAGCCGCGCCTGCGTGGCGATCAGCCGGTCGAGCCGCGCCTGACTCAGCCGCCAGCGGGCTTCCGGGTTACGGCGCCACGTGCCGGTGCCCGAACACGGCGCGTCGATCAGCACGACATCGGCCGCGTCGGTCAGGTCGGTCAGCGCGTTCGCTTCCTCATTGGGATCGAGCAGGCGGCTCTCGACGATCGTCACGCCCGCCCGCTCGGCGCGCGGGGCGAGCCGCTGGAGTCGCGCGCGATCGGTGTCGGTGGCGACGATGCGGCCCTGATTGGTCATCGCCGCCGCCAGCGCGAGCGTCTTGCCGCCGGCGCCGGCGCACAGATCGACCACGGTCATGCCGGGTGCTGCGCCCGCGACCGCCGCGACGATCTGGCTGCCGGCGTCCTGCACCTCGACCAGCCCGCCGTTCGCGGCGGGGTTCGTCTCGACCGGGGTATCGGCGGGCAGGCGCAGCGCGTCGGGCACCGCGGGGACCGGTTCGGCGCCGGGGAACAGCGCGGCGGCGTCCTCGCGACTGCCCATCAGCGTGTTGACGCGGATATCGAGCGGCGCGCGGCCGAGCAGCGCGGTAAGTTCGGCATCGTCGATCCCCGACGCCTCCAGCAGCTTGCGCAGCCACGCCGGCGCCAGACCGACGCGCGCGGCCGCCTCGCCCGGATCCACCTTCGCCGGCCCGTAGCTGCTGCCGTCGAAGGTCTCCGCGAGCGCGGGTTGCGCCTTGATCAGCGCGAGCATCGCGGCGCGCCCGCTGGGCGGGCGTTCGCCGATCAACCGGATCGCGTCATAGACCAGCGTGCGGATCGCGCGGCGGTCCTTCGACCCGGCATAGCGCCGCGCGGCGAAGAAGCGCGCGATCAGCGTATCCGCCGCCGCGCCGCCATCACGCGCGGCGGCGGTGATGCCGTCGAGCAGTTCGATCGCCGCCTGGGTGCGTGCCGCTGGGGTCATGAGGTTGTGCGCCCTACCGCCGTTCCGGCGATTTGAGGAAGGAACAGGCAGGGCGCGCCGGACGAAGGGTTCGCCCGCCGGACCGGCCTAGCGAGTCGGGTAATTGGGCGCTTCGCGCGTGATGGTGACGTCATGGACATGGCTTTCGCGCAGGCCGGCGTTGGTGATCCGCACGAACTTCGCACGCTGCTGCAGGTCGGGGATCGTCTTCGATCCGGTATAGCCCATCGCCGCCTTTACCCCACCGACCAGCTGGTGGATGACCTCGCGCGCTGGGCCCTTGAACGGCACCTGCCCCTCGATCCCCTCCGGCACCAGCTTCAGCTGATCCTTGATGTCCTGCTGGAAATAGCGGTCGGCCGATCCGCGCGCCATCGCGCCGACCGAACCCATGCCGCGATAGGATTTATAGGCACGGCCCTGGTAGAGGAACGTCTCGCCCGGCGCTTCCTCGGTCCCGGCGAGCAGCGATCCGACCATCACCGTCGACGCGCCCGCCGCCAGCGCCTTCGCGATATCGCCCGACGTGCGGATGCCGCCGTCGGCGATCACCGGGATGTCGGCGCGCGCCGCCTCACCCGCCGCTTCCATCACGGCGGTAAGCTGTGGCACGCCGACGCCGGCGACGACGCGGGTGGTGCAGATCGAGCCGGGGCCGATGCCGACCTTCACCCCGTCGGCGCCGGCACCGATCAGCGCGCGGGTCGCCTCGGCGGTGGCGACGTTGCCGGCGATCACCTGGACCCGGTTCGACAGCCGCTTGACCCGCTCGACCGCACGAGACACCTCGCGATTGTGGCCGTGCGCGGTGTCGATTACGATCAGGTCGACCTCGGCGTCGATCAGCGCCTCGGTACGCTCGAAACCCTTGTCGCCAACGGTGGTGGCGGCGGCGACGCACAGGCGGCCGCTGCCGTCCTTGGTCGCGGCGGGATAGAGCACCGCCTTCTCGATGTCCTTGACCGTGATCAGGCCGACGCAGCGATAATCGTCGTCGACCACCAGAAGCTTTTCGATCCGGCGCTGGTGGAGCTGGCGGCGCGCCTCGTCCTGGCTGACGCCGGCGCTGACGGTGGCCAGGTTCTCTCGCGTCATCAGCTCGGCGACGGGCTGGCCGGGGTTCTCGGCAAAGCGCACGTCGCGATGGGTGAGGATACCGACCAGCCGGCCATTGCCTTCCACCACCGGGATCCCGCTGATGCGGTGCCGTTCCATCAGCGCCCGCGCCTCACTGAGCGGGGCGGTCGGCGCGATGGTGATCGGGTTGACCACCATGCCCGATTCGAACCGCTTGACCGCCGTCACCGCCGCCACCTGATCCTCAAGCGTCAGGTTGCGGTGGAGCACGCCGATCCCGCCGAGCTGGGCCATGACGATCGCCATATTGCCTTCGGTGACGGTATCCATCGCCGACGACACGATCGGGATGTTGAGGCTCAGTTCGCGGCTGATCCGCGTCCGCGTATCAGCCTGGCTGGGCAGCACATCGGATTCGCCCGGCAACAGCAGGACATCGTCGAAAGTAAGGCCGAGGGGGATGTCCATGGGGCGCCGGATCCTGCGAGTCGAAGATTGGCGGCCCATGTAACCAAGGTGGGTGATGTTCGCTAGGGGGCGGCGGTCGCCCTCTCGATCAGCGCGCGGGCCTGATCGACGTGCATCGTCTCGATCATCCGGTCGCGGAACCGTTCGGCACCGCCGGTCGCCGCCTCGACCAGCGCGCGGGCGTCGGCCAGTTCCTCCGGCGTCGGGCCAAAGGCGGCGGCGGCGATGGCGATCTGGCCGGGGTGGATCAGGCTCTTGCCGTCATAGCCCATCGCCCGCCCCTCGCGGCATTCGGCGGCCAGCCCGTCGGGATCGGCGAGCGCGTTGAACACCCCGTCGATCGCCCAGCCGCCGCCGGCGCGCGCCGCCAGCACGATCGTCTGGAGCGCGAGCGTCAGCCCGCCGCGGCCGGCCGGAATGCCCCCCGCCGGAATACCCAGCGTCGCGCGCAGATCGTTGACGCCCGCGATCAGCCCGGCGACGCCCGGCACCGCCGCGATCGCCGATGCCGCCAGCACGCCGGCCGGCGTCTCGATCATCGCCAGCACCGGCTTGCCCACGGCTGCGGCGATGCGCGCGGCCTCGTCCGCCGTCTCGACCTTGGGCACCACCACGAAACCGGCGGCCGAAGCCGCGACGGCGGCGATGTCGGCGGCATGTTCCGCGGTATCGCTGGCGTTGATGCGGATCGCGACCAGCCGGTCGCCAAAGCCTTCCGCCGTCGCGACGACCGCCGCGTCGCGCGCGCTGTCCTTGTCGGCGGCGCGCACCGCGTCCTCCAGATCGAGGATCACCATGTCGGCGGGCAGCTCGCGCGCCTTGGCGATCGCGCGCGGATTGGAGGCAGGCAGGAACAGCGCGGTGCGCGGCGCGAGCGACATGGATGTGATCATGGCGCGCTTATGCTAGCAGTTTGACGAAGCCGCCAGCGGAGTCGCGTGGCGCATCTGGGGAGCTACGCATGGAACTCACCGCCGCCGCCTTCATCCTGGCGCTGGTCGTCGTCTACCTCGCGTCGAGCATCAAGATCGTCCGCCAGGGCTATCAATACACGATCGAGCATTTCGGGCGCTTCACCAGCGTGGCGCGGCCGGGGTTCAATTTCTACCCGGCGTTCTTCTACCGCGTCGGCCGCCGGGTGAACATGATGGAGCAGGTGATCGACATTCCGGGGCAGGAAATCATCACCAAGGACAATGCGATGATCTCCACCGACGGCGTGGTGTTCTTCCAGGTGCTCGATTCGGCGAAGGCGGCCTATGAGGTGAGCGACCTCTACGTCGCGCTGCTCCAGCTCACCACCACCAATCTGCGCACGGTGATGGGGTCGATGGACCTCGACGAGACGCTGTCGAAGCGCGACGAGATCAACGCGCGGCTGCTGTCGGTGGTCGATCACGCGACGACGCCGTGGGGCGTGAAGATCACCCGCGTCGAGATCAAGGACATCCGCCCGCCCGCCGACATCGTCAACGCGATGGGCCGCCAGATGAAGGCCGAGCGCGAGAAGCGCGCCAACATCCTCGAGGCGGAAGGCACCCGCGCTTCGGAGATCCTGCGCGCCGAGGGGCAGAAGCAGGCGCGCATCCTGGAGGCCGAGGGGCGCCGCGAATCGGCGTTCCGCGACTCGGAGGCGCGCGAGCGCGCTGCCGAGGCTGAAGCGAAGGCGACCGAACTGGTCTCCGACGCGATCGCCAAGGGCAGCAGCCAGTCGCTGAATTATTTCATCGCGCAGAAATATGTCGAGGCGGTGGGCAAGTTCGCCACAAGCCCGAACGCCAAGACCATCCTGTTCCCGGTCGAGGCGACCCAGCTGATCGGCACGCTGGGCGGCATCGGCGAACTGGCCAAGGACGCGCTGGGCGGGCAGCTCCCGGCGACGAAGCCGGCCCCAGCGCCGTCGCGCAAGGGCCCGTTCGAGGGAACGCAGGGCTGACATGGCCGGCTGGTTCGACCATCTCGGCGGCTGGTGGCTGATCCTGGCGGTGGTGCTGGCGGTCGCCGAACTGGTGGTGCCGGGCGTGTTCCTGATCTTCCTCGCCGCCGCCGCAGCGATCATGGGGGTGCTGGCGATCATTTTCCCCGACATGCCGATCGCGGTGCAACTGGTCGGCTTCGCTGCCTGGTCGGCGGTCGCGGTGCTGCTGGGGCGGCGCTTCTACCGCGACTATCCGGTCGAGACCGACGATCCGCTGCTCAACGATCGCGCCGCGCGGCTGATCGGGGAGACGGTGACGGTGACCGAGGCGATCGACCATGGCCGCGGCCGGGTACGTGTGGGCGACGGCGAATGGCCGGCACGCGGGCCAGACGTGCCGGTCGGCACGCGGATGCGCGTGGTCGGATCGGACGGGACGGCGCTACGCGTCGATGCGCTGCCACCGGGCATCGCCCAGCGAGAATAGAGATACGGGAATAGAGAATAACGTGGGGCCACGCGCCGGGCGCGGCCCCGCGCGGGATGCTATTGCTTGCCGCCGAACAGGCCGCCAAGCTGGCCGAGGATGTCGCCCGCGCCGCCCGGTGCCGCCGCCTCGCCCGCTTGCGGGGCGGTCGCTCCGCCGAGCAATCCGCCAAGCTTGCCCAGCACGCCACTCTGCGCGAGCATCGAGGCGTAATTGCCCAGCGCACCCTCGCCGCCGATATGGCCGATGATCTGGTTGAGGATGTCGGGCGAAAGGCCGGTGGCGCCCTGCGCGACCTGAACGGTATCGCCCGGATCGGTGTGCGCCTGCGCCAGCGCGCCGATCGCGGCGGCGGCGACATCGTGCGGAATACCAACCTTTTGCGCCAGATCGGCGACGTCGACATGTTCGCTCAGTTGACCGAGCAATCCGTCCAGCATTCCCATCGTCAGAAACTCCTCAAGCCCCCCAGCCGTGCGACGATAGCATCCCCGCATGACACATACGAGCACGGCATTTTGATCGAATCGTCGTGCAACGGACATGAAAGCCGCCCATGATCGTTGTCGGCCGGGGGGCCAATTGGAGAACGCACATGGGCATCTTCTCATCGATCAAGAACGCGATCTGGGGCCACAAGGCCGCCACACCCACCGCACCCGCCGCCGCGCCGACCGCAGCCACACCGGCCGCGACCACGCCGGCCGCCGCCCCGCAGCCTGCACCCGCCCCGGTCGAAGTCGACATCGAGGCGGTGCTGACCCAGCTTCAGGCGGAAAAGGGCACGCACCTCAACTGGCAGACATCGATCGTCGATCTTCTCAAGCTGGTCGGCCTCGAATCGAGCCTGACCGAGCGCAAGGAACTGGCGAAGGAACTGGGCTACACCAGCGATTTCTCCGGCACCGCCGAGGATAACATCTGGCTGCACAAGCGCGTGCTGAAGGAACTGGCGGCGAACGGCGGCAAGGTGCCGGCGTCGCTGCTCGACTGAGCGCGGTCGTAGCGGTCCCGGCGCGGCTACGCCGTCGTGCCGGGGCCGCCACGCCGGTTCCCCGAATATTCACCCGTCATCGCGGTCCAGGCCGGGATGACGGCTCTACTCTGCGGGACCGCCCGGCTACGCGCTGACCGCCTGCTGGCGCTGCGGGGCCGACTGGCGCACGCCTTCGTCGACATGATCCGCGAACTGGGCGAAATTCTCGACGAACTGGTCGACCAGCCGCGCGGCGGTGGCGTCGTAATCGGCCTTGTCCGCCCATGTCGCGCGCGGATCGAGGATCGCCGAATCGACCCCCGCCACCGCCGTTGGCACGGCGAAACCGAAATTGGGATCGGTCCGGAAACTGGCCTGATTGAGCGATCCGTCGAGCGCGGCGTTGAGCAGCGCGCGGGTCGCCTTGATCGGCATCCGCTGGCCGACGCCGTATTTGCCGCCGGTCCAGCCGGTGTTGACCAGCCAGCACGTCACCCCGCCCTTCGCGATCCGCTCCTTGAGCAGATTGCCATAGACCGACGGGTGGCGCGGCATGAACGGCGCGCCGAAACAGGTCGAGAAGGTCGCCTCCGGCTCGGTCACGCCGATCTCGGTCCCGGCCACCCGCGCGGTATAGCCGGACAGGAAGTGATACATCGCCTGATCGGGCGTGAGCCGCGAGATCGGCGGCAGCACACCATAGGCATCGGCGGTGAGGAACACGATGTTGCGCGGCACCGGCCCGAGGTTCTTCGCCGATGCGTTGGGGATGAAATCGATCGGATAGGCGGCGCGGCTGTTCTCCGCCAACGTGGCGTCATCGAGGTCGAGCGCGCGCGTCGCCTCGTCCATCACCACATTCTCCAGCACCGTGCCGAAGCGTTTTGTGGTCGCGAAGATCTCCGGCTCGGCCTCCGCTGACAGTCGAATCATCTTGGCGTAGCAACCGCCCTCGAAATTGAACACCGCCTCATCCGACCAGCCGTGTTCGTCGTCGCCGATCAGCGTGCGGCTGGCATCGGCCGACAAGGTCGTCTTGCCGGTGCCCGATAGGCCAAAGAACACCGCGGTGTCGCCATCCGGGCCGATGTTGGCCGAACAATGCATCGGCATGATGCCGGCGACCGGCAACAGATAGTTGAGCAGGCCGAACACCGACTTCTTCATTTCGCCCGCGTAACGCGTGCCGCCGATCAGGATCAGCTTCTCGGTGAAATTGACCGCGATCACCGTCTCGCTGCGGCAACCGTGGCGCGCGGGATCGGCGACGAAGCTGGGCAGGTCGATGATGGTATATTCGGGATCGAACCCGGCCAGTTCACCCGGCTCGGGCCGGACCAGCATCGTACGGATGAACAGGCTGTGCCACGCCAGCTCGGTGATCACGCGCACGTTGACGCGGTGTTCCGGCTGCGATCCGCCGTAGAGATCCTGGACGAACAGCGTGTCCTTCGCCGCCGCCGCCGCCAGGAAATCGGCCTTGAGGTTGGCGAAGGCGGCGGGGTCCATCGCCTTGTTGGTCTTGCCCCACCACACATTGTCCTCGGTGGTGGCGTCGCGGACGATGAACTTGTCCTGTGCCGACCGGCCGGTGTGGCGGCCGGTCTCGACCACCAGCGGGCCGTCCTGGGCCAGCCGACCCTCGCCACGGCGCAGCGACAGCTCCACCAATGGCGCGGCGACAAGATTCCAGTGGATCGCGGCGGCAGTCTCGATTCCCTGACGGTCGAGACCAACGCGCGGGGTACGCTCGGTCAAAATCACTCTCCTCAACGGCCCCGCTTTCGGGGGCACATGCAGCATGGCCTCGCTCCCGATGCGCATATCGGTCGCCGGGAGGCCGGTCAAACCGGCGACGGTTGAGACGTGTCCCGGTTTCGACTAGCCCTGTACGCATGACGGCAACGATTGCGCTGGTCGATGACGACCGCAACATCCTCACCTCGGTGTCGATCGCCTTGCAGACCGAGGGGTTCCTGACGCGGGTCTATTCCGACGGCGACACCGCGCTGAAGGCGCTGATCGACAACCCGCCGGACCTGGCGGTGCTCGACATCAAGATGCCGCGCATGGACGGGCTGGAACTGCTGCGCCGGCTGCGGGAAAAAAGCGCGGTGCCGGTGATCTTTCTGACCAGCAAGGACGACGAGCTGGACGAGGCGTTGGGCCTGGCGATGGGCGCGGACGATTATATCGCCAAACCGTTCAGCCAGCGGCTGTTGATCGCGCGGATCCGGGCGATCCTGCGCCGGACCGAAGCGGCCGGCGGCGGTGCGGACGCGGCGGGCGAGCCCCCCGCCGCGCTGGAGCGCGGACGGCTGACGATGGACCCGGCCCGCCACCGCGTCACCTGGGGCGGCCGGGTGGTGACGCTTACCGTCACCGAATTCCTGATCCTGGAAACGCTCGCCCAGCGCCCCGGCATCGTCAAGACGCGCAACCAGCTGATGGATGCCGCGTACCAGGACGATATCTACGTCGACGACCGCACCATCGACAGCCACATCAAGCGGGTCCGCCGCAAGTTCCGTGAGGTCGACCCCGATTTCGACGGGATCGAGACGCTCTACGGCGCGGGCTATCGCTTCGCCGACGAGTAATGGCGGCGGACAACTCCGTTCCCGGCGACCGCGACCTGACCCTGTCGTGGTCGGCGCGAGTGTCGCTGACCCCGCGCATCCTGGCGGTGAACATCTTTGCGCTGGCGCTGCTCGCCGGCGGGTTCTTCTACCTCGATTCCTATCGCAGCCGCATCCTCGACAGCCGGCTGGCGCAGGCGAGTCGGGAAGTGCGGCTGATGGCCGATGCGCTGGCGGCGGCGCCGCGCGACCATCGCGACCGGCTGGCGCTGGGGTTCGCGCGCGATACCGGCGCACGGGTCCGCCTTTACGATCGCGACGGCCGGATGGTGGCGGATACCCGCGCGATGGGATCGCGCAACGCCGTGCTGATCGACCCGGACAAGGAAGGATGGCAGCAGGACGCCGCGCGCTTCCTCGACGCGATGATCGACACCGTGGTCGGCGCCCAGCGCGCGCCGCTGTTCCGCGAGCGCGCCGGCGACCAGGGGCTGCAATGGTCCGACGTGCGCGCCGCCCGCGACCCCGCCATCGCCCACGCCACCGTGTGGCGCGCGCCCGATCGCTCGCCTGTGATAACCGCCGCCGCGAGTTACGGCGACGGCACGGTCTTCACCGTCGCCAACGTCCGCGACGTCACCCAGACGGTGCGGCTGGAGCGGTTTCGGCTGGGCGTGGTGCTGGGTATCGTCACGCTCGTATCGATCCTGCTGTCGCTGTTCCTGGCGCGGACGATCGTGCGACCGCTGCGTCGGCTGGCGCGCGCGGCGGTGCGCGTCCGGCTGGGCCGCGCGCGTGAGGTGGTGGTGCCGCGCCTCCCCTCTCGCCGTGACGAGATCGGCCTGCTGGCGCGTGCGCTGTCGGACATGAGCGGCGCGCTGCGCCAGCGGATCGACGCGACGGAGGCCTTTGCCGCCGACGTCACGCACGAGCTGAAGAACCCCCTCGCCTCGCTCCGGTCGGCGGTCGACGGCCTGTCGCGGGTGCGCGACCCCGATCTTCAGGCGCAGTTGATCGCGGTGATCCGCGACGACGTCCACCGGCTCGATCGGTTGATCACCGACATCTCCGACGCCTCGCGCCTCGACGCACAGCTCAGCCGCGCCAAGTTCGAGCCTGTCGATATCGAGGCACTGCTCGACGCGCTGATCGCGCAACGGCAGGATCGCGGGGTCGAGCGCGGCGTGCGGCTGCGGCTCGACCGGCTGGTGGCCGAGCCGCTGGTGGTGCTGGGCGAAGGTGCGCGGCTGGAGCGGGTGTTCGAGAATCTGGTGGACAATGCGCTGTCGTTTTCGCCCGACGGCGGCATCGTCGCGATATCGGCGGATACCGACGGCAGCCACCTGGTGGTCGGGGTCGAGGACGAAGGACCCGGCGTGCCGGAGAGCGAGCGCGAATCGATCTTTCGCCGATTCCACTCGGTTCGCCCGCAGGATGAGGCATTCGGGCGGCATTCGGGGCTGGGCCTGGCGATTGCGCGGACCATCGTCGAAGGGCATGGAGGCGAGATCATGGTCGAATCGCGCGAGGATCGAATGAGCGGGGCGCGATTTGTCGTCCGGCTACCCCTGACCGGGCAGGCCCGATGACCGAACTTTCTTCCGAGACCATCCACGCCAGTTGCGTCGCGATCGGCGATGCGGCGGTGCTGATCGAGGGCAAGTCAGGCGCCGGCAAATCGGACCTCGCGCTGCGGCTGATCGATCGCGGCGCGCGACTGGTCAGCGACGACTATACGATCGTCACCCGCCAGCACGGCGTGCTGCTCGCCCGCGCGCCGGTCAACCTGTCCGGCAAGATCGAGGTGCGCGGGATCGGCATCGTCGCGATGGAGCCTGTCGCCGACGTCGCCGTCCGGCTGATCGTCGCGATCGACGACGCCCCGCCGCGCATGCCCGAGCGGGGGCAACGACGCCGTTTCGCCGGCGTCGACATCGCCGAGATCGCGCTGGCCGCGCTCGAGCCCTCCGCGCCGATCAAGGTCGAGCTGGCGCTGCTCCAGCCACCCGACGCCGCGCGATGACCGAGACCGCGCCCAAATCGATCCTGCTGGTCACCGGCATGTCCGGGGCCGGTAAATCGACCGTCCTGCGCACGCTGGAGGACATCGGCTGGGAAACGGTCGACAATCTGCCGTTGCGGCTGCTTCACCGGCTGCTCGCCACCGCCGCGCCCGAGGGCGAGCAGGGCAACCGCCCGCTGGCGGTGGGATTCGGACCGCAGACGCGCGGTTTCGACGGCGAGAAGATCGTTCAGAGCATCAAGCGGCTGCGCGAAACCGGCGAATATGACATCGGCACGCTGTTCCTCGATTGCAGCGGCAGCGAACTCGAACGCCGCTATTCGGAAACGCGCCGCCGTCACCCGCTGGCGATCGACCGGCCAGCCGGGGACGGCATCGCGCGCGAACGTGAGCTGCTGGCGCCGCTGCGTCGCTGGGCGAACCGGCTGATCGACACCACGACGCTGGAAAGCAACGCGCTGCAACAGGCGATCCGGCTCGACTTCGCGCGATCGGGCCTGGGCGAGCCGGTGCTGTCGGTGATGTCGTTCGGCTATGCCCGCGGGCTGCCGCGCAACGCCGACCTGGTGTTCGACATGCGGTTCCTGCGCAACCCGCATTGGGTGAAGGCGCTGCGGCCGGGCACCGGGCTCGATCAGCCCGTCGCCGACTATATCGCGGGCGACCCCGCCTACGCCACCGCGATCCCGGCGATCGAGGAGCTGCTGCTGATGCTGCTGCCGCGTTACCGGGCAGAGGGGAAATCCTACATCACCGTCGCGATCGGCTGTACCGGCGGGAGACACCGTTCGGTTCATGTGGCGGATCGCATCGCCGCAAGGTTGCGCGCCGAGGGTTTTTCGCCCACGGTGACCCATCGCGAACTGGGCACGGCGCCCCAGGACTTGCTTGAGGATCGGCCTGCCGCGCGATGAAACCGGACAGAGAAAATGACCGCATGATCGGCCTGGTTCTGGTGACGCACGGGCGGCTCGCCGTCGAATTCGTGACCGCGATGGAGCACGTCATCGGCCAGCAGACCGCGATCGAGACGATCTGCATCGGCCCCGACGACGACATGGAGGAGCGCCGATCCGACATCGCCCGCGCGATCGCCGCGGTCGATGCGGGCGCGGGCGTGATCGTGCTGACCGACCTGTTCGGCGGCACGCCCAGCAATCTGGCGATATCGCTGATGGTGCCGGGCAGCGTCGAGGTCATCGCCGGCATCAACCTGCCCATGCTGATTCGCCTGGGCGGCGCGCGCAAGGCGATGAAGGTGGCCGAAGCGGTCGCCGCTGCGCGCGACGCCGGGCGCAAATACATATCCGTCGCATCCGAAGTCCTGGGAGAGGCCACAGCTTGAGCGTCAGCCGCACCGTTCGCATCGTCAATCGCCGCGGCCTGCACGCGCGCGCCAGTGCCAAATTCGTCACGCTGGCGTCGTCCCAGCCGATCGAGATCCTGGTCCAGAAGGACGGATCGAGCGTCACCGCGACATCGATCATGGGGCTGATGATGCTGGGCGCGGCGATGGGCGACGAGATCACGATCAGCGCCACCGGCGACACCGCGGAGGCGGCGGTGACCGCGCTGGTCGAGCTGGTCGAATCGCGGTTCGGCGAGGATTGATTCGCGACCGCTTGCCGCCCGCGTCGCGGACGGGCAAAGGCCGCGTCGATGCCGCGTGAGATCACCGCCTTTTCCAACCCGCTGATAAAATGGGCGCGCAGCCTGCGCGACAAGCGGCACCGGCGCGAGGAAGGGCGCTTCCTGGCGGAAGGGCTGCGCATCCTGACCGAGGCGCGCGAAGCGGGCCGCGTGCCCGAATATCTGTTCTTCGCCGATGACGGCCACCAATTGACCCAGGCACTGATCGCCGCGACCGAAACCGCCGGCGGCACCGCGATCGCCACCAACGCCGACATCCTGTCGAAGCTGTCGGGCAAGGACAATCCGGGCGCGGTGATCGGGGTCTATCGCGAATTCGCCACGCCGCTGGCCGCGCTCGACCGCGCCGCCGCGCCGATCTGGCTGGTGGCCGAGCGGCTGCGCGATCCCGGCAACCTGGGCACCATCCTGCGCACCGGCGACGCGGTCGGCGCGGGCGGGCTGATCCTGCTCGATGAATGCGTCGATCCGTTTTCGGTGGAAGCGGTGCGCGCGAGCATGGGGGCGCTGTTCACCGTGCCGGTGGCGCGCGCGTCATGGGAGGCGTTCCGCGACTGGCTGCGCGCCGGGCCGGGGCAGCTGGTCGGACTGAGCCTCGACACAGACCAGGATTATCGCGCAGCACGCTACGCCGCACCGACGTTCCTCCTGACCGGCAATGAAGCGCAGGGGATGCCGGACCACATGGCCGCCGAATGCGATCTGCTGGTCAAGATACAGATGCTGGGCAAGGCCGACAGCCTCAATGCGGCGGTGGCGACCGCGGTGATGGCCTATGAGGTGCTGGGGCAGCAGGGATAGGGTCTGCTTGGTCGGGGCCTACTCGTCGGGGCGGGGTCGGTTGGGGCTGGGTCGGTTGAGGCGGAATGCCACCCCTTCCCCGTTCGTGCTGAGCCTGTCGAAGCACCGCCCTTTCTTTTCTCTCACGTGGGCAAAAGAAGGAGGGTGCTTCGACAAGCTCAGCACGAACGGGGATGAGTAGTCCGTCCGCCCCTATTCCGCCGCTTCCGCCGCCCCATCCTCGCTCGCCGGCAGCATCGCGACGTCGCCCGCGGTCGGCTTGGCGAGGGCGTCGACCGTCTCGACGTTCTCGATCTCCTTGGCGCCGGTGCCCACACTCAGGTCGCGGAAGCGGCGGGCGGAGACCAGCACCCGGCCCTCGAAGCTCGAGACGAACTTGTTGTAATTGTCGACCGCCGAATTGAGCCCGCCGCCGACCCGACGCAGGTGGGTCGCCGCGACCGACAGCCGCTCGTGCAGTTCCTTGCCGAGCGCATCGACCGCCCGCGCCTCATCGACCAGCTTTTCCTGCCGCCAGATATTGGCGACGGTGCGTGCGATCGCGACCAGATTGGTGGGGGTCGCCAGCAGCACCTTGCGCTCGATCGCCCATTCCCACAGCCGGGCGTCCTGCTCCAGCGCGGCGAACAGGAAATGCTCGCCCGGGATGTACATCACGACATAGTCGGCGGCGTCCCCGAACTTGTCCCAATAGCTTTTGGAGCCGAGCTGCTGGGCGTGGTTGCGCACCGACGCGGCGTGGGCCCGCAAACACGCGTTGCGCGTTTCGTCGTCGGTGGCGTCGCTGGCATCGAGAAAGGCGTTGAGCGAGCACTTCGCGTCGATCACCAGTTGCCGCCCGCCCGGCAGGCGGACGATGACGTCGGGACGCAGAACCCCCTCATCGCTGTTGACCACCACTTCCTGCTGAAAATCGGCGAACGGCGACAGCCCGGCCTGTTCGAGCACGTTCTTGAGCGATTGTTCGCCCCAGCGGCCACGCGCCTTTGGGCTGGAGCGCAGCGCGTTGACCAGCCGGGCGGTCTCCTCCCGGACCTGCCCCTGCCCCGCGCGAACCTGCTCGACCGCCTCGCGCAGCCCGGCATAGCTGTCGATCCGGTCGCGCTCGACCTTGGCCAAGCCTTCCTCGTACCGCTTCAACGTGATCTCAACAGGGGACAATAACGCCTTGATCTTGGCTTCATTTGCCTCGCCCGCTTGCCCGAAACGCTCATCGGCGCGCTTGAGGAAGGTGGACTGCGCCTCGGTCAGCACGGCGGCGCCCAGTTCGCGGAACTGCGCGGTCATGACCTCGCGATCGGCCTTGAACTCGGCGAAGCGTTCCTCGAACCCGCTCGCCTTGGTCCGAACCTCCATCAGCTCGAGCCGGGCGCGGTCGCGTTCCTGCGTGGTGATCTCCAACGCCTCGCGCAATTCGGGCATCTCGCGCACCCGTTCGGACGCGACGGCGAGATCGGCGATCGCGGTCTTGAAGTCGGCCTCCCGCGCATCGCGTTCGGCGCGCGCGGCCGCGACCGCGCGATTGCCGAGATACCAGCCGATCGCCACCCCCGCCGCCAGCGCGATCAGGATCAGCAGAAAAACAATGGGGTCCATGGCAAAACTCGGGCGAGGGAACAGACGGCGAACCTATCCGCGCCCGCCCCGCCCGGCAAGCCGTAGCGGCCCGCTATCCACCCGTTCCGGCGCGTTCCGGCGCGGGTGTGACCCGGCGCGGCTGGACCCGACGCGACTGGTGCCCCGGCGCGAGTGTGACCCGGCGCGAGTTCGGGCTCAGGCCGCCTTGCGCGCCTTGTTCAGCTTCTTGACGATCATGTCGCGCTTCAGCCGCGACAGATGGTCGATGAACAACACGCCGTTGAGATGGTCGATCTCATGCTGGATGCAGGTGGACAGCAGTCCGTCCATCTCCTCCTCATGCGCCACGCCGTCGCGGTCGAGCCACTTTACCCGGCAGCGCGCGGGGCGCTCGACCTCGGCATATTGCTCGGGAATCGACAGGCATCCCTCATTGTAGTTCGCCGTCTCTTCGCTCAGCCACACCAGTTCGGGGTTCACAAACGTCCTGGGATCGCGCACCGGCTCGCCCTCCGGCTCGGCGGGTTCCTGCAGGTCGATCACCACGACGCGCTGGGTCACGCCGACCTGGGTCGCGGCCAGGCCGATGCCGCGCGCGTCGTACATCGTGTCGAACATGTCGTCGATCAGCGCGCGGGTCTGGTCGGTGATCTCCGCCACGGGCTGGGCGACTTCGCGCAGGCCAGGGTGCGGGATTTCGAGGATGGTCATCACGGTCATGACAGGCGCGCTAAGCCGCCCGCCGGTGAGCGTCAAGCGACCGGGCGCCGCGCGCGCAGCGCCTGCGCCAGCGTCCCCTCGTCCAGATAGTCCAGTTCGCCGCCCACCGGCAGGCCGTGCGCCAATTGGGTGACGCGCACCGGATAGCTCTCGATCCGTTCAGCGATGTAGTGGGCGGTGGTCTGCCCCTCCAGAGTCGCGTTCATCGCCAGCACCACTTCATCGATGCCGCCGGCCGCGATTCGCCGGACGAGACCGTCGATCGCCAGATCCTCCGGCCGCACCCCCTCCAGCGCCGACAGCCGCCCGCCCAGCACATGGAAACGGCCGGGGAACAGCCGCGACCGATCGAGCGCCCATAAGTCCGCCACCTCCTCGACCACGCACAGCGCGCGCGCGTCGCGGCGCGGATCGGCGCAGATCGCGCACGGATCGGTAGTGTCGACATTGCCGCAGGTCGAACAGGTCGCCAGCCGATCATTGACCGCCGCCAGCGCGGCCAGCAGCGGGCCGAGCGCCGCCTCGCGCCGCTTGAGCAAATGGAGCACCGCGCGGCGCGCGGAACGCGGGCCAAGGCCCGGCAATCGCGCCAGCGCCTGGGTGAGCGTCTCGATCTCTGGGGAAGCCATGCGGAACAGATAGGGGGTTGCGCAGGCGGACGCCACGGTGTCCTGAAGCGACATGCGCATCATCTTCATGGGAACGCCCGATTTCGCGGTGCCGGTGCTCGACGCGCTGGTCGAGGCCGGGCATGACGTCATCGCCGCCTACAGCCAGCCGCCACGGCCCGGGGGACGGCGAGGCAAGGCGCTCGTGCCCTCCCCTGTCCACGCCCGTGCCGAGATGCTCGGCATTCCGGTCCGCACGCCGGTGTCGCTCAAGGGGGCGGAGGCGCAGGCCGATTTCGCCGCGCTGGCGGCGGATGTCGCGGTGGTCGCCGCCTACGGCCTGATCCTGCCGCAAGCCGTGCTGGATGCGCCGGTGCACGGCTGCCTCAACGTCCATGCCTCGCTTCTGCCGCGCTGGCGCGGCGCCGCTCCAATCCAGCGCGCGATCCTGGCCGGAGACGCCGACACCGGTGTGTGCATCATGCAGATGGAGGCTGGACTCGATACCGGGCCGGTGCGGGCGGAGGCGCGGACCACCGTCGACGGCAAGACCGCCGGGGCGCTGACTGGCGAGCTCGCCGCGATCGGCGCGGCGCTTATGGTGGACGTGCTCGCCGATCTCACCGGCTACCCGCCGGTGGCCCAGCCCGGCGGTGGCGTGACCTATGCCGCCAAGATCGACAAGAGCGAATGGCGCATCGACCTGAGCGATACGGCGGAGGCGGCGGCGCGGCAGGTCCGGGCGTTCAACCCGCCCGGCGCCTATGTCGAGATTGCGGGGGAGCGCGTGCGAATCCTCGCGGCGGAAGTGGTGGCGACGGACGGCGCGCCGGGCACGATCATCGACAACGTGTTGACCATCGCCTGTGGCACAGGTGCGATCCGGCCGACTTTGGTCCAGCGCGCGGGGCGCGGTGTCATGACGCCAGACGAGTTTTTGCGCGGGTTTTCCGCGCCGGCGGGTACGCGGCTGGCATGACCCGCTTCGCGCTGACGATCGAATATGACGGCCGCCCGTTCATGGGCTGGCAGGTGCAGGATCACGGCCCCAGCGTACAGGGCGCGATCGAGGCGGCGGCGGAGGCGATCACCGGCGAACAGGTGCTGGTTCACGCCGCCGGGCGCACCGATTCGGGCGTCCATGCCACGGGGATGCGCGCGCATCTCGACACGCCCAAGCCGATCACGGCGTTCCGGCTGATGGAGGCGCTCAACGCGCGGCTGCGGCCCGATCCGGTCGCGATCCTCGCCTGCGAGGTAGTGCCGGACGATTGGCACGCGCGATTCTCGTGTGTTGCACGCCATTATCAATACCGGATCGTAACCCGCCGCGCGCCGCTAACGTTCGACCGGGGGCTGATGTGGCGTATTCCGACCGCGCTCGATATCGAAGCGATGGCCGAGGGCGCACGGCATCTGATCGGGCGGCATGACTTCACCACCTTCCGCTCGGCACATTGTCAGGCCGATAGCCCGCTGCGCACACTCGACCGGCTGGACGTGGTGGCCGACGGCGAGCGGATCACCGTCCATGCCTCCGCGCGATCGTTCCTCCATCATCAGGTGCGCTCGATGGTCGGATGCCTGGCGCTGGTCGGCCAGGGCAAATGGGCGCCGGACGACATGGCCCGCGCGCTGGAGGCGCGGGATCGGGCGACACTGGGGCTGAACGCGCCACCGGACGGCCTCTACTTCATCCGCGCGGATTACCCCTGACGACTGAACGCCGCCGCCAGTTCAACATGCGTCGACCAGTTGAACTGCCCAACCGGCTGCACCCAGTCGAGGCGATATCCACCCTCGCACAAAAGCTTGGCATCACGTGCGAAGCTACTGGGATTGCACGATACATAGGCAATACGAGCAACGCGTGATCCGGCCAGTTGCTCGACCTGATCGCGGGCGCCGGCGCGGGGTGGGTCGATCACGACCGCGTCGAACCGGTCCAGTTCGGTGGGCGTCAACGGCCGGCGGAAGAGATCGCGATGCTCGGCGAACACCATTCGGCGCGCCGCCCCCGCCGCCGCCTTCAACGCCAGGATCGCATCGCGCGCCGCCTCCGCCGCATAGACCTTGCCCGGCAAGGCAAAGGTGAAGGTGCCGAGGCCAGCGAACAGATCGGCGGTCGCGGCGGGCGTGCCCACCGCTTCGCGCACGGCCGCGACCAGCGCCGCCTCGCCGTGGCGCGTCGCCTGGAGGAAGCTGGCCGGGGGAAACGGCACCGCGACCCCGCCCAGCGTGATCGTCACCGGCTCCGGCTCCCACCGCGTTTCCGGGCCGAGCCCTTCGTCGACCGCGATCCTTGCGACGCCATGCCGCTCGGCAAAGGTGACGATGCCCTCTGCCGCCGCCAACGATTCGGCGATCTTCGATTCGATCAGCACGTCCGGCCCGCGATCAGTCAGCGCGAGGTGGATGTTGGCGCGACCACGATCGGGCATCAGCGTCGTAAGCAGGCCGCGCAGCGGCGCGAGCAGCGCGAACAGTTCGGGTGCGAGCACCCAGCATTCGCGCATATCGACGATCCGGTGGCTGGCGCCCTCGGTGAAGCCGAGCAGCACCCGCCGCCCGCGCCGCTCGGCGTGGAGCGTCGCGCGGCGACGGCCGTGGGGCGGCGAAAGGATCGGCAGCCGCACGTCCGCAGCCAACCCCTGCGCCGTCAACGCGCCCACCACGCGATCGCCCACGAATGCCGAATAGCTTTCATCATCAAGATGTTGAAGCTGACACCCGCCACATACTGGAAAGTGCTGGCACGGCGGTGTCCGGTGGTGCGGCCCCGGCGACAGCGCGCCGTCGGGATGGAGCAGATCACCGGGCGCGGCGAACGCGGCGTGGCGACCATCGGCGGTGACGCCATCGCCGCGCGCGGCGACGCGAACGATCTCCGCGACGCTCACAACGCGGCCCGCACCGCGGAAAGCGCGCGCACCAGATCGTCGGCGATGAACGCTCCGCCCAGCCGCCGCGCCGCCTCGCCGTGCATCCACACCGCAGCCTCGACCGCGTCGAATGCCCCGGCGGCGACGGTCGCCCCGATGATACCGGCCAGCACGTCGCCGGTCCCGGCGGTCGACAGCCACGCACTGACGGGAAGCGCGGTGTTGGTGTGCCCGTTGGGATGCGCCACGACGGTATCGGGGCCCTTGAACACAACTATCGCGCCCGATCGCCGCGCCGCGTCGCGCGCCGCGTCGATCTTCGACCCCGACCAGTCCCCGAACAGCGCCTGGAACTCCCCCTCATGCGGGGTGAGCACGACGCGCGGATCACGATCGCCAGCCGCCGCGCGCGCGCGGAACAGATCGAAATGCCGGTCCCGCAGCAGGTGCAGCGCGTCGCCGTCGATCACCAGCGGCCGCTCGGTGGCGATCGCCGCCTCGAGCCGGGGGGTCGCCCCCGCGTCGCGGCCAAGGCCGGGGCCGACGACCACCGCGACGTTGCGCTTGCCGGCGATCGCGGCGCTCAATGTCTCCGACGACCAGGGGCGCTGCACCACGGCGTGGGCCACCTCCACCGGGGCGTTCGTCAGCAGCAGGCCATAGCCGGCCCCGGCGCGCATCGCCGCCTGCACCGCCAGCGCCGACGCGCCCGGCATCGCGCCGCCGATCACCGCGACCATCCCGCGCGAAAATTTGTGCATCCACGGTTGCGGCGGGCGCATGCGCGGGCGCCCGATCGTTTCGTCGGCGCTGACATTGTCGCGCGGCGACGCGGTCAAATCGAGATCCAGCCCGATGTCGACCAGTCGGGTCGTGCCACAGGCGGCAGCCGCCGGCTGGAGCAGGTGCGCCGGTTTGAGCGCGCCCAGCGCCAGCGTGTGCGTGAACTGCGGGATCTGGAAGCGGTTGATCTCCGCCCCGGTGTCCGTGTCGACGCCGCTGGGCAGGTCGACCGCGATCGACAGGCGGGCCGTTTGCACCAATGCGTCGATCGCGCGCATCGCCGCCGGCTCGACCGGGCGCGACAGGCCGGTGCCGAACACCGCATCGACCACTACCGGGCTGTACGCCGAGTCGTCGGGAAATGCGTCGACCGGGCCGGTCCAGCCGGCCCGCGCGGCGGCGGCGGCTTCGGTCCTCGGCTCGGCCAGCGCGGCGACGCGCACGGTGGCGCCGCGTTCACGCAGCACTCGCGCGGCGACATAGCCATCCCCGCCGTTGTTGCCCGGCCCGCACAGGATCAGCACCGGCGCGGAACCGGCCAGACGGTGGACCGCCTGAGCCACACCGGCGCCGGCGCGCTCCATCAGCGTCCCGACGGTGGTGCCGGCCGCGATCACGCGATCCTCCGCCGCGCGCATCGCCGCGGCGGTCAGGATCGGCTGCCCCTCGATCGGCGTCATGGTGCCTTGGGCAACGGACCCACGGTCGCGGGCAGGCGATAGCGCGCACCGCCGATGGCGACCTCGATCGTCGCTGGATCGACCACGCTGACCACCGCCGGCTCGGCGCCGTCGGCCGCGATCACGCCCCGACCGTCCTGGGTCTTGCGCAGGCGGTGGAAGCCGCCGTCGGGCTGGCGGATCGTCAGGACCAGCCCGTCCGCGCCGCGCTCCCGCTGGATGGTGCAGACCGGGGCGAAGGTGTCGGCGCCGGGCGGGGCGCAATCGACCCGATCACCCGATGCCTTCGCCTCCGCATCGGCACGGGCGATCGCCGCCGGATCGGACCTGCCCGAGCCGCAGCCGGCCAGCGCCAGCAGGACGATCAGGCTGGATTTCCGCATCGGCATCACATTCCGCCTATGTCGCGAGATCGGATGTTCACGCAAGGTCCTTACCCACCGCCGCAATCATTTGCGCCAGGATTTCGGCCCAGCGAGCGATCTGGGCGGCATCGTCGAGCAGGTCGTTGCGAATCTCGATTCCCGCAGAGGCGATGCCTTGCCCCTCGCCGTGGCGGTTGAGCGTCGCATTGAGCACGCGCCCCGAATAGGGTTGGTTGTCGCCGACGATCAGCCCCTGCCCGGCCAGAAACGCCAGCGCCGGCCCGACCGCGCGGCGATCGCGGTTGGACAGGATACCGATCTGCCACGGCCGATCGGCGGCGGCAGCGGCGCTTTCGAGGCGCGGAGTGAAGCTGTGGATGCCGAGGATCAGGCGCGGGCGATGCGCGCGTATGCGGGCGGCGATGGCGCGGTGATAGGGGGCGTGGAAACGGGCGATGCGATCGAAGCGGTCGGCGCCGACGTTGCCCGGGATCGGATGACCGTCGCTGACCGGCGGGATCAGCGTCGGGTGATCGACCTCCCGATTGGTGTCGATCACCAGCCGCGAGACCGTGGCGACGACCGCCGGTGCGCCGATCCGCACGGCGAGCGCGCGGGTCAGCGCCCCCGCGCCTATATCGATCGCGATGTGCCGGCCGAGCAGGTCGGGCGCGATGCCGAGGTCAATACCGGCGGGCACCGCATTGGAGGCATGATCGCACACCAGCAGCACGTTGCCGGTGCCGGGCAGGATATCGGGGCTCATCGCGCACGCTCGCGAAAGGCGGCGAGACGCTCCGCGAACTCGGCGGCGCCGAACGCGGCCTCGAAATCAGGCGCGACCCGTGGCGAGAGCGGATCGGCGATGGTGCGCTTGAGCTGTGCCACCGCGCCGGGCGCCAGCGCGGCGATGCGCCCGGCCAGTGCTCGCGCCGCCGCCCCGGCATCGGGCGCGCGCAATTCGGCCAGCCCGATGCGGTGCGCTTCGTCGGCGCAGATCGGATCGGCCGACAACAGCATCCGGGCCGCCTGTCCCTGCCCGATCCGCGCGATCAGTCTGGCGACGTCGCTGCCGGGATAGCCGATGCCCAGCCTGGCCGGCGTGGTGGCGAACACCGCACCATCCCCCGCGACGCGCAGGTCGCAGGCGATCGCCAGCGCCACCGCCGCGCCGTAACAGCCGCCGTCGACCGCCGCGATCGCCGGCATCGGCAGCGCGGCGATCGCCTCGATCCCCTCCGCCATCGTCCGACGAAACGCGCCGCGCGCGGGCGGATCGTTGGGCAGCGTGCCCAGTTCAGCCAGGTCGGCGCCGGCGGAGAAGATGCCCGGCACCGCCGACGCCAGGATGACGGCGTGCGCGCCCGATCCGGCGACC
>Ga0182736_1001094_pt1 | contig 29914 bp, 24 predicted proteins | sample eDN5th30CKraftBY_FD_128882 | JGI IMG/M metagenome (GOLD analysis project Ga0182736, IMG submission 128882) | Enriched backyard soil microbial communities from Emeryville, California, USA - eDNA 5th pass 30_C Kraft BY (version 2) (version 2) | ecosystem: Environmental > Terrestrial > Soil >...
CCACACCTCGGCGACCGCCAGCTGCTGGGTGTGCTCGTCGATGCGGTCGGCGATGTTGTTGAGCACCTCCGCGCGCTGGGCCGGCGACGTCTTGCCCCAGGCCGGGGCCGCGGCGTGCGCGGCATCCAGCGCCTTGTCGATATCGGCCGCCGTGGAGCGCGGGATCTCGCAGAACGGCTGGCCGGTGACCGGCGTGATGTCCTCGAAGTACTCACCGCCGGCCGGGGCCACCCACTGGCCTCCGATGAAGTTCCCGTAGCGCGACTCGTAGCTCATCAGTGCGGTGGGAGAACCCGGGCGGGCGAAAACGGTCATCGGTGTAGCCCCTAGTTTCGACGGTGTTGTACACATCACATTACCGCCGTTGCCAGAATGGCTCCCATGGCTGGTGACGCGCTGGACGACAAGTACCTCTGGCTCGAGGACGTCACCGGCGACGACGCCCTGGACTGGGTTCGCGCCCACAACGCCCCGACCGTCGAGGAGTTCGCCGGGGCGGATTTCGAGGCGATGCGCACCGCCGCCCTCGAGGTGCTCGACACCGACGCCCGCATCCCCTACGTGCGCCGGCGCGGCGAGTTCCTCTACAACTTCTGGCGCGACGCCGAGAACCCGCGCGGGTTGTGGCGGCGCACCACCCTGGACAGCTATCGCAGCGCCGCCCCCGAATGGGACGTCATCATCGATGTCGACGAGCTGGGCCGCGCCGACGGCGAGAACTGGGTGTGGGCCGGCGCCAACGTGATCGAGCCGGAGCTCACCCGGGCACTGGTGTCGCTGTCGCGGGGCGGCTCGGACGCCGTGGTGGTACGCGAATTCGATATGGCCACTAGGGAATTCGTCCCCCCATCTGCCGACGGATTCCAGCTCCCGGAGGCCAAGACCCGGATCAGCTGGGAGGACGAGGACACGGTGCTGGTGGGCACGGACTTCGGGCCCGACTCGCTGACCGACTCGGGGTATCCGCGGATCGTCAAGCGGTGGCGGCGGGGCCGGCCGCTCGCCGACGCCGAGACGGTGTTCGCCGGCGCGGCGACCGATGTGGTGGTGAGCGCCGGACGCGACCGCACCCCCGGTTTCGAACGCACCCTGGTCTCGCGGGCCGTCGACTTCTTCAACGACGAGGTCTACGAGCTGCGCGAAGGCGAGTTGATCCGGATCGACGCGCCCACCGATGCGACGGTGTCCATGCACCGGCAGTGGATCCTGATCGAGCTGCGCACCGACTGGGACACCGGCACGGCGTCCTACCGGGCGGGTTCCCTGTTGGCCGCCGACTACGATGAATTCCTGGCCGGCACAGCCACATTGGGTGTTGTCTTCGAACCCGACGCGCACACGGCACTGCACCATTACGCATGGACCCGCGACCGGCTGATCCTGGTCACCCTGCGCGACGTGGCCAGCCGGGTGGAGGTGATCACTCCCGGTAGCTGGCAGCGGCGCCCGGTCACCGAGGTGCCGGCCAACACCAACACCGTGATCGCGGCCGCCGACGACACCGGCGACGAAATCTTCCTGGACTCCAGCGGATTCGCCCACCCGTCGCGGCTGCTGCACGGTCCGGTCGACGGTGAGCTCACCGAGATCAAGTCCGCGCCCGCCTTTTTCGACGCCGAAGGACTGACCGTCACCCAACACTTCGCGACCTCGAAAGACGGCACCGCGATCCCCTATTTCGTGGTGCGCCCGGACGCCGCCGCCGGCCCGACGCTGTTGGGCGGCTACGGCGGATTCGAGGTGGCCCGCACCCCCGGCTACGACGGGGTGCTGGGTCGGCTCTGGCTGGCGCGCGGCGGCACCTACGTGCTGGCCAACATCCGGGGCGGCGGCGAGTACGGGCCGGGTTGGCACACCCAGGCGATGCGCGCCGGCCGGCACCTGGTGGCCGAGGACTTCGCCGCGGTGGCAACCGATCTGGTGGACCGCGGGATCACCACGGTGGCGCAGCTCGGCGCGGTGGGCGGCAGTAACGGTGGGCTGCTGATGGGCATCATGCTCACCTCCTACCCGCAGTTGTTCGGCGCGCTGGTGTGTCAGGTGCCGCTGTTGGACATGCGCCGCTACCACCTGCTGTTGGCCGGCGCGTCGTGGGTGGCCGAGTACGGCGATCCCGACAACCCCGACGACTGGGAATTCATCAGGGAATACTCGCCGTACCAGAACATTTCGGCGGAGGCGACCTACCCTCCGGTGTTGATCACCACCTCGACCCGCGACGACCGGGTGCACCCCGGGCATGCCCGCAAGATGACCGCGGCACTGCAGGACGCCGGACACCGGGTCTGGTACTACGAGAACATCGAGGGCGGCCACGGCGGGGCCGCCGACAACGCGCAGGCGGCGTTCAAATCCGCGCTGAGTTTCTCATTTCTTTGGCGGATGCTGGGCGATCAGCGCTGACCGTCAGACCTTGCGCAACCCGCCCGCCAGCGCGACGGCCACCCCGACCAGCACCAGCACCCCGCCGCCGGCCAGGACCAGGTTGAGCCACTGGTGCAGGCTGGCTTCGGCCACATCGGCCACCGCTTCGGCGATCCGGCGGATATCGCCGGTCGCCTGGTTGAGTACGTGATTCAGGTAGCGCCGCGCCACCTCGATTCCCGACCAGCCCGCCGCGCCCACCAGCAGCCCCGACACCCCGAGGCTGGCCAACGCCCGTCCGCGATGACGTGCCGCGGCCAGCGTCAACGCCGCGCACAAACCGGTCAGCGCGACCAGCACCAGGCTCAGCCACGGCCCCCACACCGCGAGGCGATGCAATTGGCCGGGACGCGCCACCTCGGTGGACGTCGGCGTCAGCGGGATGCTCATCGAGGCCGGTAGCGTGATGTTGTAGTCGGAGAGCAGCGGGGCAAACGCCTTGTCCCGCAACATCGGTACCACGTCGATCTCCCACGGGCCGGTGTCGGCGCCGCTGAGCAGCCAGTCGTGCCCGTCGGAGTTCAGCTGGACGAACTGGGCGGGAAACGACGGCCCGGAGGTGTATTCGGCGGCGGCCTCCCGCACCGGGGACGGGTTGATGGGGAAACCCTGCGCACGGATCAGTCGCACCGCCTGGGCGGTGAGCTCGGCGGCGACCGCGTCCTGCAGGGCAGGTTGGGCAGCGGCCCGCCGGGCCAGCCGGGCGTAGCCGTCGCCGTCGATCAGGTTGCTCTGCGCCCACGCCGTCGGCAGCGTCACCGCCAGCATCACGGTGGCCAGCAACCAGAACAGCGCCGCCGTGAAGAAGCGCACTACTTCGCCGTGCGTCGTGGCCGCGCCAGCGCCATCCGGGTCATCAGTCCGTTCATCCGGGCCAGTGTCTTGAGCGAATTGTGGTAGTAGTTGCCACCCGCGCCGACGTTCGTGCGCGGCGCCACGACGGCCTCCTGCCGGCAGAACTTGCGAATGCCGTCGACGCCGCCGAAGCGCGCACCGATACCCGATGTCTTCCAGCCGCCCATCGGCGCCGTTGTGCACATCAGGTTCGAGATCACGTCGTTGATGTTTACCGCACCGCAGTCCAGTTGGACCGCAATATCTTTAGCTCGTGAGATGTCACGGGAGAACACCGAGGCACTCAGTCCGTAGGGGCTGTCATTGGAGAGCCGGATCGCCTCGTCGACGCTGGCGACCTTCATGATCGGCAGGGTCGGGCCGAAGGTCTCCTCGGTCATGCAGGCCATCGAATGGTCGACGTCGACGAGCACGGTGGGCGGGTAGAAGCTGCCCTTGCCGGGTGCGCGTTCCCCACCGGTGAGCGCACGCGCTCCGGCGGCCAGCGCCTCTTTGACGTGGCGTTCGGTGACGGCGAGTTGCTGGTCGCTGATCAGCGCCCCGAAGTGGGTGCCCTCGCCGGCGCCCATCTGCAGCGCCTGCACATCGCGGACCACCGCGGCGACGAACTTGTCGTAGACGGGTTCGAGCACATAGACCCGCTCGACCGAGACGCATGTCTGTCCGGCGTTGAACATCGCCCCCCACACGGCGGCGTGTGCGGCCAGGTCGATGTCGGCGTCCTCGCACACGATCATCGGATCTTTGCCGCCCAATTCGAGGCTGTAGGGCACCAGCCGGCGGGCGGCGCGCTCGGCGACCTTGCGCCCGGTGGCCGTCGACCCGGTGAACTGCACGTAGTCCGAGCTGTCGATCACCGCTTCGGCCACCTCGCGCGCACCCTGAACCACCGCGAACACGTCGGGTCCGCCGGCCTGCTGCCAACCGTCACGCAACAGTTCGGCGGTGAGCGGGGTCTGCTCGGAGGGCTTGAGCAGCACCGCACAGCCGGCCGCCAAGGCACCGATCGCGTCCATCAACGCGTTGGCCACCGGGTAGTTCCACGGCGCGATCACGCCGACTACCGGCCGCGGCCGGTAGTGCACGGCGACCTTCTTGATCGCCATCATCGGCAGCGACGCCGGCCGGGTCTCCGGGGTCATCGCCTTGTCCATCACCTTGATCACGTAGGACAGGATCATGATCAGCAACGGCACCTCTTGAGCGGCGTCGGTGCGGGACTTGCCGGTCTCGGCGATCAGCACCTTCTCGATCTCGTCCCGGTGCTCGCCGAGCCACACCGCGTACCGTGCCAGCACCTTGGCCCGGCCCTTGGCGCCGCGGGCCTCCCATTCGCGCTGTGCGGTGCGCAGGGCGGTGGCGATAGCTTCGACCTCGGACGGATCGGTCCAGCGGACCTCACCGGCGGCCTCCCCGGTGGCGGGGTTCAGCACGGTGTCGGTTCCGAGCAGGGTGGTGGCAGCGGGCGTTGTGATGGTCATGGCGCCATGCTAGTACCGATTGTGACCCCGGTCGCATCCGCCCTCGACAGGTGTCAAGTTCGTCCCCGGCGGCTTATTCCTGCAAGCCCCTGAGGTAGGCGGCCTGACCGAGATGCTGCGCGCAATCGTCGATGATGCTGACCAACCGCACCCCCGCTGTCACCGGCGGATTCCAGTGGGTGTCGACCACGCGGCCCAGTTCGGCCGCGGTGACACCGGCCAGATAGTCCAGGGTCAGCTGATGCACGGCGCGGTAGTAGTCGGCCAGTAGTTGCGCCGGGGCGTGCACCTTGGCGACTTCGGCCGGGCTGTGGCCGTAGCCGCTGTCGTCGCGTGGCAGGTCCAGGCCGAACCGGTCCACCCACCCGTCGCGGGTCCACACCTGCTCGACACCGGCAACCTGGGCGATCTGGATGTCCTGCACCCGGGCACTGTGCCAAAGGAGCCAGGCGATGCTGTTGGCTTGCGGGGTCGGCCGATAGTCGGCCACTTCCTCGGTGAGCCCGCCGGTGACTTCGTCGGCGTGCTCGATCAACCGGGTGAACGCGTCTCGAAGCAGGTCCTGCAACGCGGCGTCGCTCATCGGCACGTCACCGATCTCGTCTGATTCATCGTCCATTCCTTCCGAAAGTCCGTTTACCAGCGCAGCAGTGCGGCGATTCCCGCGGCATCGCGCAGCCGCCCGTCGGCTGCGCCCTCGATGGGGCTGATCCGGGCTCCGGTGGTGAATGCCCGCTCGACCAGCCTCTCGGTCAACCGGGAATCCGGCGTCCCCGGCCGCCCGTCCGGCCCGACCTCGTCGCCGGCGTACAGCGACCCGTTCGCGCCCACCGTCCCGGTGTAGCGGACCTCCGGGTCATATACCAGGTGCGCGACTCGCCCGGCATTCAACGCCGCGGCCACCTCCGACAAGCCCAGAGCCACCCGGTGACCGGAGCCGGCGCCGTCGCAAACACTGTCCAGCAGCCGTCTTTCCCGCGCGGCGTGCTGCTCATGCGCCCACTCGGTCACCGCGGCCTGCAGCGCGGACGAATCGAGCCCGCTGAGAACCCGAGCGTCGGTGAAGATCCGGTCGCTGAGCGCTTGCGGAAACTTCTCGACGGCCGGTTCAGTCCAGCGGTCCCCGCCGCTGACCAGGATTCGTTCCCATCCGCGCTCAGCGGCCAGCCCGGCGGCCACCGTCGTCACCTGGTCCAGAAATCGGTGTGCCCGATCATGCTCGCGCGACTGACGCTGCTCTTGCACGGGCGTGTGGAACTGGCCCTGCGGGCCGCCACCGATCTGCCCGGCGCGCTCGTGCGACGCCTCGACATACTGCTGCTCGATCCGGCTCAGCAGCTGTAGCGACCCGACCCGCCATTCCAGGAGCCGGGCGTCCTCGGCGGAGACCAGGACCACCCCCGCCGGCCGGCCTTCATCGAGCACCTCCAGCAGCGGATGGATGAACGGGCGCTCGTCCAACACCACTCGGCTGGCTATCGGCAACGCGCTCTGAAGTTGTAGCTCCCAGTCATCTTCCAGTCCGGCGAACAGAATTCGGCTTCGGCCACCGGCCGCAGGATCGGCGAGTTGGGCCACCCGCGGCCAGAGTCGTTCCAGCGCGGCGACGGTCTCGCCGCCGTGCTCATCCCCCGAGGCGACCCGTTGCTGCAGTTCCCGGAAACGGTTCTTCAAATCGATCGAGGCGGCTTGCAGGTTCGGGTCCCCGCTCGGATCCGCGTTGAGACACACCGTCAGCACCCCGAGTTGGTCCGTCCGGCCGATCAACTCCCGGACACCGTCGGAGTCGAACCGCTCGAGGGCTACCATCGGTTCGCGCCTCCGATCCCGTATCAGGCTCCGTGATTGCGCTTCAGCCACCAACTATAGCCACGCCCGCGGACCGTAGAGCCGCTGCAATTGGTGGCCACCGGCGATCACCGAAATCATCCTGGCATCCGATGCGTACCCGGGCGTAGATTTTCTAGATGACCTACGACCTCGTGGTCCGCAACGGCACGGTCGTCGATGGGCTGGGTGGCCAGCCTTTCGTCGGCGATGTCGCGGTTCGCGAGGGCGTCATCGCCGAGGTCGGCCGGGTGGACGACGCGGGGGCCACCGCAGCCCAGCATGTGATCGACGCGGCGGGGCTGCTGGTCACCCCCGGTTTCGTCGACCTTCACACCCACTACGACGGGCAGTCGATCTGGTCGGATCGCCTCAATCCCTCGTCGGCGCACGGGGTGACGACGGCGTTGATGGGCAACTGCGGGGTGGGTTTCGCGCCGTGCCGAACCGCCGACCATGAGGTGCTGGTCGACCTGATGGCCGGCGTCGAAGACATCCCCGGAGTGGTGATGACCGATGGCCTGCCGTGGACGTGGGAGACCTTCCCGGAGTTCATGGATGCCGTCGACGCGCGGCAGCGGGACATCGACGTCGCAGCGTTCCTGCCGCATTCGCCGCTGCGGGTCTACGTGATGGGGCAACGCGGTGTCGACCGCGAGCCGGCCACGCCCGCGGATCTGGCGCGGATGCGGGAGCTGGCCCGCGAGGCCGCCGAAGCTGGGGCGCTGGGATTTTCATCGTCACGGCTGACCACTCACCGCACCAGGGCCGGGGCCCGGATTCCCAGCTACGGCGCCGCCTACACCGAGATCCTCGAGATCGGCCGCGGTATCGCCGACGGCGGCGGAGGGCTGATCCAGTTCGTCCCCGACCTCCCCGACGGCGCGTATCAGCCTGTGCTGCAGCAGGTTTTCGACGCGGCTACCGATGCGGGCCTGCCGGTCACGTTCACCCTGCTGATCGGCAATGCCGGCGAGCCGCTGTGGCACGACGCGATTACCATGGTGGAGAAGGCGAACAGCTCCGGCGCCGCGATCACCGCTCAGGTGTTCCCCCGCCCGATCGGGCTCATGGTCGGGTTGGACCTGAGCATCAACCCCTTCGTGCTGTACCCGAGCTATCGGCAGATCGCCGACCTGCCGCTCGCGGAGCGGGTCGCTGAAATGCGCAAACCCGAGGTGCGGCAGCGGATTTTGGCCGACCATGCCAGCATTGTCCCGACCAACCCCATCGCGCACCTGGCCCAGTCCTGGCAGTGGACGTACCCGCTCGGCGATGACGCCGACTATGAGCCGGATCCGTCGAAGAGCATTGCGGCACGCGCCGAGGCGCGTGGCGTCTCCCCGGTCGAGGAGGCATACGACCGGCTGCTCGATGACGACGGGCACGCGATCCTGCTGGACGCACTGGCCAACTTCCGGGAGAACTCGCTGGACACCGTCGGGGACCTGATGCGTCGCGATGACGTGGTGCTGGGCCTGGGCGACGGCGGCGCCCACTACGGAATGATCTGCGACTCAAGCTTTCCCACCTATGTACTGACGCACTGGGCCCGTGATCGCGCGTCGGGCCGGCTCAGCGTCGCCGAGGCGGTCCGCGAACTGACGTCGACACCGGCCCGGACCGCCGGACTCGACGACCGGGGCCGGATCGCGGTGGGCTACAAGGCGGATCTCAACGTCATCGATCACGAGCGGCTGCGGCTGCACAAGCCGGTGGTCAACTATGACCTGCCCGCCGGCGGGCGCCGGCTCGATCAGAGCGCCGACGGCTACGTGGCGACGATCGTCTCCGGCGAGATCATCGCGGAGAACGGCAAACCCACCGCGGCCCGGCCGGGCAGGCTGGTGCGCGGCCGGCAACCCGCGCCGTCCTGAACGTCAACTTGCCGGCGTACCGTTTCCGGTGTGACTGAGCCTGCAGAGCCCAAATACACCCACGGCCACCACGAATCGGTGCTGCGCGCCCACCGCTCCCGCACAGCGCAGAACTCCGCGGCGTATCTGTTGCCGGCCCTGACGCCGGGCCTGCAGCTGCTGGACGTCGGCTGCGGGCCGGGAACCATCACGGTGGATCTAGCCGCCCTGGTTGCGCCGGGGACGGTGACGGCCATCGAGCCCGTCCCCGCGGCACTTGATCTGGCCCGCGACTGCGCACGTGAGCGAGGGCAGCACAACATCGATTTCGTGGTCGCCGATGTGCACGCATTGCAGTTCCCCGACAACAGTTTTGACGTGGTGCACGCCCATCAGGTGCTCCAGCATGTCGCCGACCCGGTGACCGCGCTGAGCGAGATGCGCCGGGTTTGCAAACCCGGTGGCGCGGTGGCCGCCCGCGACAGCGACTACGCGGCGTTCACCTGGTATCCGGCCTCGGCGGAGCTGGACGACTGGCTGCGGCTCTACCGCGATGCAGCGCGAGCCAACGGCGGTGAGCCCGACGCGGGCCGGCATCTGCTGGCCTGGGCGCATGCGGCCGGATTCACCGACGTCACCCCGACGGCCAGCGCGACGTGTTACGGCACCCCCGCCGAGCGGGAACACTGGGGCGGCATGTGGGCCGATCGGATCCTGCAGTCCGCCATCGCCGAGCAGCTGCTCGACAGTGGCGCCGCCGATCAGGCCACACTGCAGGCGATTTCGCAGGCTTGGCGGAGCTGGGCCGAGAACCCCGACGGCTGGTTGATGATTCCGCACAGCCAGATCCTGTGCCGGGCCTAGATCAAGCGTTTTTCCGGGGTGGAGCGGGCCACCACGTCGGCATCGCGGGTCACCGCGTCGCCCAGCACCTCGTCGATGCGGGCCAGCAGCTCAGCGGGGATGCGCACGCCGGAGGCCTTGACGTTCTCGGTGACCTGCTCCGGACGCGAGGCGCCGACCAGAGCGGCGGCCACATTGTCGTTCTGCAGCACCCACGCGATCGCCAGCTGCGCCGTGGTCAGCTCGAGCTCCGCGGCGATCGGCGCCAACTGCTGGACCCGGGTCAACACCTCGTCGGTCATGAACCGCTTGATGAAGTTCGCCCCACCTTTTTCGTCGGTGGCGCGCGAGCCGGCCGGCGGCGGCTGACCCGGCAGGTACTTGCCGGACAACACGCCCTGGGCCATCGGCGACCACACGATCTGGCCCAGGCCCAGTTCTTGGCAGGTGGGGACCACCTCCGGCTCGATCACCCGCCACAGCATCGAATACTGCGGCTGGCTGGAGATCAGCGATATGCCCAGCTGGCGGGCCAGCCCGTGGGCCTGGCGGATCTGTTCGGCGGTCCATTCACTGACCCCGATGTAGAGCGCCTTGCCCGCCCGGACGATGTCGGCGAAGGCCTGCATGGTCTCCTCCAGCGGGGTGAAGGAGTCATAGCGGTGCGCCTGGTAGAGGTCGACGTAGTCGGTGCCCAGCCGGCGCAGCGACCCGTCGATGGCCTCCATGATGTGCTTGCGGGACAACCCGGTGTCGTTGCGGCCCAGCGGGGCCGGCCCTATCGGCCAGTAGACCTTGGTGAAGATCTCCACCGAAGAACGTCGCCGGCCCTGCAGCGCGGCGCCGAGCACTTCCTCGGCGGCACCGTTGGCGTAGACATCGGCGGTGTCGAAGGTAGTGATGCCCGCATCGAGCGCGGCATGCACACACGCGGTCGCGACGTCGTTCTCGACCTGCGATCCGTGGGTGAGCCAGTTGCCGTAGGTGATCTCTGAGATCTGCAGGCCGGAGTTGCCCAGGTAGCGGAATTCCATGGGTTCATCTTGGCCCAGGTTTCCTCTGGTGTCTGCTACCTGATCACTATCCTCGACACCATGACCACCTCCGTCGACCTCGCCCGGCTGGCCGAGCTGTTGCCCGGCTACGACTTCGCCTACCTGGTGACCGTCGGTGACGACTACCGCATTCGCACCACCGCGATCACCCCGGTCTTCGACGGCGCCCGGGTGGACGTCGGACCCGTCGGCGCCCACGGCCGGGAGAACATCGCGGCCCGCGCCGGTGTCACCCTGGTCTGGCCCGCCCGCGAGGTCGGCGAGTACTCCCTGTTCGTCGACGGCCAGGCCGAGCTTCCCGATGATCCGGGAGCCCGGGTGCTGGTCAGGCCGACCAAGGCCCTGCTGCACCGGCCGGTGTTCGCCGAGGGCACCAAGCGGGCGGTCGGCACCGTGCACGACTGCGTGCAGCTCAAGGCGAATTGACAGCCGGCGACGTTAGGCTGGTCGCATGGCTTCCAACGTGGATTTCGACCGCCTCGCAGCGAAACTCGTGGGCTACGACTACGCCTACCTGATCACCGTCGACGCCGAGAACCGGCCGCACCCGGTACCGGTGATGCCGACGCTCAACGGCGACATCGTGCACATCGGCGCGCTCGGTGGGCGGCGCAGCCGGGCGAACCTGGCTCGCAGCAGCGATGTCACGGTGATGTGGCCGCCGCCGGTCCCGGGTGGCTACACCGTCATCGTCGACGGCACCGCCGAGGTGTCTGATGCCGGTGAGCTGGCCTGCCTGAAGATCTCCCCCAGTCGCGCGGTGCTGATCCGGGTTGCCACCCCGGAGTCGCCGGGCGAAACCCCTTGCTACAGCGACTGTGTCGACTTGAAGGTCACTGCGCAGGAAGCTTGAGCGGTCGCCCGGCCACCATCAGCACGACCTCGTCGGACTCCGCGGCGATCCGTGCGTTCAGCACGCCGAGCAGGTCGCGGAACAACCGCCCGGATTCGGCGGGCGGCACCACTCCGCTGCCGACCTCGTTGCTTACCGCCACCGCCCGCACCGGGCAGGCCCGCCACGCCGAAACCAGTTCGTCGATATCGGCGTGCACGCCGTCGAGGCCGCCGTCGTCCCAAACCCGGTGCAGGTCCATGCGAGCGGTGAGCCAGGTTCCCAAACAGTCCAGCAGCAGCGGGGTTTCGGCGGTGAGCAGCGTATCGGCGATGTCGACGGTCTCCACCGTGCGCCAGGTGTGCGGGCGTCGGCTCCGGTGCAGCCGTATCCGTTCGGCCCATTCCGGATCGCCCTCGCGCGTTCCGCCGGTGGCCAGGTAGGTGACCGCTACCTGCCCGGCCAGCAGCGCTTCGGCGTGCGCGGACTTGCCTGAGCGGGCGCCGCCGAGAATCAGCGAACGGATCGGCACCGCGCCCAGGATCTCACCGTCGCGCCCCGGCCGGGCATCCGAATCAGCCAATACCGCAGTCAGTTCCGGTTCCGGCGGGTTGTGATGGCTCAGATGGACGGCGACGACGTCGGTGGCGGCCACGACGGCGCCGGAGTGGCGCAACTCATCCACGGTCGCCGCGAAAGCGGGGAGGTCGTGGTGTTCGGTGCCGTGGCCGGTATGCATCCCGAACGTCTCCTCCAGGAACACCGCGTCGAAGCCGGCGCCGGTGACCGCGGCGTGCGTAGCCTCGGGCAGCGGGCCGGTGTCGGTGGCCCAGAAGATCCGGCCGCCAACGGATTCCAGATCGTAGAGCACCGCGTCACCGCCGATGTCGGCGCCATGCGCGGCGGCGAGCACCCGGACCCGGTAGTCACCCACGCGCACGTCGTCGCCCGGGCTCACCTCGACGAACCGGACCGGGTCGTCCGGGCCCACCCAGTCCCGGCACTGATTTAGAGCGCTCGGCGGGCCGACCACATCCAGGGGCTCGCCGGTCCCGGTCCAGTGCCGCATCAGCATGGCGGCCGGCCCGACGTGGTCCCAGTGGCCGTGGGTGAACAGGATGTGGCGCACCGACGCCAGCGACCGTCCGAAGCGCGCGGCGGCCCGCGGCGCCTCCGGGCCGCAGTCCAGCAACAGCACGCCGTCGACCAGCGCGGCGGTCTGCCCGCGAACCTCGGTCGCCGATCGGCAGGAGACGCACCGGCAGAACGGGTTCGGCCAGCCGTCGGCGCTGCCGGTGCCCAGCAGCAGGATCTCCATGCACCCATCCTCGTTGACTCTGCGTCCAGGGCGCACCCCACTCGCACTTTCCCGCCCTACGCGCAGAGTCAACGTAAACGACGAAGGCCCGGTCTGCCGAAGCAGACCGGGCCTTGTCGTGCAACCAGACTTAGAAGTCCATGCCGCCCATGCCACCGGTCGGGTCGCCCGCGGGTGCGGCCGCCTTCTCCGGCTTGTCGGCGACAACGGCCTCGGTGGTCAGGAACAGCGCCGCGATCGAGGCTGCGTTCTGCAGCGCCGAGCGGGTCACCTTCACCGGGTCGGCGACGCCGGCCTTGAGCAGGTCCTCGTACTCGCCGGTGGCGGCGTTGAGGCCGGTTCCGGCGGCCGAGTTACGGACCTTCTCGGCCACCACGCCGGGCTCGAGGCCGGCGTTGAAGGCGATCTGCTTCAGCGGGGCCTCCAGCGCCACCTTGACGATGTTGGCGCCGGTCGCCTCGTCACCCTCGAGCTTCAGCTCGTCCAGCGACGGCGCGACCTGCAGCAGGGTCACGCCACCACCGGCGACGATGCCCTCCTCGACGGCGGCCTTGGCGTTGCGGACCGCGTCCTCGATACGGTGCTTGCGCTCCTTGAGCTCCACCTCGGTGGCAGCCCCGGCCTTGATGACCGCGACGCCGCCGGCCAGCTTGGCCAGCCGCTCCTGCAGCTTCTCCCGGTCGTAGTCGGAGTCGCTGTTCTCGATCTCGGCGCGGATCTGCGACACCCGGCCGGCGATGGCCTCCGAGTCACCAGCGCCCTCGACGATGGTGGTCTCGTCCTTGGTCACCACGACCTTGCGAGCCTTGCCCAGCAGCGAGATGTCGGCGGTCTCCAGCGACAGGCCGACCTCTTCACTGATGACCTGGCCACCGGTGAGGATCGCCATGTCCTGCAGCATCGCCTTGCGACGGTCACCGAAGCCCGGAGCCTTGACGGCGACGGACTTGAAGGTGCCGCGGATCTTGTTGACGACCAGGGTGCTCAGCGCCTCGCCCTCGACGTCCTCGGCGATGATCAGCAGCGGCTTGCCGCCCTGGATGACCTTCTCCAGCAGCGGAAGCAGGTCCTTGACCGTCGACACCTTGGAGCTGACCAGCAGGATGTAGGGGTCCTCCAGGACCGCTTCCTGACGGTCGGCGTCGGTGACGAAGTAGCCCGAGATGTAGCCCTTGTCGAAGCGCATACCCTCGGTGAGCTCCAGCTGCAGGCCGAAGGTGTTGGACTCCTCGACGGTGATGACACCCTCGTTGCCGACCTTGTCCATCGCCTCGGCGATCAGGTCACCGATGGACTGGTCGCCGGCGGAGATCCCGGCGGTGGCCGCGATCTGCTCCTTGGTCTCGACCTCCTTGGCGTCCTTCAGCAGGGTCTCGGAGACCTTCTCGACGGCCTTCTCGATGCCGCGCTTGAGGGCCAGCGGGTTGGCGCCGGCGGCCACGTTGCGCAGGCCTTCCTTGACCAGGGCCTGGGCCAGCACGGTGGCGGTGGTGGTGCCGTCACCGGCGACGTCGTCGGTCTTCTTGGCGACCTCCTTGACCAGCTCGGCGCCGATCTTCTCGTAGGGGTCCTCCAGCTCGATCTCCTTGGCGATGGACACACCATCGTTGGTGATCGTGGGGGCGCCCCACTTCTTCTCCAGGACGACGTTGCGGCCCTTGGGGCCCAGCGTCACCTTGACCGCGTCGGCGAGGGCGTTGAGCCCCCGCTCGAGGCCGCGACGGGCCTCTTCGTCATACGCAATTTGCTTAGCCATTGCGAAGTGATTCCTCCGGTTAGGGGGTGCACGTCTTGTCGGTCGGGTCAGTGCCCGCGACGGACGGCTGTGGGTGTGCTCCGCAGGTGCGGCCCCGTACCTCACCGTCCCGACCTAGCACTCGCCGGTCGCGAGTGCCAACGTCATTCTTAGCACTCGCCCATGGAGAGTGCAAGGTCGTCCGGCGACGATGCGCGGAGCGAAGCGACGAGCTGAGGAGCCGGACCGTCGGGCTCGTCCGGCGACGATGCGCGGAGCGAAGCGCGCCCTATTGCGGCGCGCGCAAACCGTCGATGACGACGTCGATCACGCGCTCGGCCGACGCGGCGTTGTAGGACTGCATCGCCTGGCACCCGACCAGGATCGCCTTCACGTCGCCGACACCGAGGTCGCCTCGCGCGATGCCCGCCCGCTGCGCGGCGCCCAGCAGCTCACCGAGCACCGCCAGGAAGGCGTCCTCGGACTCCGGTGCGGCCTGTGCGATGTCGATGCCGACGCCGGCCAGTGCTTCGGCCAGGCCCCGATCCGTCGCACCCCACTGCAGGACGATCGAGCGCAGGAAGGTGAAGAGCGCCACCCCCGGTTCGTCGGATTCCAGCAGGGCGTACCCGTCGTCGACGACGCGTTGCATGCGGTCTTTGAGGACCGCCCGAAACAGCGCGTCCTTGGTCGGGAAGTGCCGGTAGATGGTCCCGGCGCCGACTCCGGCGCGCCGGGCTATCTCATCGATCGGCACCGACAAGCCTTCGGCCGCAAACGTTTCGTAGGCGACGTCCAGCACGCGTGCACGGTTGCGCACCGCGTCGGCGCGCAGTGGCCGGCTGGACTCAGTCACCTGTGCATCCCTATCGGTTGACAAAGCGGGGCGATCGTTCCGTATAGTTGCAAAAACCGGAGCGCTAGCCCCGTTTACCCTACAGCTCAGGAGTTCCCCATGGCCAAATGGACAACCGTGGACATCCCCGACCAGACCGGGCGGGTCGCGGTCATCACCGGATCCAACACCGGTCTGGGCTTCGAGACAGCCGCCGCACTCGCCGCGCGGGGCGCCCGGGTGGTGCTCGCCGTGCGCAATCTCGAGAAGGGCAAGGACGCCGAGTCCCTCATCCGTCGCCGCAGCCCCGGCGCCGACGTGACGCTGCAGGAGCTCGACCTGACCTCGCTGGACTCGATCCGCTCCGCCGCGGCGCAGTTGCGCGCCGATCACGACCGCATCGACCTGTTGATCAACAACGCCGGGGTGATGTACCCGCCGAAGGCGACGACCAAGGACGGCTTCGAGTTGCAGTTCGGCACCAACCATCTGGGCCACTTCGCCCTGACCGGACTGTTGCTGGACCGGCTGCTGCCGGTCGCCGGCTCCCGGGTCGTGACCGTCAGCAGCGTCGGTCACCGCATCCGCGCCGACATCCACTTCGACGACCTGCAGTGGGAGCGCCGCTACAACCGGGTCGAGGCCTACGGGCAGTCCAAGCTCGCCAACCTGATGTTCACCTACGAGTTGCAGCGCCGGCTGGCTCCGCACGCGACCACGATCGCCACCGCCGCGCACCCCGGCGGCTCCAACACCGACCTGATGCGCCACCTGCCGCGGTGGGCTGCGGCCGCCTACCCGTTGATCAAACCGCTCTTCCAGGGTGCGGACATGGGCGCGCTGCCGTCACTGCGCGCCGCCAGCGACCCGCAGGCGCTCGGCGGCCAGTACTTCGGGCCGGACGGCTTCGCGCAGGGACGCGGCTACCCCACCGTGGTGAAGTCCAGCCACAAGTCCCACGATGTCGACGCGCAAAAGCGGCTGTGGACCGTCTCCGAGGAGCTGACCGGGGTGGTCTTTCCGGTATAGCCGAACGCGGCTCACCCCACGTCGAGCAGTTCCTCGTAGAAACCGCCGAACCGGCGGGCCCGGTCGACCAGGTGCACCTCGAGGATCCAGTGGCAGACCCGGCCGGTGCGGTCGGTGCGGCGCATCGGCTCGTCGGATCCGGGTGCGACGTAGAACCGGGCGTCGTCTCCGGAGATCTTCTTGTGCGGAAACTCCCCGAGGAGGTGGCCGGCGATGGGAGCGCCGAACTCGAAACCCGCGTCCTGGGCCAGGCCGACGACGTGTTCGAACAGCTGCGCGCCGGTGATCTCGGCGTGAGCCTCGAAGAACGCGCGACCCGCGCTCCACACCCCGGGCAGGGCGTCGCGCAGCGCCAGCTTGTCCGGGTCGTCACCGAGCACGAAGGTGCGACCGAAGTCGGCCTCCCACTCGGCGAAGATCGGGCCCAGATCGAGGTAGGCGATGTCGTCGTCGGTCATGATCCGATCAGGCGGGTGGGCGTGAAACGGATGCAGGGTGTTCTCCCCGGCGCGCACCACCCGGCGATGCCAGTGCCGCGTCACCCCGAACCGTTCGGCGGCCAGGTCGGCGATCTCATCGGAGAGCTGCTGCTCGCCGACACCGGGGCGGATCATGCCGCGGCGCTCGATCTCGTCGAACAGCGCGGCGGCTTTGGTCTGCGCGTCGAGTAGCCGCTCAACGCGGATGGATTCCGGCTCCCCCGGGGTGGACACGCAAGCGATGCTATCCGCTTGCCCTAGACTGCCTCTCGATCAGATAGGAGACCGGGTGCGGGCTGACGCAGCGCCCAGCACCCGGGCTTTGCGGGGCTGGCAACGGCGGGCTCTGGTGCGGTATCTGACCGCCAAGCCGCGCGATTTTCTGATGGTGGCCACCCCCGGCGCCGGCAAGACGACGTTTGCGCTGCGCATCGTCGCCGAGTTGCTGGCCGACCGCACCGTCGAGCGCATCACGATCGTGGTGCCCACCGAACACCTGAAGGTGCAGTGGGCGTCGGCGGCCGCCGAACACGGCGTCGCGCTGGATCCGCGGTTTTCCAACTCCGACGCCCAGACCAGTGCGGAATACCACGGCGTCGTCGTCACCTACGCGCAGGTCGCCAGCCACCCGACCCGGCACCGGGTGCGCACCGAGGCCGCGAAAACCCTGGTGATCTTCGACGAGATCCATCACGGCGGGGACGCCAAAAGCTGGGGCGACGGCATCCGCGAGGCGTTCTCCGACGCCACTCGCCGGCTGGCGCTGACCGGCACTCCCTTTCGCAGCGACGACAGTCCCATTCCGTTCGTCAACTATGAGCCCGACGGCAGCGGCGCGTTGCGTTCGGTGGCCGACGACAGCTACGGCTACCCCGAGGCGCTGGCCGACGGCGTGGTGCGCCCGGTGGTGTTCATGGCCTATTCGGGGGAGGCCCGCTGGCGTGACAGCGCCGGTGAGGAGTACGCGGCCCGGCTCGGCGAGCCGCTGACCGCCGAGCACACCGCGCGGGCCTGGCGCACGGCGTTGGATCCGGCCGGGCAATGGATGCCGGCGGTGATCACCGCCGCGGACACCCGGCTGCGCCAGCTGCGCGATGGCGGCATGGCCGACGCCGGCGGCATGGTGATCGCCTCGGATCAGAAGACCGCCCGCGCCTACGCCAAGCTGCTGACCACGCTCACCGGCGAGGGCCCGACGGTGGTGCTCTCCGATGACCCGACCGCCTCGCAGAAGATCGCGCAGTTCTCCGCGGCGACCAGTCGCTGGCTGGTGGCGGTGCGGATGGTTTCCGAAGGTGTCGACGTGCCACGGCTGGCGGTGGGCGTCTACGCGACCAGCGCGTCCACCCCGCTGTTCTTCGCGCAGGCGATCGGCCGGTTCGTGCGGTCGCGACGGCCGGGCGAGACCGCCAGCATCTTCCTGCCCTCGGTGCCGTCGCTGCTGCAGTTGGCCAGTGAGCTTGAGGCGCAGCGCAATCATGTGCTGGGCAAGCCGCACCGGGAGTCCGAACGCGACGAGTTCGCCGAGGCCGAGCGCCGGCGCGACGAACCGTCCGAACTGGAGAACACCTTCGAGTCGCTGGGCGCCGACGCCGAGCTGGACCAGGTGATCTTCGACGGTGCGTCCTTCGGGACGGCCACCCCGGCCGGCAGCGAGGAGGAGGCCGACTATCTGGGCATCCCCGGTCTGCTGGACCCCGACCAGATGCGGGACCTGTTGCGGCGCAGGCAGGAAGAGCAGCTGGTCCGACGGTCCAAAGCGGTCAACGACGGCGGGGTTCCGGTACCGGTGACCACCCACGGACAGTTGCGGGCGCTACGTCACGAACTCAACGCGCTGGTGTCGGCGGCGCATCACCGGCTCGGCAAACCGCACGGCTGGATCCACAACGAGTTGCGCCGGATCTGCGGTGGCCCACCGGTGGCGGCGGCCACGTCGGATCAGCTGCGGGCCCGGATCGAGGCCATCCGGCAGCTGTAGCGGTCATGCCGCTTCGCCGAGCGTGTACTCACTGCGGAAACTCGGGGGGAGATGTCGCAGCAGGTACACGCTCGGCGACGGTTCACCAAGGATCAGGGCTGACCGGCGGTGCCGCCTTGACCGGCGGTGCCATCAGTGCCGCTCACACCGGCCGTGCCGTCGGCTCCGTCGGAGCCGTCGATGATGGTGTTGCCCGCAGCGACCTGACCGGCGGCCCCGCCGGACCCGCCGGCACCGCCCGCCGCGCCGGTCCCGGCGGTACCGGCCGTGCCCCCGGCGCCCGCGGTGCCCGCGCCGTCGGCGCCCTGCCCGGCGTTCCCGCCGGTCCCGCCGTTGCCGCCGTCACCGCCGTTGCCGCCGTCACCGCCGTCACCGCCGTCACCGCCGTCACCGGCGGTGCTCACGTTTCCGTTGCTGACGGCGCCGCCCGTACCGCCGTTACCGCCGGCGCCACCGACGTCGCCGTCGGCACCGTTACCTCCGCTGCCACCGGCACCGCCGTCACCACCGACACCGCTCACGGTGCCGCCGGCCCCGCCGGCCCCACCGGCCCCGCCGTTGCTGCCGCTGGTGCCGCTGGCGCCATCACCGCCGTTACCGCCGTTACCGGCCGCCCCGCCGGTGGCGTCGGTCGAGCCGTCGGTGTCGCCGTAGCCGCCGTCACCGCCGTTACCGCCGGCGGCCCCGGTCCCCCCGTTGCCACCGTCGCCACCCGCGCCGCCGATGCCCTCGCCGCTGGTCACGTCGCCGTTACCGCCGCTACCGCCGTCGCCTCCCACGCCGCCGGCCCCGCCGTCGCCGCCGGTTCCGCCGACCCCACCGGTGCCGTTGACGCCCGCGCCGCCACCGAACACGGTTCCGCCGGCTCCGCCGGACCCACCCGCGGCGCCGGGCCCACCGGACCCGCCGGACCCGCCGTTACCGCCGGTGGCGTCACTCCCCGGGGTGAAGAAGGTGCCACCCGTTCCACCGGAGCCGCCGGCCTGTCCGACCGAGGTGCCATCGCTGCCGTTGCCGCCGTCGGCGCCGATGCCGCCCAGGCCGTCCTCGCTCGTCGGTGCGTCGGCACCGTTTTCGGCTGCCGGGGGAATGTTCTGCGCCGGCGGATTGCCGCCGGTGCCGTCCACGCCGTTGCCGCCGGCGCCACCCCGGCCGCCGTTCCCGACCGCCCCGGCCGCCCCGCCGGCGCCGCCGTTGCCGCCGTCCTGGGCGATGGTGCCGTCATCGATGCTGACCACCTGGCCGTCGGCGCCCGCGCCGCCGTCACCGCCGTTACCGACCGCGGTGGCGGCGGCACCGGCCGCGCCGTCGGCGGCTGTGGTGCTGCCGTCGCCGCTGAGCCCGCCGGTGCCCGCACCGCCGGCCGTACCCGCGTCTCCGGCGTTGCCGCCGTTCCCACCGCTGCCGGCCGTGGTTCCGGTTCCGCCCGCAGCGCCGGCTCCCCCGTCGCCGCCGTCACCGGCGTTGCCCGCAGCTCCGCCGTTACCGCCGACGCCGCCGGCCCCTGCGGCGCCGTTGCTGTACCCGTCGGCCTGCGCCACACCTCCGGCCCCGCCGGCGCCGCCGTTGGCACCGGCACCACCGTCACCACCGCTGCCGCCGTCGGTGCCGTCGCCGCCGTCGGCGCCAGTGCCGGCCTCGGCGGCGGAGCCATTGGTGCCCTCGACACCGTCCCCGCCCGCGCCACCGCTACCGCCGGCACCGCCGGCACCACCCGAGCCGCCATTACCGGCGTTGGTTCCGCCGGCGCCGCCACTTCCGCCGTTGCCGCCGACGCCGCCATCGGTACCGTTGCCGCCGTCGATGTCGGTGACCGTGCCCCCGGTACCCGCGGCGCCGCTCGCGCCCCCGCCGCCGGCACCACCGTTGCCACCGTTGCCGTACGCACCGCCGTCGCCACCGGCGCCACCGTTGCCTCCGACGGCACCGGCCAAGGCGTTGGCGTCGGTGGCCGCGTCATACCCGTCGCCGCCGTCACCGCCGTTGCCGCCACCGCCGAGGGCGCCGGCGACGCCGTTGCCGCCGAAGACGCTCGCTCCCACGCCCGCCTTGCCGCCGGTGCCCGGCGCCGCGCCGTTGCCGCCCGCGCCGCCGTTGAGGTTCGCAGCGGTTCCGGCCGCGCCCACACCGCCGTTGCCGGCTTCGCCACCGGCGCCGCCGTTGCCGCCGATACCCAGGATCGACGAGCCGGTACCACCGTTGCCGCCGTTACCGCCGTTGGTTCCATCACCACCATTGCCGCTGCCACCGTTGGCGAACGAGCCGCTCGCTCCGGTGAAGCCCGCGCCGCCGACACCGCCGTCGCCGCCGTTGCCCAGCGCGCCCATCCCGAAGAAGTCCTGCGCCTGACCCGAGCTGCCGCCATCACCGCCGTTACCGGCGGCCAGGGTCGCCGTCGCGGCACCACCGGCGCCGCCGTCACCGCCGTTGCCCCACATCTCGCCGCCGTTGCCGCCGTCGCCACCGTCAGCACCCAGACCACCGGCGCCGCCGTCACCACCGTTCCCGATACCCCCGGCGTGTCCACCGTTACCGCCGACCACCTCGGCCTCGGTCGAGGACCAGCCGTCGCCGCCGTCGCCGAGCCACAGGCCGCCGTTACCACCGTCGGGGTCGGCCTCGGTGCCGTCGACACCGTTGCAGATGATCCCGCAGAAGCCCTCGGTGAACGGCGCGAAGAGCTGGTTGATCACACCGTCGACCTGCGAACCGAAGTCGGAGTTGATCCAGGCCTGCACGCTGTCGTGCAAGGGCAGGTAGAAGTAGGTCTCCCACATTTGGGCCATCGCGACACCGCCCGCATCGGCAGCACCCGCGGAATCCCAGCCAGTCGAGCTGAACAAGCTGTCGAAATCACCCGAGAGGTTGCCCCAGGCGCTCGGGTCGAACAGGTCGGAGACGAGGTCGTCGAAGTCGGCTTCGGCCGTGGGGGCCGCCGCCAGCGGCGCCATGCCGAACGCCAAGAACGCCCCGACGGATGCGGCGGCACCCACCGTGCGGTCCCGCCCGCGTTTCCCCGATCCGCCATTCCGCTCAGCACGCCACCGACTGACCATTTCGAGTCCCCTCTCCCGTAATTACGACTCAGTTTTCTCTCAGCAATGGAGCATAAACGAACTTATTCGCGGCATTAGTGAATTCGTCGGATCAGGACAGAAATTGATAAATGGCTCCCTGATCGAGGACGTTCCGTACAGGCCTAAAGTCCACCGAAACCGCGCATGAAAATGCATCGCTAAAGTTTTGCGGGCGGGACAATAGTTCTTTGTCACGGCGAAAGGGAACGAATAAACAAACCCCTCGCCCGCCGGTCGTCCAAAAATTGACGTGGAATATAATTTACAAGTGGATACTCAGGTTCCACGGAGACAGATCTTTGTCCGCAGGGGAGCGCAGCAGCAGATCGGCCCAGATCGCAGGGCTATCGCGCCCACTTGCTGTGCGCCACCCAGGGCGAGGCCTGCGCGGCCACCGACCAGGCCCACTCCTCCGGCACGTCGAGCACCCGGTAGGCCTTGACGCCGGCGGCGGTCGCCGCGATCAGGGTGGCGACCCCGGCACGGCGCTGAAACCAGCTCTGGTGCACCGTCCAACCGATGATGCCGGCGGTGGCGATGCAGTAGCGACGCTGCTCCCAGCTGCCGGTGCGGGCCGAGAGCCAGTGCTGGTCGACGCGATGCCCCAGGGCGCGCACCCGGTCGGCCGCCAGCAGTGCCGCGCCCAGCGTCAGCCCAGCCCACAGCGACCAGTACCACACCGGAACACCGTCGACCGCCGCGGTGACCGCCAACCCCGCCCCCAGCGCCCCCGGCAGCATCATCGCCCGGGTCCAGCGCCGGCGGGCCGCCACCGGGCCGTGTCGGCGCAGCGGCCCGGTGACCGCGACGGGGTCGGCGACCAGCCCGGTCAGCACCTGCTCGGCGGTGGCCCGCGGGCAGGGCGGCAGCAGGACCGAGGATTCGCCCGCACCGGTGACACCGGTCATCGCCGCGTCCAGTCGCGCGCCGCCCAACAGCCGCACCAACAGCGGCCGTCGTAGTGTTCCGCCGCGTAGCCGACGCATGTCGTAGCTGTGGTGCCGCACCCGCAGCAGCCCGTGGCTCAACTCCAGCACGTCGCCGGTCACTCCGAAACTGCGGGACAACACCAGGTTTCCGTAGGTCAGCGCCGAGCGCAGCACCGCCAGCACGATCGCCGCCGCCAGCACCACCCCGGCGCCCACCGCGGCGGTCTGCGGCGCCCCGAACCGCTCGGCGGCGTCCCGCCAGGTCCGGCTGAGCGGCGAATCCTGCAGCGCCGCCCAGGCTCCGCTCTGATACAGCGCACCCATCGCGGCGCCGATCGTCACCAGACCGGACAGATTCAGCGCGCTGTAGCGCAACCACGACGGCTGCCACCGGGCCAGCACCGCGCTGCGGCCCGGCTCCGGTCCGCTCGCGGCGGCCTGCCCGGTGTGCGCCAGCAGGATCTTGCGCAGCCGCGGCACCTGGCTGCTCTCGACCGCGTCCAGCTCGAACACGGTGTCTCCGGCGGCCTGCTGGCCGGTGCTGACTCGCAGCACCGTCAACCCCAGCAGCCGGTGCAGCAGCCGGGTGTCGGTCTCTACAGAGCGAATCCTGTTGCGTGGCATCGAAAGAACCTTTCGGCGCAGCAGGCCCGAACGCAGCTGCACCCGGCCGGCCTCGGGGTCGGGTTCGATGCGATAGGTGGTGGTGAACCAGCGTGTCACCCCGACCACGGCGATCACCCACACCACCGCGACCACCCACACCGAATTGTCGGTGGCCGAACCGAACACGACGACCGCGATCAGCAGCGGTAGCTCGCGCAGTGCCTCGTGCAGCGGATGCACCAGCAGCATCCGCGGGCTCAACCGCTGCCAGGCCGGTTCGGCGGGGGTACTGGTCATGTGGCGTCCTCGGTGCCCAGCGAGGCGATGTCGGTCAGGTGCGCGACCACCCGGTCGGCGACCGGGGCGTCCAGCGCCACGATGTGCACCGCCCCCGCCGACGACGCGGTGGTCACCCGGACGTTGGCCAGTCCGAGCAGCCGATCCAGCGGCCCGCGGTAGGTGTCGACGGTCTGGACCCGGGAGATCGGCGCGATCCGGCGCTCCTGCACCAGCCAACCGGTGCGGGTGTAGACCGCTTGGTCGCTGACGTCCCAGCGGTGCACGCGATAACGCCACAGCGGCGCGATCACCACCGAGACCAGCAGCCCCAGCGCGGTGACCGCTACGGCCCCGACGTGCAGCCACTCCAGGCGCTGATCGGCGACCGCCCACCCCAGCTGCAGTACCGCGAACACCAGCCAGGGCACCGCTCCGGTCAGGGCCCACACCAGCGGCGCGCGGGAGCTGGGTGGGTTGGTGGGGTCGACCATCGTGACCTCACCGGGACGATTTGCGTTGGGCGCCATGCAACAGAGAATGACCTAGCGTCGCGGCGCTGTCATCTTTGCGTGCCGAACCCGCCGACGTCGGTATCGTTTCGGGAATGGGCAGCCAGAACAAGTGGACCGCCGCCGATGTACCCGATCAAAGCGGCCGCGTCGCGGTAATCACCGGCTCCAACACCGGAATCGGCTACCACACCGCCTTGGTGCTCGCCGAGCACGGCGCCACGGTGGTGCTGGCGGTGCGCGACCCCGAGAAGGGCCGCGCGGCAGCCGAACGGATCGCCAAGGCGTCGCCGCAGGCCGCCGTCGAGGTGCAGCGGCTCGATCTGAGCTCGCTGGCCTCGGTCCGCGAGGCCGCCGAAGCACTGAGCGCCGCGCACCCCCGCATCGACCTGCTGATCAACAACGCCGGTGTCATGTACACCCCCAAACAGACCACCGTCGACGGTTTCGAACTGCAGTTCGGCACCAACCATTTGGGTCATTTCGCGTTGACCGGCCTGCTATTGCCGCGAATGCTGCCGGTGCAGGGTTCTCGCGTGGTGACCGTCAGCAGCATGGCCCACCGGATCATGGCGGCGATCCACTTCGACGACCTGCAGTGGGAGCACGGCTACAACCGGATAGCGGCCTACGGGCAGTCCAAGTTGGCCAACCTGATGTTCACCTACGAGCTGCAGCGGAGGCTGGCCGCCAAACGCAAGCCGACGATCGCGGTGGCCGCGCACCCCGGCACCGCCAACACCGAACTGACCCGCAACCTGCCACCGTTTTTGCGCCCGGCCGAACGGTTGTTGTGGCCGATGGTGGTCCAGGGCGCGGCGATGGGCGCCCTGCCGACGCTGCGCGCCGCCACCGACACCGAGGTGGCCGGCGGCCAGTACTACGGACCCAACGGCCTCGGTGAACAGCGCGGCCACCCGAAGCTGGTCGAGGCCAGTAAGCAGGCGCACGATGTCGAGCTCCAGCAGCGCTTGTGGGCGGTCTCGCAGGAGCTGACAGGAATCACCTTCCCCGTCTAGGTCAAGATGTCGGAATGCGATCTGTCGAGGAGCATCAGCGCGCTGTCGCCGAGCTGATCCATGTCCGTCCGCCGGTCACCGTCTCGCTGTCCGAGGCCGAGGGGCTGGCGCTGGCCGCGGACGTGATCGCACCGATTTCGTTGCCGGTCTTCGACAACTCGGGAATGGACGGCTATGCCGTGCTCGCCGACGACGTGGCAGCGGCATCACCCGAGAACCCGGTGACATTGCCGGTGGCCGAGGATATTCCGGCCGGCCGTACCGACATCCCCTCGCTGGAACCCGGTACCGCGCACCGCATCATGACCGGCGCGCCCATCCCGTTCGGAGCCGACGGGGTCGTTCCGGTGGAGGCCACCGACGGCGGTGTCGATGTGGTGGCGATCAGCGCCGCCACCGCCCGGGGACGCCACATCCGCCGCGCCGGCGGCGACGTCGCCGAGGGCGCCACCGTGCTGTGGGCCGGCCAGCTCGTCAGCGCCCCGGCGGTGGGTCTGGCCGCGGCGCTGGGCCTGGCCGAGCTGACGGTGCGGCCCCGGCAACGGGTGCTGGTGATCTCCACCGGCACCGAACTGGTCAAGCCGGGCACCCCGTTGGCGCCCGGACAGATCTACGAGTCCAACGGGGTGATGCTGGCCGCCGCGGTGCGCGACGCCGGCGCCGAGGTGGTGGCCGCGGCGACCGTCGCCGACGACACCGCCGAGTTCACCGCGGTGCTGGACCGCTACCGCGTGCGCGCCGGCGGGGTGGATCTGATCATCACCAGCGGTGGGGTCAGCGCGGGCGCCTACGAGGTGGTCAAGGACGTCTTCGGCCGCGACGGCGATCAGGGCGTGGATTTCGTCAAGGTGGCGATGCAGCCCGGTATGCCGCAGGGCATCGGCCGGGTGGGCGAAGCGGCCATCATCACGCTGCCCGGCAACCCGGTCAGCGCCCAGGTGTCCTTCGAGGTGTTCGTTCGGCCCGCGCTGCGGCGCGCGATGGGCCTGCCGGCGCCGGACCGGCCACGCCGCACCGCCGTTCTGAGCGAGAAGCTCACCTCACCGGCCGGAAAACGACAGTTCCGGCGCGGGCTGCTCGACCATGAGACCGGAACCGTCACCAACTACGGCCCGCCGGCCTCGCACCATCTGCGGTTCCTGGCGTCGGCGAACTGCCTGCTCGACATTGCCGACGAGGTCACCGAGCTGCCGGTCGGCACCGAGGTGGAGGTCTGGGACCTGACCGGGTGAACCCGCCGCCAGAACCGGCGTTCACCCCGCAGCTTCTAAGATGGCCGGATGGCCAGACGCCCCCGCGCAGCAGATGATCCCGGTGGTCTGCGGCACCTGATCGAGCTGGTGCGCTCGACGGTGCCGCCGATGCACCACGCCGGCTTGCCGTTCGTGGCCGGCGGGCTGGGGCTGGCTGCGCTGGGCCGCAAGCAGCGCTGGCTGCGTGGCGCCGGGCTGCTGGCCGCCGGGGCCAGCGCCGGGTTCTTCCGTCATCCCCGCCGGGTGCCGCCGACCCGCCCGGGTGTGGTGGTGGCCCCCGCCGACGGCATGGTCTGCCTGGTCGACACCGCGGCCCCGCCCCCGGAACTGGACCTGCCCGACACCCCGCTGCCGCGGGTGAGCATCTTCATGTCGGTGTTCGACGCGCATGTGCAGCGGGCCCCGGTCGGCGGCGAGGTGCTCGACGTGGTGCACCGGGCCGGCCGGTTCGGTTCCGCCGACCGCATCGAAGCCAGTGACGACAACGAGCGCAACAGTGTGCGGATCCGCACCGCCGACGGCGCCGAGGTGATCGCCGTGCAGATCGCCGGACTGGTGGCGCGCCGTATCCTCTGCGACGCCGGGCCCGGCGATCATCTGGCGATCGGCGACACCTACGGGCTGATCCGGTTCGGGTCGCGGCTGGACACCTACCTGCCGGTCGGGACGCAGCCGCTGGTCGGTGTCGGCCAGCGCATGGTCGCCGGTGAGACCGTGCTGGCGCACCTGTCATGACCACCGCCCAGCAGGCGCGCGGCCGGGGCCCGGTGGGCCTGCACATCCTGCCCAGCTCGATGACGGTGCTGGCGATCTGCGCCGGCCTGACGTCGATCAAGTACGCATTGGACGGTCAGCCGCACGTGGCGATGGCGCTGATCGCGGCGGCCGCCATCCTCGACGGTCTCGACGGCCGGGTGGCCCGCATTCTGGATGCGGAATCGCGGATGGGCGCCGAGATCGACTCGCTGGCCGACGCGGTCGACTTCGGGGTGGCGCCGGCGGTGGTGATCTATGTGTCGCTGCTGTCGACGCAGCCGGCGGGCTGGATCGTGGTGCTGCTCTACGCGGTGTGTGTGGTGCTGCGACTGGCCCGGTTCAACACCCTGCTCGACGACGCCACCCTGCCGGCCTACACCCGCGAGTTCTTCGTCGGGATGCCCGCCCCCGCCGGAGCGATCACGCTGATGGGGCTGCTGGCCGCCAAGCTGCAGTTCGGCGACGGATGGTGGACCTCGCAGTGGTTCACCTGCGCCTGGGTGGTGGGCACATCGATGCTGCTGGTCAGCCGGATCCCGATGCGCAAGATGCACGCCGTGTCGGTGCCGCCGCATCTGGCCGCGGTGCTGCTGGCGGTGCTGGCGCTGGTGGCCGCCGCGGCGTTCCTGTTCCCGTACGTGCTGGTGCTGGTGCTGATCGTGGCGTACCTGTGCACCATTCCGTTCTCGGTCCGCAGCCAGCGCTGGGTGGCCGCGCACCCCGAGGCCTGGGAGGACGCGCCCCGGGAACGCCGAGCCGCGCGGCGGGCGATCCGCCGGTCGCAGCCGAGCCGCCGCCCCGGTGTGCGGCGAGGCATCCGTCGCCCGAGCGGGCAGTCGATGGCGCGGCTGCGGCTGCGCAAGCCGGGCCGCTGAGCTACCCCGCGCAGTAGTCCCGCGTCGCCGACGACAGCGCCTGCCGGTAGAACGGATCGAGTTGCCTTGCGGCGCTGACGTCGCGGGTCGCCTCCTCGAGCCGGGCGCCGCAGTCGGGTGCCCGCAGTTGCTGCCACCGCAAGCCGATCTGGGTGAGCATGACGCGGTTGAAGCCGTCGATGCGGGCTCGTGAGGCGGCGAGGTCGGGGGCACCGGCCGGTGCGGCGGCCGGGTCCAGCTTCCACTGGGCGAACCGGTAGTGCTCCGCTGCCTCGGTGGCAGCGATCTGGTCGGTGAACACCCGCCGCACATAGTCGGCGTCGAGATGCTCGGCGTCGGCGGCCGACGCCAGGGCGGTCAGCTGTTGCTGCACCCGGGCGGGGTCTTCGATGGCGGCACCGGAGTGCCACTTGTCGGCGGCCACGTCATCGGCGACCTGCAGCCGTTGCGCGGCCGCATCGACCAACTCCGCCAGCGGGTTTGCCGTGTCGGCGCGCGCCGGACAGGGACCCCCCAGCAGCGTGACAGCGCAGATCGCCGACATCAGGGGGCCGCTGTATGCCGATAATGACCGCATGGGTTCTATTGAAGAGCATCGGGACGGCGATGCCTCCCGGACCTCCCCCCGCCATCTGACCCTGATCGCCCGGCTGAACACCTCGGCTGTGGATTCGCGCCGCGGCGTGGTCCGGCTGCACGCCGAAGCGATTGCGGCCCTGGGTATTCGGGAATGGGATGCGGTGTCGTTGACCGGGTCTCGGACGACGTCGGCGGTGGCCGGACTGGCCGGGCCGGACGTCCCGGCCGGGGTGGTGCTGCTCGACGACATCACGCTGTCCAACGCCGGACTGCGCGACGGCACCGCGGTGGTGGTGGCCGCGGTCACCGTCTACGGTGCCCGTGCGGTGACGTTGAGCGGGTCGTCGGCTTCCCAAGCACTGTCGCCGGCCACGCTGCGTCAGGCGTTATTGGGCAAGGTACTGACCGTCGGCGACGCGGTCTCGCTGCTGCCGCGCGATATGGGCCCGGGCACCTCGACGTCCGCCGCGACCACCGCGCTGGCCTCCGCGGTGGGGATCAGCTGGACCTCGGAGCTGTTGACCGTCACCGGCGTCGACCCGGCCGGGCCGGTCAGCGTACAACCCAACTCGTCGGTGACCTGGGGCAACGGCACGGTACCGACCGCGCCGGCGGATCGGATCGTCGCGGCCACGCCGGCACCGCTGAGCGTCGACGACCTCAAGGGCTGCACCGCACAGGCGGACAAGCTCACCGAATGGCTCAAGCTGGCTCTCGACGAACCGCACCTGCTCAAGACGCTTAACGCCGGCACCAACCTCGGCGTGCTGGTGTCCGGCCCGCCCGGGGTCGGCAAGTCCACGCTGGTGCGGGCGGTGTGCGCGGGCCGGCGGTTGGTGGAGCTCGACGGGCCCGAGATCGGGGCCAGGGTCGCCGACGAGCGGCTGGCGGCGGTTCGCTCGGCCGTGACGGCCGTGTGCGACGGCGGCGGGGTGCTGTTGATCACCGATATCGATGCGCTGCTGCCGGATCCGCCCGAGCCGGTGAGCACCTTGATCCTGGCCGAGTTGCGCACCGCGGTGGCCGCCGACGGGGTGGCGTTCATCGCCACCTCCGCGCTGCCGGATCGGGTCGACACCAGGCTGCGGGTCCCGGAGCTGTGCGACCGGGAGCTGCGCCTGAGCCTTCCCGACGGAGCGACCCGCGCCGCGTTGCTGGCCGGACTGCTCAAGTCGGTGCCCAGCGCCACCCTCGATCTGAATGAGATCGCCGAACGCACACCGGGTTTCGTCGCCACGGACCTTTCGGCACTGGTACGCGAGGCGGCGCTGCGGGCGGCGTCGCGGGCCAGCGACAGCGGCGAAGAGCCGGTGCTGACCCAGGATGACCTGGCCGGCGCGCTCAGCGTGATCCGTCCACTGTCCCGCTCGGCGGCGGCCGAGGTCTCCGTGGGCTCGGTCACCCTCGATGACGTCGGTGATATGGCGGCCACCAAACAGGCGCTGACCGAGGCGATCCTGTGGCCGCTGCAGCACCCGGACA